>OIET01000040.1_pt1 | contig 181583 bp, 163 predicted proteins | sample 1581871 | NCBI WGS metagenome assembly OIET01 (sample SAMN03279760, study PRJEB24777) | human gut metagenome | isolation source: fecal sample PR121 from 1 month old male Malay infant, vaginally delivered... | place: Singapore | collected 2005-09-16
TTTCGTACTATCCGTACAGTATACACCGTATGTCCAAAAATTACCCCCTCCGTGTCCAATTTTAGTTTACCACTTCAAGATTCACCACAAACCAAACACGAGAGGTGCTACGTGATGTCTCAATTATACACCAGTCAGCCGACAGTTAACAGACTCCTGACGACTTTTTCTTCCTTGTTCCCATCTGCGACGAGACGGACGCGCCATCTGCTGGCGTGGTTACTCATTGCTCAACTGGCTCTGGAGTCGGCGCCGTCGGTGCGCTGCCTGTTCCGGCAGTTCCTATCGAAGCAGACGGACGCATCGCTCAACAGCTATTACCGCGCCCTTGGCAACGGCCTCGTCACGGATGCATCCATTCGCCAGGCCTTGGCGCTGCAGGCGCTTGCCATAGTGCCAGAGGCACTGCGGCAGGAGCCTATCCTGCTCAGCGTGGACGACACGTCCATTGCCAAGTGGGGCAAGCACTTCGACGGTGTAGGCATCCTGTACGACCACGCCAAACACGATGGCAAGTCCTATTTCAATGGGCATGCCTTCGTCAGCCTGACGATGAGCGTGCCGGTCCTCCATGAGACCGCAGGCAAGCAGCAGATCCGTTATATCGCGGTGCCGATTGGCTACGTCATGAGCAACGGCGAAGCCTCGAAGCTGACACTTGCCTGCCAGCTTCTCGATGAAGTCATGCCAATCCTTGAAAAACGCCAGGTCATCCTGCTCTTCGATAGCTGGTACGCCAAGCGCGAGTTGCTCGCACATGCTCTCAGCTATCCGAATCTCAATGTGACCTGCAATGCACGCCACGATACGGCCATGTTCGAGTTGCCGGATTCGACGGCAGGCCGTCGCGGCCGTCCACCAAAGTACGGTAAACGCTTGATGCTGGACGAGATTGCCAATGATCTCACGAATTACCTTTGCCGGATGGACAACTATTTTGTTGCTCACCGTCTGGTGAAAACGCGCATCTTTGGCGACCATACCGTCCATGCCTATGTGACGCTGAGCAAGAGTGGCTCGTACCGTCTCTTTTTCAGCACCATAGATCCGATGGCGCTGCACATGAGCATTGCTTGGCAGGAGAACAAAGGGCTCCGCAACACCAGCTCCAAGCATATGGCGATTTACCCGCTCAAGCTCTACAAGCTCCGCTGGGGCATTGAGACGAACTACTACGAGCAGAAGATGTTCTGGGAGCTCGGCAGCTACAAAGTTCGCACAAAGACTGCGATTGAGCATCTGCTGAACCTAACGAATTCCGGGCACGCTCTCATGAAGATCCTGCCGTATGAGGACGAGCGGCTGAACACCTACCGGGACAAGAGCCCGCAAGAGCTGCGGCACGCGCTAAGCCAGCAGATCCACAAGGAAGTATTTTTCGCCACTTTGGTGTCCAAAGCCCAAAGTAGCATAAATTCAAGCACATTGCTCAAGGCTTTGCAAGCATTGGCTTGGGGCGATGAGCAAGCGGCTTAAAAGCTGTAAACTGTTGTATAATAGTAGAAAATTATGGAACTCAGGGACGGCAGGTGAAGCGACAATGGAACGGATTGAAGGAACAGTTACAACGGCAATATCGTATGCCAAGAGTATCGATGAGAAAGCGAGGGAACAAATCCGCCGCATGTGCAGCTATGAGCTGACGAAGGGGAGCCGGGTGCGGATTATGCCGGACGTCCATGCCGGGAAAGGCTGTACGATTGGTACGACGATGACAATCACAGACAAGGCAGTACCGAACATCGTCGGCGTGGACATCGGCTGTGGCATGTATACGATTGCTCTTGACAAGCAGCCGATTGATTTTGCCAGACTCGATGAAGCGGCTTACATCGTGCCTTCCGGGATGAATGTCTGGCTCGAGAAGCAGGCTGACTTTGATTTGCAGCAACTCTACTGCTATGACAAGCTGAAGAATCTGTCCTGGATTGCCTGCAGTATCGGCACTCTGGGCGGCGGGAATCATTTCATCGAGGTCGATAAAACCCATGATGGCCGACATTATCTCGTCATCCATACAGGAAGCCGGAACCTGGGAAAACAGGTGGCGGAGATTTATCAGCGCATGGCCGTTGAGCTGAATGCCCATGATGAAACACTGGAAGAACGGCTCTAGCATATCATAGCAGAATACAAGGCGGCAGGACGGCAAAAAGAGATCCAGGAGGCCATCCAGCAGGCGAAGTCAGAACAACGCAGGGAAAAGCTGCCGGAAGATCTTTGCTTTGTCTCCGGAAAATACCTGAGGCAGTATCTGCATGATGTGGCTCTTTGCCAGCAGTTTGCTAGACTGAACCGGGAGCAGATTGCCAAAAAACTGCTGGAAAGAGCTGGCCTTCAGCCCGGCGAAGCCTTCCATACCATCCACAACTACATCGATGTCGATGAGATGATCCTCAGAAAAGGAGCCATCGCCGCACATAAGGGTGAAAAGGTCCTTATTCCCATCAACATGCGTGACGGAAGCATCCTGGCCATTGGCAAAGGCAATGCTGAATGGAATTACTCTGCCCCGCACGGCGCAGGCCGCATCATGTCCCGTACACAGGCAATCAAAGAGCTTTCCCTCAAGGAATACCAGCAGGAGATGGCAGGCATATATACGACATCGGTAAACGAAGGCACCATCGACGAAGCTCCTATGGCCTATAAATCCCTTGATGATATCTTGGATGTCATCGGTGACACCGTGGACGTTATCGACGTGATGAAACCAGTCTATAATTTCAAGGCGGCAGAGGAGAAGCATTTCTAAAGCATCGGGAAGCAAAGTGACATATATGGAAAAACTAGGGTGCATGAAACGGATTGATGACTTGCGGTCTATCTGGCCGCATGAGGAACAGGATTTTTCAAAATGGCTTGCCCAAAAAGAAAATCTGGAACAGCTGAGTGATGCCATTGAAATTGACCTGGAGCTTGAGAAAACGGAATCTCCAGTAGGAAGTTTCAGTGTAGACATCTACGCCCGCGAAAGCGGGAGTTCCCGTGGGATTATCATCGAGAATCAGCTGGAAGATACCGACCATGATCATTTGGGAAAAATCATTATGTATGCGGCAGGGAAAGACGCTGAAATTATAGTCTGGATTGTCAAAAGGGCTCGTGATGAGCATGAACAGGCTATCGGATGGCTGAATCAGCATACGGATGAAAATATTGGTTTTTTCCTGATTGAAATTGAACTCTGGCGCATTGGGGATTCATTGCCGGCACCACGGTTTAATGTTGTAGAACGTCCCAACGAATGGGCAAAAACGGTAAAAGCTGCAGAAACCTTGACGCCACTGCGGAAATTCCAATTGAACTTTTGGCAGCAGTTCTGTGATTATGCCTTCGATAAAGACAGTAAGTTCAGCAAGAGCTTCTCATGCAGAAAGGCTTTCGCGACCAATTGGTACAACCTAAGTACCGGCGTATCATCTGTGGTGGTAGAATTTACAATCAACACATCCCGCCATCGGGCGACAGCGGGCTTGTATGTTGCCAAGGGGAAGGATTGGTATAGGCAGCTGAAAGATAATCAAGATACGATAGAAAAGGAATTAGGCGCTTCCATTGAGTGGTCAGAAGGTGAAAAAGATGGACGTATGCTTTTGACCAAGGAGCTTGATGCGGCGTTTGATAGAAAAGAATATAAAACTTACTTTGACTGGTTCATGGAAAAAGCACTTCTGCTCAAGAAGATAGCCAATCAGTACAACAACGATTGAAGTGAACACGGGGGTGTTCAAAATCCCTGCTATCGTTCGATTGTATCAAATACAGACACCTTTGAGATTTTGCAACTGGATCGGCAGGTCTACTAGTTGCAGCTATGAATGAAATGCTTATTGATGCTAAAAATAATATTAAATCACCTGACATGCTTGAACAAAAAATATTAAAAATTAAAGCAGAACAATTATTGGGACTTGAAGTTCTTTCTAGTGTATATATGTTGGCTGTATTAAATATGATTTTAATGGGAGATGGAAGTTCTAATATTTTAAATGAGGACTCTTTAATTAATTTTAAGGGAAAATATGGATTTGGAAAAACAAATGAAGTTTTTCCGGCTACTGCCTTTGTTTTAAATCCACCTTACTCTGCATCTGGTAATGGGATGATTTTCGTTGAAAAAGCATTATCTATGATGAAACGTGGATATGCTGCTGTTATTATTCAAAGTTCAGCGGGTTCAGGAAAAGCAATAGAATTTAACAAACGAATCTTGCAGCACAGTACATTGTTAGCAAGTATAAAGATGCCTATCGACATTTTTATAGGTAAGTCAAGTGTTCAAACCAATATTTATGTATTTAGAGTCGGAGAAAAGCATAAAAAAGATAATGTAGTTAAATTTATAGATTTTTCTAATGATGGGTATACTCGAACAAATCGTAAAAAAGCAAGTAATAATCTAGTTGACAGCAATCATGCTAAAGAAAGATATCAAGAAATAGTTGACCTTGTGTATTATGGTAAAAAGAAGTTGGATTTTCTTAGTGAAAAAGAATATTATGAAGGAACTATTGATCCTGAGAATGGAGCCGATTGGAATCAAAGTGCACCTGTTGATACAACACCAACTTTAGCTGATTTTAAGAAGACTATATCAGACTATTTATCATGGGAAGTTCGAAATTTATTAAAAGATAAAAAAATTGAGGATAGTCGCCTGGGAAAATAGATGCCTCACTGAATAAAAAAATAAAAAATATTCAGTGGGGCGAATATAAAATTGGAGATTTATTTGAAATTAAACCTACTAAAGCATATAAATTAACAAATGATAAGTTGTTTTCTGATGATGGTATATATCCTGTAGTAACTAATAGTAGTAGTAATAATGGTATAACAGGTTATACCAATTTAAACGCTAATGAAAAAGGTAATATTATTACATATAGCGATACTACAACATCAGAAGGTATTTTTTATCAACCAAGGGATTTTGTTGGGTATTCCCATATTCAAGGATTATACCCTAAAGTATTTAGAGATAAGTGGAATTATAGTAGTTTAATGTATGTGCTCACTTGTATGAGAAAGGCAGCTGCAGGTAAATTTGATTATGGAAATAAATTTAATAGAAAAATAGCATCAGAATTAATTATTCAAATTCCTATAAAAGATGGAAAAATTGATTTTGATTTTATTGATAAATTTATAGCTGAAGTAGAAAAACGTTATACGATTGAATTTAAAGTCAAAAATATAGAAATAATTAAAGAATATTTTAATGTTTGTGGTTTGAAAAATTATGAATTATCGTCAGAAGAAAAAGAGGCAATAGAATTATATAATAAAATTGAGTGGGGAACATTTAATGTAAAAAATCTTTTTGGAAAAGCTACGAGAGGAAAACGACTTAAAAGTTCTGATCGTATTGATGGCAATCTTCCATTTGTAACAGCAGGTGAAACTAATGAAGGGATATCTGCGTATATTGGAAATAAAGTTGAAGTTTTTGAGAAAAATACGTTAACAATAGATATGTTTGGTTCTACTAAATATAGAAATTATAAATATGGTGCAGATGATCATATAGCAGTAGTACACACGGAACAGCTTGATAAATTTTCCTCTTTATTTGTTTCGACAGCAATACATAAGTCTTCTTATACAGGAAAATTTAATTACTCAAGAAATTTTTATGCTAAGGATGCAGATGAGTTATATATACGATTACCTGTTAATAATAATTCTATAGATTATTATTATATGAAGATTTTAATTTCTGCAGTTCAAAAATTAGTAATTAAGGATATTATTTTAGAAATACAAGAAAAAGAAAACATAATCATGAGTATAATTAAGTGATAATAATGAGACAATCTAAATTATAGATTAAAGTATTTTGATATTTATGTGCGAGAATTTTAGAAATACTATTTATTGTATTCGTCATGGATTAGAAGATGCATTGCACGATTGCAAATTATTAAGTAAATCAGAAAAATATTTTTAATTGATTGTGGTGTAATTCTAGTATATTTAATTAAACGCAATATAGAAAATGAAAAACTGTAAGATTATTATTGGTAGTGGTTTTGTAATATTTTATTTAAAGGCGCAAATATGCCGCAATTAATCTTTAAAGGTGTTATGCCTGAGAGTGTTCAAAAGTTGAGTATCGCTTTAACTAAGCAGTTAGCTGAGTTATCTGATACACCGGTGGATTATTTTACTTTAGAATGTCCTCAGACGCAGTATTTTCGCGACGGTAAAATTCATAATATGTATCCGTTGGTTGAAGTATTACAGTATGATCGCGGTGTAGCTCTGGAGCGGCAAATGGCGCAGTGTATTGCTGCTGCGGTGAAAGCCGAAGGTTATGATGTGTGTGAAGTGTATTTCATGCATATTGGTAAAGATGATTACTATGAATTTTAATATTTAATTAATAATGCCCTACAGAATTGCTATTGGAAGTTTGTAGGGCTTTTTTAGAATATTACATAAAATAGATTAGGGAGGAATGTGCCGGCAAAATAATTATATGGGAAATTATTTATTATTGGGTATTTGTATAGGGAGGTAATTATGGGTGATGATATATATTCACATTTGATTGTGCCTAAATGGATTGACTATGCTTTTGATAAAAGTAAAAATAATACTATCTTGGAAAAATTTGTTTTTCTTTGGTTTGCTTTTAATGCTTATTATGGAAAATATTTAAGATATGAGCTTGATGAAGCGAGTGGTGAAGAAAAATTAATATCTGAAATGAGAGCAATAAAAGACTCAATGGAATTGAGACCTGAAGCTAATTTTTTTGTTAATAAGATTAAAGAAATAGATTGTTTTAAGAAGATAAAAGAAAAAAATGTTAAGAAAATGCATCCGGATTATAAAAGACCTAAAGGGAGTGAGACAGAAGTTGTAGAGCGATATAATAAGTTTGAAGATGTAAATTCTACCAATAAACAATATTGTTTAAATGGCTATTTACGTATTTTATATAAGGTTCGTTGTAATTTATTCCATGGCACAAAGTATGTTTATAAAGATAGAGATTTTGAAATTATAGCACTCGCAACTGAATGTTTATGCTGGGTTTTAATATATTTTTCTGAAAATTATGAAATAACTAATAGCTTAAAAAATCATAGAAATGAGTGGCGAGGTTTAGCAGAAAGAGAAATAGCTGCTTATTATGAAAGAAAAAAAGCCAATAAAAACCAAGAGAATGAAGAAATATAAATGGTTAATTGTAAACTGAAATTGAACATATAAAAAATCCATAGTGAATACCGATTTGTGTTATGATTAATGTCGCTAAACCAAATCTTATACACGAGGTATCGATATCACTATGGACTCTATTAATCATAACACATCATTACGTACAAACAAACACTTATCTTACGAAGAACGCTTTTTTATTGAAAAGCAATTACAGGCAGGTGTTTCAAAAACAGCGATTGCTAATGCATTAGGCCGTTCTCGTACAACGATTCAAAGCGAGATACAGCGCGGTTCTGTAGAACAAATTAAAGCCGGTAAACGAGTTTTAATGTACTTAGCAGATTATGGACAACTTAACTATGAGAAAACCCGTCAAGGCTCTTTCAATACTCGTAAAGCCGGTATTATTTCACCGTTTCTTACGTGGGTAGAAGAGCAGGTATTAGTCCATAAATGGTCACTTGATGCTGCCGTAGGCTACGCCTTACGTAAGTGCTTGTTTGTACGTAATGAAATGGTGTCTACTAAAACTTTATATAACTATCTACATGAAGGCCTTCTCCGTATTAAGCCCATGGATTTACCGTTAGTATTACGTCGTTCTACGCGTAAATCTAATACGCGTAAACACAAGAAAAACCTTGGTAAATCTATTGATCTACGCGATGAGTCTATTCTGACTCGTGAAGAATTTGGTCATTGGGAACTTGATACTGTCCGTGGTATTAAAGATAAACATGATGAAGTGATTATTTCCCTATTGGAACGTAAAACACGAGCTTATGTAACATTGCGTTCTCCATCAGCTAAAGCTGCTGATATTAAAAATACGCTAGAGAGCTGGTTACTAAGCTTCAGTACTCATGACTCACTACAGCAACTCTGCAAAACAATTACGGCCGATAACGGTCTAGAATTTGCATCTATTACTGAGCTGGAAACAGAGTATTTACAAGTCTTTTTTGCTCATCCATATGCAGCTTGGGAACGTGGTTCTAATGAACGGCACAACGGTTTATTACGCCGTATTATTCCCAAAGGAACTGCCATTCATGATGTTTCAGAAGTAACTCTTCGACGTGCTACCGATTGGTGTAATGCACTGCCACGCAAAATTCTAAATTACCGGACACCACAAGAAGTATTCATTGAAGAAGTTAATAAGTTACTGGGTTTTTAAAAGTGTTCAATTTCATATTGCAATTTACTAGAATAAATCCGATTATTCCTACTGAAAAGTTTTCATTAGCCCAACCGGAGAAAATTCCCAAGATAAATATAACCAAATACAAAAAATAATTTCTGAAAGTTTCACTATTGCCATCATTTAATCTATAAAATAACATGAAAATTAACGGAATAATAATCGTCCATAGATAATTACCGGCACCGGTTAACCACAGAATATCCTGACCAAAAGCCGGTAAAAATACCCAAATGGAAAAGTTAATGTAGATTAGTATTGGCAAGGACCAATACTTAAGCTTCGTTATATGTGCATAAACCAATAAAAGTAGCACAACATAAATTAACGAATTAGCCACATTAAAAACTGATTTTGGCATACTCAAAAATAATAACGAAAAAAATTCACCCCATACGCGACCACTCCAAGTAAGGTAATAATTCTCTAATGCTTGATACATATCACCCACCGAGTAAATATTAACGGCTGTACCGTATTTCAAATAATCATCAACCACAAATCCGGTTAAACTATTTAATTTGAACATTAATATAAAAATACCAACCAACAAGCCTACAAATGCTATTTTTATTGCTACCGGTGACTTTAAATACTTATACAAAACAAGTTCATCCTTCCATCAATACACTATACTCCACTGATAATATCTTCCCACCATTGGCGGTTATCTAAATACCATTGTATTGTTTTTTTAATGCCGTTGGCAAACTGCGTTTCCGGTAGCCACCCGAGCTCAGTATAAATCTTTGTCGAATCAATAGCATAGCGCAAATCATGGCCCTTACGATCCGCTACATAGGCAATTAAGTCTTCAGATTTACCTAACTCTTTGCAAATCAGTTTTACGATGTCAATATTAGCCATTTCATTATGACCACCAACATTATAGACTTGTCCCTCACGGCCCTTATGAATAATCAAATCAATGGCCTTGCAGTGATCCTTTACATATAACCAATCGCGAATATTTTCACCATCACCATATACCGGTAGCGATTTATTATACAATGCATTAACAATCATAAGCGGAATCAACTTCTCCGGAAATTGATAAGCCCCATAATTATTAGAGCAACGAGAAATCGTCACCGGAAGACCATACGTTCTAAAATATGACAACACTAATAAATCAGCTGCCGCTTTTGAACTACTGTACGGAGAACTTGGTTGTAATGGCGTTGTTTCCGTAAACAGCAAATCCGGTCTTTCCAATGGCAAATCTCCATATACCTCATCGGTCGAAACTTGATGATAACGTTTGATACCATATTTGAGACATGCATCCATCAAGACTGATGGTCCCATAATGTTTGTTTCTAAAAAAACGCCGGGATTATCGATTGATCGATCAACATGAGATTCAGCAGCAAAGTTTACGACTATATCCGGATGTTCTTCTTCAAACAACTGATTGATGGCTTCTCTATCACAGATATCTGCTTTAACAAATCTAAAGTTAGGATTCTCCATTACACTTGCCAAGGTAGATAAATTACCGGCATACGTTAATTTATCTACACAAATGATGCGATAATCCGAGTATTTCTTTAACATATGAAACACAAAATTCGAGCCGATAAAACCAGAGCCGCCGGGAATCATAATAGAATATTTCATAATTTTACCTTAAATTGAAAAAGAGTTATATTGACTATGTATAAATGAAATTTTACCAATTTTTATAACTCTTCTATGTTAATCTGTTCTTATTTTTTCAACAATTTACATCATTCTTGAACCGAACCTAAAAAATACATATAATACATAGATGCAATATTAATTCACGGAACTAATCTTCGTACATAAGGTATTTGTTTTAATAAACACACTACTAATAAACAGACTATATAAGTTAGAACAGGACCACCCAAACGCCAAAATAAATCTTCAGCAGGGATATGAAAATAAGCGGAAAAATTATCTATAAAAAAATTATGCGTTAAGTATATTCCTAAACTGCAAGAAGATAAATATCTTAGTATTTTAGAATACGGGATTAACCAATCATGACTTAAATATTTAATAAATGTAAAAATTGCAATAGCTAATAAAACTGTATGGAATTGTGTATAGCTAAAAAAGGTTCTATCTAAACTTCCATTTTCTATACTTAAATAATATGTTGCAAAATAACGAATTAGGCAAGAAGTAATCCCCAAACCATAAATTATATATCTATATATTTTCACTAACTCAGTATTAAATAATAAATAACCTAATAATACATAGAATATAAGTCAACCACCAGCAAATGGAAAATAAATTGCACCATTATATTCAATCCTAAAAATTGAAAAACTAACGGCAAACAAGACTACGTCAGAATTTTGGTTATGTTAACTAACCTATAGAAAACCATTAAGTAACTTTTAAACTATCTTATATTTTATCTAATAATATTTTTTTAGCTATCCATAGAACTCCCCCAATATAAATAATCGTAGTTCCAAATAAGTCCAAAAAGAATCTTTCATCAATTGATGATAAAAATAAAGGATAAGAAATCGTCGCATATATTAACAACGATGTAATTTTAATATCATTATTATATTTTAAATAATTATAATAATAACTATAAAATGCACCTAATAACCACATAACCCCTAACATACCAACCACCCCAAACGCTTTAATATATCGCCATTCTGCCGTATAAACATTAGTATCAATACCTTCAAAATTAACAAATGGCAAAAATATTTCAACATCTGGCAAATTAAATCCTAAAAAATTAAGATTCCTATAAACACTAACTAGTAAATTAGAACCAATCAAAGAGTTCTCTACCGGTAACTGATGATATATAACATCAAAAGCCGGAACAGATAGACCTAAATAATGCGATAAAATAATAAAAGGTGTCCGAGTACTGCTAGTTACTTTTCCAGATAAATACCCCATTATCAAGAAAAAGGATACAGCCATAATTCCTAATATGCCAAGTATAATGATTGATTTTATACCTGCCTCAAATTTAAATTGATGCTTTTTTAGATAAAGAAAAATTCCAATTACTACAACAAATATAACAAATGACATCATCGCCATGCGTCCCGTTGTAAATATCATAAAAGGAATATAAGTTAAAATAGGCACTAGAAAAAAGAGATTTGATTTTGACCATTTAAAAAATATTAAGTTACTTAAAAATGCATATACATATACTGAAGCAATTGCTAATGCAATATATTGTCGATAATTCATCCATCGACTTAATGAAACTTGCTCAGCTTCAATAGCTGGCCTTACAGTTTTTATAATATTAAATACACCTTCTGTATTTCCAAGTAATATAGATAAGTGAAAGATTTCACGAAAACTAAGCATAGCCAAAATACTCATTATCAAAAAAGCAATGAAAATTAGTTTATCAACTTTATAATATTTAATAGTAAAAACTGGCTGTACGGATTGTCTAAAAAAGGCAATCTTACAAACAGCAACGTTACCACAAGCAAATGCAAGAATCCCCATCAATAATACTATTACACTTGACATTGAAAAAGGTAATTGCCACCGTTCTATGTTTAATGCAGCTAATATAGAACTTAACATCATAGTCGTACTCATTAAAATGCTTGGTTGAAGGACATCCCCTTTAAAAAAATATATTAAACCTATTGATAAAATCAATAACAATACAGATAAAATATACAAAAATCCTGGATCAACCATTTTTTTCATTCCTTATCGAAATTAAAAATACTATCACCGCTCCAATAATAGTTCCTAAAACAGCACCTATAATTCCATACTTTAGTATTATTATGCTTTTATCATTTACTAATAGTTTTGGTTCTAATGTATATGCACTTATTTCTTTAAATTGGCTTTGCGGAGTTATTTTCTCAATCCTCGACTCAGCAAAAGAAATATATTCGTCTAAATATTTAACTCCATATAATTTTATATATTCATAATCTTTTGCATCATCTGCACTTAATGAGAAAATATACTGAATAACTCCAGAATGAATATCAACAACATGAATATGCTTTTGCAACCATTCAACTTTCTGAATTTCTGTTAACTTATCCCAATCTCTATTAATTTTTTTATAATCAAATCTATTTTCTGATTGTTTTAAGAATAAATCAATTTCACTATAACTCTTTAAAAAAGTACCATAATCAAGAGAATTATTAAACATTAATGGCTGATTATACTCAATTTTTATAGTTTTTTCAGTATGAAAGCGTGTACTTTGAAGAACATAATCTGTAAAAAAAGTTTTTTCAATTACTAAACCTAATGAAAAAATAATTGCTAATAGAATGATGTAAATAAACTTACTTTTTAGTGTATCAATAAAAACTCCAAATCTTACACTTTGCATCATGACCTCCGAAAATTTTTATTAAATCTTTTTTAATATATTATTTTTGAAAACATATCCCAAAATAGCAAATGTAATAACCCCTTCAACAATTACCATTATTATAGCAACCCCCTCACCCAGCCAATAAGGAGCTATACAAAACATTAATATGATATCTAAAATAGCCCCCAACACAAGAATATTGCTAAATATCTTTTGATAGCCATAATTCAACAAAACTTGAATTCCAAAAACATTACTTATTGATATTACCAACGGTAATAATGCCAATATTCGCAAAATTACTACGCTTGACTGATATCCCTCACCAAACAACAACTGTACTACACAAGGGGCCAAAAAGATCAAAGATATACTCCCTATCAAACAGCCACCGATATAAACTTTTCCATAAGCTTTTATAAAATTCAAAAAATTATTTTTACCCTCTTGAATTTTTTTACTGGCATAAGGATACACCGCTTGATTAACAGTAAACATAACACCTTTAATACTATCTATTAATTTATTGGCCGCACTAAAATATCCCACTATAGTGTCATTAGAAAAAATACCTAATAAGACTATATTACTAGTTGTATATATGTTTATAGCAATAGTAGAAAGAAAAATATGCCAACCATCATTCATAGTTTTTATTACACCTTTAAACGTTGGCTTTATAAACACAAAACTATATTGTCTTGCTATAATTATATACGAAAGTATTCCTGCTAAGATTAAAGTACTTGACTGAAATAAAGCAGCTAACAAATAATCATCCGGGTTTCGAACAAACAAAAAAAACAAAATAACAGTTGCCAATCTAGCTATTATATTGACAATTGTTATATATCTCATTTGTTGAATCCCCTGAAAAAACCATGTAGGGAAAATAAAATTACCTAATGCTAATAAAAAAACACTCCAATACAAATAAGCATCAAACTTTATTGCCATAAAATCAATGATAAAAATAGAAAAAAAAGAAAATAAAGCTGTTAAAAGAAGAAGTAATGCCTTACAAGTCATAATATTAACAAAAATATCGGCAATTTGATTTTTTTCTCCAGCTCTCGCAATATCCCTAGGGCCAGTCATATTAAAGCCATAGTCCACAATTATAATACAATACTGAACTATTCCTTGCATAAAAGCAATCGCACCAAATTTATCCACGCCTAAAACTCGAACTAAATAAGGTAATAATATAAAATTCAATATGTATTCTGCACCTTTTAAACTTACCAATGAAAAAATATTTTCAAACAACTTATTTATTTTCATAGTTCAATCTCTTAATAATATTTATTTATATTTCTTAAACAAATAGTAAAATTTAAAAATCAATTTCATCAAATATCGGTTTTTAGTTTTCTCTATAATAGCCCCAGATAACCATGGACTATTCTTAATAGAATTTATAGAGTCTTCAAAAGATGAAGCTTTTGAACTTAAAATTAATGGTCGTAACTCATCAAGAATCACCCTATAATCTTTCCATATTTTTATATCTTCTAGAGTTGGTGTAATTGCAAAGTTTTTAAAGTTTTGCAGGGCTATATTGGTACTAATATCTTCATCAATAAATTGATTCATACTAGATTTAAAAAATGACAACGCCCCCCTCTGCAATTCTTGAATATAATACTTTTCGTCAACTTTCCCTCCTCCAATATACTCGAAGTCAGCTAATATTGGTTCCACTTTATTATCTATAACTTGATAACCTTTAACGCTCCCATGCGGAGCAGTGAGAAATATTTCTAAAAACATATAACAAAAACGTAATAGGACCTTATACTGCTTGGTTTTATTGCCTGAGTCAAAAAATATATTTCTAGTTGTATTTTCCTCAATTGCAGAATGCAAATAAAAATAAAAAGGATTTACATCTAAATTCTCTTGTTTTAAATAATATTTTAATGCAAACTCAATGCTACAACCGGCTCCCATGTCAATAATACCAACATTTCCATAAAATTGCTCTTGATAAAAATATGATTGAATAAGTATTGCCTGAGCCTTAGAATCACTGAATATCTGTTCTTTAATAAAATCAAACAAAGATTCTACTCGCTGATCAATTTTCAAAGTATCAATATTAAATCTATCTTGACGAGCCAATTTAAATTTGTCTAACACCACATCATCAATTGTAATGCAAAATCTATCTAACACATATTCTAATGTAAAAGATTTATCCCAAGATTTATAATGTTTCACCATATCGTCAAAAGATTTATCATATTGTAAAATCGGCCTTATTACAGACTTTCTTGAAATATAAAAATATTTTGAATCTATGTTAGGACAATATAAAGAAAAAGCTTTTTTCAAAATGTATCCATCTCGTGAAAAAAAGAAAACTTTTTTTAATTTTTTTTGCTCTACTTGTTGCGCTAACCACTTAGTAAAACCTAATAATAATGGACCAAAAACCTCATATCCTATTTTAAAAATATCATTTTCTTTAATCGGCATATTATTATTAATAAACCGATTTATCCAATTGTAAGTAAAAATTTCCTGACTAAATAAACCCTCTTCATCATAATAAGTGGGAAATAATTCCCCTTCATCAATCAAAAATGCAGATAATCCTTGCATTTTTGCCTTTTTAAAGTCAGCATTTTTGTCATTACCAATATGAAGAACTTGAGATGGTAATAATCTTTCTTTTTCTAAAACCTTCTTAAATAGTAAACCCTGCTCCCATTTTGTAATCCGTTCATCGCACGAAGAGTAAACTATTTTATGATGTAAATAATCGTTTTTCTCTAAAATTTTATTAATATCTGATGCACTAAAGTACATATCAGAAATAATGAGAATAGGTTTTTCTATAGATACGCAATAATTATAAATCTCTTGAAGTTCTTGATTCGCTGTACAAACAAGCAATTCAAGTTCTAACTCCATTTTTTTTATTAAATTTTTTTCACTTTCAATATAACTATCATCAAAATTTTCATAAATTTCATCGATATTTACTTCTCGATAAGTGCATCTTTTTCTCGCATTAGCCTCAGCCGCAATTCGCGAATCGTATATCTTTTTTGATGTTCCTAACAACTTATTAACTTTATACTCTAGCAATCTAAATACATCTTTATTGCTTCCAAGATTTCTTTTTATCAAAGTATCAAACACATCAAATGATATAACATCATGTTTTGAAATTATTAATTTTAGTTTCTCAAGATCCATTTATTTTTTCTCTTTCAAGTAAAAACTCATTATCTTATTAACTTCTGTATCAATATCATAACCGGCTAACCTTAATTCTTTCGAAGTGTCTCTTCTAGTAACAGCACTCTTCTTTAATATTATATCTGCCCAAGTCTTTTTCTCTAATTTCTTATCGATAAAATAACACAAGCCATCTACTAACTTTAATTCTTTGGTTATATTATCCGAAAAAAAACAAGGCAATCCGCTGGCTTGTGATTCTACACCAACAACAGTAAGGCCTTCAAATCTTGAAGGCATTACAAAACAATCCATTGCCTGCATTAACTCAGCCACATCATGTCGTATCCCTAAAAATAAAACGGCATTTTCTAATTTTAATTTTTTGACCTGATTGACCGCATTCTTATAATATGTATCATCCCCTACATAATCACCTATTAATAATAATTTAGCTTTAGATCTTTTATTATGCACTTCATTAAATACATCAATCAAAAATTCGTGATCTTTTTGATACACAAATCTCCCCACATGACCAACAATAAAGTCTTCATCACCAAATTTTAACTCAGAGCGTTTGATTTGTCTTACTTTATCATTAAAAACTATATCTTTTATATTAATAGCATTATGGATAACCGTAAATGGTTGTGTATTCCCAAACATCCACTGCCCTGCTGATTGAGCACAAGCAAAGTAATCAGTTACACTCCACTTCATAAGAATTCGATTGAAGCCTATTAAAACCCGCCTAATTAGACCAATCTTATTTTCAAAGCCACCGTTATGAGAGTGTATAATTCTCACAGGTATTCCCATTATTTTTCCTAGAAATAATGGGAAAATATATTCTAAACTATTAGTATTTAATACAATTGCCTTATAATTTTTTGATTCTTTACGAAGTAATTTTATCCATTGCCAATAGTGATTTAAAGGATTCTTATGTCGCGAACAAACCCCAAAAATCTTTGATCCGGCATTTCTTATTTTATCGGCAAAGACAATATCATATTCATTGGTAATATTTACAAAATCATAAACTACTTTATTTCTATCTAAATGGTCAAATTGCTGCATTAAATATGTTTCAAGACCACCTATATTCCGAGTCATGCCAATTTGTAAAACTTTTACCGGCAATAAATCTTGATTCATTTTAATTATCCTTTAATTTTTGCAAATAAAAATGGAAATTGTCTTTTTATTAATCCAATCATCCGTACAAGCCACAATAACAAAACTCCTTTTTCATCGCGCAACAAAGATATCATTAATTTCTGTTTCTTAGAAATGTTTATAAACTCAACACACTTAAAATAATTATATATTTTACTATCTCTAATTGACGTTAATAACTTTTGAATATTTTCACCTGATTCAATAGCTCGTTGTAGTGTAGAATATACGAACCGAGTATACATCCAAAACAACATACTTTTAGATTCATCATCCATATTTTCAAAACCATTAAAAAATGCTAAGAAACGCTCGATTTTCATTATATGTAAATTATAGTAGTCATCATTCTTTTGTGACGATAAACTATTAGACTCTGTTAATTTAATATAATGATAGCCTGTATAGTCAATACATTTAAATGTATTGACATATCTAAAATACCGCATGTTAAAATCAAAATCTTCATTTACACGATATGAAGGATTTAGTTCAAGTCCATTTTCCTCTATTATTTCACGACGATAAAAACCATTCCATAAATAGCCAAATAATGGCACTAACTCCATTTTTAAAATTTGCTTGGCAATTTCGTTTCGATCTTTATATTCACGAGTTAATAAACTTTGTACTTTAAAAAAATGGTTATTTGAATCTTTTTTAATATATTCTTCAATACAACCATACTTTAAACAATCTATATCGCACTCTCTCAAATGAATATATGCTGTTGCAAGTAAATCTTTATCAACATAATCATCACTATCACAAAATGTTACATATTTCCCTACAACGTATGACAAAGCATAATTTCTTGCCGCTGCAGCCCCGGCATTTCGTTGCATCTGATAAAGTTTAATTCTATTGTCTTTTTTTAAATAAGATTTACAAATATCATAACTATTATCTGTAGATTGATCATCAACTAAAATCAATTCAAAATTTGTATATTCTTGTTCCAATATACTTTCTATCGCCCTTTGCAAAAAAGGTGCAGCATTATAAACTGGCATAATTACACTAAAAAACGGTTCATTAAATTCCATATAATACTTCTCCCATGCATACAACGATAATCAAGTTACTAAAATCTAAAATAGTGTTTAATTTCTTACTTTCCAAATACCTTACGTTTCAAAAAGCTACCGCCTTTTTTGAGCCAATTTTGTTTTTCCATAAAAGAAACATTTTGCTCTTTATAGTTAATCTGATTTTTTTCAAGCCAAACATCTAATAAAATCTCACTGACAAAGCCAAAGATACGAGATTCATATTGATCATAATCAGAAATATCTACTCGTTTTTCCAGTTCAAACAATATATCAAATAGCCATTCACAGTATTGATTGTATAAATCACGACGCATAACAAACATATTAAACATATGAGCCCATGTGCGATTACATACAATTGTAAAGGCTTCCGAATACTCCGGATACATTTCAGCAATAATAGTTTCAGTTACATCTAATCCTTCACTATGATGAGCATGATTATAATGCGAGCGGTTGCTTTCAATATAATAACGGCGTTTATCGGCCACTACAACAGGATATTGCTCTAATAAAGTTTGCCATTGTCCGCTAGTTAAAACTTGCTGCTTCTTGCCTTCAATATTACGAACTTCTTTATTCGTAAAATAGCGACGATAATGTACTAACCCCACATAATCCGCCTCTAAGTTCTTCCATGCCCAATAAAGAGCTGTTAATTCACAATAGTTAGGATTTTTAGCTGATATATTATCACCGGTGTTATCACCAACATACCCTAAATCAGCTTTTCCCTCTCTGCCTACATGTATAGGCATATATACTGAATCACTTGGCATCCAATACAATTTATGTGCCGCCACTAAAATTTTTATTATCGCCACTTACTTCAATTCCTTTTCTACTAAACGCAATGCACTTGCAATTACCTTATCCATATCATAATATACATATTCAGCTAAACGACCGCCAAAAATAACATTAGATTCTTCCTTAGCCTTTAAAGCATATTTAGCATATAAGTCCTGATTTTTTTCATTATTCACAGGATAGTATGCCTCATCGCCCACTTTCCAATCAGCCGGATATTCTTTAGTTACATAAGAAACAGGTTGTGTACCGAATTCAAAGTGTTTATGCTCAATCACACGAGTATAAGGTACATCGGCGGCTGTATAGTTAACTACCGCTACCCCTTGATAATTATCTGTTTCTATTTTTTCGGTTTCAAAACGTAAACCGCGATACTCCAATTGACCGAACTCATAATTATAATATTCGTCAATCGGACCTGTATATATAATCTTATCGGCTAATGCGGATAATTCTTCACGATTCTTAATAAAATCAACACCTAGGCGAACTTCAATACCTTCTAACATATTTTCGATTAACTTGGTATAGCCGCCTTCAGGTATCCCCTGATATCGATCATTAAAGTAGTTATTATCATAAGTATAACGAACTGGCAAACGTTTAATGATAAAAGAAGGGATTTCTGTACAAGGACGGCCCCACTGTTTTTCAGTATAGCCTTTGATAAGCTTTTCATAAATATCGGTGCCAACTAAACTAATAGCCTGTTCTTCCAAATTTTTAGGTGCATCAGTAATTACAGCACGTTGTTTTTCGATAATAGCTTTCGCTTCGTCCGGTGTAGAAATGCCCCACATCTTACTAAACGTATTCATATTAAATGGCAAGTTATACATTTCACCCTTATAATTGGCAACCGGAGAATTTACATAGTTATTAAAAGTAGCAAATTGATTCACATAATCCCATACATGTTTCATCGATGTATGGAAAATATGAGCACCATATACATGAATATTAATGCCGTCTTTATTTTCGCAATACATATTACCACCAATATGATTGCGACGATCAATGACTAATACTTTTTTCCCACGTTTATGTGCTTCATGTGCAAATACAGAACCAAACGGACCTGCCCCAACCATTAAATAATCGTATTTCATACGTATCACTCCTCTATTAATAAGCACCTTTTCGTTGTAATACGGCTGTTACGGTTTTTACTAAATATACAATGTCAATCCAAACTGACCAATTATGTACATACCACGAATCCATCTGAACACGTTCATCATAGGTTGTATCACTACGACCGCTAACTTGCCAAACACCGGTGATTCCCGGTGGCACCAAGTAAAAGTCTTGAATATATTCTCCATATTTCTCTACTTCAGCCTGAACAATCGGTCTTGGTCCTACTAAACTCATTTCCCCTTTTAAAACATTGAGTAATTGAGGTAATTCATCAAGGCTCGTCTTACGCAAAAAGTGACCGATTTTAGTAATACGAGGATCGTTTTTCAATTTAAAATCTCGATTCCATTCTTCCTGTGCTTCCGGATTATCTTTTAAATATTCCTGTAAAGCTTCTTCAGCATTTACTACCATAGAGCGAAACTTATAGCAAGGGAATTCCTTACCATGCTGCCCCACACGTCGATGTGCAAATAAAATAGGTCCGGGATCAGAAATATAAATAAAAGCGGCAATAATGAGTCCTATCGGAAGGAAAACTATCATACCGGCTAACGTTAAAACAGTATCAAATACGCGTTTTAAGAAACGATAATAAGGTCTGGCCAAATTATTTTTAACATTAACCAGAAGCATATTTTCTTCCATTAAACCTTGCACCGACACATTCGCTACCGGTAATCCGATTAGTTCCGGCACGAAAGATACATTTTTGATCAAAATTTCTAAACGGTTAACTAAGGTAATTAATTTGTCCGGCGGTAAGCCCGGTGCACACACGATTACGTGTTGAATCTTTGTCTTAGCTACTATTTCATCAATATCGCAAAAACCTCCCAATAACGGATATTGATCGGTCAGATTTTTACAAACCGGATTATCATCAATAAAACCGACTATTTCATAACGCATAATAGGATGCCGCTCAAAGGATTGTAAAACAAGTTCCGCTGTTTTACCGGCGCCGATAATAATAACCGGAATTTTAAGTATCCCCTTTGCAATAAGTATCCGCTCTAATATATAGCGTCCTAACAATAACATTACAAAGGTAAATACCCACGACCCGATAATAAATAAACGTGACACATCGCCGGCTACATTTGCTGCATACATAAGAAATACTGTGAGCATAACACTAAATGATACGGCTTTAAATAAATTCCGTACTCGATCCCAATACGGCAATGCTATATCATAACAATGGCACAAGCACATCATAAAAAGAAATAACGCCGGAGCTATTAAATAGATATAAATACTGCGAATACTAAAAGTATCCGAAACAGGAGGAAACATCCATAACTTTCGCGCTTCATAAGCAAACGAAATTCCTAATACAATCATAAAATAATCAACAATAAACAGGCATAATGGTAATACATAAGTTGTGTTACGTTTTAACAATGGGATAGAATCTTTCATCACAATAAATCCTTTCAACAAACTTCTTATTATATAACAATGGGTTATTAATTGTTTAGCATAAGGATTTAAAAATTATCTAGATCTAATGATTTCAAATACTTTGTTAGTGCCTCTCCCACGTCTTCATTGCGAAGGCCATATTCAATCATCGCCTGCAGATAACCGAAACGGTTACCGATATCATAACGCTTCCCTTCATAGGCCAAAGCAAATACATCTTCATCAAGCTGAGCAATCGCATCGGTTAATTGTAATTCATTGCCGGCGCCTAGTGGAATATTTTCCAAACAATCAAAAATCTTTGGTGATAATATATAGCGTCCCAAAACGGCTATATTTGACGGAGCCGATTCTTTTTGAGGTTTTTCAACCAAACCATCTACTTTATATACCGTATCTGAAATCGGTGTACCAGAAACGATTCCGTAGGAACTTACCATATCATCCGGAACTCGTTGTGCCCCCAAAACGGTTCCGCCATGTGTATTATATGTATCAATCAATTGTTTCAAACAAGGTTTTTCCGGATTATATACCACATCATCCCCCAATAAAACGGCAAACGGTTCATCAGCACAAAAGGCCTTAGCACATAATACGGCATCCCCCAAACCGCGCGGTGCTTTCTGACGAATAAAATGCACACGAATATCTGCCAAACGGCGTACCATGGCCAATTGTTTCTTTTTCCCCTGTTGTTGTAATAACTGTTCTAATTCAACACTCGTATCAAAGTGATCTTCAATAGCACGTTTATTTCGGCCCGTAATAATCAAAATTTCCTCAATACCGGAATCAACCGCTTCTTCAATAATATATTGGATAGCAGGAGTATCCACAATAGGCAACATTTCCTTTGGCTGTGCCTTTGTCGCCGGTAAAAATCTAGTCCCAAATCCTGCTGCCGGAATAACTGCTTTTCTCACACTTTTCATACTACACCTCAAAAACTAACGACTCAACTTGATTTTTATAAAGCACAAAATAAATAAGTAAAAAAATTAATTTATCCGTTTATATTTCCTTTTATTATAACATTTTTATAAAAAAAAAGGGTGTAGAATCTTCACTTTATTGTGAATCTCTACACCTTTTTTCTCATATATCTTATTCGTTTGTCTTATGCGTTTTTAGCTACTTCAACGAATTTAGCGAAAGCGGCCATATCGTTAACAGCCAAGTCAGCTAACATTTTACGGTCAACTGCAACACCTGCTTTAGTTAAGCCGGCGATAAAACGGCTGTAGCTCATACCGTTCATGCGGGCAGCCGCATTGATACGGGTAATGAACAATTTACGGAATTCGCGTTTTTTCGCACGACGGTCACGACGAGCATAGTATAATGCTTTCATTACCGTTTCGTTTGCTTTTTTGAACAAACGACTGCGTGTACCACGATAGCCTTTAGCTAATTTTAAAATTTTCTTATGACGTGCATGAGCTGTAACGCCCTTTTTCACTCTAGCCATTGTATATTTCCTCCATTATCCAGTAATTTACTAACTATTAAGCGTATGGTAAGCATTTAGCAACGCGTTTGTAATCGGCTTTGCTAACCAAAGTTGCTTTGCGAAGATTGCGTTTACGAGCCGGGGATTTTTTTTCTAAGATATGGCTCTTGAAAGCTTTCGCACGTTTGAATTCACCGCTACCAGTCGGTACAAAACGTTTAGCCGCTGCACGGCGAGTTTTAATTTTTGGCATGATTAGTTTCCTCCTCAATTATCCTTTTTTTGCTAATATCATCGTCATGTTTCGCCCTTCAAGCTTAGCTGCTTTTTCCACAACTGCCTGTTCTTCCAATTCTTTGGCAAAACGGGTTAATACATTCTGACCCAATTCAGGATGGCTCAATTCTCGGCCACGGAACATGATGGTAACTTTTACTTTGTTACCTTCTGCTAGAAATTTACTAGCATTCTTCATTTTTACATAGAAGTCATGATCTTCAATATGGGGACGAAGCTTTACTTCTTTTAAAGTAAATGTCTTCTGTTTCTTTTTAGCTTCTTTTTCGCGCTTCTGTTGCTCATAGCGATATTTACCGTAGTTCATAATTCGACATACCGGCGGCTTACCGTTCGGTGCCACTTCCACTAAGTCCAACTGATGTTCTTCGGCTAACGCAAGAGCTTCACGAGCCGACATAATACCTAACTGCTCATTATCGGCACTTACCACACGAACTTCACGGGCGCGAATCTCTTCATTAATACGCGGCGTATCTTTGCTAATAATAGTCACCTCCAACAAATTATTTTCTATAATAAAAAAACGGACGGCATAATGCCATCCGTAACTGATAACTAGTTAGATATTCAACCTGTTATTTCGAGACAACAGGTGAGAAGCGGATGGCCTCTACTTCATTCAACTCATTTATGATAACAAATCTAATAAAGCTTGTCAAGCAAACTTTACTCTTTTTATTTTGTTAACTTGGACAGTATATCATACTTTGAGCATTCAGTCAAAGTAACCGCAATAAATTAAAATGTCCAACCATCTATACTTACTAAAGAAGCCTTTGCTTAAATCGATACCTTCATCGACTACTTCACAGAGTAATACTCCTTATACCATGCCACGAATTTACCCAAACCTTCTTCAATCGTCGTTTCCGGTTTGAAATCAAAATCGCGTTCCAATTCACTTACATCAGCATAGGTCTGATACACATCGCCCGGCTGCATCGGCAAGAATTCTTTTTCAGCTGTCTTGCCTAATTGTTGTTCCAATACTTCAATAAAGTGCATAAGCTGTTCCGGTTTATTATTGCCAATGTTATAGACCTTATAGGCATCACCGGCTTCATTTTTAGCCGGTGGATTGCACAACATCCGTTCAATACCTGTTACGATATCATCCACATAGGTAAAATCACGGTACATATCACCTTTATTGTAAATCTGAATCGGTGTACCTTCATTTATTTTATTGGTGAATTTAAAATACGCCATGTCAGGACGACCGTATGGTCCATACACGGTAAAGAATCGCAAGCCCGTAGCCGGAATGTCATACAAATGACTATAAGTATAGGCCATGAGTTCATTTGATTTCTTTGTGGCCGCATACAGACTAATCGGATGATCCACATTATCCGTTGTGGCAAACGGTGTTTTATGCTGATTGCCGTATACCGAGGAACTGGAGGCGAACAACAGATGTTCTACCGGATTATGACGACAAGCTTCCAAAATATTGAAAAAGCCCATCATATTTGATTCCATATAAGCTCGCGGGTTATCAATACTGTAACGAACCCCAGCTTGAGCTGCCAAATTAACTACAATATCCGGTTTGAAGTTTTCAAAAAGACCGGTAACAGCCGCTTCATCGGCTAGGTTTCCCTTTACAAAAGTAAACTCAGGATATGCCTTCAGAATCGCTAAACGGCTTTCTTTTAACGACACATCATAGTAATCGTTCAAATTATCAAAGCCTAATATTGTAGCCCCTTTATCCAGGAGCAATTTTGCCAAATGAAAGCCGATAAATCCCGCCGCCCCGGTAATAAGAACTTTTTTACTTGTATCAAATTCTTTATAGGTAGCCATTACCGCTTCACAATCCCTTCTCAAATTAAGCTTTATCTTTACTAACTGCTATATTACTATTATCCGGCTACTTTAAGCAAAAAACTAAAATTTTTATTAGTCTCGATCAAATATGTCTCGTGTATAAACTTTGTCCTTAACGGAATTCAATTCATCAGACCAACGGTTCGTGATAATAACATCACTCATTGCTTTAAATTCATCCAAATCACGAATAACACGTGAGCGGAAGAAATCGTCAGCTTCTAACGTTGGTTCATACACAACGACTTCAATGCCTTTAGCCTTAATACGTTTCATAACGCCTTGAATAGCGGACGCACGGAAGTTATCGGAGTCGCTCTTCATCGTCAAACGATATACGCCCACAATCTTCGGTTGACGTTCGATAATCATATCGGCGATGTGATCTTTACGAGTTCGGTTGGCTTCCACGATAGCCGACACCAAATTCTGCGGTACATCATGATAGTTAGCCAATAATTGCTTCGTATCTTTTGGCAAGCAGTACCCGCCGTAACCAAAGGACGGATTATTATAAAAATCACCGATGCGCGGATCCAAGCAAACGCCTTTTATAATTTCAGCCGTATTTAGATCACGCATTTCCGCATAGGAATCAAGTTCATTGAAGTAAGCTACACGTAATGCCAAATAGGTGTTGGCAAAGAGTTTAATCGCTTCCGCTTCAGTAGACCCGGTGAAAATAATCGGAATGTCTTTTTTAACAGCCCCTTCAGCCAATAAATCGGCAAATACCTTGGCTCGGTCCGAGCGTTCGCCCACAACAATACGAGACGGATATAAATTATCATGCAACGCTTTACCTTCACGCAAGAATTCAGGCGAGAAAATAATATTTTCCGTATTATATTTTTCACGCATCTGAGCCGTATAGCCTACCGGAATTGTTGATTTAATAATCATAACAGCCTCCGGATTGATATCCAGCACTTCTTCGATAACGGCTTCAACCGATGAAGTGTCAAAGAAATTCTTCTGTGGATCATAATTAGTAGGCGTAGAGATGATGACAAAATCTGCACCGGTAAAAGCTTCCTTAGGATCTAATGTAGCTTTAAAGTTTAAATCATCCCGTTGTAAGAATTCAGAAATATCCGCATCCACAATTGGGGACTGCCCTTTATTAAGCATTTCCACTTTTTCCGGAATGATATCCAAAGCCACCACTTCATGATGTTGAGCCAACAACATACTATTAGATAAACCTACATAACCCGTACCTGCAATTGCAATCTTCATCTGCCTCATCCTTTAATTTAAATACTATATTTTAATCCTAAAACTTGGATTACTGACTAAATTTTATATTTCTTGAAGGGAACTAATCAATAGACGTATCATTAATTCTTCTTGTTGCCACCCAGTTTATAAATCACGCGCAGCACACTGTACCAGAAAATGCCTTCTAAAAATTCACCGTAATGGCCCTGTTTCTTCTGGTAATCGCCCCATTGCTGGAAATCATGATAGTTTTCCGGCTTTTTCACCGGCAAAACATTCGTAATCGTATCCCATGGTGCCAAAGCGTTATATTCACGCCACAAAGCATCAATATCGGTGACCACCATTTGCCATGGTTTCCGACGACCGGTCCAATGAGCGATAACCGGTTTGCCGTCAAATTCGGCAGCACCGCCGTACGCATTATAAGCAGCCGGCAAGAAATATAAATCACCGTCGAATACCAAATTTAATACGTCCTGGCTCTGCCCTTTAAAACGGCTTGGCGGTTCATTCTGATAAGCAAAGGCCTTTTCGGTAATTTGATCTGTTTCCCATTGGGTAATATCTATAACCATGACACCGTCATTAAAGTATTTACCGGATTTCAATTTCAAATGACCGGCTCGATACGCAACAGATTCAGGCGTTTCCGATACGGCCCCCATAGCCTTGCCCTGCAAATCCATATTCCATAATTCTTTGAGGGAATCACACACCATGGTGTCCGCATCAAGGTAAATAAACTTATCACTGTATTCCTTAATCACTTTTGGCATGTAGATGCGGGCATAGGTGATTCTGGAAAAGCGCGCCACTTTAATATGAAAGTCGTTGAACGGCGTCATATCGAGTAAGTACACAATGCAATGGCATTGCCACTGTTTGGCCATAGCTTCTATTTTGGCCAAATTTTCCGGACTGTAACCGTCCACAAAAATATGCACCACAAAGTTTTGAGCTTTGTTATTTTCCAGTACCGACACAACCGATACGCCCATGATATGAATAAACCCGTCATTGACATTATAGGCGATATGATAAGCACCTTCATCCGAACTCGAGTAGTTAAAGTCTATTCGCTCTTTTATAAAATGTTCTATTTGAAAAAAATCTTCTGAAAATGTTTTCATCTGTTTATCCACCTATAGTTTGCCAAAATTTGGCCCAACGAATTCGCATAAGCTGTCTTGTGAGGGATTTCCCCTGCATATCTTTACTCGGCTGCGGCATGACCTCATCATTAAAACGAGTATTTTTTAAGGCCTCATAATATATGCCGTTAAATGCTTTTTCATAAGCAAATTCCCACGGTTTATAGCGACCGGCCCAATGTATTACAGCCGGACTCTTTAAGGCCTCAAATGCTTTTTTACGCCACCTGCCGCTACATAGAATTTTTAGCGGCAACGAAAAAACCGGCGGAATAATATTCCATCGCAACGGTAATTCCTGCCAATTATTTTTAAATACTTTATTCAATCCATCCTGATCATGATGACGGAATTGGTGTGCAGTAATTTCAGTCAACACCTCAGTGCCATAATTTTCAACACGCCACCTGGAAACATCAATCACCATCATACCGGAATTAAAATAATCATCGGACTCGTTAAGACCGATGGATTCGTGTTTTTCACGACGACTGCGTTTTGATGACATAATACCTAAGTCTACCGTCGCCCCCACCGGATGACCATCCAATGATAATTGCCAAAGTTCAGCTACGTCGCCGATGACAACCAAATCGGTATCAAAGTAAATCGCCTTCCGGACGCTGTCCGGTAATAATTTTGGAATCATCAAACGCAAATAAGCCGCCTTGCTGATGTGACCGCTGGTAAACCCTTTGATGGCCTCACCGTCAACCGGTATCAATTGCACACGGCCTTTTAAATCTTTGATTGTTGCTTCGATTCTCTGTTGCTTTATTTCACTTATACCGTCACTTAAGATATACAAAGTCACGCGTTGCGGCTCGGTCGTATGCAATAAGATAGAAGCCGCCGTTACGGCCGCATGCTGTGCATAATTATCATCAGCCGCCAATACTATAGCTATATCGTCCATGCTTATTTTCCCTTTTCCCGTTGCTGCAACTCATATAATTTCACGTATTTCAGCATGGTATAAAATGTGTGCTGATAAGAAGAAAATACGCCCATCCAGCCGTCTAAAAAGCCGCCTTTAAAAAGCAATGCCCGCAACCCGCCAATAAAGGAATGTGAAAACGCCTTTCCCAACGAAATGCGTTTGCCCTTGGCGAACTGTTCTTCCGCCCAAATAGTCGTATAATGGTCAGCCTTCTGCAGCCAATGATGCCAACTTTCATAAGAAAAATGCTCTAAAGCACCGTTTAATACTGATTTTGGCAGATTTGTTTCCGGATGTTCATGTACTTTGCCTACCCAGGTAACCGATTCACGCGGAAATAAGCGGTATACAATGTCCGGTGCAAAAATGCCGTGTTTAAAACGATGTCCGTTAAAGACAACCTCCCGTTTTAAGCCATATTCGCCTACACGATTTTCCACAACGATGTATCTGATTTCTCGGCGCATCGTTTCATCCATGCGTTCATCCGCGTCGATATATAACACCCAATCAGCCGAAGTTTGTTCCAATGCGAAGTTTCGCTGTGCCGCAAAATCTTCATCCCAGGCACGATAACGAACTATGGCCCCGTTTTTTTCGGCAATGGCTACCGTATTATCAGTGCTGCCGGAGTCGATAATGAGCACCTCATCCGCACATTGCTTCACATTCTGAATAGCTGCTTCGATATGCTTTTCTTCGTTTTTTGTCAAAATAATGACGGCTAATGAACTCACTGATTCGCCTCCAATTACGCCATATACGTTAGCTGTTAAATCATTTTCAAGTTAGTTAAGCTGCTTCTATTGCTTCTGCTTTTTTACTCAAATAAGTAAAGACTATTCAATCACGCTCTTCTGACCGGCTTCATCTTCTCTGGCCGGCAAGCTTCTATGAGCAATCGCTACGGCAATTTCATTCAAATGTAAAATGCCGACGCCCACATAAATGGCCACGCTGATGTGTTCACGATAACGGGCAATACCGATTTTACCGCCCACATTGAGACCAATTGCCTTACGTTTTAATTGTTCCAATGCTTCTTGAGTAGCACCGATAACGGCCCCTTCGCCAATGTGATTATCAGCTACTACTTTTTGACGCTGAGCCGCTACAACGGCATGTTCTATAATCTTGGGAATGGACTGCATGAATTGACCGCCAAAGTCAACCGCTACGGATCGAATTCCTTTTTCTTGTAATTCTTTGCGTAATTCTTGTTCTTTTTGACGCGATTCCGTAATCGCCAATTGCAAGGCTGCCCGTCCTACCGCAATACTGTTATATTCCATAATAGTCACCTTCCTACCGACCTACCAAATTGTCTCTATCTCAATATTATATCACCGGTTATATTGTTTCACCAACACACATAACACTACCATATCACAAAGAATTTAACCATTAGTGAAGTAACGTACCACTAGATTAGACCTTTAACTTTTAAACAATATCCTACGTATTCATCTAAATTAGTACACTTGGCCTCCCTAAGTTTTTGCCAGAGCATGATTATATCTTCCTTTGTTGAACTGTTTGGTTCAAAAATAGAGAAGTAATCTTTCTTTTTAAATATTTTTATGCCAATTTTTTTCATTGTTTCTTCTAAATTGGGATCATTATATATAGGCACGATAGTATTACCAAACCAATATGATTTCTTAAAATCACCATTGATATAAGCTCTTTTTTGTTCTTCCGTACAATCATCTACATCCAAAATAGGGAATATTTGGCAATTTTTAATTTCGCCTTTTTCAATATTTATATTGCTAAATTGACCTTGTAATGATCTCGGCGTCTTAAAATATCTATTACGTAAATGTCTATCTAAACTAGTCACCTGTATACTTGAACGTCCTTTATCATTCGCAATTATTTTTTGAGATAATCTTAAAGTGCTTCCTATATTATCACATAAACTATATTCAGAGCGACCATGAGCAATAACTATACTCCTTAAATAATTAGGTTCTAACCTTTTATTTCATCTTGGTGTTTGCTGTTTCCCCATCAGCAACATCACCTCGGTTCAAACTTTGCCAACAATTTTTATTCAATTCTTCAGCAATATCTTCAAAGTCTACATATCCCGTATACGGAATACCGGCATAATCCCCACGTAAATATCTAATTCTCATATTATGGTTTTTCTGAGTACGTTGTTTATAAGAATCCACACTGATAACTTGCTTTTCCCCTTCACTATCCACACTAATAATATAAACATACTTAGGTGCCAACGTTTCCATCAAAATCGTATTGTGTGTAGTAGCAATACATTGCCCTTCCATATGTTCATCCAGATTTTCTATAATAGATGCCATCATAAGATCATGAATGCTACTATCTATTTCATCGATACAAACAATGCCACCTCTAATAGCACTTAACAATAATGGCAATAAATTTACAATTTTTCTTGTCCCTGCAGATTCTTGAATCATAGGAATAGTTAAAACATCGCCATCAACAACTTTTTTTACCATCAATCTATAATCAATGGAATCTCCTCGTTCTTGAATTTCATAGAAAACATCTTCAATATCAGAATAAAGTCCACCCAATACTCGTTTTATAGCCAACTCCCAAGGTTTAAATAAAGGTGCTTGTTCTTTAGGCAATGCTCCTCCAAATAAATTTCCTGGAAACGGAATACTTGAATTACCTTCAATTAAATAACGGCCTTCAAATAACCGCATCATAGAAATACGACGTAAAGAATCTAAAATCATCCAAATTCGATTATTGACATGTTCTTTTAAGTATTCTAGATTCTTTATATTTAATTCATCCGCCAAAATGCTGAATAAAGTATGACTCCCCCAGAACTTTGAGATTATATTTTTTAATTCAGAAATATAGTCTTGTGAAAATATAGCCCTACTCAAAAACACCGAATCCTTTGATATTTTAAATACAACACCACTTCGTTTATTTAGCAGACTATATAACTCTTCTTCTATAATCTTACCATTTTGTATAACTATTTTATAATTGCCATCAAAGGTATCTAATTTAAAGCCTATATTGATAGCCATAGGGGCAGTTGTTCCAATACGTTTATTTTCTTCAAACAGTTTTCCTAATGATATATTTTGTTGCTGAACTAATTGAAGTAATATATTCCGTTTTACATCTTCTCCTTCCCCTAACGATTCAATGTTATCCATAATATCTTTGGAAAATTTATGAAAATTCAATGTTTCAAAAGTTTGCTTTAAAAAAACTACCGACTCCATAATGTTAGTTTTACCAACACCGTTTTCGCCATAAATAAATGCAAGTTTTTTAGGATCTCCTTTACTATCTCTTAAGTCAATAAATATGTATTTAAATGACTTAAAGTTCTCTAGCTCCAAGAAAGTAATCATATTATCACCCCTTTATGTTATAAATTATAACATAATTTAACATTAACATCTATAAAATGTAAACATAATGTTAAATGAATGATAAATAAATGTTAAGTGGATGTTAAATAAATGTTAAGTTTGATGTTAATACAATTTTAAATTATATAATACACAAAAAAGGCACGAGATTTTCATCTCGTACCTTTTATTCTCTCTATATGCAGTTCAAACTCTCTTAAAGTTTCTAAAGCTTTTAAAATCTATACGGTTCCAAAGCTCCTACGACTTCATTCACATGGTTCAAGCCGGTTGCTTCGCAGTACTCATGCATTTCGCGAGCAATGTTACCGATAGCACATGGATCAACCATGGTTGCCGTACCGACGGATACGATGTCCGCACCGGCCAACATGAATTCGATGGCGTCGGTACCCGTCATGATACCGCCCATGCCCATAATCGGTAAATCAATAGCCTGAGCCACTTGATGTACTAGACGAAGAGCAATCGGTTTAACGGCCGGACCGGATAAACCGCCGTACAAGTTACCGAGTACAGGACGACGTGTTTTAATGTCAATCCCCATGCCGAGCAAGGTATTGATCAAACATAAGCCGTCAGCACCGGCTTCTTTAACGGCCGTAGAAATTTCTACAATGTCCGTTACATTCGGCGACAATTTCATGATAACCGGTAAATCCGTGTTTTCACGAACTGTCTTACATACGGCTGCCGCCGATTCAGCAGACACACCGAAAGCCATACCTCCGTTTTTAACATTCGGACAGCTGATATTAACTTCGAGGCCCGCAACGCCCGGCACAGACAAAGTCTTCGCCATAAAGGCGTAGCCTTCTACGTCGGCGGCCGAAATATTGGCTAAAATCGGCACGTCATATTGTTTTAATTCCGGTAAAATGTCACGTACAAAAGCTTCTGCCCCCGGATTTTCAAGGCCGATACAGTTCAGTACACCGGACGGAGTTTCCGCAATACGCGTACCCGGATTACCGTTACGCGGTGTCGGCGTCAAGCCTTTTACAGAAATGGCACCTACTTCATTGCTGAGGTCAAGGTAATCGGCATATTCGAAACCGAAACCGAAAGTACCCGAGGCGGCTACAATCGGATTTTTCATCTTAATACCGCAGAACTCAACGGCTAAGTCCTTATAGGAAGGCTTTTTACCGTTTAAATCTTTGCTGTGATCCATCCCTATATAGTCTTTTTCACCGTGTAAATTGCCGTCAGCAGCATGATTACCATGCATCTTAATATCTGAGGTATTACTCATTGAAAAACACCTCCTCAGCGGCAAATACAGGGCCGTCCTTACATACTTTATAGCGTTTACCACCACGACCGTTGCAGCCGCAGCCTAAGCAGCCGCCGGTACCGCAACCCATGCGTTCTTCCAAGGATACTTGGCAAGGCACACTGAATTCGGATGCCACTTTCGCAACACCTTTCATCATCGGGGTCGGACCGCATGTTAATACACTCGTGAAACCGATATTGGCTACTTTTTCAGAAGCTTCGTGAGCCCCTGCAGCTTCATTCACAGCACTATCGGCAACTTCAGCGCCTGCAACAGTATCGCCGGCTACTTTACCATGCAAGAATGGTGTTAACTGACGAGTAACTTCGCCGCGTTCGGACTGAATAAGTTCCGGCATAATGGCTGTCGGGAACCCTTTCGTACCAACGGAGCCGTCATCGGTCGTCACATAAACCGGCACGTCATAGGCTTTGAACAAATCGGCCCAGAAGGTTTCCGATTCATTGCGAAAACCGAGCACAACAGTTGCTTTTTTAGCTGCTACCGGTTTAATGACCGTTTCGTCTTCTTCATTCGTGTAACGCGTTGTATCTTCAATTTCATTCAATTTTGACGCAATGCAGAGCATCGGTGCAATACCGACACCGCCGCCCACGAGGAGCATGTTGTCGGTCATTTCAAAACGACTGCCCAAAGGTCCCAAACAATCGAGGGTATCCCCTTCTTTGAGGTGCGTCATCATATCTGTACCGGTACCCACTACGCGATACAAGAGTGTAATGGTCCCTTCAATTTTATCAAAACCGGCATAACTGATGGGACGGCGCAATAAAGGCGCCGTGCCGCCGGTTACACGTACATTACAAAATTGGCCTACTTCCGCTTCAGCGGCCTGTTTCGGTGCATACAGATCCATAATCCATACATCGGCACCAATTTGCTCATTGCGGAGCACTCGCGCCATTTCTACATAACCGCTCATTGCGTGTATCACTCCATCTCAAAATCTTGTAACGCTTCGACTTCAATCTTAATTTCTTCATTAGCTCGACCGGCTACTACACGCAATACTTCACGTGCCGTATCCAAGGAGGTCAAGCAAGGTGTGCCCATTTCAACGGCCAAACGACGAAGTTGGAAACCTTCGCGTTCAGGGCGTTTACCATAGGTCAAGGTGTTCAACATCAAGTCAACTTCACCGCGACGGATCAAGTCGGCACAGTTGTTTTCACCTTCGTGAATCTTATTGACAATTACACATGGAATACCATGTTCTTCAAAATATTTGCCCGTACCGCCGGTTGCCTGGATGTGGTAACCGAGGTCGATAAAGCCTTTCGCAAGACGTGCTGCTTCTTCTTTATCGCGGTCCGCTACGGTCATGAGGATATGGCCTTTTTCAGGAATACGCATGTTGGCACCATGAATGGCTTTGAACAAGGCTTCCGAATAAGTGCGGCCGATACCCATAACTTCACCGGTGGATTTCATTTCAGGTCCCAAAGCGATTTCTACGAGACCCATTTTGGAGAATGAGAATACCGGCGCTTTAACGGCAACATAATCTTTAGCCGGAACCAAACCGGTCGGTAAGCCCATAGACTTAATCGTTTCACCGAGAGCAATGCGTGTCGCATATTCAATCATGTTGATGCCCGTAACTTTACTGATGAACGGTACGGTACGGCTGGAACGTGGGTTAACTTCGATAACATTGAGTTCACCGTTAGCTACGATGTACTGAATATTTACGATACCTTTTACATTTAAGCCGCGTGCAATACGCTGCGTATAATCAACGATTTGGTTCGTAATTTCTTCGGATAAATGTTGAGCCGGATATACGGCAATGGAGTCACCGGAGTGAACGCCGGCGCGTTCGATTTGTTCCATGATGCCCGGAATACATACGTCTTCACCGTCGGCGATGGCGTCAACTTCCACTTCCATGCCCACCATGTAGCGGTCGATAAGTACCGGATGATCTTTGGATGCCACTACCGCTTCTTTCATGTACACGTCAAGTTCTTGGTCATTGTACACGATTTCCATAGCACGGCCGCCGAGTACGTAAGACGGACGAACGATGAGCGGATAGGATAAACGCTGAGCCGCTGCCAACGCTTCTTCATGGCTTGTTACCAACGCCCCTACCGGACGCGGAATACCGAGTTCAGCCAATAAAGCATCAAAACGTTCACGGTCTTCTGCCATATCGATGCTGTCCACGGACGTACCGAGAATTTTAACACCGCGTTCTGCCAAAGGACCTGCCAAGTTAATAGCTGTCTGACCGCCGAACTGAGCGATAACACCAATTGGTTTTTCTTTACGGATAACTTCCATAACGTCTTCCACAGTAAGTGGTTCGAAGTACAAGCTGTCCGATGTATCAAAGTCCGTACTTACTGTTTCCGGATTGTTATTGATGATAATAGACTGTTTACCGGCTTTGCGAAGTGCCCAAGAGGAATGAACAGAGCAATAGTCAAACTCTACGCCCTGACCGATACGAATCGGACCGGAACCGAGTACGATAACGCTGTTTTCACCGCGAGATACTACTTCATCTTCCATAGCATAGGCACTGTAGTAGTATGGTGTGTGTGCTTCGAATTCAGCTGCACAAGTATCTACATATTTATAAGTTGGGAACATGTTGAGTTCATGGCGTTTTGCCAACACATCGTCAGCCGTTACATTAGCATAACGGGCAATAACTTTGTCCGGCATGCTGTAACGTTTTGCCTGGCGAAGATTGTCTTCCGTAATACCTTCGGAAGCCAATTTCTTTTCTAAAGTTACGATGTTCTTAATCTTGTTGATGAAGAACATGTCGATTTTCGTAATAAAGTGGATTTTTTCCACACTGATGCCCGCACGAAGAGCCTGAGCCACTACGTAAATACGTTCATCATCTACCAAACGAAGGCGTTCAATCAATTGTTCAGGTGTTTCATGAGCAATTTTCTTGAGTTCAATATGGTCAAGACCGATTTCCAAGGAACGAATAGCTTTTAATAAGGAGCCTTCCAAAGTACGGTCGATAGCCATAACTTCGCCGGTTGCTTTCATCTGAGTACCCAAGGTACGGTCAGCCAAGTTGAATTTTTCAAAAGGCCAACGTGGGAACTTAGTTACCACATAGTCAAGGGACGGTTCGAAGCAAGCTTTCGTTTCACCGGTTACGGCGTTAGTAATGCTGTCCAAAGTCATACCGAGGGCTACTTTAGCCGCTACTTTAGCAATCGGATACCCCGTCGCTTTTGAAGCCAACGCAGACGAACGGGATACACGCGGGTTAACTTCGATTACATAATATTGGTTGCTGTACGGATCCAAGGCATACTGTACGTTACAACCACCTTCGATTTCGAGGTACCGAATGATGTCAACCGATGCGGTACGAAGCATTTGGTATTGAATATCGTTCAAAGTCTGGCTTGGTGCCACAACGATGGAGTCCCCTGTGTGAACGCCAACCGGGTCGATATTTTCCATGTTACATACGATAATGCAGTTGTCCGCACTGTCGCGCATAACTTCGTATTCCACTTCTTTCCAGCCTGCTACGGAGCGTTCTACGAGAATCTGATGAATCGGGCTGAGTTTGATACCGCGAAGGGCAATCATGTACATTTCTTCTTCATTGGCTGCAATGCCGCCGCCCGTACCGCCTAAGGTATAAGCCGGACGAATGATGATCGGATAACCGATTTTATTGGCAAATTCAACGGCTTTATCTACGTCGCTGAAAATATCACTTTCCGGTACCGGCTGGTTAATGCGTTCCATAGCTTCTTTGAAAAGCTCACGGTCTTCCGCCTGTTTAATAGCCGCCAAAGTGGTACCTAAAAGTTTTACGCCGTATTTTTCAAGAACGCCCGCTTCGGATAATTCCACCGCCATGTTGAGACCTACCTGGCCGCCCAAAGTGGCAAGCAAGCCGTAAGGACGTTCTTTACGGATAACTTCCGTTACAAATTCCAAACTGATTGGTTCAATATATACGCGGTCCGCAATGTCGCGGTCCGTCATGATTGTTGCCGGGTTGGAGTTTACGAGCACTACTTCATAGCCTTCTTCGCGAAGGGAGCGGCAAGCCTGGGTACCGGCATAGTCAAATTCTGCTGCCTGGCCGATAATAATCGGGCCCGATCCGATAACGAGTATCTTTTTATTTTCCATTGTCATTGGTCAGCCCTTTCTATTTATATTCTTTCATCATTGCTTTGAATTCATCGAACAAGTACAGATTGTCAGTCGGTCCCGGCGATGCTTCCGGATGATATTGTACCGACATGATTGGCAAGCTGTTGTGGCGCATACCTTCCACGGTGTTATCGTTCACACTGCGATGGGTAATCGTGATATCAGCGTCTTTTAAGCTGTTTTCATCTACCGCAAAGCCGTGGTTCTGGGAGGTAATGTACACGCGGCCGGTGCGAAGGTCTTTAACCGGATGGTTGGACCCGCGATGGCCGAAACGTAATTTATAAGTGGAGCCGCCAAACGCTAAGGACAATACTTGGTGACCCATGCAAATACCGAAAATCGGTTTCTTACCGAGTAATTTTTTAATTTCTTCAACGGCGTAGCCGAGGTCCGAAGGGTCCCCCGGTCCATTGGATAAGAAAATGCCGTCCGGATTGACTGCCAATACCTCTTCCGCCTTGATGTCAGCCGGGAAAATGGACAAGCGGCAGCCGCTCGCTTCGAGGGATTTCAAGATATTTTCTTTAACCCCAAAGTCATATACGGCTACATGGTATTCGGCGTTTTCATTACCGCGGAAACCTTGCCACTTGGTCGTTACCTGCATAACCTGGTCGGTCGGCAAATCCTGTTTTAACAACGTATCAATGCGTTCCTGCGGCGTATTTACCGGACAGATAACGCCTTTCATAACACCGTGGTTACGGATGTTACGAGTAATGGCGCGGGTATCTACATCATAGAGACAAGGTACGCCGTACGCACGTAAATATTCTTCAAATAAGCCTTCATTTTGCCAATTGCTTGGGAAGGTACAAAGTTCGCCCACAATCATACCGCGGCAATATGGTTTCGGTGCCTGCGCAATATCGCGGAACACGCCATAGTTGCCGATGAGCGGATAGGTCAATGTGATAATTTGATCGGCGTACGAAGGGTCGGTCAAAATTTCCTGATAACCGGTCATACCGGTGTTAAATACAACTTCGCCGAGGATTGGTCTTGCTCCCAAGAGCTTACCTTCGTATACGGAGCCATCTTGTAGTACTAATTTGCCTTTCACTGAGTCACAACTCCCTCTTTCATCACAATATTACCAGCTACAACCGTTAATTTGGCTTTGCCTGTTAAGGTCATGCCGTCAAACGGACTCGTCTTACCTTTAGTATAAAATAAATTGCGGTCTACCGTCCACTCTTCATCGGTGCTGAAAACGGTAATATCGGCGGTTTTGCCCACTTCTAAAACGCCCGCATCAACGCCCATGATTTCGGCCGGACGAACGCTCATGAGATTTACAATTTCATCCAAGGTCAAAATGCCTGTTTTGTAAGTATGTGTCAAAACAGCTGCCAAGGATGTTTCAAGACCGCTGAAACCATTCAGTGCACAGCAGAATTCCACGTCTTTTTCTTCTTCCGCATGCGGTGCATGGTCCGTAATAATGGCGTCGATTGTGCCATCTTTCACGCCTTCCAAAAGGGCTTGACGATGGTCTTCGGAACGAATCGGCGGTGCCATTTTGAAAGCCGGATTATATTCACGCAAGAATTCATCGGTGAAAGATAAATGCTGCGCTGTTACTTCGCAAGTTACCTTAATACCTTTCTCTTTAGCGGCACGGATTTGGTCTACCGTATCTTTACTGCTTACGTGAGCGATATGAATGTGACCACCGGTCATCTGTGCTAAGAGAAGGTCACGAGCTACAGCCATGTCTTCTGCTACGGCCGGACGACCTTTAACCCCCATTTCATAAGCTACGAATCCTTCGTGCATATGACCTTCATGAGTAAGACTTACTTCTTCGGCGTGGTCGATTACCGGTTTGTTGAACATGCTGGAGTATTCCAAAGCACGGCGCATGAAAGCGGCGCTTTCTACATAGTGACCGTCATCGGAGAAACCGACAACACCGGCTTCCGCCATGTCGCCCATTTCGGCGAGTTCTTTGCCTTCAAGGTTTTTACTTACGGCACCGATAAATTCAACTTTTACAAGGCCGGTAAGTTCAGCCTGTTTTTGCAAACCGCGTACCAAAGCGGCATTATCTACTACCGGTTTGGTGTTTGCCATGGTTGCGATGCGGGTAAAACCACCGGCAGCTGCTGCCTGCGTACCACTGTGGAAGTCTTCTTTCGCTTCCTGACCCGGTTCACGCAAATGCGTATGCATGTCGATGAGACCCGGTGTTACGATAAGGCCGGTTGCATCATATACATCAGCGCCGTCAGCACTTAAATTCTGACCGATTGCGGCAATCTTGCCGTCTTTCACCAAAATATCGGCTACTTCATGTTGTTGTTTTTTCGGATTTACAATGGTTCCACCCTTAATCAGCAAGTTCACTGCCGTCACCTCCTACAATCGTTAAGTATAATACAGCCATACGTACCGCTACGCCGTTGCGTACCTGTTCCTGAATGGCCGATTCATCGCTGTAAGCCACATCGTGAGCAATTTCAAGACCACGATTCATAGGACCCGGATGCATAACCATCACATCGTCTTTGGCCAAGGCCAACACATTTTTATTGATACCGAAGATGCGTGCATATTCACGATTCGTCGGATATAAAGCAGAGTTAATACGTTCTAACTGAATGCGCAATACGTTGATTACGTCGGCGTCTTTAACCGCTTCACGCACATCGTAGTGAATGGTTACACCCATTTTGGCAAGTTCCGGATAAAGCAAAGTGCGCGGACCAACCAAGTGAACATCGGCGCCCATTTTGGTAAAACCGTAAATATCGCTGCGCGCTACACGGCTGTGCATGATGTCGCCGGCAATAACAATTTTTTTACCTTCCAAAGTGCCTTTGCGTTCGATAATGGAGTACATATCGAGCAAAGCTTGGGTTGGATGTTCGTGTGCGCCGTCACCGGCGTTGATGATAATCGGATCCACCACTTTAGTAGCGTATAACGGCGAACCTTCCGCACTGTGACGCATTACGATGGCGTCGGTACCCATGTACGATACGGTAAGCAAAGTATCGCGGAAACTTTCACCTTTCGCCATGGAGCTGCCGCTCTTCGTGATATTAATAACGTCGGCACCCAAATATTTCCCAGCTAATTCGAAGGAACTGCGCGTGCGCGTACTGTTTTCCATGAATAAGTTAATGATGGATTTGCCTTTTAACAAAGGATACTTCTTATCATCCGATAAGACGATTTTCTTCATTTTCTTGGCTACGCGTAATATAAGTTCAATTTCTTCCTTTGTAGCATGCTGTAAACCCAGCAAATGCTTGCCTTTCAAACTTACTTCTCCCATTGTCAGCCTCCTTAACTGAGATTCTCGGTTTATATAACAAAAAAAGACCTCTTGCCTGTGGCAAAAGGTCTATAGCAGACTTAGTGATACACCTATAGCAATATAACGATACAGGTGCCTACCATATCCTTTACTAGCCTCACAGGACTAACTTAAAAGGTAAATTGTGTGAAACGAACGGTCTCTCGTACCGCCCTTCTGTTTCTTCTTTTTATATTTTACCCGTCTGAAGTTAGCCTGTCAAGGTTAGTATTATGAAGTTCCGTTTATCAAAAAGTCATAGCAATTAGAACTTAATTTCAGCCCCTACGCGCCATACACGGCCATACATGTTGAGGTCTTCCACATCCTTATCGAGGATGTTGTTTACTGCCACGAAGGCTGAGAAGTTTTCATTAAAATTACGGGTTACCGCCGCATTCAAGGTGTTGAAGGAATACAAATCGTAATTGGTGCTGCTGCGACCGCTCGCATTATACGCATAATCATGAGTAAAGCTGTTCCAAATTACACCGCTATAACCGGTCTTTTTATGATCATCGTAAACGAGCTGAACGGTGGTAATGGATTTGGCACGATTAAGTAACCGCGTATCCGTTGTCTTATCCTTCGCATCGATGTAGTTGTAGGTTGCCTTGAGGCTCAAACGGTCGCTCAATTTATGACCGGCTGTCAATTCGATACCGTTAATCTGTGCCTTATTCACGTTCACATACTGTGCATGGTAAACGCCGGTAGCCGCATCACGCCACTGATTGTAGTTGATGAGATTGGACACCTTATTGTTGTAGTATGTAATCTTACCAAAGGATTTACCGTGCTCCCCTTCCAATGAGAAGTCAAAGTTCGTGGATTTTTCCGGTTCTAAATCAGGATTGCCCATTACATTAACCATGATTGGCCCCGGACTGTGCCACATATCCATGTAGAGTTCGGATACGGTTGGCGCTTTATAGCCCTTACCGTAATTAGCTTTGAAACGAAGATTATCTTTAATGCTGTAATTCAAACCGATATGCGGCGATACATTGGAGCCGAAGGAGCTGTTGTGCTCATAGCGAACCGAAGGCTGAAGCATGAGTTTATCTGTTACCTGCCAGGTATCTTCCACAAAACCGGCATAGGAATTAACTGTATGGGCCTCTTGCGTTTTCACACCGTTCGCATCAGCTTGGCCACCCAAACGAGTGCCGGCATAATACACCTTGCGATATTCGCCGCCAAAGGTCAAGGTATGTGCATCATTGAGGTACATAGTATTCTGTGCATCCGTTACCCATGTGTAATACTTGGCTCGGTCATAATCGGAGCTCGGATACATTTTTTTCATCATGGCCTGTGCGACTTTGCTGAAACGACCTAAGAAGGAAAAGTCCACATTGTTGCTCATATCATAATCTTTTTTCAGCTGATTATAATAGGTGCGTACTTGGTAATCATTCTTTTCCGTGGAGCCCGTATAAGTGGCACTCAAACCATAGCCCGTATTGTTGTAATACTCTACCTTGTCTTTTTGCTGGTCATAGGCCATCCCGCGATTAAGTCCCTGCACATCAGCCAGCTCCGTACGAAGCTTTTCTTTGAAGTAATTAGCATCCAAACGGAGTTTATTCTTGTTAGCATTTTCAAAATCATAGGTAGCGCTGATATCAAAATTCTGACGATTGCCGAACATGTAGCGGTTGTAGCCTTCACTCCCCACTTTAGTGGCTGATGCTTCAGTTCCGGTTAAAATATTCTGCGGACGTACCTTCGTAAATTGAGCGCCGGTAGTCAAATTCCAACGCCCCTGTTTACCGGAATCATAGCGATAATAATTATTCTGCTGCTTGGTGCCCGTATTAACGCCAACTGTTACGCCTTCTTTGTCCGGCAACTTGGTAATAATATTAATAACACCGCCCATAGCATCAGAACCATAAAGCGAGCTCGTAGCGCCGCGTACGATTTCTACGCGCTCTACTGTATCAAGACTCATGCGGCCCAAAGTATACACATTAGCCGTGCTGTCCGTATCTTCACCGGCAATGCGCTTACCGTCCACCAAAATGAGAGTATGTTTCGTGTCCATACCGCGGAGCATTACTTGGTTACCGGTCATGGCCGATTCAGCAAGACTCACATTATCTGCGAGCTGCAAGGCGGACACAAGGTCGGTAGCGCCCATGCGTTTCATATCTTCTGCCGTAATAACTTCTACCGCCTGTGGGGCAGCCTTAACCGTTTCCGCCGTCTTCGACGCCGTTACCACTACCATATCGGTGGCAAGATCCGCTGCCCGTACGCCGTATACAGGTGCTAATAAAACAGCCAATGTCATGGCATGCAACACAAGATTTTTTTTGCTTACTTTTCTCATAGCTAATACCTCTCAAAATACCTAAACACAAACACAAATTTAAAACACATAAATTTAAAATGCCAATCGCGTCAACTCTTTTTGATTACACACACAACGCGAACTGCATTAATACACAAAATGAAAATATTCTAAAATACACTAAAAGCACATAAAGTTTAGATTCCCCATGATACAACACTGCATGCTGCAAGGCTTTTCAAAGACTTCCTCAATCTTGTCCTCACATCGACTTTACGCCGTCACGCCCTCTTCATCTTAAGTTTCTAAAAAAGCCGTTACCAAGGCAGAACAAGTTGTTACAGAGACTGCTTAGTCCTACCCGAATAACGGAAAACTTTAAAATTCTACTTAGAATTTTTACAAGATATATTATGAATCCTTAATTTTACTTTTCACCGATTAGAATTTCATTTCGGCACCGATGCACCATACACGGCCGAACATGTATAAATCATCAATTTCTTTATTCAAGATATTTTCAACCGCCGCAAATACGGACAAGTCTTTATTGATGCGTTTCATAGCCGACACATTAAGCGTGTTAAAGCTGTAATATTTGCTGTTAAAGTAATAATCTTCAGTAAATGAATCCCCATAGCTACCAACACTGACTTTCACACAACCATTCACCACTTTCCGCTTACTAAATTGCCTTACTATCACCTCCGAAAAATCTATGTTAAAAACTGTTTGTTGATAAATTTATCTGCATAAAAAATGACATAATAAAAGGACCTACCTGTACCGCAATCATACCGATCAGTCTTTACCGCTCCCCGGGAGCTTATTCATAACTTTGTTTCGGTATGAAATTACGTATTAGATAGGTCCTTACCTATTATGTCAAATTAATACATTCTTAATTAAATTGATATTGGCAAAATAATTTTGCCGTATGTATACTTATTAACCTAATTTCGCCAAAATGTCTTTAGCGAAAGCTGCTGCATTGGCCAAGTCATTAGCATCAGGATGAGATGCCGCTTGTTTATGACGTTCTTCACGTTCAGCGCTGCGACCGTGCGGATGACCGTCCGGGAAAATCTTGAACATCATTTCAATGACTTTCGGATCTACTTTGCCTTGGCACATGAAAGTCCCTAAAGGTTCCTGACCATTTGGCAAAAGACCAGTAGCCGCTACCATAGTTTCTTTAGCATGCGGCATCATAGGCGGTACACCTAGAGTAGCAAATAAAGCTACTTTTTCATTATCAATGCGTTTAAGCACTGCCTGAGCTGCTTTATCCGCATTCCCCTGGTCAGCCCAAAAGCCCATGAATACTACATCATATTGGCTTAAGTCAGCCGGAGCTTCATTAACCGGTACACATGGCGTACCTTCCGGCAAAACGCCCACAATTGCTTCGGCTACTTGTTTGGTATTCCCGGTGCGGGATGAATAAATAACAATGCTGTTCATCGAATGACTCCTTTCAGATTGTGAGAATAATTCAATTGGCTATGAGTAATATAACTCTAATATTGATTATGCCTTTATGTCTAAAGAGTATATTTCTTACAGCCTTATTTTTTATTTCCTGTTTCATAGGGCACACAGATGGTATGTGTCTCACCGTCTATGTCAAGTTTAGTAAATACCATATTGACCTCATATAAATCGCTGAGGACTGTTTCTGTAAAAATTTCCGGTGCCGGACCGTCGGCCACAATTTGCCCTTTTTTCACGGCAATAAGGCGGTCGCTGTAATGAGCGGCATGGTTCAAATCATGGAGCACCATAATGATTGTAATGCCTCGCGTGTGATGAAGTTTTTCAACTAACTTCATCAGTTCCAGCTGATACCGCACATCGAGGAAGGTTGTCGGTTCATCCAAGAGGAGAATATCCGGTTCCTGTGCGATAGCCATAGCGAGCCAAGCACGTTGCCGTTCACCGCCGGATAAGTCTTTAAGCGGACGGTGTTGTAACTCGCTGAGACCAGTTTCTTCAATGGCCGTTTGTACTGCCACCACGTCTTCATTGGTAAGCGAACTGAATGGATTCTGATAGGGTAAACGACCGCAAAGCACGAGATCGCGCACAGTCATGTCCTGCGGGGCTTGAGCCGATTGCGGCAACATGGCAATCATGCGAGCTACCGTTTTAGAATTCATCGACTGAATATCCTTGCCGTCAAGAAATACCGTACCGCCCAAAGGTTCCAACAAACGACCCAAGGTTTTTAACACCGTCGACTTGCCCGAACCGTTCGGCCCGATAATGGACACAATTTCCGGTTTGTCAAAAACGAGCGATATATTTTCACCTACCGGCCGTGACGGATAGCCGATACCGGCTTTATTCATGATTAAAGTTCGTTTCGTCATGTGCGGCTCCTCCCTTTCAATAAGTATAAGAAGAACGGCGCGCCCAAGAAGGATAAAAAAATACCTACCGGGATTTCAGCAGGACTGAAAATGGTGCGTGCAAAGGTATCGGCACCGACCAACAAAACAGCTCCGAATACAACCGATGCGGGTAATAAATATTCAAAATCGGAACCTACGACGAGTCGCATCAAATGCGGTACAATGAGGCCCACGAAGCCGAGTAAACCCGCTACACTCACGGAGGCAGCCGCTAAAATGGCCGCCAAAAGCACTAAAATGATGCGTGTTTTTTTCAAATTAATGCCCAGAGATAAAGCTACTTCTTCGCCCATTTGCAAGGCATTCAGCTTGCGGTAATTCCAAATGGCACCTACCAAACCGATAAGGCTGTATGGCAACACAATCCACACATAGGTCCAACGCGCCCCGGCAAAACCACCGGCCAGCCAGTTTACTACGCCCTGAATTCGGTCCGGAAACATAACGGATAAGGCCGTCGTACCACCGCCGAAGAAAGCAGCCACAGCAACCCCGGCCAAAATGAGACGCAAAGGGTTAATACCGCGGTCCCAAGCCAGAATAAATACAACCGCCAAAGCCACCAAAGCTCCCACAAAGGCGGCCAAAGGTACCCAAGCCGTTAAAGCAGGTGCTAAAATCATAACCGCCATGGCCGCCACGCCGGCACCGGCTGTTACGCCGATAATTCCCGGATCTGCCAACGGATTATGCAGTACACCTTGCAAAATACAACCGGCCAAGGCGAGATTCATGCCTACCAAAGCCGCTGCAATCACGCGGGGCAAACGTAAGTAATATAAAATACGTTCCGTGTCGGGATTGCCCTGCCCCTGTAACACGGCCATTAATTCTTGCCAACTGATAGGCACGGCACCATACATAAAACCGGTTATAATTACAAATACCAAAAAGATGCCGGCTATAAGATATGTCAGGCGGCGTTTGTTTTGCCGCGAATCATGGTAGGAATGATGTGTTGATGAAACCGCTTCACTATTACGGTGCGTCATGAGCCGCCTCCTTTCCGTATAAATCATCATACATAATTGTCAGCGCCTCACTGATGCGCGTCCCCGGATTAGCCGCAAATAAACCGCCGGATAAATAATAAATCCGCTGGTTTTTAACGGCACTCACATCCGCCCAAGCGGAACTATTCAGCATTTCCCGTTTAAATACGTTTACACTGTCCGATTTAGGCGACATGCTGATAAAAAAGATAACTTCCGGATCTGTTTTTACCACATACTCCATACTGAGCGGCACGTAATCACCGTCAAGCCCCGTTGCCATATCGGCAATATTATGGCCTCCCAGTAACTCCAACAAATTGCCGCTGAAGGCTTTACCGGTTGCCATGCTGAAACTGCCGGGAGCGCCGAAAATAATAAGACTGCGCGGCCCTTTTTGTTTTTTAGTGTCATCAACAAGCTTATTATAATTCGCCACCGCTTTATCAGCCGTTGCTTTCGCAACATCCGGCTGATTCGTAAGTTCGCCGAAGAATGTGAGCGTCGTTACCACATCATCATAAGTATCTAAATCATTAATGTATAAAGGAATGTCCGCCTGTGCCAAAATGTCACGTAAACTCGTATTAAACGGCACATTTATGCCGATAACGAGATCCGGATGAAGTCCGATGATTGTCTCCACACTGGGGCTGTGAAGTGTGCCGACTGACGGTACATCTTTCGTTTTCGCCATAATTTCTTTGGAAATATATGACGATGTCGGTTTGCCGACTACCGTACCGCCTACAACATAATACATGTCCAAATTCGATGAGTTCAAAATAACGACACGCTTAGGATGCTCAGGAATAACGATGGTTGTACCGGTCGCATCCGTAACCGTGCGCATCGGTACTTGCGTGTTACCTTCATGAGTTAGTGAAATCCAACTCGTCAAAGCAATGACACAAACGATTACGATAGCCACGGGAACCAATAAATAACGTTTCAACCGGTCACCTCATTTCCTTAGAAATGTGCCCCGGATGTCCTCCCATTGGAGGATGCCCTTTCGGCATTTCTGCAGGATGACCTTTGATCATCCCTTCCATGTGATCTTTTGGCATTCCACCAGGATGGCCGCCCATTGGATGAGCTCTTCGGGATACGCCGGCCGGGTGACCTTTGGGCATTCCGCCCGGATGACCGCTCGGTTTACCCGGTGCATTTTGTGCCGCAATTTTTTCATGTAGCATGGTGGACTCACCGGTCAATAAATACTGAGCAAGTTCAATCGTTGTCTGCGTCAAATTGACATGCCAAAATTCACCGGCTATGGTCAATTTATACATAATACCATTATGCTCACATAAACCGCGTTCACACCATACATCGAATAACCATTTTAATTCTGCCAAACGTTCATCATAGGCAATTAACGGTTTCAAATCGAAGTAGCAATGTTCCAACTGATCCACAATAATATTGGCCATTTCCTGAAGCGGTGACTGTTTCATGAGCACCATAAACGGCTTTTGCCCCGCTTCCACCATATGCTCATAAGCACCGAGCGAACGATGTAACATCGTTGCATAGCCGCCTACATTACCGCCTGCACCACAACCGAACGGGAACATCGGATACCCGCGTTTAGCCATACTGTTATATAAGCTGCGTTCTCTCGATGAACGACTCCAATGACAAGCGCTGAGGCGACGATAGTTATACGTATCAACGAATGCACGTGCTTGGGCATACATAGTCGCCTGTTCCCGGGTTGTCGCCGCCGGCGACACCTTACCGTTTTTGATAGCCGTATTTAAATCGCTGTTTTCAAACACATTGAGCTGATACAAATCCATCCCGTCAATTGGTGCCGCTTCCAGCATTTCCAAATCTTCCTGCCATTTTTCCGGCGTCTGATCCGGCAAGCCGTAAATCAAATCGACCACCAAGGCACATTGATTATACTCTTTGAGCTGACGGAGTCGCTCTAAAATTGTTTCTCGATCATCGAGGCGTCCCAATTGGCGACGTATTTTGGTGTGAAAAGACTGCACACCCAGCGACATACGATTAACGCCGTTGGCGAACCATGCATCCATTTTTTCAGGCACCACATCGTTAATACGGCCTTCCAAAGTAAGTTCGTAATCATTAGCCAATGGCAGACACTTTTTAATCGTCTGTAAAAGACGAGCCGCATTTTTGGCCGACAAGGAAGTCGGTGTGCCGCCGCCGATAAACACAGTCTGAATCAAACCGTCTTTTAACCGGCGATGCGTTGCATCACTTTCCAAGTCTTGAATTAATAAATCTATATATCTATCTTCCGCCGACTGATTAGCCGCGTTTTGAAAAAATCCGCAATATAAGCATTTCGTCTGACAAAATGGAATGTGAATATACGCCGATTGCAGTTGCCCTTTAACCGGTTCCGTTGCCATGACCTTTTGCCATGTTGCTTGTGCTTCCTCCGGGCTTAAAGGCCGACCGTTGAGACCGGCGTGAACGACACGCTTCGCATCAAAAGCCTCCATCAACGGATTATCCGTTGCCCGTCCCAATTGCATGAGCCGCTGCTCGGGGGACATTTTTGCAAATAACTCTTCCGGTTTCATCATAAACTAAATCCTTTCCACAATCTTTAGGCTCGCTACCTTCTATGTTAAACTTGTTCGGCTTATTAGTTATTTATTGGTAGCACCGATGGAGAATTTTTTGATTCCCGCACTGCGCACCGTATCCATAATTGCCACCACTTGACCGTGAGCGGAATGAGCATCGGCTTGAAGCACCACTGCCACCTGCGGATTATCCGCCTGCTTAGCCGAGAGCACTTGCTTAGCATCCGTCAAACTCAACGGTTTGCCGTCAATCACGATATGCCCTGCCGTATCAAGCGTAATAATAACCGGCACCTGTTTCTGCTGCACTGCCGCCTGTGCTACGGGAAGTTGCACATCCAATGACTTTTGTGCCACCGTTTGCAAACTGTTCATCATAAAAAATACGAGTAAAAAGAAAATAATATCAATCATAGGAATGATCATAAACATTGGTTTTTGTTTCAGTCCGAATTCCTTGAACATAGTATCACCATTCCTTCTTCATGGCATTGACCATGGTCAAACACAATTCTTCGGAGCGAATCACGAATTGATCCAGACGATGACTGAAATAGGTATAAATGGCAAACGCGATAATCGCCACACAAAGTCCCGTTGCGGTTGCAATCAATGCTTCCCCGATGCCGCCCGTAATGGCCGCCGCACCGCCGCCGTTATCGAGTACACCGAAGGTACCGATCATCCCCGTAACCGTGCCCAAGAGGCCCAACAGCGGTGCTACCGTAACGATTGCACTGAGATAATCCAAATAGCGCTTAAAGGACGAAGTTTCAAACGTCATCTGCTCCATAAAGGCATTCTTCATACTTTGTTCCGATTCTCGATTACTGCAACCGGCATGCACTACGCGACTGATAGACAGCGGAAATTGCTGACACAATTCGTCAATTTCACGCCAATTGCCGGCTTTGGCACTGTGATACACACCATGTGCAAAACCACGGCCGCCTTTAGTATTCAATCTGAAAAAATACCAACGTTCAATCCCGATAGCTACGGTAATCATAGACAATGCCAGCAAAGGATACATTACCAAGCCACCGGTCACAAATAAATTAATGATATAGCTTATACTTTCCATTATAATGGCCTCCTTAAGCCCTAGCAAGCGAATTCAGTATGCTATACCTAATCGCTATACATTAGATGATAACAAATCTTAATCTCAATAAACTACCCCAAAACGGCCAAAGCAATCCAATAAGACATTTAATCCAATCAGTTTACGAATTAATTTAAAATTCCACGCCTATTAAAATGACTCATTTATTGACTCATTTATTGAATTATTTTAAAGCCTTATAGCAACAAATCAGCCAATTAATTGAGCAGTTTATTTTTAACGCGATATTCGCGAGGATTACAGCCCATAATCTGCTTAAAAGCAAATGAAAACTTACTGCCGTTTTCATAACCCCACCGATTGGCAATCGCTAAAATCGTATCATCCGTCTTAACCAAATCTTTAGCGGCAAAGTTCATACGACACCGCTTTACATATTGGTAAATCGTAATACCGTACACCCCTTTAAAACAACGTTTTAAGGCTGTCATAGATATGCGATGCCGATTGGCCAATTTCTCAATGGTATGATGATTACCCAAATCACTGTAAATTTCATCATGAATTCGTTTAATCGTCTTCACCTGAGCCCGTTCAAAGTAGATATGCTCATCCCCTGTCTCACCGGTCAATGTTCCGAGTAATACGAAAATCTCAACGCATTTTATGCGAAGATATACCTCGGGAAGCACGTCGGGCACATTATATAGATCCATGAAAAGCTCTTTTAAACGGCCCGTATCTTTAACCAGACCCACATTATTACCGCTACAAAAGCGATTACATACTTCTTCCAAATCGATGCTGTTTTTACCGACAAACGTATCCACTGCCACCTGTGCTTTCGGTACATACACCGCCAAAGATAGACCTTTGTAAAAACCGGTCGGAAAGTACGAGCTGTGACGGAAGGTAGTGCAGGTCTTCCAACCTAACGAAATATCGCCGCCGTTCATGTATAAACATTTGCCGTTTTCAAAAGAACATTCAATACGACCGTCTTGGCAAAAATGGATTTCAAATAAACCGGACATAGGTTTCGCGTTATGTGTAATCCGTTCCATCACCACGTCATTATAGATGATATCAATACCGTCAAAAACAGGCTGACTGATCATGCGAGCATAACCGTTTTCGTCCTTGCGCTCATATACTTTACGATTGTGCAAAACCTCGAGCAAACGAGTGCCGGAATCTTGCATTTTATCCCTAATCGATTCTATTAATTGCATATTCCCTCCAAAATGCAAAAAGACCTTTCTGCCTGTACGGATTCGTTATAACCGCTATAGGTTATTCATCATCTGTACTTACAGAAAGGTCTTTACTCTAACTACTTGAGAATTAATATTAAATAAATACTGTTAATTTGTCAAGCGAAAACTAATAGGCACATTTACCGTAACGCTTTCGCCGGTTGGATTATGATACGGTGTTGCGTTGTAAACCGCTTTTAAAGCCGCATCAGCAAGTAGCGAATTTGTCGATGAAACCACATCGGCCGACACCAAATTGCCACTGCTATCAAGGGTAACCTGAATTGTTACGTCCCCTTCAATATTACGCCGTATTGCTACTGACGGATAGGATTTATTGGCATTAACGGCACTCCAAAAACCGTCCGTATCAAACGGTTCCCCCGGTGCCACGCCCAGTTCATCACCGTTACCGATACCGCTGCCTTCACCGCTGCCAAGGGCTTCCCCAACAGGACCACCCGACTCATTCGAGCCTTGGCCGATACCGTTAAAACTCGTTCCGGCACCTTCATACGCTCCCGGTATTGCCAACGTGCCCGTGCCCGGTGCTACAACGGATGCCGGTGCTACTGACTGCGGTGTTTCAGAAGGAGTCCCGCCACCGTAACCGCCGGCCGCCGGATTCGTATGTTGACTCACCGCGGCTACTCGTTGACTCACATCTTCGACCGCCAACGGTTTGGGAAATTCAACTTGTTTTGTTATTGCCTCTTCCTGAGCTGCGGGGATTGATAAATCAATCTCATAAGCATCAGTTGCCGCCATTTGACTCATGTGATAGCCGATAACGCCTAAAGCGACAGCGGCTATTAAATGAAAACCAACCGAACCGATTACTGCTTTTCGCCATATTAAAACTTGTTCCATATTACCACCTTATCCGATAAATCCGCGGTTAAATCATATTTGATGCAAATTTCAAAATAATTTTTACACCAGGAATTATGAGAACATTACTCAATAAGCTAATAATAACAGGGATAATTCTATACTTCTGCTCCAAAAGGACATTTAATTATTAATTTGTTTTACATAAAAAATAAAGGTCTGCCATAAAATGTGTTTTTTACTCACATTTTGACTGCAGAACCTTTATTTAAATATGTTTTCTATTGAGTTATTTCAACCTTTTAATTCAAAGCCGCTCTACTTACGCTTGAGGAATCAATAAAAATTGAATTGGTAAATTAGACGCTCCCGCCGGAATAAATTGAATCGTCAACAACTTACCTGCTTTGTAGGTATTAAAATATTGACTATCTTCCGTTGTTTGATTCCCTAAATAGAGACGTGCCCCGGTAGGTACATTGTAAATTTCGGATTTACCGTCATAGGTAACCTTAAAGGAGCCCGCATACGCACCGCCAAGAGGATTAATATAGAGGGCAAAATCCCGATCCCCCATAGTAGGAATTGTTACTTCATACGTGACACCGTAGTTACCGCGATTGGTTACAGCCGTAGCCGGTGCCGCATCACTCGGCGTCAATTCATCTTTACCTTCAACGAATGGATCTTCACGGTCATTGACCACCATAATTGATACAGGACCCAAGTCACTGTCAAACGGCTGCATCAGAGTTAAACGGTGCTGAGCCCCCACATAGGTGCCGCGCAAAGCCACTTCATCCATCGGTAAGGTTTCAGCCATTAAAGCTCCACCTAAAGACGGCGTTTCAAACGGCAACATCAATACTTTTACGAACACAGGTCCGGTTGAAGTGAAGTCAAAAATGCCCGAGAATAAGTCATCCTGTAAAACAGGAATTTTATCGAGTTTTGAAAAGAACGCCTGACGGCCACCCGGTGCAATCGTTACCGTGTCTAATACGGTAGGCTTTAATTTAGCTTCAGCCTGAGCCTGCTGACGAATCTCCTTGCGCCATGCTTTTACGGCCTGCTCACGCTGTTTCCCCACAACGTCGTCGCCCACTTTTACCGTTTTATCGGTAGCGGAGGCACCGATTAATGTCGGTACGGCCGTAGTGTCTGTCGCCGGCATCGTATCGGCAGACACAGTCGTGGTTGTCGCTGTCACAGTCTTAGTATTCCCTGTCTGTGCCGTTGCAGCACTATTGGCTGCTACCTGCTCAATGGCATCTCTCGTTGTAGATTCCGGAGCCACACCGGCTGCCACAGCCGAACGTTCACGCTGTGCTGCGGGCTGCCAAGTACGATTAGTCCCCACATAAGGAGCATCCAATTCTTCGCGAGATAATTCACTGCCCACTACAAAATATTCGCGATTAGGCTTTGCAAATACTTCGCGATGTACCGTTACATCTACATTCTTCTTAGACGTATTTTCCAGTACAATGGCAATCTTCTGCGGATCTTTCATTTCATTAACATGATAAAAATACACACGCCCCGTACCGTCAACGGTACCGGCTGCCAATACACCCGGTTTATTTACATATTCAGGACTGTCGGAAAAAATCAACGTGTCTTTTTCTTCAGTCAAAACTACGGGCAAAGGCGTAAAAGTAGTGGTCTTAAAATCCACCGTTTCCGGCGGAGCCCCCATTACAAAGCCCAAACCGCGTGTCCATAACGCTACTAAGACGGCAAGCCATCTGTATTTATTACGTAATAATTTCACTGAATTATTCCTCTTTTCCTAAATAAATTCTTCCAAGCCCATAGGCTCATAGGACAAGGCAAGTTGTTCCAATTTACGGAAACGATGCCCTACACCGGATTTGGAAATATGACCACCCAAAAGGTCAACAAGTTCCCCCAAGCTGGCATCCGGATTGTCCAGACGCACCATAGCCACTTCCAAAAGCTTCGGCGGCAAATCGCTCAGTTCTTGATGTCGCTCGATGATACGAATACTCTCGAGCTGACGTACCGCCGCATTGACCGTTTTTTGCAAATTGGCAGTTTCACAATTTACCTGTCGATTAATCTGATTGCGCACCGTTTTCACGACACGCACCGTTTCAAATTCCATAAGAGCGGACTGAGCCCCCATGATCTGCAAACAATCCGTTACCGCATCGCCTTCCTTGATGTATACCACATAGGAATCTTTGCGCTCCGTAACGCGTGCCACGATATGAAACAAACGCAGTACGCTCACAATTTCATCGGCAAAATGCTGATTACTCGTCATAAATTCCAAGTGGTAATCACTTTCCGGCTTATTGACGGATCCACCACCTAAAAAAGCACCGCGTAAAAAAGCACGACGACCTTCCATGGTAGTGAGCCATTCCGCCGGCAAATCCGTATCCATAGGCCATAAAGCCATGTCTTCTAAGGCCTCACGCCCTTCTACAGTCGGCTCTACCGTCAAGGTATACACATTCTTTTTGCGTAAATTCAAGCCGCGCCGAATGAGGACGGACGTATGCAAGGCATAATGTGCCCGCAAAATAGATAAAACACGACGTGCTACCGCATTATTTGCCGTAGCCAACCGAATTCCCACACGCCCCTGACTGCCCAACAAAAGCGAACCGCCCATGCGCAACAAACAAGAGGCTTCTACTTTAGCAGACAAACTGTCTTCATTCTTATACTGACACAGTTCGTTTTTTACATCTTCTGCAAACGACATAGGTGCCTCCCTTCTCTTCTCTCAAACTGCTACCCATATCGGCAACAGCAGGCTCTACGCCTTATATACTCTCAAAAGTTCTTAATAAGCCAATAGCAGCTGCACTTAAGGCAGCCGCTAATATCTGCAATACTTAATTAACGATCCTCACGTTTCAAATAATATTCCAAAATATGAGGTTCCAAGCCGGACTGCATGGCGTAAATAACATCCATAACAATCTTGCCGAGACGTTCCGGATCGTGAACTGCCGTTTCCGGATGTTGAATAAGACCTGCACGAACGGTGCGCACGCCAAGGCTTGCCAATTTATCCGTATCCACCTTCACCGGTTCGGCCCCTACCGCTTTATACTTCTCGATAACCGCATCATCAAACGGCACATCGTTGACGATAGCCGTATCCACGATGCCAAGGCCGGCCATTTTTTGCAACGCCGCCACATGATCGGCCGCCGTAAAACCGTCGGTTTCCCCCGGCTGTGTCATAACATTACAAATATAAAGCTTTGGTGCTTTCGAAGCCTTAATGTGCTCCGCAATTTTATCAATCAAAAGATTCGGCATAATACTTGTGTACAAGCTGCCCGGTCCCAAGATGATAGCATCCGCTTCATCAATAGCTTGCAAAGCAGCCCCTTGTGGTTGCGGTAAAGCAGGCTCCGTGAAAACACGTTTAATGCGTTTTTGCACGGTCGGAATCTGGCTTTCACCGGCCACAATCGAACCGTCTTCCATTTCCGCCATGAGTACAATATTCTGCGTTGACGCCGGAATAACGCGACCGCGCACTTTTAAAATCTTACTGGATGCATCGAGCGCCTTATCTACATCTTCGTCAAGAATTTGAGTCAATGCAGTCAAGAATAAATTACCGAAACTATGTCCGGCTAAATCGCCTTCCCCACCGAAACGGTAACGGAAGAGCTGTTCCATAAGGCCTTCTTTTTCCGCCAAAGCTACCAAGCAGTTACGTAAATCGCCCGGTGCAATCATTTGAAAGTCTTCGCGCAAGCGCCCGGACGAACCGCCGTCATCCGCTACGGTTACAATAGCCGTCAAATTGGACGTATGGGTTTTCAAACCGCGCAGCAAGGTGGACAAACCGGTGCCACCGCCGATAACAACAACTTTCGGCCCTTTGGCCATGCGAATATTTTGGAAAATATAATCACCCACTTTATCCGTATCGGCCGGAATAATAGCACGCACTACGGCACTGCCTACCTGCTTAGTGCCGATCGTCATGAGCACGATACCGATTAAAATGGTGATAAAACCGCCGGTCGCCAATGTTGTGTAATTATAGGAACCGGTTGTTTCATATAAAACTTGTAAAAATAAATCTTCAAAGTATGACAGCCATTGATAATTAAGCATCAAGGCCACACCTACGATTACGAGCAGCATGCCAATACCAAACACAACCAGCCATCGTTTTAATTTAAGGCCTGGTGTGAGCCACCGGAATCCTGACATATGTATCATTTGAATTCTCCTATCTAGAGCGATAACGCTACCGAGTTATTTAATCTCAGCTGCCGTTACCTCACGAGGATTACAATCCTCTTCTACATTATTTTTAAACATATCCCGATGCTCAATTGTTGCCCGATACCCTAATGTTTGAACATGATTATACAAAGCTTCCGCCATGGCTACGCTGCGATGCATACCGCCCGTACAGCCAACGGCCACCACGAACTGACTCTTTCCTTCTTTTTCATAATTAGGCAATAAAAAGTCCATGGTCGAAAACATAGTACTTAAAAATTGTTCCGTCACCTCGAAAGAATTAACGTATTCATTAACCTGCGGCACTCGCCCCGTTTTATGACGAAATTCCGGATTATAGTACGGATTCGGTAAGAAACGAACATCCCATACCATATCTGCATCAAGAGGAATACCGTATTTAAAACCGAAGCTTACAACGGACACGGCAATGCCCTGTTTCTTTTCTTCCAATTGTGAAAACTTCTGACGCAAATAGGCCTTCAATTGGCTTGTTTTCATATTGGTCGTATCAATAATATAGTCTACACGCGGGCGGATAGAATCAAGAATCTTACGTTCCTTTTTAAGACCTACCGTAATACGTCCGTCCGGAGCCAACGGATGACTGCGACGGCTCTCTTTATAGCGTCGAATCAATGTCTCATCAGTGGCATCCATGAATACGATTTCATAAGGAACCTGCATTTCTTTAAGAGATGTCAATGCATCCGACAAGCTTTCAAAAAACTGACCGCCGCGAATATCCACGACCAAGGCTACTTGATTGATACGATCGCTTGCTTGACGGCATAAATTACTGAATTTAGGAATTAAAACGGGCGGTAAATTATCTACACAGAAGAAACCCATATCTTCCAAGGCTTGCATTACCTGTGTTTTACCTGCACCGGACATACCTGTCACAATGAGTAATCTAAACGTACCTTCCACAATGAGTCTCCCTTCTTTATAAAATATGTGCCTCCAACCAATGTGCCACGCCGTCATCCTCATTGGACGGACACACTTCGTGAGCCACTACTTTTACATTATCATCGGCGTTCGCCACAGCTACAGCTGTACCCGCGTATTCCAACATGGAAATATCATTTTGCGAGTTGCCGAATGCCACAACCTGCTCCGGTTTCAGCCCTAAGTCTTCCACCATATGAGCCAAGGTGCTGCCCTTCGTACAATTCATGCTGTTAATTTCTAAAAAATTCGGCTTACTGCGCACGATTTCTACCTTACCTGCAAAAACACGATTCATCTCCGCTTCGATTTCCCGGATTCTCTCAGGTTTTGCAATAAAGAGTAACTTATTCGGCCCTTTTGGCGGCGTATATACAGCATCGCCGATGTACACCGGCTTGGCTCCTACACCTTTTTCATACATACGCGATTCTTCCGTTTCATGATGAACGAGAAGCTCATCATCCACATAGGATTGCACATACCAATCATTGGCTTTAGCCAATTGCAAAATCTCTTTGGCTACCGCTACATCTACTGTCTGTTCCCATAAATTTTCACCCGACTCGATGCGTTGCACCAAACCGCCGGAAAATAAAATCATCGGCAAGTCGCCCATATCCATGGCGTGCCCCACAGGACGTGCTGTCTGATACATGCGGCCCGTTGCAATCACGATATGAATGCCCTTGGTCTGTACCTTTTTCAAAATACTTCTTGTATAGTCTGAAATTGTATTATCTTCTCTCACTAATGTATCGTCTAAATCAATTGCCAATAATCGTATATCTGTCATAGATACCTCACAATCCGATCTAAATTTCTGTTTATAACCCCATTTTTCTAATTTAAAGGGTTATTATTAAGTATACCACATCTGGTGAACTTATTCGACTTTTGTCAATTTTCAAAAGCTATCATGCTATTATGAAATCAATACAATTATAAAACTTATTTCATATTTGTCATAACTTGACGAAAATGGAATACATGATATACTGAAAGTACAAAGAGAGCTATTAACGTGTGTAGGCGTTAGGATCATCTAAAGTATATGAACGGATACACCTAACGTATGAAGTACGGCAATACTTCTGGGCGTTAGGTGTATTTCTTTAATGAAATAATTAGCACTATAAGAGTAGCAAAACCAATCATTAATGATATAGCTTCGTATACTGTCATAGTATCACCACATTTCGGTGATGAACCTAACTCACGTTAATAGCTCTGAATATTATTATAGCACTATGAATTTGAGAGTTAATATTTCAAATTCATAGTGCTATTTTTTCTTTCATTAGATTATAATCAATCCCAAGATTTATCAAATGACAGAGTCATTAATTATTTTGCATAGCCGCTTTAGTTAACGTCATCTGATCGAGTGTAAATTCTCTATCGGCAAATTTGATGCAAGCCTTTTTAAAAGCACGTTCTGTACTGCTTGTACCGGCAGCATTTTCCTTAACAATATATTTTTCGTTATACACATATTTATCTTCTTTAACAGAGTAAATAAGGACTGTGTACAATACGGTGACTTCAAATTTTAACGGTGAAAAACCGAGCCAAGCGGTTTTTACTTTAGAATCGGTGATTCTCGCATTAATCAATAATACATAATCGGAATTTGTCTGCTGTGCCATTTCATTTAATTCCTTTTTCTTCGGCACATAACCACGCCCCAAAGCAGTATCATCAGGATTCAAATCGTTTTCCAATAAGTATTCTTCAAATACACTTTGGCTTTCAGCCATATTAACAGGTGATAAATTTTTATGTTTAGCTAATTCACGATCAATAGCTTTATATAAAATTTCTCTGGCTTCTGTTTCATTGCTCACCCCTGCATTCCCTACATACACGAGTGGCATAATTCTTTCTTTGCTACCGCTATTATAATAAGCGGCAACATCAAAGGCATTTGTTGTAAATACAGCCCCAACTAAAACGAAAATCCCCATCATTAACAGTGAAAAAAATCTCTTCATAAATAAACCTCCTCTTACCTAAAAAGTGAAAATACCATAATAACTAATTCGACATAAAATTTCAAAATCCTTTATAATTATAAATTTTAATAATGAAGTTTATTCATTTTAAACACAAAAAACACCCACCTCCCGAAGGAAGTGGGTGTCTTATTTTCACTACTTCTTAATTCTGTTTTACAAGAAATTAGAATTTGTAGTTTAATTCTGCACGGTAGTAATCGCTCAAGTCATTACCGTCTTGGTCTTCAGCTGCAAAGCCATAGTATGCGGATAAACCAACATTTTTAGCTAATGCATAGTCAACAGTTGCTAACCAGCCTTTATAGTTTTGAGATGCAGGCTGATTCCAAGTGGAGCTGAATACAGGAGCTTTTTCAGCTAAATCAAAGTATTGAGCTTTAACATCCCAAGAACCGGCTTCTTTAATGTTGTAGTTACCGAAACCGATACCTGCTACCCAAGCGTCATTGCCGCCTTCTTTAGCATCTTCAGCAAATGTAGCGTATTCGCCACCAATCCAAACGTTTTTGAACTGGAAGTCAGCAAAACCGCCATAGATGTCGAAGCTGTCGCCATCTAAATTATAAGCACTTGCAAATTTAGAACCGTTATTGTTAGCGAATGCATAGAAACCACCGATAGTGATGTCATCGCTAAGTTTACCTTGAGCCTGTAACAATGTTACGGAAAGGTTATCATCAGCCGTTGCAGCAGGTACACCTTCAATAAAGTAACCGTAAGCTGCTAATGCGCTGAATTTACCATTGTCGTATGCCAAAGCAGCACCGTCAAAAGTATCATCATAGATTAAGCCGTTACCAACGAAGGCGCCGAAACGACCAGCTACAGCCGTAGTGTCTTTACCGAATTTGTGTGCAACATAAACACGGTCAGCAGATACGGAAGCACTACCAGTGTTACCAAATTCATTCGAACCTTTAATACGAATAACTGCAGAAGTATTTTCGTTTACTTGAGCATTGAATTGGATACGACCACGATAGTCAAATTTGGACTTTTTGCTTGCGTTAGTTTTGCTGAACTGGCCTTCCTTTTCATAACCTTCGTATTTCAAACGAACGTCACCAGTAACTTTTACATTACCAACTTTGTTTTCCAAAGTAGCAACACGAACGCCCAAGTTGTTTAATTCGCTAGCGAATTCATCAGCCAAACGGTTGATCATAGCTTGTTGTTCAGCGTTAGCACGAGCTTCGTTAGCCATAGCTTTAGCTACCATCTGAGCCATTTCGTAACGAGTGATGTTGTTCTGGCCTTTGAAAGTGCCATCTGGGTAACCGTTGATTACACCAGCTGCTGCCAACTGAGCTACGCTCTGGTATGCCCAATCGTTAGGAGTTACATCGGAGAATGGGTTTGCTGCGAATGCAGTAGTTACGCCAAGTACAGCAGTTGCTGCAAAAATAGCTGCAAAACGTTTTTTCATTGTAATTACCCCTTTCGGTAAAAAACAGAAAAAAGAAATAAAATAGCAGATGGCATCTCATTTCATTCTTCATGTTTCTTTACTCATGTAATATACAATGGAGTGTCCATGTTTCCTCACACCTTATTACATTTTCTATCAATCATGAAGCTGTCATGACTACCAATCTACGGACATAATACCACACTTGAATTGAAAATCAAAGGGTTTTGTTATGATTATTTCGCATAGGTTATGCACCTGTCTTCTTAGAAAGAATTCAACTTCATCAAATTCACACCTTACAAGCCCTTTATTTATCAACGCTTAAGCTTATATTGATTTTCATGAATATAAATTGCAACAAAAAAAGACAACTTCCGAAGAAGTTGTCTTTTTTATATTAGAAACTATTACGTTTACAGTTAAATTAGAACTGGTAGTTCAATTCTGCACGGTAGTAGTCCGGTAAGTCAGCACCGTCTTGGTTTTCAGCGTTGAATGCCCAGTAAGCGGACAAGCCAACGTTTTTAGCCAAAGCGTAATCAACAGTAGCCATCCAAGCTTTGTAGTCGGAGTTTACTGGTTGATTCCAAGTAGAACTGATTACAGGAGCATGTTTAGCCTGGTCGAAGTACTGAACTTTAACGCCCCAAGTACCTTCGTTTTCAATGTCGTAGTTACCTACGCCAACACCGGCTACCCAAGCATCTTTACCGTCGTTGTTTACGCCAGTATTCCAATTTTTGTCCCAAGTAGCATATTCGCCACCGATCCACAATTTGTTGAATTGAAGATCTAAGGAACCGCCATAGATGTCGTTATCTAAGTTATCTAAGCCCCAAGCGTAGAAACCGCCGATAGTAGCGTGTTCACCCAAGTTACCTTTAACTTGTGCAAGAGCTACTTTGTAGTTAGTGTCAGCATCTTTGCTGTCGATGGAAATACCATCTTCAACGGAACGGTTGTCGGAACCATAAGCGCTGAACAAGTTACCGGTAATGAAGGAACCGTAACCACCGGTCAATGCGAAGTTGCCGTTATCATAAGTAATAGCAGCACCATCGAATGGATCGTCGTATACTAAACCGTTACCGATAGTGTTATCGAAACGACCGATTACAGCAGTAGTGTCTTTACCGAATTTATGAGCAACATACATGTTGTCGAATTTAACAGTTGCATCATTTTGTGCATCGCCAAATTCTACACCATCATAACCGTTATTGTCGCCAGCTGTAACGATACGAACTACAGCGGAAGTGTTGTCAGCTACATTAGCATTGAACTGAACACGTGCACGGTAGTCGAACTGGGAACGTTTGTTGCTGTTGTCGTCAGTAGCGAACATACCTTTTTTGTCGGAACCCTGGTAACGAATACGAGCGTCACCGGTTACTTTTACGTTACCAACTTTGTTTTCCAAAGTAGCAACACGAACGCCCAAGTTGTTCAATTCGCTAGCAAATTCATCAGCCAAACGGTTGATCATAGCTTGTTGTTCAGCGTTAGCACGAGCTTCGTTAGCCATAGCTTTAGCTACCATCTGAGCCATTTCGTAACGAGTGATGTTGTTCTGGCCTTTGAAAGTGCCATCTGGGTAACCGTTGATTACACCGGCTGCTGCCAACTGAGCTACGCTCTGGTATGCCCAGTCGTTAGGAGTTACATCGGAGAATGGGTTAGCTGCGAATGCAGTAGTTACGCCAAGTACAGCAGTTGCTGCAAATACGGCTGCAAAACGTTTTTTCATAATAAATTACCTCTTTCCAAAAAAAGATTTAATAATGTTTGAACCAACACTATCTAATCTTCATTTCAGATACTCAGTAATCTTAAATGGAGTGTCCATGTTTCCTCACAAGTGACCGCTTTTCTCATATTAATGAATTTCGATGTCATTCGTTCTGTAATCATTGTATCGCGGTCTTCATGATTTGTAAAGAAAACTCTGAATTTGTCCACGAGTTTTCAAGGAAAAATATGATAATTTTCGATGTAATATAACTTATAACCCTCATGAATACTTCAATTATCATCCCTTCTCATTTATTGCAATATTACACGAATTGTTAATCTGTTTTTTTAGAGTTTTCTTTATAAATCTAGCATTTATCTATACTCAGTCTATTAATAGAAAACAAATTGCAAGATAATAAATACATATACTCCCCTCTTAATTTAATTTATAATTTTAATATGATGATTAGCGCGATTTTTATATTTACTTTATGTTTCTTTTTATTAACACATGTTTTTGTACACTACAATTACACATTTTGTAAAATTCATGTAAATTAAATCAATCATCCCCCTATAAATTGCATAAAAAACAGAGCCGATTAACACGTTTTTTCGTGCCAATCGGCTCTTAAAATTTACCTTAGAATCAACTTTTTATAGTCAATTCAAATATAATTTTTCTTTGTAATCGAGAATTTTATTCAATTCTATTATTAGAATTTGTAGTTCAATTCTGCACGGTAGTAATCACCTAAGTCGTTACCGCTCTGATCTTCAGCATTGAATGCCCAGTAACCGGAAAGACCTACGTTTTTAGCCAATGCATAATCAACGGATGCCATCCAAGCTTTGTAATCGCTGTTGTATGGTTGATTGAAGGTGGAGCTGATTACAGGAGAGTATTTACCTTCGTCGAAGTACTGAACTTTAACGCCCCAAGTACCTTCTTTAGCGATATCGTAGTCGCCGTAACCAATGCCGGCTACCCATGCGTCTTTATCGTTGGATTGTACCAACGTGCCGTCTTTATCGGAGAAGGTTGCATATTCGCCGCCTAACCAAACTTTACCGTAGTTGAGGTCTAAGGAACCGCCATAGATATCGTTATCTAAGTTTTTGTTACCGAAAGTATAGAAACCGCCAAGAGTTGCATGTTCACCGAGTTTTGCTTTAGCCTGTAACAAAGTTACGGTTGCATTGTCATCAGCGGATGCATCGCTGAAGTCATGCGCATAAGAGCTCATGCTGCCGTTATTGAACAAGCCACCTTCCATGAAGGAACCGTAAGCAGCAGTTGCGGAGAAGTTACCATTGTCGTAGTTAATAGCGGCACCATCGAAAGTATCGTCATATACTAAACCGTTACCTACGAAAGCACCGAAACGACCGGCTACTGCAGTAGTATCTTTACCAAATTTGTGAGCTACATATACACGGTCAAATTCTACATCAGATGTTGTGGAATCACCGAATTCCATATCACCGCTTGTTACACGGATAACTGCGGATGTGTTGTCGTTTACGTTAGCATTGAATTGTACACGACCACGCATATCGAACAAGGATTTTTTATTAGTGTTATCGGAGCTGATTTCACCTTTTTTATCGGAACCTTGGTAACGAAGACGAGCATCACCGGTAACTTTTACATTACCTACTTTGTTTTCCAAGTTGGAAACGCGAACGCCCAAGTTGTTGAGTTCATCGGAGAATTCGTTAGCCAAACGGTTGATCATTGCTTGTTGTTCAGCGTTGGCACGGGATTCGTTAGCCATTGCTTTAGCTACCATCTGAGCCATTTCGTAACGAGTGATGTTGTTCTGGCCTTTGAAAGTGCCATCAGGATAACCGTTAATAACACCGGCTGCTGCCAATTGAGCTACACTCTGGTAAGCCCAATCATTAGGAGTTACATCGGAGAATGGATTAGCGGCGAACGCAGAAGTTACGCCAAGTACGGCAGTTGCCGCAAATATAGCTGCAAAACGTTTTTTCATAATTATTACCCCTTTCGGAATAAAACAACTAAAAATATATTTCCGGTTGTCAGCTTCCGAAACAGATGGATTAAGAAATAATAGTTTCGATTGGAGTGTCCATGTTTCCTCACAATGTAATATATTATTTCGTTAACTCAGTTGTTTCATCGTCTGAACTAACCTATGGACACATCTTACCAACGAAAACTAAATTCAAAATGAAAGTACCAAAACTTCACGTTCAAGGAAAGCGTGTTTAAATCTATGATATTAGATATAAAGATATATTGAACAACCTAAAAAGCCTGTTATTAAGGGATTTATACCCTTTTAGATTATTTTTATCTCCGAAAATTTACAAAACTAAAAACCAATATAAGTTTTCCAGTTTCATCTTCTTCATTATTAACCATGAATTTTTCATGTAAAATCACCTTTTACTATGAATTTATCATGAATTTTAATACATAAAAAAGCCTGACCACCTTGATTTGCTTCATGGAGCGTTTAGAAAACTCCATAAAATCATCAAAAAAGTCAGGTATTTTTGTTAAAATCGCTTAATTTATAATAAACTTTATGAGCAATTACACAAAAAAACACCTGTGAAACACTTTTTAAGCTTCACAGGTGTTAAAAACATATTAACTCACTGATTGTAACGTACTAACTGTAACTTACTGGTTGTAAGTTACAAATCGTTTTACATGTCGGCCGCATCAATCCATGTCTGCAATTCGTCTTCCGCGGTTTCAATATCTTCGTCAAAGGCACCACAGAGACTGGGATAACGACCTACTTCAAGTGTGTACACAATGGCTTCATCACGAGCATTGCGAAATGTACCAAGCCAAATACCGGAGAATTGTGTTTCATACCACTCTACCGGCTGATCGGTTTCCGTAAAATTAATGGTAATGTTACCACGCCCCAGCGTTTCCATGACTTCAACTTGTTCTTCCATAGTGAGACCCGTTTTTTCAATATAAATCGTATGAGTCTCCCCCGTTTCACGAAGTCGTTTTAACGCCAATTGCAATTCTCTTAAAATGGCCTGCACATTGCCATAACTTTCTATCATTTCTTACGTACCTCAATTCCCCAAGCGTTTAGTTGCCGAATAACACGCTGTATCACGTCCGGCAAGGCCGCCTGTACAATTTCAGAAGGCTCAAAACCTACTTCAAGACTGGCCGGCTCAACGCCGATAACCATAGCATCTTCCAATGGATCTTCCTGCAAGGCGCGAATGCGTAAAATATCCTGCATACCTACTTCGTGAACGGAGATATTCCCGGTAAAATACTGTTCCGTCTCCTGATGAGGAAACTCATAAATCGTACCGGGCTTTTCACCACCATTAACAGCATCCACCAAGAGCAGTTTTTTCATGCCTCGCATATAGCTGAGGAGCTCCATACCCATGGTGCCGCCGTCAATTATATTTACGGCCGGGCTAAATTCGTACTCTTTTTCTAACTGCTGTACGACATGTACGCCCACCCCTTCATCGGTAAGCAAAATATTACCTACGCCCAACACGGTAATACTATTCTCGTTTACCATATAAATCCTCAATATCTTCCGGATCCTGCGGATAGAACTTCATCCCCGATACCATACTGGATACTTCCCCGGATTCTTCCATTACATCTTCGCGGAAAGCCAAGTACACATGTGCTACCGTGAATAATAAGAAGAACCAAGCAATGTAATGGTGAATGATATGAATCTGATATTCGTTAAACAATAAATTTACCGGGTTGAACACGATGGCCAACCAGCTTTCAGGACGAATCTGCGAATACATGGCAAGGCCCGTACAGATTTCAAAGAACATCATAATATACACAATTAAATAACTGGTACGTGCTAAGGAGTTACGAAGCACACGGTGTTCTTCCTGACGCGGTAACATTAAATAGTGTAAGAAAGTTTGTTTTAAACCGTCCCAGTAGAGGCGTTTGCGGAATTTAGGCAGTAAACGGTCACCGCGATAGCGAATGGCCCCATAAATGCGGAATATGAAAGCAAAAACAAGGATAAACGCAAATCCGAAGTGAATACGTCGAATCATTTCCATAGAAAACCAGCTGTTAATAGCTTCAGCCGGTTCTTTACCTACGAACATGCTGAAACCGGGGTCACCGATATAGAGACCGGTCCAGAATAGGAACGTAACGCAAAGCACCATGGTCCAGTGGAAAATACGTAACCACAGACTAAATACACGATATGGCTTTTTTTCCGGTTGTTCTAACATATGAATCCCCCCTATTATTTGCACAAAGCATCCGTATTAACAGAGACGATTTTTTCACCTTTCTTATTGTACAAGTGTGTTGCACAAGCAAGGCAAGGGTCAAACGAGTGAATCCCTTTCAAAATTTCAAGCGGTTTGTCCGCAATTTTAACGTGCGTATCAATCATATTAGATTCGTAAGCACCATGTTCATTGGCCATTGTCTTAGGACAAGCATTCCAAGTGGATGGTACGATACACTGATAGTTGTCGATTTTTGCATCTTTAATAACGCTCCAGTGACCGAGGGCACCACGAGGTGCATCAAGAACACCAACGCCTTTAGCTTCTTTTGGCCAAGAGTTAGGATCGAATTTGCTCATATCGGCTACTACTTCGTCGCCGCCTTTAATGTTGGCTACGAGTTTATTGAACATGTATTGGCTCATATTAACCGCAACCTGTGCATCGAGGGCACGACAAGCGGTACGGCCTACCGTACTACACATCCATACATGAGCCGGAACGCTCAATACGGAAGAAACGGTATCAATTTGTTTTACAATCATCTGTTCCGCCCAAGACGGGTTACTGATGATGCCTTGTTTAACTTTGGTATACACTACGATATATTTTGCCAAAGGACCAACTTCGCAGGCTTTACCTTTAAATGTTGGGGATTTAATCCACGAATATTTCTTAGTTTCATCAAGGAATTCCCAATGTTCCTTCGTACCTGTCTTAGGACCGGTATAGTTAGGTTTGGTAATCCCTTCAGACGGATGGGCTGTCTTCGTGCCGTTTGGATATTCATACCAGGAATGTTCAACTTCTTCTGATAAGAAGTCAGGATTCATCAAATCAGGGCCATCCATTGGGATAAATTTAGCTTTATCTACGCCGAGGCCGAAATCTTCAACTACACCGTTGGCACGGACTAAGATTTTTTTGAAATAATCGCCGTTGGAAATACCGCTATACGGTTCATCCGGATAATCACCGTAAGCCATGGCGCGTTTCTTGGATAAACCACCACCATCAACCATGCCCGCTTTGGCGTAAATCTGACCAATAGCCAACACGTCAGGTACATAGAAGTAGTTTACCAAATCCTTAGCCAACGAAATGGATTCATCAACTGTTGCAAGGCGCGCCGCATTAACCGGTGCATTCATGTCATCCATGGAGATGGAACAAGGCATACCGCCGATACAGAAATGCGGATGTGGGTTTTTACCGCCAAATACAACATGAGGTGTTACAATATCACGCTGACGGTCCAAAATATTGAGGTAATGAGCTACGCCCATCAAATGAACTTCCGGTGGCAATAATTGATAATCCGGATGATCCCACCACTGCGCGGCAAAAATGCCCAATTGACCGCTGTCTACGATTTTTTTAACTTTCGCTTGAATAGCGGCATAGTAGGTTGCATTGCCTTTAGGAAATTCTTTCGGATACGCTGATGAAGTACTTTGTGTTTCAGCCGGTTCTAAACCGCTCAAGTTGTAGTTTTTAAGTACGGTTTCCTGAAGCGCAGCTGTTTGCACCGGATCGGCTTTTAACGCTTCGATTGGACTAACCCAGTCGAGAGCATGCAAATGATAGAAGTGAACGATATGGTCATGCGCATCTAAACAACTATGCATGATGTTACGAATATAGTTCGCATTTTTAGGAATCTGAATGCCTAAAGCATCTTCAACGGAACGCAAGGATGCAATGGCATGCGTAGATGTACAAACACCGCAAATACGCTGCACAAATGCCCACACATCACGAGGATCACGACCCTTAGCTACCAATTCAATACCACGCCAAGCAGTACCACTGGACAACGCGTCTTCTACCTTACCGGTTGCTTCATCTACATTTACCTCAACCCGCAAATGACCTTCAATACGAGTAATCGGATCAACTACTACACGTTTCATTAGTGGTTACCTCCTTCGTTATTCGTCTGCTCAGACGCTGCTTTTTTTGCTTCCTGTTCAGCTATCATTTTCTTTTCCAGCTGAATTGTATCATATTTATGTTTAGCCAAGGTTACGCCACCATGAGCCACGACGGCACCGAAGGCGGTAAGACCGGCAATGGTACCGATAGTGTCAGCCGTGGTAACGGTATTGGCCACCTGTACTTGTGGTAAGCGTTGTGTGAAAACACCGTTATCCCAGAAACCTTTTTCACTACAACCGATACAACCGGAACCGGACTGAATCGGATAGGATAAACCATTCCACCAACGTAAATTACCGCAGGAGTTATAGGTTACCGGGCCACGGCAGCCCATTTTATAGAGACACCAGCCCGCTTTAGCCCCTTCATCATCGTATTTTTCAACGAAAAGACCGGAGTCAAAGAACGGACGACGATAGCATGTATCATGAATGCGATTGCCGTAAAATTGTTTTGGACGACCTTCCACATCGAGTGGCGGAATTTCGCCAAACAATGCATAATGCATGATAACGCCCGTCATAACTTCAGGAATTGGCGGACAGCCCGGTACTTTAATAATTTTTTTACCGGACACTACTTCAGAAACCGATACGGTGTTCGTAGGGTTCGGATTAGCGGCCTGAACACCGCCCCAAGCGGCACAGGAACCGTATTCAATAATAAACGCGGCTCCGGCGGCACATTCTTTGAGCACATCAACGAACGGACGACCGCCTACCATACAATAGGCACCGTTGTCATCCAGTGGCACGCCACCTTCAACGGCTAATACATACTGACCTTTTTTGTCGTTCAACAATTTATGCAAATGAGCTTCAAAAGGAGCACCTGCCGCTGCAGATAGGGTATCATCATATTCCAACGCAATCATATTTAAAACCACATCAGAAGCGAATGGCGACGTAGAGCGGATAAAAGATTCATCGCATCCCGTGCATTCATGACCATGCAACCAAATTACGGTTGGCAATTCTTTCGTATCGGCTGCTTCAACTACTTTATTCAAATAGGTTGGAGGCAGGCCTAAAACGGCGGTCAAAGCCACACATGTTTTCATAAATGTGCGGCGGCTGAGTTTACGTTCTCGGAATAACTTCCACAGACTGTTTTTGTTCTCTTTCACAGGTGGACCCCCCTTGCTTGCAATAACTTTACTGTCCTTTAGTAAAACGTTTAAATCTTTATATCTATTAATATAGTAAGTATATCATGTTACATTAATGTTTTCTATAGAATTTTACATGAAATTTGCCATTTTCTTAGCAAAACTTAACTATATTAGTATAAACATTATTTTATAATAGAACGAATTAAGCCTTCTACAACGGCTGCCGGTTTATAACCTGCAATACGATCTTTTTCTTTACCGTTTTTGAAGCAAATTAGGGTCGGAATACCTTGAATATCATACTTCAAAGCAACATCTTTTAAGGCTTCTACGTCAATAGTTACCACTTCAATGTCGTCTTTCATGTCTTCAGCTAACGTTTCCATTTCGGGATTCATTAATTCACAAGGTTTGCACCAAGTAGCCCAAAAATCGGCAACTACCACTTTAGATGATTCTTTTACTAATTTTTCCAATGCTTCTAAGCTTTCAATTTTTGTAACTGACATTACAATCCCTCCTTAATACCTAATCCTCTTAGTATTGTTTCATTATATGTATGAGGTGACAAAGTTTAGTCAAAAAATATTGTTTTCATCTCTTCACATATAAATTTGAATCTTTATATTTACCATTTAATATTTTGACTAAAATAAAACCGCCCCGAAGAGCGGTTTTAAGCAAGCAATCAATAAGCCGAGTTCTGTTCTGTTTGCACAGCGGTGATTATCTTTCTAGGCCTATAATTGCTTATAGGCTCAAGCGGCACAACCCGAAAGGTAGGCGGGCCACCCTTATCCCTTCCCTATTCGGCCTTGCTCCGGATGGGGTTTACCGAGCCAATATATTACTATATTGCTGGTGCGCTCTTACCGACACCGTTCCACCCTTACCGCAAAAGCGGCGGTTTACTTTTCTGTGGCACTATTCCCTATGGTCACCCACGCCGGACGTTATCCGGCATCCTGCCCTATGGAGCTCGGACTTTCCTCGAACTTACGCTCGCAATCACCTTTCATACTTGCTACTTAAAGTCTAGCAGATACAGCCTAGTTGGTCAATTATCTTTTTCTCAATATTTGTATGAAGTAACAGCACATCTAAAGATATCGAATTAGATTATAACCTTCCGTTACCGATGTCGGATAATCCGTCAATAACTGAACTGTCACCGTAATTGAACTTTATCAAATCAGGGATGAATTATTAATTAATACATCAATTTGAGTCTCAATTAATTTACGCGAAGAAAAAATCTTCATGCACATCACTGACAACGACCGGCACGTCGGTCACTTCTTGTTCCTGCATTTGTATTCCGATATGAGCCGCCAACAATTGAGCCGCGCCGATTTCCGTACCGAAATGACCTACATCGGCCACTAAAATACCCAGCTCCTTAGCCATTTGCATGTCGTGATACTTCACATCACCCGTTACATAAGCTTGAGCCCCCATTTTAGCTGCTTTTTTAATAAATTCGGCACCACTGCCGGTGCAAAGCGCCACTTTGGTAACAGCATCCGGTTTAGCCCCACCGAAACGAGCTCGGCCTCTTGGGAAACAAGCTTTAATGAGTTCAATAAAGCCTTCCGTATCCAATGTATCCGCCAGTTCGCCGATGCGCCCGATGGTTGCTTCTTCACTCGGCGTCACCAGCTGATGCACTTCATAAGCCGGCACTTCATAAGGATGAGCATCTTTCATAGCCGCAATCACACTGTTCACCAAATTCTTCGGCACGATGGCTTCAATGCGGTCTTCCTTCACAGTAGCCGCTTGCCCCACTTTGCCGATATACGGATTGGCCCCTTCCAGCGGTTTAAATGTACCCGTTCCTTCCGTATAAAAAGCACAGTGACTGTAATTGCCGATTTTACCGGCACCGGCATCTCCCATGGCCTGCATTACGGCATCACGATGCGTAGCCGGTACAAAGGTGATAATTTTACAAAAACCTGTTTGATGAACGGTTTCAAGGCCTTTCACATTGGCTAACCCGATTTGAGCCGCGGCTAAATCATTAAGCCCTCCATTGGCAATATCCAAATTAGTATGGGCACTATATACGGCGATTTTTTTGGAAATCAATTGGATCATTAAGCGCCCCAACGTTGTTTCATCAGTAATCTGTTTCATACCTTTAAAAATCACCGGATGATGGCTCACAATCATGTTGCAGCCTTTGGCTTCTGCTTCTGCCACTACTTCCGGCGTTACATCAAGAGTCGTTAAAACTCCGGTTACCGCCATGTTACGTTCGCCCACCAATAAGCCTACATTATCCCAATCTTCACATAAATGCTTAGGTGCTAATTTTTCTACCATAACGGCAATATCTTGCACAGTTGTCATAAGTCTCTCCTTTATACTAATTCTCATTAACCCTTATTCTAACTCTTTGAGTTCTCATACTAACTCTTCGAGCTCTTATACTAACTCTTTGAGCTCTTATACTAACTCTTTGAGCTCTTATACTAACTCGTTTAACGCTTATACTAATTCTTTTAACTCGTTAATTTCCGCTGCCAATACTTGATATTTATCCGTATGCGCGAGCGTTTCCGTCATTCCTTCCAAAGCCGCTTCACGCATATGGATTAAATGATGCATGTGTTCTTCCCACAATGCCGGTTTTTCACACTGAACCAAGGCTCCCACCGTCCATAGCATGGATGCATCCGACAAGTTTTCATACGGATCCTTTGCATCGAGCACGGCTTGAGTAACAGGACCATCTGCTGTAACGTACGCCGCTTCACGACCTTTTTTAACAGCTAAAAATGCCTGATACAATTTGCCCATGTCGGCCATAATGACTTCGCGCACGATACGATAGCCTTTCGCCACCATATATTGTCGCAATTCTGCCTGACCGTTCTGCGGTTGCAATACATAAAAGTCCAGCATTTCGGGCCCCGCTTCTATAATATCTCTCATCAAAAAACCGCCCATACCGCAAATAACGGCTCCTTCCGGTTCACCGGTTTTCACCACTTGCAATCCGTCACCCAAGCGGCAGTCAACATCCTCAGCCACTTCGGTCGATGCCACATAGGCTTTGGCCGAAGCCAACGGTCCTTTATTCACATCACCGGCAATTGCCTTTTTAGCGCGTCCCCGTGCTACGAGCTCCACTGCCAAATAGCCGTGATCCGTACCGATATCGGCAATCGTTTCAGCCCGGGGAATCAAAGTGAACACCGCTTCTAACCGGTCTGTCATCTTTTTCATTGAGTAATTCCTTTCAATCTATATGTTCTTCGTTAAGCAATTATATTATTTACTATATTAATTATATTGTAACACATAGTACGTATTGTTTCTTGGTACGCATTTAAATAAGAGGAGTTTTCCCTGCCGCTGTCGAAATAAACAACAACAGCCTCTATGATTTTATGTTTGGGCTTTTTAATCACAATCCTTGCGGAGGTGCCCTATGTGGAAAAAAGTTCTTCTGTCTACCGGCCTGCTTGCCTGTCTGACATGTCCCCAATTTACGAGTGATGCTTATACGATTTTAATGCATCAAACAGATACGAATCTGAATCTAACCTATCCGTTGGTCTATTTGGAAAACGAAACGGCTCAAAATAAGGTTAACACGGAAATCGCTGTTTACGTCGATAAAATGCGTGATTTATATTACAACGAAAAAATGTATACGGTAAACTTGAATTATGAAACGACGTATGAAGATGATAATTATTTATCGCTCCTCATTACCAGCGGTTGGTACAACGGCAAAAGTGCCCACGGCTATTACACATCACAAGGGCTCGTTTTTGACAAACATACGGGAAATCTCATTCCGGCCTCCAATTATGTTCACCTTAAAGATGATGAACAATTGTATAAATTAGTTATAGAAGGCATGCTGCCTGTCTTCAGTTCGCGCGAACATCAATTGCAGTACAATGAATTTATGATTCCCGATAAGAAAATTGCAATCCGGTATAACAACTATGTATTACTCGGCGAGGGTAAACTGGCCATGCTCTATCAGCCGTATGAAATCTCTTATTATGCTAACGGCGTGACACGGATTGTATTTACACCGGAAAAGATTGAGTATATTAATAGATTGAATAAATAAAAATATCCCTCACCTGTATAGGTGAGGGAACTATCAAACCGTAATATAAAAGGAGATTCAAATGTTAGATTTAAAAAGTGAAGAAAATATAGAGTTTTTAAATTTCTTAAATGAAGAAAAAGTAATCACAGATGATAATATTAGCTTCCCTTCTTCTGGTGATTCACAAGCCATAAATGTAGAAGGAAAAGTCTCAAATCAACAATTTATCTTAGATATAAATAGAAAATCATTGTTAGTCAGTAGAATTACCTATCAAAATAGAATTCCACAGTCCTTAATATTATTACGTTTAGATATCGATACAAAACCGCACCGTAACCCCAATGGAGAAATAATAAACGGAACTCACCTGCATATATTTGACAAAAATAATAATTCAGGAAGTTGGGCCTTTGAACTAACCGATAGTAGATTAAATACCTATTTTAAGTATTTTAATTTTGAACAGTTTTTAAAAATCGAATCAAAAGATGTAAAAAAATTTTTTCCACTATTTTGTCAACTCAATAATATAACCAACTATCTTAATATTGATTATACCTTATTCTCTTAATTAAAATGCGACAAATTCTTGTTTATACTAGACCATAGACAAGGAACAATATCATAGTTTTCAAAGCCTGTAAGTATTGAATTATCAACTTGTTTTTTATCATTCATGATAACTATTAACTGGCTATCTGCTCTTTTACTATCTTTAATATCATTCCAAGTGAATATGACTCTTTCCATTTCACTTCTACTTGGAGAATTCATCACTTTTGCAAACCGCTCTGGATGATTAATATTTTTTTGAAATAAGAAATCATAAGTATGAACATAACCTGACTTCCCAAGAATCGAAATATCCATACTATAAAATATTTGGTTATCATCAAAAAATGACATTACTTCTTCAAGAAATATTTGTTTTACCGTTGAAGTAGCAAGGTAAAATAAATCATTAACATCTAACATACATTGTAATAAACGGTGCTGTGCTTCTGATATCCCTCTTCGATTTGATAAAACGTATAATTCATTAGTTGCATCATCATACTTTACTCCCTGTCTATCTAAAATCTGATTAAACAGTGATTTTCTTTTAGATGTCGAGTAAATATCTACACCCGACATTATCAAATCATTAATAATATATCCGTCATCCGAAATCTTATATTCATCTCGATCCCGATGAATTAGATATATTTGAGTATAATCATTATGTCTATCTAAAAAAGGAGTTGTTATTTCTGTAATAGACGAAGTAATTTCTCTTTCTGTCATATTAGATTCAAGCCAATTTAAATAATTCTTGACATGTTTCATATAATATGACCCTCTTTCTCCATAATAACTTTTTACCTAATATTTAATAAAATTCCATGAGCAATAAACATAGGGAAAATACTAGAAATTTTAAATTAATACTATATACTATTTTTAAAAAGCCGCCTGCATCATAAAACATGATACAGGCGGCTCATTTATCAAAAATTGGTGGGCCCACCTGGCTTCGAACCAGGGACCGACCGGTTATGAGCCGGTTGCTCTACCCCTGAGCTATAGGCCCATAGGGAAATACAGTAGTATTCCACCAAAATATTATACACAATAAGTGTGATTCACGTCAATATGACGCCGAAAATCTACACTTAAAGTGTGATTCACATCATTAGAATATCGATAGCTAACATACTCTACAAAGATTAAAATCCTTACGACCGTCACTATCAATAACTTATCTTATAAGAAGTCTTTGATCTTATCGCGTTTGCCGCGGTTACGAAGTTTCGTCAAAGCTTTCCCTTCGATCTGACGAATACGTTCACGGGTTACATTAAAGTGCTGACCGACTTCTTCCAAAGTGCGAGGTTTGCCGTCTTTCAAACCGAAACGCAATACCAATACTTGCTGTTCACGATCGGTTAAGCAAGAGAATACGTCTTCGATTTGTTCTTTTAACAAGATATAGCTGGCTGCATCGTCCGGTGCAATCGCATCCTGGTCTTCGATGAAATCGCCCAAATGTGAGTCTTCTTCTTCGCCGATTGGAGTTTCCAAAGAAACCGGTTCCTGTGCGATTTTTTGAATTTCACGAACGCGTTCAACGCTGATGCCCATACCTTCCGCAATTTCTTCCGGTAATGGTTCACGCCCTTTATCCTGCAAGAGCTGACGGGAAATACGAATCAATTTATTGATTGTTTCCACCATATGAACCGGTATACGAATCGTACGAGCCTGGTCGGCAATCGCACGGGTAATGGCCTGACGAATCCACCATGTTGCATAAGTAGAGAATTTGTAACCTTTAGTGTAGTCGAATTTATCAACGGCTTTAATAAGGCCCAAGTTACCTTCCTGGATTAAATCCAAGAACAACATGCCGCGACCTACATAACGTTTGGCAATACTTACTACCAAACGCAAGTTGGCGTCAATCAATTTCTGTTTGGCTTTTTCACCGGCCTTCATTTCTTTGTAAGACGCATCGTCTTTGGCACCGGCTTCGATTTGCTGAGCCAACAAGATTTCTTCGTCAGCGGATAACAAAGGTACTCGACCGATTTCTTTTAAATACATCCGTACAGGGTCGTCAATGTTAACGCCTTCCGGAATACTAAGGTCAAGGCTTACCTCTTTCGCTTCGCGAACTTCGTTACTCTCTTCTTCATCTTCGATGATATCTTCTTCATCATCAGCCGTTTCCACATCATCGGTGATGACATCTATATTACTCTTCTGTAATACTTCATACATATCGTCCAACTGCTCAGCCGTAAGTTCCACTTCTTCGTGAAGAGCATCGGTAATTTCTTTACTCGTTAATGCCCCTGCCTTACGTCCTTTTGCCAGTAATTGTTCTATTATTTCTTCTAACCGTGATTTAGTTTGCTTCTTAGCCACAATGCTCTTCCTTTCTTTCATAGTTTATCGAGACCACTCCTTAATCAATGTTTGTAAATCCTGGCACCTGCGCAATTCCTCAATAAATTTAGGATTGCCTGCCCGATTCAGTTGATCTGCCAAAACACTATGTGTTTTATACTGTTCTCGTAATGACTTCAAGCGCACTGCTCGTATATAGCCATCCACTTGTGCTTCCTTATACTCGCCTTCACCAAGCACCATTAAGCGACCATAAGCGGTCTTTTCATCATCAGTAAGCATTTCTTCCAGCGCCACTGTCGAAAGCGCACCGGTCTTACTGAGAAGTTCTCCGGCTTTGTTAAACAAAGCTTGGTACAAAGGATTGGTTATATCCTCTAACGGTAAATATTGATGAACCCGTTCCCAAGCCGCCGGCCAAACTACGGCCTCGGCCAGTAATCGGTCTTCTTCGGTTGTCACATTTTTCGGCACAACCACACTAGCCGCATCGGTTGGCAAGGTTAGCCCACCTTTGGACAAGTATTGGCGAAACATGCGAAAAATCTGACTGTTATCCAGCCACAATGGCAATGCCAGTGCTTTCAGATAGTTTTCTCGTTCTATCTGACTGCTTGTAGCTCCTATGAGCGGAAACACTTCTTCCAAAATAGCCTGTTTGCCGACCATCGTATTACTGTCATGCCGAATCATGGCACTGTTCAAGTAAAAATCGAATGGCCGCACGGCCTCATCTACGAGTTTTAAGAATGCTTCCGGCCCATGGTTGCGCACATAATCATCAGGGTCTTTGCCGTCCGGCATAGCTACCACGCGCACTTTAAATTCCGTATCTTGTAAAAGCTCAATAGCTCTGCGCGCTGCTTGTTGCCCGGCTCCGTCCATATCATAGGCCAATACGACTTCATCAGCCTGGCGCACTAATAAGCGCCCGTGATCTTTGGTATAAGCCGTCCCCAAAGAAGCGACTACATTAGTAACGCCCCGATTATGAGCACTTATAACATCCATATACCCTTCTACTAAAATGACCTGTTTTTTCTCCCGAATAGTTCGGTATGCTTTGTCAAAAGCAAAGAGCATATGGCCTTTATTGAATAATTGATATTCCGGTGAGTTTAAATATTTAGGCTTACTGTCATCCAGTACCCGTCCGCCGAACGCAACAACACGTCCTTTGCCGTCCATAATGGGAAACATCACCCGATTACGGAAGTAATCATAAGTTTTGCCATTACTCTTACGACAGAGGCCGGTTTCAACCAATATGCGTTCATCTATGCCTCGCTCTTTAAAGGAGCGATATAGTTTGTCCCAATTATCGGGTGCGAAGCCAAGCTGGAACTTTTCAATCGTGTCTCTGGACAAGCCACGATTTTCTAAATAGGCAAGCCCTGCTTTACCCATTTCCGTCTGCATCAGGCAATTATGAAAAAATGTGGCTGCCAAGGCATTTACCTTGTATAACTCTTCCCTATGTGCCTGCCGACGCAACTCTTCATTGGTTAATTCGCGCTGCGGCAACGCAATGCCCGCACGATTTGCCAACCTTTCCAAGGCTTCGGGGAATGACAGGCCGTCATATTTCATTAAAAAGCCAATTGCATTTCCAGATTCGTGACATCCGAAACAATAAAAAAAGCCCTTTTCTGGGTTTACACTGAACGAAGGAGTTTTCTCATTATGAAAGGGACAACAGCCCCAATAATTCCTCCCCTTCTTCTTCAATGTCATATGCTCAGAAATCACTGACACAATGTCATTTGCATCTTTTATCTGTTCAATCAATTCAGCATCGAAGTGTCTACTCATTTCCTCACATCCCTTAATAAACTTCACTGTATATATATTTCTACAAAAGATAATGTTTTTCCTTCTATGTCAAGAAGATTTTTTTTAATATATCCATTTTTTATCTGCAAAATTTTTATGCAATTTGTGCAATTGCCTTCAGGGTATGAAATAGGCTATTATAATTTATTTTGTTCACAAGGATTACTATTATACTTCTTTTCTCAATTAAAAACAAGACGAAAAAAGACCATAATTGTCCACTCCCTCATGACGTTGTCAGGGGAGTGGTAATCATAGTCTTTTTCTTATTAATCTTTTATAAAAAGTTCGTTTTACGTTCTCTTTATTTCAATTATTTTGCGTAATCAACTACGCGGGTTTCACGAATGATAACAACTTTGATCTGACCCGGATATTCCAATTCAGACTCAATGCGTCTAACCATTTCACGTACCAATAAGGTAGCTTCCGCTTCGTCAATCTTTTCAGGTTTAACCATAACACGAATTTCGCGACCGGCTTGAATTGCGAAACATTTTTCAACGCCATCAAAGGACTCGGCAATTTCCTCTAATTTAGTCAAACGTTTCAAGTAGTTTTCAAGGGTTTCACGACGTGCACCCGGACGAGCCGCCGAAATAGCATCAGCAGCTGCCACCAATACAGCTTCAACTGATTTGAATTCTTCATCACCATGATGGGCACCGATACAGTTCTGTACCAATACGCTTTCATGGTATTTCTTAGCTACATCCACACCAATTTGTACGTGGGAGCCTTCCATATCGTGGTCAAGGGCTTTCCCTAAGTCATGGAGCAACCCGCCGCGTTTGGCAAGGGTTACGTCACAACCTAATTCAGCCGCCATCATACCTGCTAAGTGAGCAACTTCGATAGAGTGCTTCAATACATTCTGGCCATAGCTTGTACGGTATTTCAAACGACCCAAAATACGTACGATTTCTGGATGTAAGCCATGAACATCAGCTTCGAAAGTTGCCTGTTCCCCCGCATCTTTAATAACTTGGTCAACCTCTTTACGAGCTTTACCAACCATTTCTTCGATACGAGCCGGATGAATACGACCATCCACAATCAATTTCTCGAGCGCAATACGTGCTACCTCACGGCGAATCGGATCGAAGCCGGAGAGAATAACTGCTTCAGGAGTATCATCAATGATAAGATCTATACCTGTTAAGGTTTCTAGGGCACGAATGTTTCGGCCTTCACGACCGATAATTCGCCCTTTCATTTCATCATTTGGAAGAGCTACTACCGATACGGTAGACTCTGCAACATGATCCGCAGCACAACGCTGAATTGCGGATGCAATAATTTCTCGGGCGTTCTTTTCAGCCTCTTCCTTGGCTTGTTGTTCTAAATCTTTAACAAGAACCGCCGTTTCGTGACGAATTTCTTGTTCTACATTGGAAAGTAAAATTCCTTTCGCTTCCTCAAATGTCATGCCGGAAATACGTTCTAATTCCGCCATCTGTTGGTCGTACAGAGCTTCTGTACGTTCTTTTAAAGTTTTTGTTTCTTGTTCTTTACGATGCAACGCATCTTCTTTTTTCTCTAAGGATTCCAATTTACCGTCGAGATGTTCTTCTTTCTGAAGAATACGTCGTTCTAATCGTTGTAACTCATTGCGTCGATCTCGGTTTTCTTTATCCGCTTCACTGCGAAGTTTATGAATTTCTTCCTTAGCTTCTACTAAGGCTTCTTTTTTCTTAGACTCAGCCAATCGTTCGGCATCGGCTACAATACGAGCCGCTTCAGTTTCAGCACGGTTAAGCTTCCCTTCAGCGATGTTCTTACGCATCATATAGCCTACACCAAGACCGATAAGCACCATTACAACGGCAATAATACTATACTCTAAAATAATGTTCACCTCCTCATATAAAAGTAAGAAGATCTTTCGTCTTCTCCTTAATTGCCGTCTGTTTCATACATATTTGAAATTTGCCCACTACTGTGAGACTACTATAATTGTAGTCTGTCAGCAATACTCTGTCAAGATTAAGTCTATATAGACTACTCATAGCGAGCCGCCATGTCACAGATAGTTCGGATTGTCCCGGCACTGAAACCGCGATTTTTCAAATAGTTAAAAATCTTCTTATACTCAATGCGAGCCTCATCAGGCCAAGGTTCGTCAAACCATTCGGCCTGAGCTGCCGCATCGACGCCCACAAAATGACGAACTACCAGTCTGAGTGCCGGCTCACTTTCATCATACAGTGAAAGTTCATTCCCAATTGCCAAGCCTCGTTGATAAAGCTTGTTACGAATATATTGAACGCTGTATTTAGCCTCACTTATGTATAATTGTAATGCATCATGAGCCAAACGTTCATCATTGATGTAATCAAGTTCTTCCAAACGTTGTAATACTTGATTGATTAAGTCAGACGGCACACCTTTACGCTGTAATTTTTGCGTCAGCTCCAATCGGCTAAGGAAGCGAGGCGCCAAAAAACGCATCGCTTGATCCATGGCCGATGTGAGCGTATATTCTTTCGACAAAGCCATCAGCTTATTCTTCCGTAGTTTCTTCACCGACTACATCAAAGGTTTCAGGTTCTGCCATTAAAGTATCACGAATAATGGTATCAATTTCATGAGCAATTTCAGAGTTTGCGCGTAAATATTCTTTAGCAGCTTCCTTACCTTGGCCCATACGTTCATCATTGTAAGAATACCAAGCACCGGACTTTTTAATGATTTCCATGTTGGTACCGATATCAATCAAAGTGCCTTCATAGGAAACGCCGGTACCATACATCAAATCGAATTCAGCTGTTTTGAATGGCGGTGCCACTTTATTCTTAACAACTTTAACTTTAGTACGGTTACCTACATTTTCATTGTTCTGTTTGATAACTTCCCCTTTACGCACATCGAGGCGAATGGTGGAATAGAATTTCAAAGCACGACCGCCGGTCGTTGTTTCAGGGTTACCGAACATAACCCCCACTTTTTCACGGAGCTGGTTGATAAAAATAACAACCGTGCGGGATTTACTGATAATACCGGTTAATTTACGAAGTGCTTTACTCATTAAACGAGCCTGTAAACCTACGTGAGCGTCGCCCATTTCACCTTCGATTTCGGCTTTCGGAACCAAAGCGGCTACGGAGTCGACTACGATGATATCTACGGCACCGCTGCGAACGAGGGATTCCGTAATTTCAAGAGCCTGTTCCCCATTGTCCGGCTGAGATACCAAGAGATTGTTGATATCTACACCCAAATGACGGGCATATACAGGATCGAGGGCATGTTCCGCATCAATAAATGCGGCAATACCACCACCTTTTTGGGCTTCTGCAATAGCATGTAAAGCTACGGTTGTTTTACCGGATGATTCAGGGCCGTAAATTTCGATAACACGGCCTCGTGGGAAACCGCCTACGCCTACAGCGAGGTCAATGGCCAAACAGCCGGTAGAAATAACTTCAATATTCATGCGGTCCGTAATATCACCGAGGCGCATAATGGCGCCTTTACCATAATCTTTCTCTATTTTTTTCAACGCATTGTCTAAGGCTTGTTCTCTACCTTCCATGTTACTATCCTTTCTGCGTCATACAATCGTATGACTATATAAATATATTAATCTTAAAAATCGATAAGGGATTTTACTTCTTACCGGTTATCGCCTGATACAAGAGATATAAGGCTCTTTCTGCCGTACTCTGACGAATACTTTCCCGGTCACCGATGAAATCATTGCGATAGGCAACCGTACCTTCAGGACCGGAAACACCGATATAGACCAATCCTACCGGTTTTGTTACCATTCCGCCACCCGGTCCGGCAATGCCTGTAGTCGATACACCGTAGGTTGTACCTAAAAGCTTACGCGTGCCGGCCGCCATCGATTTGGCCACCTGTTCACTGACAGCACCATAGGTATCCAATTCGTCTTGCGGTACACCGAGTACCTTATGTTTTACTTCATTGGAATAGGAAATGACACCGCCCTGTACATAAGCACTGCTGCCCGGCATATCGGTGAGACGTTTGCCTACCAAACCACCCGTACAGGATTCAGCCGTAGCTACCGTAGCACCGGCTTCCAATAAAGCATCGGTTACCAATTCCAACATAGATTTTTCCAAACGACGCCCCAAAGAGTCACCGAGGCGTTCACGTAAAATAGCATCCCACGGTGCCAACAGCGTTTCCGCTTCTTCCAGTGTCATCGCTTTGGCGGTTATCCGCAATTCGATATAGCCGCTTTTAATTAAAAAGGCAATCGTCGGATTTTGCTGAGTTTTCACCAAATCCATTAAAGATGCTTCCAGTTCCAACTCACGCAGGCCGTATACGGCATAACGATGGGATTTTACCACGCCTTGACCGCCGAAATATTTTGTCAGATACGGGCGAACAGACTCATCAAATACAGCTTTCATTTCAGCCGGCGGTCCCGGTAACAAAATGTAAGTCGTACCATCGGCTTGAACGGCCACGCCGGGTGCTACGCCGCAACTGTTATTTAACGCTTCGCTGCCAACGGGCAACATCATTTCACGGCGACTCGGATCCGGCATTTCACGGCCTTTGTTTTCAAAAAAGGCTTTAACCATTCGTTCTGCGTCATGATTGAGTTCGAGTTCCAAACCGATGGCTTTCGCCAAGGACGGCCGGGTAATATCCCCCTGAGTCGGTCCCAAGCCGCCGGTACAAACGACTAAATCGGCACGACTCGCGGCCAAGCGGAAACATTCTTCCATACGAGCCGGGTTATCCCCGATAGTACTTTGAAACGCCACCGTATAACCGAGCTTATTCATCTCACGAGCCAACCACGCCACATTTGTATTAATGGTATCGCCTAATAACAATTCTGAACCTGTTGAAATCAATTCTACTATCATCATTTGCCTCAATTCTCCCATTCGGGATACCGGATACCGATTACTTTTTTTATTACTAATTGCGATTTACCGAATTAACTCAAATAACTTAATGATTATTCGATATTTCAGCACTGCAATCTATAATTACATTACTTTGTTTCGCGAACTTCAGCTACCACGTCATAGGCAAAGCCTTGGGCTACCGTAACCGGTACGATTTGCCCCACTTCAAGGCCTTCGCAGTCTTCGATATACATATTACCGTCTACATCCGGTGCCTGCGTTTCCAAACGGCCTTTAGCCAACAAATGACCATGTTCGTCTTCGCTGATTTCTTCAATAATAGCTTCATGCTCGGTGCCTTCCAAATCACGATTGTTTTCTTCGGAAATAGCCGCCTGAATCGCCATTAATGCATGATAGCGTTCTTCTTTAACTTCTTCCGGAACCTGATCCGCCATGGCACCGGCCGGCGTACCGTCTTCTTGTGAATAGGTAAATACACCCATATTATCGAAACGAACTTCTTTTACAAATTCACAAAGTTCTTCAAACTGTTCATCCGTTTCGCCCGGGAAGCCTACGATAAGGGAAGTACGAAGCGTTACATGACTTGCTTTGCTGCGGACTTTTTGTAATAAGGTTACAATATCCGCCTTGCGGTCTTTACGGTTCATTCGACGTAAAATATCGTCATTAATGTGCTGCAACGGCAAGTCGATATAATTACAAATCTTTGGTTCCGCTACGATAAGATCCAATAATTCATCGGTGAAATACTTAGGATATAAGTACAATAAGCGATACCATTCGATGCCGTCTACTTTAACGAGCGCTTTTAATAAGTCCGCCAACATAGGTTTACCGTTGTTAAGATCGGAACCGTAACTCGTTGTATCCTGAGCGATTAAGTTAATTTCTTTAACGCCCATAACTGCCAGACGTTCTACTTCTTCTACGATAGATTCAATAGTACGGCTGCGATAAGCACCGCGCACTTTAGGAATGATACAGAAGGTACAGCCGTTATCACAGCCTTCGGCAATTTTTACATACGCACTATATGTCGGTGTTGTCTGCATACGTGGCATACGTTCGTTGTAAATATTGGTAATCGAGTCCATAATACAGATGCGTTTGCCGTCATTAATCGCTTCAATGGCTTCCATAATACGATTCCAAGAACCGGTACCGATGAGTGCATCAATCTCCGGAATTTCCGCAAACAGTTCTTCTTGGTACTGCTGACTTAAACATCCGGCCACAATCAGGCCGCGACAGTTTCCAAACTGCTTATATTCACTCATCTGTAAAATTGTGTTAATTGACTCCTGTTTTGCTTTTTCAATAAACGTACAGGTATTAACTATGATAATCTCAGCTTCGTCCAAGGTTTCCGTGATTTCATAGCCGTTATCTTTAAGGGCACCCAACATAATTTCGGTATCCACCAGGTTTTTGGCACATCCTAAACTCACATAGCCTAATTTTTTACTCATTATATATCCTTTCTAAAGCGCACTTGGCTAATCCATTTATCTAACAATACTTTTTTGCCGTCTTCCGTGTAACCGCCCTTCGTATCCCAAAGAACCAATTCACGGCCCAAGGAATCTACCGGATTTGGTAGCTCCGGACTGGTGTACACATAATAAAATCCGTTGTCTTGTAATAATTGTGACACTTGTTTTGACAATAACCATTTAATAACTTGGGTTGTCTCTTCTTCATGGGTTGTTCCCTTCAGCATACCTACGCCGGTTAAATAATACGGCGTACCGTCAGCCGGGAAAATAATCTTCACCGGGTATTTGTGGTTCACATATTGCTGACCATCGGAATAGTTGCCGATACCCAAATCGGTTTCACCCAAGGCCGCCAAACGAATCGGTGTCGATAAAAACTTCGCGTATTGCACAACATGAGGTTTTAAATCTACAAAATAATGCAATCCCTGCTCTTCGCCGTTCATTTCAACAAAACTGTATAAAATATTGGCCGCACTGCGCGAAGCTACAAAATCCGTCATAATGACGCGCCAATCACCGGGGAGAATCAATGAATGCCAGGCTGTTACATAGCGTCCCATGCGATTATAAAAAGAATCGCTTTGAGCAAATACGACCGGATCATACCAAATCCCTACCCAAAGAGCGTCATTGTTTTTAAAACGGTCGGATACTTCATCCACCCCTTCGGTAAGAACCGGTTTTAACTGGTGGTATTTCACGCCGATGTCTAAATTATCACGCGTAGTAATGACTAAGTCGCCTTTTTGATCCGATGCCGGCAATGTCATACGCGTTGCCATCTGTTCTTCCGTAATCGGCAACATGGTGAGGCGTACATGATACTGCATTTCATACTGCTGTGCCAACAATGTTGTCAAATTGGAAGGCAGGTCCGTATAAATCGTCAGTTCCGCCTTAACCGGAATGGCCGTACGCTCTTTTTCTTCATTTTTTTCAAAATATGTTCCCGCTGCAAACATGCCGAGAACAAAGGCTATTAATAATGCGATAGGCCAAAATCGTTTCATGCTCATTGCCCGCCTCCATTATGACACACTAAGGTCGTCTATTGCCAGCCAAACCGCCTCGTTTTGACTGTTTACTTATACTGATTTTGCCACGGTCGTTCATCTTTGCCGTCTGCTGACGACCACTTGATTGCCGTCCCGAAGTCTTATTGGTTGATTGCTGCTTCGATTGTGATTTTGAACGCCGATTAACACCTTGTTTCGAATGCTGATTACCGACCTTATTTCGCCCGATCGGACGCGGCGGAATCAAACATAAAGGTCCGAATCCGATTAAATCGGTACGCCCAGCCTTAACCAGAGCTTCGCGAACCAAATCATAATTATCAGGGTTCTTATATTGCATAAGGGCTCGTTGCATCGCTTTGTCACGACCCTTTTTAGCCACATAAACGGTTTCACCCGTAAGCGGGTTAATACCGGTATAATACATGGCCGTAGATAAACTGCCCGGTGTCGGTATAAAGTCCTGTACCTGTTCCGGAGTCATCTTCTGATCACGCAAAAATTCCGCCAGCTCAACGGCGTCAGCCAAGGTACAACCGGGATGTGAGCTCATAAAATACGGTACCAAAAACTGCTTTTTACCCAATTGGCGATTCGCCGTTTCAAACCAATCTTTAAATTTAAGGAATACGTTTTTATCCGCTTTCCCCATGATTTCCGTAACAGCTTCCGAAACATGTTCCGGCGCCACTTTAAGTTGACCGCTTACGTGATGTTCGCATAATTCCTTAACGAACTCACGATTATTATCTTCCAGCACATAATCATATCTTAAACCGGAGCGCACAAAAACTTTTTTAACGCCATTAAGTTTACGTAACTTACGCAATATAGCCAAATAATCATCATGGCTGGTATCAAGGTTTTCACAGGCATGTGGGGCCGCACAATTCTTGCCCGGACAAGCACCTTTAGTTCCCTGCTTCTGACAGGCCGTATGACGGAAGTTGGCCGTCGGCCCGCCTACGTCATGAATATAGCCTTTAAAATCAGGCATTGCTATCATTCGTTCCGCTTCAGCTATAAGCGATTCATGGCTGCGGTTTTGAATAATTCGCCCTTGGTGACTCGTAATAGCACAGAACGAACAACTGCCGAAACAGCCGCGATGACTGACCAAGCTGAATTGTACTTCACTCAATGCCGGAACGCCGCCCTTGGCATCATAGCGAGGATGCCAACGCCGTGAAAACGGCAAGCTGTACACCTCATCCATTTCAGCCTGGGTCAAAGGTAACGCCGGACTGTTCTGAATCACGTAGCGGTCGCCGTGCAATTGTGCCACCGTTTTACCGATGAACGGATCTTGTTCATAATATTGCAAACGAAATGCTTCCGCAAATTGACGCTTGTCTTCTTTCACTATTTCATAAGACGGACATTCCACAACTTTACCTTCCGGCAATGTTTTAGACATGTAACAAACGCCCTTAATCGAAGGCAATTTTTCAACAAAACGATTTTCATCCAAAGCTTTGGCCAGTTCTAAAATCTGTTTTTCACCCATACCGTAAATTAAAGCATCCGCTTTGCTGTCAACCAACAAAGAACGGCGCACCGTATCGGACCAATAATCATAATGGGCAAAACGACGTAAACTGGCTTCAATGCCCCCGATAATAACAGGTACATCACGAAAAGCCTCACGCATGCGATTGGCATACACTAATGTAGCGCGATCAGGTCTGTGACCGCTTTCACCGCCCGGAGAATAATCATCATTGTGACGGAACTTCTTCGCCGCCGTAAATTTGTTAAGCATAGAGTCTAAATTACCGGCCGTTACCAACGAAGCCAAGCGTGGTTTGCCCAGTATTTTGAAAGCTTCCACATCTTGCCAGTCGGGCTGTGCAATGAGCCCCACCCGATAACCGTGGTGCTCCAACAATCGGCCAATCACACTACCGGCAAAAGAAGGGTGATCCACATAGGCATCACCGGTAATCAGCACAAAATCGAGTTCAGCCCAACCGCGTGCCTCCATCTCTGCCCGTTCCGTAATTAAAAAGTCGCTCACTACACATATCTCCTTGATTCATACTACATACTTGTTTAACTTCACTTGACTTATATAAAGAATAACCAACCCAGGAATACTACTATACAAATACTGATAATAGACACTGCCAAACGTTCCTGTGCCAACGTCTTCTGACGGCGTTGTTGCCTTGACGTATAACTCAATCGTTTGGAATGCGGTGCTACAATGTCTACTTCTCGTTCTACATCTTCATGATGAACGAGTTTGCGCGGTTTTACACGACGCAAAGGTACACCCAAAGGCTCGCCGATTAAACTTTTATACCGGTCAATCATACGATGCCGTTCGAGCCCCATTAAATCGGCATAGTTGCCAATAAAGCCTTTCACATACACATCGCCGGGAATAATTTTATAATTATCCTCTTCAATTGCCTCCAAATATGCGGAGCGAATATGTAATACCTGTTCAATATCTTTAATAGTCAGCCCTCGTCGGGTACGTTCGCGTCGCAATTCTTCGCCTATCGTTGACAAGTTCGGCCTCCTTTAATTTCTAACACAATCTACTTGCTATATTTTATATTTGCTGAATTTTTATATTAATAACTTCAGGCTCTGTTTATTACGAGAAGTAACGAGCCTTCGCTTCTTCCGGTGTCATCAAAATATCACGCGGTTTACTGCCGTTAGCCGGTCCGATGATCTTCATCTCTTCCATCGTATCCACCAAGCGGGCCGCTCTTGAATAACCGATTCTGAAACGGCGTTGCAACATCGAAGTCGATGCTTGACCTTCACTCATAACGCGTTCTACGGCACGTTCCAAGAGTTCATCTCGTTCTTCTGCGGGCGCCGAGGATTCTTCCTCAGCACTTTGTTCTGCTTCTTCGGTTATAGATTCATCGTAATCGGGACGCCCCTGTTGTTTAACAAAGGCCACCAATTCTTCCACTTCTTCATCGGAAATAAACGCACCTTGAATACGAATCGGCTTGCTGGCTCCGATCGGATTAAAGAGCATATCCCCTTTGCCCAAGAGCTTTTCAGCCCCCGCCATGTCAAGGATGGTTCGAGAGTCAATCTGCGTAGCCACCGCAAAGGAAATTCGGCTTGGTACATTGGCTTTAATCGTACCGGTAATAACATTGACGGACGGACGCTGAGTAGCCAGAACCATATGAATCCCGGCAGCACGAGCTTTAGCCGCCAAGCGGTTAATTGATTCTTCCACATCAGGTGCTACCAACATAAGGTCGGCCAATTCGTCGATAATGATCAAAATAAGAGGCATAGCCGATTCCGGATGCTGTTCATTATAACCGCTGATGTTGCGCACGCCGGAAGTGGCCATGGTAAGATAACGAGCTTCCATTTCACGAACGGCCCAACGCAATACGGCTGCCGCCTTTTTCATATCCGTTACAACCGGTACCTTTAAGTGCGGAATGCCATTATAAATGGATAATTCCACCATTTTCGGGTCCACTAAAATTAACTGTACTTCATTCGGTTTACGGCTGAACAAAATACTGGAAATAAGCGTATTCACACATACGGATTTACCGGAACCGGTCGAACCGGCCACGAGTAAATGAGGCATCTTGGCAAGGTCCGTAATGACCGCTTCACCGGCAATATCTTTACCGAGACCTACCGGAATACCGCCGCTGGCTTTACGGAATTTCTCCGTTTCCAATACATCGCGCAAATGAACGGCCGAAGTATGTTTATTCGGTACTTCGATACCTACGGCCGACTTACCCGGAATCGGTGCTTCAATACGAATATCGATGGCAGCCAAGGCCATTTTGAGGTCATCGGACAAGTTTAAAATTTTACTTACTTTTGTACCCGGTGCCGGTTCCAATTCATAGCGGGTAACCGTCGGCCCCTGCGTAGCATTCACTACATGAGCCGATACACCAAAGCTTTTTAAGGTCTCTTCCAATACCGTTACATTGTGCGTAACTTCCTGACTCGTCACCGGATTTGTCTGACCTTTGGCCAGCATAGTCAACGGTGGGAATCGATACGGTAATTCAATGCGACGCGGTTTAGGTTTGCCGTCCACGGTAACCGCTACAGCCGCCGTATCTTCTTCCGTCCCTTTTATGGTCGGCACGGATTGCATATTAGATGTAGCCATCGTGCTGGCCGCAACCGGAACGGCTTCCTGTGCCGGTTCAGTGCTGTTAACATCACCCGTATCGGCATCGACCACTGTATCTTCAGCTACATTGGAAATCTCTTCAGCCGCTGTATCGTCAGCCAAGCCGGCTGTATCCGCCACAGGCATAGCCGTATCGGCCGCTACAGTCGTGCTGACAGCACCGGATGTAATGGTGGTAATCGGTGTTGTACCCGCTCCACGACCGCGTAAAAACGGCGGTACTTCCAATTCATCCTCATCATCAAATTCATCAGTTTGAGGTTCCGTATAATGACTGGCCGCAGCCGTATCGGTTTCATTCGCCGTAGTACCGGCATAGAATTCGGCAGCCTCCGCTTGAGCCGCGTCTATCTGAGCAGCCTGAGCTTTCGTAAGGCCCAGCGATGACGATTCGTCAGGTGTTGCAGCACTATGAGAAGCTTCAGCTTGATTCTGTGCTTTCATACGCTCTTCTTCAGCAATACGAGCCGCTTCCGCTCTCGCTTCAGCTGATACTTGAGCCGCCTGCGAAATCGTTTCGGCAGCCGCACTTTTTGAAAACCGAGTATCTTTTTCTTGATTATAAATGCGCCGTTTTTCAGCCTGTTCTTCTTTCCAATCAGCATAACGTTCTTTCGCATGCTGCACGGTTTCTTCCGTAATAACGCGAGCTTTTTCCAAACCGATGTCGGTTTTAGCCTTCGCCTTATGCAAACCGGTACGCAATGAGATTTGATAGATTAATAAAATCAATCCCAAAACAACAACCACCGTGAAAATAATAGCTCCCACATTGCCGAGCAAGCTGCGTAATAATGTGGCAATTAAGCCCCCTACTACGCCCCCCTGCGTCGCTACTTTGGTAGTCATTAACTCTTCACCGTTACCGGCTGAAACGAGGGTTACAAAGGTAATTGCAAATACATATACCAAAGTTAATAAAAAGCCTCGTCGCGTTATCGAAAAGCCTTTATCGGCGTACAGAATACGCCAACCTATATAGCCTACATAGAGGCATGGAATCAAGCCACCTAAACCGAAACCATATTTAAAAATACCGGCAATAATGTCTACGACCGTGCCGGAAGTAATATTAAACATCCCCAATAATGCTACCAAGGCAAAGAGCATGGTAAAAAGGCCTCGTACTTCTTTACGAATTTTAGGGGCCTTATCGGTTTTATCTTTTTTTACAGTTCGTGACGAAGTCGTCGTCTTGCGTTTAGTCGTTGTTTTACGCGGCGCCGCCTTCGCTCGTTCTTTTTGTTCCGCCATAATCTATCTACACACCTCTACACTTATCAATCCGGTCAAACAATAAACTCATTAGCATTTTATTATACCACAGATTGACTACTTTTTAGAAGTTTTACCGCTTGTACGTTCGTTCCAATCCGCCATTAATTCTTTCTCTTTACCGCGTGCAATTCCTTCATAATAGGTACGCCCTACTAAGGCCGTAGGCAAATATTGTTGTTTCACATAGCCATTGGGATAATCATGAGCATATTTATAACTCACACCATGCCCCAATTTGGCGGCCCCGCTGTAGTGACTGTCCCGTAAATGAGCCGGCACTTCGCCATGCTCATAATGACGTACATCCTGGATAGCCGCGTCAATGGCCATATACGCACTGTTACTCTTTGGTGCCAACGCCACATATAAAGCGGCTTCCGATAAAATGATACGTGCTTCCGGAAAGCCCACCAAATGAGTCGCTTGTGCCGCTGCATTGGCCACTACCAAAGCTTGCGGATCGGCCAGGCCCACATCTTCGGCCGCACAAATGACAATACGCCGTGCAATGAAATTAGGGTCTTCCCCCGCTTCAATCATACGACCCAAATAATATACCACCGCCTGCGGATCGGAACCGCGCATACTTTTAATAAAGGCCGAAATCGTATCGTAATGATTATCGCCCTTTTTGTCATAACTATAAATACGGCGACCTACCACGCGTTCGAGAATATCAAGGGTCAACTCACCGCCGTCAGCCACCATGGCCGCTGCCTGTTCCAAAATATTCAGTGCCATACGGGCATCGCCGTTTACAAACATGCCCACTTCTCGCAATACGGACTCTTCAGCTTTCAAATGTTGCTTTCCAAGTCCCTGCTCCTCATCCGTAAGCGCTCTTTGCAATACCTTAACAATGGCATCCGGCGTAAGGGTTTCCAAAGTAATCAGACGAAGCCGCGACAAGAGCGGTCGATTCACTTCAAAAAACGGATTCTCCGTCGTAGCACCAATCAAAATAATAGTGCCGTCTTCTACACCCGGTAAGAGCACGTCCTGCTGACTCTTATTAAAGCGATGAATTTCATCGAGGAATAGAATCGTCCGCTGTTGCAGATTTTGAATTGTCTTACGTGCTTTTTCAATGATAGCCCGTAACTCACCGATGCCCGCATTGGTGGCATTCAAGACTACAAATTGACTATGTGTCATGGCTGCAATGATACCGGCCAAAGTCGTCTTACCCGTGCCCGACGGCCCGTAAAAGAGTAAAGACGGAATCGTATCACGCTCTATCATGGCTCGCAAAAAGCTGCTCTTCCCCACGACTTTTTCCTGTCCGAAAAAATGATCCAACGAAGTAGGACGTAAACGAACCGCCAACGGTTCAAACCGTTTCGGTTCATATTCGGCAAATAAACTGTCCATAACTGTCTCTCCTAAATCTATCACAATGACGCATTGGCTCATACGCGTTGGCCACAGGTCATGAAGTATATACATGCTAACTTTATTATACCCTAAATTGAGCTTAAATTCGGGATTATCCGGTCCTAAATTCGAGATTATTTATCGCCAAATCAGGAACTGTCAATAACTCAATTTAGGAATGACTCTGTCTAAATTAGGTCTGAATACTCTCTAATTCGAGATAAAAAATAAGCCGCCCTAAGGCGGCTTATAAGAGCCCCACCATGCCGTATATGTACCGTGTTTTGATCCTGCGATAGCAGGTGGGTGCCCTCCTTGTAATCTTACTGTCCTTCATCAGGCATAGTGCCAATACAAGAGTCCAGGCTCCCGATGTAATAGTGTTGGCTCAAAGCTACGATACCACACGCACACAGCAGGGGGATTCTTTACTATTATATTAACAAAATCAGCCGTTTATTTCAAGGTCTTGAAACAAACGACTGATATAAATTTAGCATATATCAAGCAGAAGTAGACCAAAAAGTACTAACAGTCATACTTTTTTAACAAAAAACTTGATTTTACACTAACTTTTCTTTTTCCGTATCGGTTTTAATGTGAAGTTCACGCAACTGTTTTGGCGCAACAGTCGAAGGAGCCTGGCTCATAAGGTCAGCTGCACTCTGCGTCTTAGGGAACGCAATTACGTCACGGATGGATTGGCGTTTAGCCATAAGCATTACCAAACGGTCAAGACCGAAGGCACAACCGCCGTGTGGAGGAGCACCGAATTGGAATGCATCCAACATGAAACCGAATTTGCTGCGGCTTTCTTCTTCGCTGAGGCCGATAGCTTTGAATACTTTTTCTTGTACATCGGATTGATAAATACGGATACTGCCGCCACCGATTTCAACGCCGTTCAATACCATATCATAGGCAATCGCTTTAACGGAGGCAGGATCGGATTCCAATTTATCCATATCTTCGGCACGCGGTGAAGTGAACGGATGATGCATAGCTACATAACGTTTTTCTTCTTCATCGTATTCGAACATTGGGAAATCGGTTACCCAGGTGAAAGCCAATTTGTTTTCGTCGATAAGATTCATACGACGACCCATTTCAAGACGAAGTTCGCCCAAAGCTTTGGCTACTACAGCCGGTTTGTCGGCAATCATGAGTACCAAATCGCCAGGTTTTGCCTGCATTTTTTCACCGATAGCACGAATCGTATCTTCACCCAAGAATTTCATGATCTGGGATTTGATAGTGCCGTCTTCGTTGAAGCATGCCCATGCAAGACCTTTAGCGCCGTATTGACCAACATAGTTTACGAGGTCATCAAGTTCACGACGAGGAATACCTGCGTCGCCCGGTACTACAATACCTTTAACCATGCCGCCGTTGTCGATAACGGAACGGAATACTTTAAATTCAGTAGTGCGAACCAAATCTGTTACGTCGGTGAATTCCATACCGAAACGAAGGTCCGGTTTATCGGAACCGTATTTATCCATGGCTTCGTCCCAAGTAATACGAGCCATAGGAATCTGAACATCAATGTCCATAGTCGTTTTAAATACGTGTTTAATCAAACCTTCCAAGGTTTCCAAAATTTGTTCCTGATCAATGAAGCTCATTTCCAAGTCGAGCTGAGTAAATTCAGGCTGACGGTCGGCACGCAAGTCTTCATCACGGAAACAACGAACGATTTGGAAGTATTTTTCATAACCGGCTACCATCAAGATTTGTTTAAAAATCTGTGGAGACTGTGGCAATGCATAGAAGGAACCCGGGTTAACACGGGATGGTACTAAGTAGTCACGAGCCCCTTCCGGTGTACTCTTCGTAAGCATAGGTGTTTCAATTTCGAGGAAATCGCGAGAATCCAAGAAGTCACGCATAGCCTTAGTCACACGGTGACGAAGGATTAAGTTGCGTTGCATTTCAGGACGGCGAAGATCCAAATAACGATATTTTAAGCGGATGTTTTCATCCACATCGATATTATCTTGAATGTAGAACGGAGGCGTTTTGGACGCATTGAGTACGCGAAGTTCTTCGCAATACATTTCATAACGACCGGTAGCCAAATTAGGATTGATAGCTTCGGCATCACGTTCCGTAATTTTACCGCGAACACAAAGCACATATTCACTACGTACATCTTCCGCTTTATGGAAAGATTCTAAATTATGATCAGGGGATGCTACAACCTGAACTACGCCGGAGCGGTCGCGAAGGTCAATAAAAATCAATCCGCCATGGTCACGACGGCGTTCTACCCAGCCGCAAAGGACAACCTCCTTACCTACTTGTTCTTCGCTGATAGTACCGCAACCGTGTGTGCGATGCAATCCTTGCATTGTTTCCATTCTTGTCATCCTTTCACTAGAGAAGTTACTCGTGCCAATACATCCGTAAAGGCTACGGTTTCCTGCTCGCTACTTTCCATGTCGCGAATAATCGCTTCACCGCGAGCTAATTCATCATCACCCAATATAATAACATATTTTGCGTTAATTTTGTTAGCATGTTTCAGCTGACTCTTCATACTTTTACCGTCGCCGTCCATAGCTGCTTTAATATAAGCCTTATGAAGGTCATTTACAAGTTTAAAGCCTTCTACTTGAGCCGCATCGCCTAAAGCAACTACAAAAACAGACGGATCAACGGTTGTTTCCGGCAATAAACCTTGTTTTTCGAGGGCCAATAAGAGTCGTTCGATGCCCATGGCAAAACCGACTGCCGGTGTATGAGGACCATCCAATTCTTCCACGAGACCGTCATAACGGCCGCCGCCGGCTACCGCACTTTGCGAACCGAGCGGAGCATATTGTACTTCAAAGGCTGTCTTCGTATAGTAATCCAAACCGCGTACCAAACGAGGATTTACCACGTAATTTACATTCGCTGCCGTTAAGAATTTCTGCAATTGATCAAAGTGATCGGAACATTCCTGACAAAGATTTTCGTGAATTTCAGGAGCCCCTACAGATAACGCTTTGCAGGTTTCTTCTTTGCAGTCTAAAATACGGAGCGGATTCTTGTACAAGCGTTCCTGACAATCCGGACAGAGCTGATCTTTCTTCGGTTCGAAGAAAGCAATTAATTTCTCACGATAGGCCGGACGGCAGTTAGGACAACCTACAGAGTTAACCTGTACGCTTAAATCCTGAAGGCCGAAGTCGTTAAATAATTGCAATACCATCAAAATAACTTCGGCATCGATTGCCGGGGCCTGAGTGCCCAATACTTCCACCCCGAATTGGTGGAACTGACGGTAACGACCGGCCTGTGGTTTGTCATGACGGAACATCGGTCCGATGTAGAACCATTTTGTCAAACTTTCCTGGCCGTACACTTTGTTTTCTAAATACGCACGTACAGCGGATGCCGTGTTTTCAGGGCGCAAAGTATACGTCTGTTCTTTTTTGTCGCCCGTTGGGAACGAGTACATTTCTTTTTGTACTACGTCGGTTGTTTCACCGATACCGCGCAAAAATAAACCGGTTTCTTCAAACATCGGTGTGCGAATCTCATCAAATCCGTACGCTGCACAAATACGGCGAATTTTGTCTTCCACATAGCGCCAATTACCGATGACGTTCGGCAATAAGTCTTGTGTGCCTCTTGGCTTTTGAATTCCCATATTTTATCCCTCCCAAAATCGTTTGCTTAGTTGACTGCGTTTTTCAAGCAGTGTTGGTAACGTATCAATATATACGGATACATCTTTAGGCATATGCTGTTGTAATTGCCGATATTCAGGTCCTCGCATCCATTTGGAGGAGCTGCCCGGACCAACTGACAAAATACTCTGTCGTTCTTCCATAATCCGAATATTATATTCACATATATGGCCCGGCAAAGTATAGCCGATATTTTCGGTCTGACTCGTCATATATTGCTGGCGATACACATAATACGGCACATAACCGGCCGCTTCCAAACGGTCTTTACTGCGTGCCACCATAGCTTCCACAACAGCCGCCTCCGGCATAGCCTCACGACCTGTACCGTCATAAAGCGGACTGCCCCGCTTCAATGCCAATGTATGAATTGTAACATTTTCAGGCCGTGCCTGACAAACATAATCCAGATTTTCATCCATATGAGCCAATGTCTGATACGGCAAACCGGCAATAAAATCCATATTTACCGCAAAGTCCGTATGCTTTCGCACATAACCGTACAATTCTTTAATCGCTTCAGCCGTATGACCGCGCCCGACAGCTTTTAAAATATTGTCGTGCATACTTTGAGGATTAATGCTGATGCGATTTACGCCTAAGCGAGCCATAGTCTCCAATTTATGCGGTGTTACCGAATCGGGACGACCCGCTTCTACGGTAAATTCGCTGTTTGCACGATGCAATTCTGCCAAAGCTCCAAGAGCCGTTGCAAAATCATCATCATTTAAACTGGTCGGCGTACCGCCGCCCATATACACCGTAGATACGGTTAAGGCATATTCGTCAAGAATCGTCTTCAGCTGCGTTGCATCTTTTACAAAGGCCTTCAAGAAATCAGGAATACGCTTGTAATCCTGAATCAGACCATAGGGAAACGAGCAATACGTACAATGTGTCTGACAAAACGGAATACCGCCGTAAATGCTGATTTCCCGGTCCGCCGTTTCATGCGGTGCCACATAAGGGCGTTGCAAGGTTGCAATATCACGCAATAAATCAATTTTTGACTGACTCACTTCAAAGCGCTCACGCAAAGCCGTAACAGCCTGATCGGCACTATCGGAATTATCCCACAGTTTGTGAAACAATTTGGTAGGTCTCACGCCTACCAAGGTGCCCCACTCACCCAATGGCGAACGCCCCTGTGCCGTTCTGATCAATTTCAATAATTGACCACCGATTTGAAGGCGCCCTTCATTGGATAAGGCCCCTGTTAAATCGGTAACATGAGTTTCTTCATGCCAAACGGCCAAGGTATATGCTTTATCGTTTTCAGACGCATCCAAACGCCAAGTCGGGTCCTCCTTAGTCGTTGTCAGCCCGGCAGCTCCACAATAATGAGCTACCACACTGCCGAGCGGCAAGGGCCCCGTATAACGATAGGTCAAATTACTCACCTTTTTGAGCCGCGGCTTCTTCCGCTTTCATTTTTTCCTGGCAGTCGCCGCAGTAGCCGTAAACTTTCAACTGATGGTCAATTGTTTTAAAGTTAAGTTTTTTGGCAATAATGGATTCCAAAGTTTCAAGCATATCATCTTCGAATTCTTTGACACAACCGCATTTTACACAAATCAAATGATGATGGAAATGAGCGAATTCTTCATCATTGAGTTCATAACGATTACGGCCGTCGCCGAAGTCCAAACGTTTTAACAAATCAAGTTCGGTGAATAAATCGAGGGTACGGTAAATTGTAGCCAAACCGATATCAGGCGCTACCGCTTTTACCAATACATATACATCTTCAGCGCATAAATGCTTTTCTTCCGCATCAATAAACGCTTGTAAAATTGTCTGGCGCTGAGTCGTCAACTTATACTTTTTGTCTTTAATACGTTCTTTCAATTTTTCTAATGTCGTGTTCATACAGTTCCATCCTTCTTGTAAAACGAGTTAAAATACCAAAGTTTTGTAAGCACGATTTGTAACATCGCTGTGAGCGGCACTGCCGTCATCATACCGATGATGCCATAGAAATAACCGCCTACAAAAATTACGGTTAATATAACTAACGGATGCAGCTTGATGACATGCCCCAGAATTTTAGGCATTACAATCTGACCGTCAATTAACTGAATAATGGCATAGGTAATGATAATTTTCACTACCAAGCCGGGCCCCACCAAAGAGGCCAATATAACAGCCGGTATCGCCGCTACAATCGGGCCGATAATCGGAATCCATTCCGCTATGGCCGCGAAAAGCGCCAATACCAAAGGGTAAGGTAATTGAAAAAAATAAGCTACAATAAGCGTCACGCAGAACATATTGGTGGCAAGCAACAACTGACCGCGCAAATAACGCCCCATGGTGCGGTGCATCTGATTCACCACATCCATTAAATATCGATTATAGGGCGGTTGAAAAATCGAAATAACTTTACTTTTGATTTGCCGTCCGTCCTTCAATAAATAGAAGGTCATAATCGGTACCAGTAAGCATTCCAGCATGGTCGTAGCCAGTGAAAAAATAGCAAATATACCGCGTTGAGCCAATTCCACGCCATAGGAACTGATTCGCGCCAAGGTTGTCATGACGATGGCATCTATCTGTGGCGGTAATTTTAACCATTCACCGGACGTAATATCCTGCCACAACAAGATTAATTGTGACATTAATACCGGTAAGTTATTCAGCAAACGGGTAAATTCAGCTATGAACGGTAAAATAATAAACTGAATTACCAATAATAAAATGAGAGCTACCAACAAAAATGCCGGTATGATGGCCAGCCATCGCGGAAACCAGGTAAAGCCCAACCGATGTCGCATATAATCTTGAATATTGTTTACTACGGGGAGTAAAATCAGCGTACAGATTAAGGACACGATAAGCGGCCAGAGCACAGGAATAATGGCCCACAGAAAAATTACGGCCAGCACAATCAACACGACGCGCAACCAATACTGTGTTGATTTTTTTAACATTTTCGGTCACCGCCTAACGAACAAACGGATTATAAATCTTTTCATGACCGATTGTCGTTTCAGGCCCGTGGCCCGAATATACGACCGTTTCATCCGGCAAAGCGAATAATTTGGTGCGCACGGCGTCAATCAAATCTTCATAGCTACTGCGTGGGAAGTCCGTACGGCCGATAGACTCTTGGAAAAGCGTATCGCCGGCCAGTACCAGACCTTCCCCGTAGAAACATACGCCGCCTGGTGTATGCCCCGGTGTTTCAATAACGGTAAATGTATGGTCGCCCAAGCTGATTACATCAGCTTCTTTGATGAGGCGAACGTCGCCGGTTACTTTCACCGGTTGACCATAAGTACTGCTCAAATTAAGCTCGCCGTTAGTCAAATATTCTTCATCGCCCTTATTGATGTAAATCGGCACTTTGAATTCATCAACTACGGCCTGTACGCCGCCGATATGATCGCCGTGACCGTGAGTAAGGATAACAGCTTCCGGTTGTAAGCCTTTTTCTTTTAAAAATTCAACAAGGCGGTTACCTTCACTCCCCGGGTCAACTACCAAACAATGCTGATTGCTTTCATCAATGACGATGTAGCAGTTCGTCGCAAATGCCCCTAAAGGCATCCGATATAATTTCATACGCATCACTCTCCATTAACTCTATGCGATAAATTACGAATATATTTTAAATATTATCTTAATCGGCCTTTAAGGCTCGACCAAGATTGCTTAATACCTATTTTAAAACCGATTTAAGCAGTGTCAGAACTGTTTCTGACTGTCCAGCAAAATGGTAACCGGTCCGTCATTGGTAAGGCTTACCATCATATGCGTTCTGAAACGTCCTGTTTCAACCTTGACGCCGGTTTCACGGCAGCGGTTGATGAAAACCTCATACAAGCGTTCCGCTTCATCAGGCGGAGCTGCCTGATCAAAACCGGGACGTCGACCTTTGCGCACATCACCGTACAGGGTAAATTGCGATACGACCAAGATTTCACCATTCACATCTGCGACGGACAGATTCATCTTTTCCTCGGCATCTTCAAAGATACGGAGATTTACAATTTTATCGGCCAAATACACCGCATCGACCTCCGTGTCGCTCTTACCGACGCCCAGCAAAACCATCAGCCCCTTAGGAATGACGCCCGTTGTTTCACCGGCCACGGTTACAGCCGCTTCACTGACTCTTTGAACTACCGCCCGCATCAACTACCTCCATTGGCACGCTGTACCGTGTACACATCACGGATACGTCGTACTTTAGTCATAACAAAATCAAGTTCCGACACGTCGCGAATTTCAATGACTAAGTTAATGTTCGCATTCTTCGTATCATCTACTTTAGCATTAATATTTACAATATTAATTTTCATTTCCGATAAGGTGGCCATAATTTCCATGAGCAAACCGCCACGGTCATAGGCCGTAATTTCAATGGCTACATGGAAGTTTTCCGACGTGCCCGCATCCCACGATACTTCAATCATGCGGTCTACATCTTCCGGTGTATGACCGATATTCGGACAATCCGCCCGGTGAACCGATACACCGCGACCACGCGTGATATAGCCGACCACTTCATCACCCGGTACCGGATTACAGCAACGGGCCATGCGGACCATCACGTCCGGTTCACCATTAACGAGAATCCCCGTACTGCTCTTGCGATGAACACGTTCCGGTGTTTTCAGTTTTTCCAAAAGAGCCATCGTGTCGCGACGATTATCTTCTTTGGCTAAATCACGCTTATATAAATCGACAAAACGAAGTAATACGGAATTTACCGGAATGCCGCCGTAACCCACAGCCGATAACAATTCGGTTTCACTGCCGGCGTTCAACGCTTTCGCAATCTGTTCCATACGACCGGGCTTGTTCAATTCTTTCCATTCGTAGTTAAGTCGTTTCGCTTCTTTTTCAAGAAGTTCACGACCTTTAACGATATTCTCTTCTTTATTTTCTTTTTTGAACCAATTGCGGATTTTACTGCGACTTTCCGTAGAACCGACGATATTCAACCAGTCAAGGCTCGGTTTACCCGTTTTAGACGTAATAATATCCACAATATCGCCGTTTTGCAAAGTGTAATCAAGCGATACAATCTTGCCGTTTACTTTGGCCCCCACACAGTGATGACCTACGTCGGTATGAATGCGATAGGCAAAATCCAACGGAACGGCCCCCTTAGGGAGTTTCAGCACATCGCCTCGCGGCGTAAATACAAACACTTCCCCGGAGAATACGTCCAATTTCAACGCATTAACCAATTCTTTCGGATTGCTGGCATCCTGCCATTCAAGAACTTGGCGAAGCCAACCCACCTTCTGGTCAAAATCTTTGTCGCCGCCTTTATTGCCTTCTTTATAACGCCAATGAGCAGCTACCCCGTATTCCGAAACGCGGTGCATTTCCCAAGTACGAATCTGAATTTCTACGGAGTGTCCCATGGTCCCGATAATCGTAGTATGCAAGGATTGATACATGTTCGACTTCGGCATGGCGATGTAATCTTTAAAACGATATGGCAACGGTTTCCACAAATTATGGACAATACCGAGGACTGCATAACAATCCGGAATGGTATCAACAATTACACGAACCGCGTATAAGTCGTAAATCTGCGACAAATCGCGATTGTCTTTTTTCATCTTTTTATAAATACTGTAAAAATGTTTTGGACGACCTTTTACATCCGCCTTAATATGAGCGTCTTCCAATGCTTTTTTGAGCTGTTCCATGGTATCGTTAACGATTTCCTCACGGACATGACGTTTTTCCTGCATTTGCTCTACTAAGTCATAATATTTATCCGGTTCCAAATAACGGAAGGATAAGTCTTCCAATTCCCATTTAATGTTAAAAATCCCCAACCGATGAGCCAACGGTGCGAAGATTTCCAAGGTTTCCTGAGCAATACGCTTTTGCTTATCACTGTGCATATGCTTCAAGGTCCGCATATTATGCAGACGGTCCCCCAGTTTAATAACTACCACGCGTACATCCTTAGCCATAGCCAGAATCATCTTACGATAGTTTTCCAACTGCTGATCTTCTTTAGTATGATACTGAAATTGATTTAATTTCGTAACACCGTCAACTAAAAACGCCACTTCTTTCCCAAATAACTCTTCAATCTGCGGCAACGTATATTCCGTATCCTCCACAACATCATGGAGCAGTGCGGCGATAACGGTCGTCGCATCGATTTGTAAATTGGCCAATATGGTGGCAACGGCTAAAGGATGTAAGATGTATGGTTCGCCGGATGCTCTTTTTTGCGGTGCATGAGCTTTGTCAGCCACTTCAAATGCACGCATAATCTCTTTACAATCCGCTTCATCCAAGTAGGAGCGAACAATCTCCATGAGATGTGCCAGTTCCACTTCTTTATTAAAAGCCGGTTGATCGACGATTACCTTGCCTTCTTCATTTTCAGCCATAATTTCCACCTCCTCAGGCACTGTATTTTAAAAATGTCAGTGATGTAATTAACTCCAATTTTTCTTTCACATGGCACCAACGATATAAGGCCATGCCGTCATCGGTCACTTCTTCCTGCAAGATGCCGAGTTCTTTAAAAACATCCAATGACAATATGGCTTCTTTATTGGTCTGATTGTCCGGATGACGGTGCAAAACTTCTGATTCCACAATATAGCGCGGTGCCGTGGCACTTCGGAAAATACTGCGTACAATAACATACATTTCACGCAAACCTTCCGCCGTCAACTTAATCAGCTGCTCATCCAAATGAGCCAAATCCTGCACCATTAATTGTGGTGAAACACGACCTTGCCATTCGTTTTTCTGTAATGAAAAAGCCACTTTAACCCGTTCATCGGGGAATACATCCCGGTGATAATCGGCGCCGTGCCAAATAATGGCATCCAACGGGCCAATCTGAGATTGCAGGATAATCTTGCAGTGATTTTTCTGCTGCCCCAACAGGAACACATCCTGTACGGCAATCGGATTGATGGCAAATACCGGTATGCTGTTCCCCATGCCGTACGGTTCCAAAGTTTCAATCTGATCCACCAATTCCACTGTCACTTCGCCCGGTTCCAGCTTGGAATCGATATCGATAATCGGTACATAATCTTCATTTGTCAAATGTTCTTCGCAGTAAGCCGTTAAACGTTCACGCAAAGCCGGAATTTTTTCCGCTTCAATGCTGAAACCCGCAGCCTGTTTATGACCGCCGAATTGCAAGAGCAAATCTTCCGCCGATTTCAACGCATCATAAATATTGCAATTATCTATACTGCGGCAAGACCCCTTGCCTACGCCGTCATGGATGCTGATAACCAGTGACGGTCGATAATATTCTTCTACCAAACGCGAGGCTACAATTCCGATAACACCGGGATGCCAGCCTTCACCAGCCACCACGATAACCTTATGGGCCGACTCACCTTGATTAATCACATCTTGACGAGCCTCTTCGTGAATACCGCGTTCGATTGTCTGTCGTTCCAGATTTGTTTCCTGCAACTCTTCCGCAATCACATTGGCGGTTGAAATATCGGTCGCCGTCAATAACTCTACGGCCCGCGTCGCATGAGTAACACGACCGGCTGCATTGAGTCGCGGTGCCAAGGTAAAACCGATATGTCCGGTCGTCAATTTACGGCCTTCAAGCCCCGCTACGGCAACCAGTGCTTCAATCCCTATATTCGGTGATTCCATCATCTTCTTAAGTCCTTCACGGACAATAATACGATTCTCATCGACTAACGGAACCACATCGGCCACGGTACCAAGAGCCACGATATCCAAATCTTCCAAATAATCATTACCGGTGCGCTCACGCCATACGGCCTGACACACTTTGAAGGCTACGCCCACGCCGGACAAATTCTTATCGGGATACGGGCAATCCGGTTGTTTATGGTTAATAACGGCCGCAACACGCGGAATTTCCGGCGGTGCCGTATGATGGTCGGTAATAATCATGGTCAAACGGTCGCGTACAGATTCCACAATATCATACGAGCTGATACCGCAGTCTACCGTAATGACAAGTTCCGTCCCCTGTTCAATAATGTGTTCCAAAGCCTCTTCGTTAAGGCCATAGCCTTCACTTTGACGCTCCGGAATATAATAGCTTACATTGGCATTGCATCGTTTTAAAAAGCGATACATCAAAGAGGTAGCCGTAATGCCGTCCACATCATAATCGCCGTAAATAACAATCCGTTTTTGTTTTTCAATGGCCTCCTGAATCAGCGGTACCGCTTCTTTCATGCCTTTCAACAAATAGGGATCCAATAAATCTCCCAGATTGCCGTATAAAAAGTCACGACCGGCTGTTACCGTCGTAATACCGCGATTCACCAATAATTTTGCCACTACCGGATATACACCGAGTTCTCTGACCAGTTCCTGTTCAATTGTTTCATCACCGGGCTCTATGCGCCATCGTTTCGCTTTAGTCTGTCTCATATCTCGTCTCACTTATCATCTGCTTATTATCAATTTATCTGTTTAGCGCATGTATAAAATCACTTAATCGAATATCAATCTCAATTTGTGATTTCCTACTATTAAATACTGTATTATCATTCTCAATTTATTTTATTATACACCATTAACCTGTTAAATTAAACCTCTTTTTCAATTTTCTTGATTATATCCCATAAAAAAAGAAAGAGCGATTATCATTATATAATCGCTCTTTCTTTATCATTTTCACTTAATAGCTTATGTTAAATAAACTTTTAAATGACAAATTTCTTATTCAAATATTTTTATTATTGATGACCGTTTTATACAGATTCAAAGATTACAACCGAGATTTGAACGCCCTGATTTTAATCTTCTTTGAAATTAATTCTTATAAAACATCCTAAACAACTGATTCTCGGGAACAAAATCCTCTGAATAATGCCTAGAAACGGAAGTCGCGTTCACCATGTTCCATCTGTTTGATGTACTTGGCGGATGCTTCTTTAACCTTTTCATTACGAATAAGGTCCAACTGTTTTTCAATAACAGCTTCGCCCGTAGCTTTTGTTTCATCCGTTGCATAGTCAATCAGGTATTCGTTAAGCGTCATCAACGCATTAGGCTGGCAGCAGTTGTGAATCTGACCACTCTTAGCCAAGGCCATGAAACGGTCACCCGTACGGCCGGCACGATAGCATGCAGTACAGAAGCTCGGTACATAACCGAGTTCCAACAACCAGTCAACGATTTCATCAAGACTGCGGCGATCGCTGGTATCGAACTGAGCCGAGTTATCTTCCGGCAATTCTTCTTCTTTGTAACCGCCAACGCTGGTACGGGAGCCGCCGCTGATCTGAGAAATACCGAGTGCCAAACCGCGTTCACGCATGCGCTGACTTTCACGAGTAGACATAATCATACCGGTATAAGGTGTGGATACACGGATAAGGGCTACGATTTTTTCAAATGTATCGTCCGGCACAGCATTGCTGAAATCATCAACATCGATGTCATCAGCCGGGCAAATACGCGGCACACTGATTGTATGCGGACCTACACCGAATACGGCTTCCAAGTGTTCCGCATGCATCAACAAACCTACGAAGTCATAACGATAATGTTCAAGACCGTATAAAACGCCGATACCTACGTCATCGATACCGCCCTTCATAGCGCGGTCCATAGCTTCCGTATGGTATGCATAGTTGCTCTTTGGACCATGCGGATGCAAGTTTTCGTAGTTTTCTTTGTTGTAAGTTTCCTGGAACAAAGTATAGGTACCGATACCCGCTTCGTGGAGCTTCTTGTAGTCTTCCGCTTCACAAGCAGCAATATTTACATTAACACGACGAATTTCACCGTTTTTATTCTTAATGCTGTAAATTGTTTTAATACATTCCAAAATGTATTCCAACGGATTGTTTACAGGATCTTCCCCGGATTCGATAACGATACGTTTATGACCCATAGCTTCCAAAGCCAATACTTCTTCACGAACCTGTTCCTGGGTCAATTTCTTACGGGTAATGTGACGGTTTTTAGCATGATACGGGCAATATACACAACCGTTAACACAATAGTTGGACAAATATAAAGGGGCAAATAATACAATGCGGTCCCCGTAAATCTTTTGTTTGATTTCTTTGGCCAAGGCAAATAATTTATCTTTGTATTCAGGCAACGGGCATTCCAATAAAACAGCCGCTTCACGGTGATTTAAGCCATTCATGGTAGCCGCTTTTGCCAAAATTTGGTCCAAAAGCTCACGATTTTCTTTATTAGCTTCCGCATAGGCCAACGTATCAAGAATCTCTTCGTGGTTAATAAACTCTTCTGCTTTAGAAGATTTTACATCGTACATACTGGTCTCCTTTACTCATACCATAGAGAAGTCCTGTGCCCTCGTCCTTTCCCAAGTACGAGCTCAATGACAGCCCACACTCCGACTGCCTATTCAGGTCAAGCATACTTACTATGCACTTCACTTCTGCTATATTGAATCTCTTGAATATGTCTTATATTATACACCTTTTCTCCACTTTTGAAAATAAAAACACCGCCTAATAAGCCTGTTTTTATCATTATTTGATTGATGTGTGATGCTCATCGAATTTTCTCATTACCATGTCTATTTAACGCGTATAAATTGCTTTTTCAGAGCTTACCTACCTATCATATAAAAAGAACACACAAAAAAGCCCCTGACAAAATCAGGGGCTTTTATATATTCGTTTAAGCTTACGCTTCTACCGGATATACGCTAACTTTACGGTTATAGCGACCGGCACGTTCGAAAGCAACTTTACCAGGAACTAATGCGAATAAAGTATCGTCTTTACCAATACCTACATTAGTGCCAGGATGGAAATGAGTACCACGTTGACGAACGATGATGTTACCGCTTTTTACTACGGAACCATCATGACATTTAACGCCAAGACGTTTGGATTCGCTATCGCGACCATTACGTGTACTGGATACACCTTTCTTATGTGCAAATAATTGCAAATCAAAAGTAAACATTCCGTTCACCTCCTATGTTTCACTAAGTGATACAAAATCATCATATTGGCGAGCAATTTCTTGGAAGCCCAGAACCATGGTTGCCAATATAGCCTGTCCCTTTTCTGTGATGGCCCCTTGTAATTCAATGGTGCATTCACCGGAACTGTTCTCGTAAATACCTTGTTGCTCAGCGACTGACTGTAACCCCAAAATTGCGGTACAAGACAGTACAGAAACGGCGGCACATACGATATCATAGCCATGCTCGTCATAGCCGGCATGTCCGTTAATGGAGCAAGCAACAATTTGTTGTGCCTCATTACGACGAATATGAATCTTAATCATGACTTACGCCTGAATGGATTCAATGCGAACTTTTGTGAACGGCTGACGATGACCTTGGCGACGACGATAGTTGGATTTTGCTTTATATTTGAAAACTAAAATCTTCTTCGCTTTACCATGTTCAAGTACTTTACCTGTTACTTTTGCACCGTCCACAAGTGGAGCGCCTACTTTAACGTCACCGTCGTTAACTACAGTTAAAACTTCGTCAAACGTTACGGATTCTTCAGCAGCTGCTTCCAATTTTTCGATAGTAATTACATCGCCTTCGGCAACGCGGTATTGTTTACCACCGGTTTTAATAATTGCGTACATTGTGACACCTCCTTGTTTTCGAACTCGCTGAATACGGTATTCTCTCATGCCGGAATCGGGATGAGTGAAATTTACACACCTCTCCACGCGGCTGCAATAGCTGGGCGTACCCAAACTATGACTAATTTATTCTACATGATTACGCAACAAAAGTCAATGACTTAAACGAATTGTTTGTCATTGACTTCTTACATGTAAAACCAAATGCATCGCATTATAACTAATGTATTGCGCTGTAGCAATGTGTAGCATTGAGTGCGAAAACTTTAAATTTAATTAGAATACATTAACTTATAATCAAATAATCTGCATATGCTGCAATAAAACTTTCAAACCGATTACGATGAGCACAATGCCGCCTAAGACTTCTTCGCGACCGCCCAAGAATCGTTTTAATTGCTGCCCTAAAAATACACCAACCAAAGAGATAATAAAAGCAACCACACCGATTAAACTGCTGTCCACCCAAACATTGACATCCATAAAGGCAAATGTTAAACCGATAGCTAAGGCATCGAGACTGGTAGCAAAAGCCAACATGATGATTTCACGCCAACTTACAAGTTCACAAAAATCTTCATTTTCTTCTTCCGCCGCCTTTTTACTGTTGCGTATCATATTAATCCCCAAATACGCCAGCAGTCCGAAAATAATCCAATGATCATAGCTGTTAATCATGTCTGTCAACTGTGCCCCAACAAACCAACCGATAAGTGGCATAGCCATCTGGAATACACCAAACATGAACGGCATTCCAATTTTTTTTACACTATCCTGACCCGTGAAACAATGGCCTTTAGCTACGGAAACTGCAAAGGCATCCATAGCAAGACTCACAGCAATTAACACGAGCTCCACATCGACATACAGCATGCACCTCACTTAAAAGGTAAAACAAATAACCTAACTATTATATCTAAAAAAATAAGACTTAGCAAGCTAAGTCTTACAAATTTTACATATTATTTTAGTCGTCACCAAGCGCAAGCAAGGAATAGGCTTCGCGACTCATGGACGGTTGCATTTCAACCTTAATAGTTCGTTTACATTCCTCTTCTAAAGCCGATACTACGGATTTAGTGAAGTACTGTTTTACTTCATCATTGACCTCAATGAGCACATTGGATTTTAAACGACCGGCCCGATACAATTCTCGAAGACGACGGATAATCTGTAAAAATACCGTTTCCGCCGAAAATAATTGACCTGTACCGCCACATTGGGAACAGGTGTCAAACAGAATACTCTGCAAACCTTGCCGTTCTCGTTTGCGCGTAATTTCTACGAGGCCTAATGAGGTAATACCGCAAACAACGGTTTTCACGCGATCTTCGCGCACCAGTTGAGTTAAATAAGCAAGCAATTCATCACGCTGTGCTTTTTTCGGTAAATCAATAAAATCGCAAACAATGATGCCGCCAATATCGCGCAAGCGTAGTTGCCGTGCAATCATGCGCACCGCCTCACGGTTCACTTCAAGGGCCACTTCCCCGGCTGTACCGGAACGCCCCGTAAAGTGACCGGAATTGACATCAATAACGGTAAGTGCTTCTGTCGTATCGATTTTCAAAAAACCGCCCGACGGTAATTCAACCGTTGAGTTTAAAAGTGTATCAAGCTGTGATTCCACCTGCCACTCTTTAAAGATAGGTTCTGCCGCCGTATGTTGGCGCAGAGTAACCGCATCAGCCATATTGGTGATACTCAAGAGTTCCTGTAACCGTTCATAGGCACCCTGATCATCCACGATAATTTCGTTCACATCATGCCCCAAATATTCACGAATCACACGGAACCAAAAATCCGCATCACTATAAAGTTCTGTTCCGCCCTTAGCAACCTTATAACGATTTTGCAATTGGTGCCAAGTGCGCCACAAAAACTCCATATCGCCTTGCAATTCTTCAGCCGTCGCTTCCGCAGCCGCCGTACGCAAGATAAAGCCGCAACCGTTGGCTAAGTACGGTGCTGCCATATCAGCCAACTGTGCTCGCAAAATATCATCGGTAATACGTTTCGAAATATGAAGACCTTCCGAATACGGCAGGAGCACCATAAAACGGCCGGCCAAACTGACATCGGCACTGACGCGTGCCCCCTTACCGAGCATTTCTTCTTTAACAACCTGAACGAGTACATTTTGACCCACAAAGAGTTTGCCCATAGCCTTCGTCTGCTTACCTTGTTTTAAATTAAGATACGCATTTTGTTTTAGGCCGATATCCACGAAAGCCGCCGACATGCCGGGTAATACATTGCGCACTACGCCCTTATAAATATGGTTAATGGTTTCGTCACGAGTAGGCCGATAAAAGGCTGTATCTACCAGCTTGTTTTGCTCGTCCAAAACAACCATGCGAATTTCTTCCGCCATCACATTGGCTACGATTCGTTTCATGGCAAACTCCCTTCTCCTAAGACGCGTTGATTCTTACTGCTATTATATAAAATTTTTCAATTTTAAGCGAATTTATTTATATAACAACGAGTCTAGGATTATACAGTCACATCTAACGGTGACAACAACTGGCCTTCCCGCTCAACCATGATTTCATGGCGATGAATAGAATAACCGTCGGTTACGGGCCAGCCGAATTTTTCACGGCCCAGCTGCCACACATCGCCCGGTTTCATAGTTCCTTCCGGATAAATGCCGATTCCCATAGTCAAGGTCACGCGATTACCGTCAAGACATGCCGTAATCGGTTCTTTCACAAAATGCTTCACGTCAATAGTACGTGTCTTCTTCGGTGTTACCTTTTCATACTCAATTTCCGGTGCTTCATTAAAGGATTTCAAAAGTTCATCCCAATTTACATCACCGGTTACCGGGCCCGACACTTCATACACGGCATAGTTACAAATAGCCATGAGTTTTTTCACCTTATCCGGCATCTCACGACCGGCCATAACGGTGAGTCCCGGCGGTGCCACGCGGTTCAAACGCTCCATGATGGATTCTACGGTAGCGTCTTCCACAATATCCATATCAAGATATTCCACTTCCGCTGTAATGCCTAAAGCCAAAGCGGAGGAAAAACTGATTTTCATATGAGGATTAAAGCCTTCGGAAAAGGCCATTTTAATCTCGGCACGTCGAATCATACGTTCCACGGCCTGTGCATAATCCAAATGCGATAAAAACCGCATTTCTTCGCCCTTACTTAAGGCCAAACGTAACTTTTTCAACGCGTCCACCCTCCTGATAATCTACAATCGCTGTATTAAGTTCCGGACACACATTACAGCCGTTGCATGGTAAACGGCGGCAATCGCGCGTCAAGGTTGCATCCACGGCACGGTCCCATTCTTGTTTCAAATAAGCTTTGGAAACAGTGTCATCCAAATGATCCCATGGCAACGGCTCGTCAAAATCACGGTCGCGGCGCGCATAGTAATCCGGATCGATGCCCGTATTTTGGAAGGCCTGCATCCATTTGTCAATGGAGAAGAATTCAGTCCAACCGTCAAATTTACAGCCCAATTTCCAAGCTTCTATTAAAGTCTTGCTCAAACGGCGGTCACCGCGAGCAAACACGGCTTCCATATAACCGGTCGCTCCGTCATGATAATGATAGGAAATGTTGCGGTTATTGATGAGTGTTTTTAAATACTGCTGTTTGCGGTGAATTTCTTCTACCGATTGTTGCCCGTACCACTGATATGGTGAATGGCTCTTCGGCACAAAGAAGGACACGCTAACAGTTACTTTACCATTGCGTTTGCCTGTAATTTCACGATGTAAATCAAGCACTTTATACGCCAAATCGGCAATACCCGCTACGTCTTCGTCCGTTTCGGTAGGAAGGCCCATCATGAAATACAATTTAACCGTATTCCAGCCCGATTTAAACGCATTCGTACAAGCGGCTATTAAGTCTTCTTCGCTTACGCCCTTATTGATTACATCACGCATGCGTTGCGAGCCGGCTTCCGGTGCAAAGGTCAAACCGCTCTTACGCACCTGTTGTACTTTTTTGGCAATATCAATAGAGAACGCATCGATACGTAAAGACGGCAAGCTCACACTCACCTGTTTATCTTTAAATTCTTCCATGAGCATGTCAACAAGTTCCGGCAACCGTGAATAGTCGGCCGAGCTCAAGGACATCAAGGAAATCTCGTTATACCCGGTGTTGGCAATAATTTCTTTGGCCAATTGGACCAATTTTTCCGGTGAACGTTCACGAACCGGACGATACAGCATACCGGCCTGACAGAAACGACAGCCGCGCGTACAACCGCGGAATAATTCCAACACGGCCCGGTCATGTACTACATCGATATACGGTACAACCGGTTTGGTCGGATAGAAACAATTATCCATGTCTTCGATAATGCGTTTTTGGATTACCGGTGGAGCTTCTTCGGCGAGCACTTTCATGCCTTTGAAATCGCCTTTTTCGGTATATTGCGGTTCGTATAAAGACGGCACATAGTTGCCCGGAATTTGCGCCATTTTACGCAACAAACCTTCTTTGCCGCCCGGGAATCCGGCAGCTTTTTCCTGACGATAGAGTTCTACCATTTCAACAATGTGTTCTTCCGATTCACCGAGGTTTACGATATCCACGAAATCGGCAATCGGTTCCACATTATACGCACAAGGACCGCCGGCCGTAATCAACGGGAAGGACAAGTCTCGATCTTTACTGTAGAACGGAATGCCACCCATATCCAACATGTTTAAAATGTTGGTATAGCTCATTTCGTACTGCAACGTGAAGGCCAAGAAATCAAAGTCTTTAACCGGTGTTTTCGTTTCCAAAGAATACAACGGAATATTGCGTTTACGCATTTCCTCTTCCATATCGTGCCACGGTGCACACACGCGCTCCGCCGCCACATATGGTAATTCATTAAGCAAAGAATATAAAATTTTAATACCCAAGTGACTCATAGCCACTTCATAAACGTCGGGAAAACCGAAACACATGGTAACATCCATATCTTTGTGATCTTTCACAACGCTATTCCATTCGCCGCCTGTGTATCGCGCGGGCTTTTGTACATGCTGCAACCAGCTCGCATCTAATTGAACCATAGGACCTCCGATTCAAAATCTATCATTACGGCAACTGACCGCAGTTGCCCTTTTACGCTTGTTAAAACATCATAAACGACATTTGCCGACTTCTAAAAATATCACATCGACCTTTGCCGACTTTTAACATCTTTTCAAAAAAGTCTAATTAATGCCTAGAACATCAATTTCTTGCGGTGCATTGCAATATTCAGCAATAAACCGACACTGATCATATTGGTGGTCAACGCACTGACACCGTAACTGATGAACGGCAACGGAATCCCCGTAACCGGCATAATCCCGGTGGTCATGCCCACGTTAACCAGTACTTGGAACACCAGCATGGAACCGATCCCCGTGGCCAATAACATACCGAACGTATCGTTGGCACTGCGGGCAATCATCACGCTGCGATAAATTAAAAGGAACAATAACAATAATACAATCACACAGCCCACAAAGCCCAATTCTTCACCGATAACGGAGAAAATAAAGTCTGTATGGTTTTCCGGTAAGAAGTTCAACTGACTCTGCGTACCTTCGAAAAGTCCTTTGCCCAGAATCATACCGGACCCTATGGCAATTTTTGACTGAATGATATGATACCCTGCCCCGAACGGATCGATGTTAGGGTTTAAAAATACTAAAATACGTTGTTTTTGGTACTCTTGCAAGGCAAACCACCCGAGCGGTGCCAGTACTACCGCTACGCCTACAATAATTTGCACTAAGCGCATGCGGATACCGCCCACGAAAAGCATGCCGCACATAATAGCCAAATATACTAAGGATGTACCAAGGTCAGGCTGTTTAAATACCAATAAGGTAGGTATCCCTACATATAAAACTATGGGAACCAACGAACGGAATGTATTCAGCTTGTTCACTCGACTTTCCATCATTTGTGCCATACTGATGATCATGAGTAATTTCGTAAACTCAGACGGCTGAATGGTAATCGGACCGAGCTGAATCCAGCGCTGCGCCCCCAAAGCGGAGGTACCGACAAGCATAACCGCTACCAATAATAAAATCGTAATAAAATACAGCGGTCGTCCCCAGGAACGAAGACGACGATAATCAAACCACTGCATCAAGACGATGACCACTGCATTAATTACAAAAAACATAAGTTGTTTACTCACTAAATCGGTAATGTTGAGCCCATCCCGATTTACATGAGTGGCACTGCCAATAATGACAACACCTACGCTAATAAGCAAGACTGTACAAATAACAACAGTCCAGTCCCATTCGCGCCAGATTCTATGCCACATATATACCTCCTAGCGCATACGGCTACGACCATAGGCTTGAAATGCGTTTCTTAATTGTTTCAAACAAGCCCATTTTCTTCGGCTGTGCCGGTTCTTCTTCTTTTGCTTCAGCCACTGCTTCCGCAGCTGCTTCAACTGCATCTTGTGTTTTTTCGGCCGCTGTTTCAGCTGCGTCAGTCACATTTTCAACAATATCCTCCGCCTTGTCGGACACTACGTCTGCGGCGGCTTCCGCTTTTTCAGCCGCTGATTCAGCCATTGTTGCCGCTGTATCGGCTACCTCTTCAGCGACAGCTTCCGCTTTATCGGTTGCTGTTTCAACAGTCTCTTTAACCGTAGCTGCCACTTTTTCAGTAGTATCTTTAGCCGCGTCAATGGCAGCCTCAACAGCCGATTTAGCCGATGATGCCACCGGCGCCGACGTTTCGGTGACAGCCGCTTCAACCGTAGTCTTCGCTTCTACGGCACTGTCTTCGTCACTTACCTCATCAACTATGTCACTTACAGCCGGAACGGCACCGATTTTAGCTCCGTTATTAACAGATTGATTTTGAGTCGCCACATCACTGTGAGCCGACACAGAATCATGATTAACTTCAACAGTTTCGACCTCAACGCGTTCCCCTTCAACGATTCGATCTACCAAAGGTTCGACCGTCACAGCTTCATTTGCTGTTGCCTCAGCCGGATGCAATTGATACCAACGCTCCATCAATTCTTCTTCCGGCCAAACTTCAGAGGTTTCAATGTATTCGAGGAGCGGCACCATCATGGTGTCCACTTCATCATCACAGAATTCATGAAGTGTCCCGTCTTGAGCCCAACTCATAAGCTTAGTGCTATGAGGTAAAATCGTAGCCAATTGCTCAACTTGCAAAGTTGCCAACGCTTCTTCAATACCGACTGCCACTTCACTGCGCCCCACATTATTTAAAATCAAGGCATAGTTAAACTGGCGTTCTTCATGACAAAGTTGCATAACACGTTGTACGGCACGCAAAGATACCCACATAGGTTCTGCTACAAGCAACAATTGATCGGCCGCTTTAAAAACAGCTTCGTTGCCGCGCCCGATACCCGCCGGAGCGTCGATAATTACGAAATCATAGCTGTCCGCCAAGCTTTTAATCAGTTTGGCATACCCTTTTCGCCCTACATCTTCCCAACGACGAGTTTGAGTTGCCGGTAAAAAGTCAAAATTGTCCGTTAACGGAATGATGGCACTGTCCCTATTGCAGTTATCTTTCCAAATATCTACCGCATCAAAGAAGATATCGTTTTCTTTCCCAATGACTAAATCCAAATCACGCATACCGAAATCGGCATCTGTAATTAACACACGATGACCACGTCGATTTAAAGCGGCCCCAATATAAGCCGTCATTGTTGTTTTGCCAACGCCGCCCTTACCGGACATAATAGCTATAACCTTTCCCATAGCAACTCCTTTCCTTTCTCACTACCATAATACACTACACAATCTTACTAAACACACCTATAGCAGTAAAAAATGCACAGAAACATATAATAAATGACACACATTTAATAAAACATAATAAGTAGCAAACCTATCGTTGTTGCGGTCCGGTTACGGTCGTATTCGTTGTATTACCGGACGTATCAGACGAACTGCCGGACGTATTATTACCCGATTGGGCACCTGATGTGCCGTTAGCAGAGCTGTTGGCATTGCCACCGGTCGTTGTATTTCCCGATGTATTGTTTTTAGCATCTGTACCGGCTCCGTTAATATGGAAATATTCGGCCAAAATATCCCTTACAATAGGACCGGCCGAACCGGCACCGAAACTGCCCTGTTCTACCAAAGCGACTACGACAATACGAGGTTTGTCATACGGTGCATACGCAACGAACCAGCCATGGTCACGACCTGTAGCGTTTTCAGACGTACCGGTTTTACCCGCTACTTCAATCGGCCACCCTTTAAAGAGTGCACCCGCCGTACCGCCTTCGGCAGTTACGTCACGCAAGGCATTACGAATTAAATCCATAACAGTTTTGGATACTTGTAAAACACCGATTTTTTTAGGGCTGAAAATTTCAGCCGGTGTACCGTCTTTATTGTCAATACGACTCACTACATACGGCTGATAACGAATACCGCCGTTAGCCACTTCCGACATCAAGACCGCCATCTGAATCGGCGTTACTAACGTAAAGGACTGACCGATTGCGGCATCAAAGGTTTCTCCCAAATACCAATCTTGATCAAATACTTTACGCTTATATTCCGGACTTGCCAAGTTACCGCTGGATTCACCGTATAACTTAATACCGGTTTTTTCACCCAAACCGAATAACTTTGCAAAACGATCGAGTTCTTCGATACCTACGCGGTTACCCATTTCATAGAAATATACGTTATCCGACTTAGCCAAGGCCGTATTGAAATCCAACCAGCCTAAAGCTTCGCCTTCCGCATTTCGTTTATCAATCAACCAGTGACGACCGCTATCGTAGATCATCTCATTCGGTGTTACTTTTTTAAGCTCTAATGCTGCCGCACCGGTGACAATCTTAAACGGTGATCCGGGCGGATATTCACCGGAAATAACTTTATTGTCGAACGGATGATTAGGATCCGTATTGAGCTGATTCCATTGAGCCGATGTAATACCGCGGGCAAACCAGTTCGGATTGAAACCCGGAGCACTTACCATGGCTAAAATGGCCCCCGTATTCGGATCCATGGCCACTACGGCTGCGCCTTGAGCCGGAATACCTTGTGAACGCAATGATGCCAATTGATCCGCTACAGCTTTTTCAGCCGCTTTTTGTAACTGCAAATCAATAGTCAAATGGATGTCACGGCCCGGAATCGTATCCTTGCGACCTACTTCCGCCACCGGTCGCCCCGTAGCATCTACTTCCACTTGTTTACCGCCGTCAATACCGCGCAATACATCATCATACATTTTTTCAAGGCCGGAACGACCTAAAATTGTGCCCGGACCTACCTGTGTTTCCGGATTTTCAGCTTTAAGCTCATTCAACTCATCTTCGCTGACTTCACCTACATAACCAAACAGCTGCGAGGCCATGGAATCATACGGATAATAACGAAGCGGTTCCACATCAATGGTTACGCCCGGTAATTCATGGCGATGTTCTTCTATCGTAGTTACACGGTCCATCGTAATATCCGTAGCCAAACGTATCGGTTCATAGCCGCCTTTGTGAGCGGCAATTTTACTCTGAATTACATCCGGCTTAATGTTGAGTATCGTAGCCAAACGATTTAATTCAGTCGGGTCGATATCCTGGCCGGTCGGTACTATAGAGACCGTATAAGCCGGTCTTGATCCCGCTACAATCTGGCCGTTGCGATCATACATAACACCGCGAGCCGCCGTTACCGACACCATGCGCAAACGGTTACCTTCCGCCTTGGTGTGATAATATTCGCCATCCATAATCTGCAGATAAAACAAGCGAATGATAAGAATAATGAATATACCGCTTACTATATACATTAAGGCATCAAAACGGCCTTTTTTATTCTTTTTGTATAATGCTTCAAGCACGCCGATGCCTCCTTACATAACTACCAAATATATTCGTCCTTCTCTTCCATATTCCACAAAAGTTCGTGAATCATAATGCCCAACAGTCCGTTTAACCACCAAACCGGCCATATATGATGCCATAAATACGAACCTATCATAATATCTTCGCGGCCCAGCCACAGCATGGCTATGCGGAAAATAATATCCGCCAAAGTTCCTACGGAAACCCAGGCGAAGGTAATATACCATTGTTCCTCATAGACGCTAAAAGACCAAATGCTGACAATATAGGCTACCGCAATATAAGGGAACAAATGAAGGCCAAAGGCATTGGAAATCAAAATATCATGAACCAAACCGCCCGTAATGGCGGCCATCAACCCGATGCGTCTACCTTTGAGTAAGGACAAAACAATGACCCAAACCAAAATCAAGTTAGGTATCCAGCCCTGACGAAACAAGACAGGCAATACATCGGCTTGAATCAAAAAGGTAAATATACCCATGAGTATGTATATTAAAGTTCTCATTGTTGCGATGCTCCTTTTACCCCTTCTACCTGGTCACGCTGAGTTTGCGGTACCAATCTAGGAGTCAGGCTTGGCTTATCCAATTCGCCTTCACGAGAGCGCAAAATAACAAATACTTCTTCTACATTGCGTAAATCCGCCGACAGTTGAACAACGGCGTTTTTAACAAAACCTTCCGAATCATTATCAATGCGAGTCACATGGCCTACCAACAATCCCTTAGGATATATGCCGCCGTAACCGGAGGTAATCAAGGTATCACCATTCAACACATCGCCGTCACGAGCTACATTAACCAATAAAGGCTCATCCGGATTGCTCCCGTTACCTTTAACAATAGAGGCTACACGAGATTCCGGACGCTGTACGATAACGCCGATTGCCGTACGCGGATCAAGAATTGTCTGAACACGAGCCGAGTGGGTATATACATCACTGATGAAGCCCACTACCCCGCCGGGAATCACGACCGCCATATTAACTTCCAAGCCGTCGGCACTGCCGCGATCAATGGTAAATGTATTCGTCCAAGTTCCCACATCGCGCGTCACTACCGATGCAGCCATCATATCAAATTGAGGATGACTGTTTTGAAAAGACAGCAACTGACGTAAACGCATGTTTTCCGATACTACTTCATCATAATTTGTCACCCGTTGCTGTAATTGTGCATTTTCTTCACGAATGGCATCCATTTCTTTTGTACCGTTAATAGCTGTATCAATTACGGCAATACCGGTATGAATATTCCCTAAAAATCGTGAGGCTCCATAGGTAAACGGCGTTGTAACCTGCTCAAGCGGTACCGTTACATAGGGAATAGCCGTTCGTTGTTTCCACGCATAGCCTAAGAGCGCCAAAAACACACAGCACAACCCTACTACGACAATTAATCGTCGTTCCGATGAAAACATTACGCCCTTCCTTTCCGATTTTTCGATGCAATAATAAAACGATCCATCCGTGCAAATTCTTTAGAGGCCTGGCCTAAACCGACAGCCACGACAAAACCGGGTTCCGGAGGCACTTGCACCGGAATTCCCAAATCTTCACTGATACGCTGTCCGAGACCTTCCATGAGTGCCGTAGCACCGGTTAAAGTCATGCCGCGCTCCATTATATCCGCAGCCAATTCAGGCGGCGTCTGTTCCACAACGGATTTAATTTCGTCCACGATCCGTTGTAAAGTATCCTGCATAACCTGGTAAACTTCCGATTTACGAATAAAAATCCGCTTCATCAGACCATTGGCAATATCACGCCCCATGAAAGATACTTCCAATTCTTCCTGCGGCGGCAACGCCGTACCAAGTTCCAATTTAATCCCCTCCACCGTTTCCACGGCTACCATAACGGAGTAGGTATTTTTAATATATTGTAAAATGGCTTCATTAAAATCATGACCGCCGATACGGGCTGAATGGGCAATAACTTTACCGCCCAACGACATAACGCCGATATCGGTCGTACCGCCGCCGATATCTACCGCCATACTCCCACAAGCTTCAAATACAGGCAAATGGCATCCTAACGCGGCTGCCACCGGTGCTTCTACCAAATATGCCTCGCGAGCTCCGGCCTGAATGATAGCATCCGTCATGGCTCTTTTTTCCACATCCGTAATGCCGCATGGTACGGCCATAATAACACGTGTCCGACCTACCATACGTGACGCCTTACTCATAAAATGGCGCAACATGGTAAGCATAACGCGGTAATCTACTATAAATCCATCCCGTAAAGGGCGCATTTCATCCAACATGTCAGGGGTTCTGAGCAAAAGTCGTTCCGCATCGGAGCCGACCGCTACAATACCTTCCTGCTTGGTATCGGTGGCCACCAACGACGGTTCGGACAATACAACGCCACGACCTTGGACATGCACATGCGTATTTACGGTTCCAATATCTATGCCTAAATCTCGTCCCAAAGACGAAAAAATACGAATCATATGTTTAGTCTCCTTACTTTACTCATCCCTATATTATACTATCGGCAGTAAGGATAAATCAACCAAAACGGCGTTCACCCTTCAATTATCATGCTCTGTTCATGCTGTCGGATATACTTACGCCTGCCCTTTTATTATAGCATTTACCGCAAATTCGGTTAGACAATTTTTTCTATATATGACCTTTTTCGCAAAGGCTGGTATACCGTCCGTCCCCAATAATTACATGGTCCAAAACAGGTATCCCCATAAGTTTTCCCGCTTTTACAAATAATTTGGTGATTCCTATATCTTCAGAGCTCGGCGCAGGATCGCCGGACGGATGATTATGAATCAAAATAAGACTTGCTGCATTGGCTTGCATGGCTTGTCGAAATACAGTTCGCTGCTCCGCCAAACTGCCGGTCAAACCGCCGATAGAGATTGTTTCTACATCAATTAATTTGTTTTTACACGTTAAAAATGCCGCACAAAAGTGTTCTTCTTTTTCATAACGCAAGCGCTCCATAATGTAGGATGCCACCGCCTTCGGATTGCCGAAGTCTTCAAAATTTTCTTTTACGCGCAGTTGTCCCAAGCGACGCCCCAATTCAATGGCCGCACAGACCGTAACCGCCTTGTCACGACCAATTCCTTTGATTTTCTGCAAAGCACTGACCGTGGTCTCATTCAAACCGTAAGCGCCGTGACTCACTGTATCCAATACTTCTTTTGCCAGTTCCAGCACAGAAGAACCGCGCCGTCCTGTTCTCAGCAAAATAGCCAACAACTCTACCGTACTTACACCGGCTGCCCCCAAATTCAAAAATTTCTCCCGTGGCTGCTGCCAAGGTTGCCACTCTCTAACAACACCTGTATATGTCTTAATCATATATCCCCCTAAATTTTACTTGCTTAACCAATACACTAAGCCAACACCTAAAATACTACCCGAAAAATATTACCCCAATAATACTGCTCTAAAAAACACGCCGCTTAAAATTCTGCTTTTAGAGAAGCTTTCTTTAAATCGCGGTCTTAAAACACGGCCTTAAAATTTACGTAAATATCTCGCTACCACCTCTACCGGCAAGCCAACCACATTGGTATATGAACCTTCAATCCGTTCTACCAAATAAGCCCCCTGCCCCTGAATGCCATAGGCACCGGCTTTATCAAGCGGTTCTCCGGTTGCCACGTAGGTTTTAATTTCTTCATCGGTGAGCGGATAAAATACCACTTTAGTAACCACATGGAATACTTCCTTAGCCACCAATTGATGTTGTTCATCATATCGGCAAAGAGCTACCCCGGTCACTACTTCATGCGTATCACCGGATAATTCCTTCAGCATTTGAATCGCCTCTGTCGTATCGACCGGTTTTCCTAGAACATGCCCCTTATGTGCCACAATCGTATCAGAACCGATAACAATATATCCTTTACTTTCTGCAGCCGTTGTTGTGTCCGTTGTGTCCGTTGCTTCCGTTGTTTCCAAGTCTGTCGTTACCGGAATAAGAGCCTCCAACGCCTTCCCCAAGGCTTGTGCTTCTACTAACTCATACGGATTCATTGCCTGTTCCTTATGTTCTTCATAAGTGCTCGATACAACTTCAAACTCAATATGCAATTGCTCCAATAAATCACGACGCCGCGGTGACGCCGATGCCAAATATAGTTTCATCGTTTATGTTTACCCCCGAATATGCCGTAAACTACAACGCGCAGTACCCCGAAAGGTACTGCGCGAGCAGTGTCATCGTTTAGATTATAAATCTTCAGTCAGACTATTATATTACCAGTTTTTCATTACAAGGCTTGAAGTAATACGTTTTGTATCCCGAGCAATCATAATTTCTTCGTTAGTAGGAACTACGAAGATTTTAACTTTGGAACCTTCTACGCTGATTTCAGTTTCTTTACCGCGTACGTTGTTGCGTTCACGATCAAGACGAGTACCGAGGTATTCGAGACCGTTACAGATAGCATCACGGTTACCGATGCCGTTTTCACCGATACCGGCTGTGAATACGATTACGTCTACACCGCCCATAACAGCTGCATAAGCACCGATTGTGGAACGAACTTTGTAGTGGAACATATCAAGTGCCAACTGAGCACGTTTGTTACCTTCTTCAGCAGCTTCTTCAATAACGCGGAAGTCATTGGAAACGCCGGAGATACCTAATACACCGGATTTTTTGTTCATGATGGCATCGATTTCATGGTAAGTCATGTCCCATTTGTCCATCAAGAAAGGTACGATAGCAGGGTCAATATCGCCGCAACGAGTACCCATGATCAAACCGGATAATGGTGTGAAGCCCATGGAAGTGTCGATGGAACGACCGGCTTTAATAGCTGACACACTGGAACCGTTACCAAGGTGACAAGAGATAATACGCAAGTCACTCATGTGTTTGCCCATTAATTCAGCTACACGCTGAGCCACATATTTATGGCTGGTGCCGTGGAAGCCGTAACGACGAACACCAAGTTCAGTGTATGCTTCGTATGGCAAACCGTAAAGGAAAGCTTCAGCAGGCATAGTCTGATGGAAAGCCGTATCGAATACAGCTACCTGAGGAACTTTAGGCATGATAGCTTCGCAAGCTTCAATACCTTGGATGTTTGGTGGGTTATGAAGAGGTGCAATCTTAGCACATTCTTCTAAAGCTTCCATAACAGCCGGTGTAATCAACACGGAGTCAGCAAACTTTTCAGCACCATGAACCACACGATGACCAACTGCATCAATTTCATCCATGGAAGAAATTACGCCGAATTCTGCATCAACCAAAATGTCGAGCAAAATTTTAAGCGCTTGTTTGTGGTCCAAAATTGGTTCTACACGTTCCAACTTTTCAGCATCCGGACGTTTGTGAGTGAAGATAGCATCTTCAGCACCGATTTTTTCGAATTGTCCTTTTGCTAATACCGCTTCATTGTCCATGTCAATGAGTTGGTATTTTAAGGAAGAACTACCACAGTTTACTACTAAAACATTCATTACTTATCCCTCTTTCTTAGTAATTTGAATTTTACCTACCACAAGGTCAGAAATCTGAGCTCCCATTGTGCTGTCAACAGGATACTGATAGGTTATATTCCACAATACACCTTTATCGGCAAACGTGTACTGAAAGAAACGAATTTGGATTTGGTTGGCTATAAGTGTAGCCGATGAGGTAAAGGCTGTCACGCCGTCTACCGTTTTCATCTCATCCGACCATGTCAATTTATCGCCGAAGTTTTTTTCATAAAAGCTTCGAGTTTCAGCGCCATAAGCAGCCGCTGTCGGTAAAGACTGACCGGCTTTCGGAGAGATAGCTTCAATGGAAACCAGGAAGTTTTTATCGGCCCCTAAATACGTTGTTACGGGATATCCCAACGCATTTTTGGTTGTATTAGGCTGTACGCCTATATCGTAAGGTAAGGCAACGGTAATTTCCGAGTTGCCGCTCTTAATCACTTTGTGACCGAAACTATAAGAATCCAGTGCATTATCACTGCCACAGCCGCTAATCACAAACACCAGCAAAGCCATGCAAAAAACAGTGAACCATTTCTTCATAATATCCCTCGATTCAAAATCTTTGTACAAGCAATCACGTACGTTTAAATTATACCATTCTTTGCGATTACTTGCACGCCTCTTTTTAGACATAATCACTATTATTTTTATACATATGTATATTTACTGTAATTTTATTGTAAAAACATCATTTTGTAATGAAAAAACAGCTTTTATATCCCTAAAATATCTATGCTATAATGATACAAACAGATAAAATACTATCAAATTTTCAAAGGAGTCCTATTATGAATTGTATCGGAATTGTTACCGAATATAATCCGTTTCATACGGGTCATGCCTACCAACTGAATACTTTGGCCGAACGCTATCCCGATGCACTTCGTATCGTCGTCATGAGCGGTTCCTTCGTACAACGGGGTGAACCGGCCCTTTTTGACAAATTTACCCGGGCTCGCTGGGCCTTATTAAACGGAGCTCATGCCGTCATTGAACTCCCCACCGTTTATGCTACGGCAAATGCTGAACGTTTTGCCGCCGGTGCTGTCAGATTACTGCATCAACTGGGGGCACGAGCCCTGTCCTTCGGCTCCGAAACAAATAATGCCGCCTTATTACAAAAAATTGCTGCCAAAAGTAGCGACAAAGCTGTTCAAGAAGCCTGTCGCCAAGCCATGAAAAACGGTGAATTCTACGGTACGGCCTTACGCCAAGCCATCATTGCTCAATATCCCGAAGCTGCTCCTATCGTCAATCAACCGAATGCACTCCTGGGGCTGGAGTACACCAAAGCAATTCAAACATACGGGCTTAACATGAACCTCATCCCTGTTAAGCGCGAAGGCGAACATCATAATGATGAGCTGACCACTGATTGGCCTTCAGGTTCGGCCTTACGTCGTCAAATCCGAACTAATGACAATAAAGATCACCTTAGTAAAACACTGGCGCCTTACCTTCCGGCTAATATAATCGCCGACTGCCAAGAAAAAATCTTGTTTAACGATTATACCGAAATAGAACGGTACCACGATTTTATTCTTTATGAAAGTCGTAAACTATCGGCAACACAATTAGCGCCTTTAGCCGACTTCAATGAAGGGCTTCATCAAGTATGGCCGTCGGCCGGTCAAAAAGAATCATGGACGTCAGCCCTTGACTCCTTAAAATCCAAACGCTATTCCTATGCCCGCTTAAATCGCATGGCGGCTTATACTGTTCTCGGTATCAGCCGGCGTTTACAGGATGAGGCTCATGAAACGGGCCCGCAATACGGCCGTTTACTTGGCTTCACTGATGCAGCCAGACCATGGCTGCAACGCAAAGAATTTGACGTACCGCTCATTCAAAAATGGGCTCCTTTTGTAAATACCGCTACCGGTCTTACTGCCGAAATGGCTACCCTCGATCAAAAAGCCACGGATATCCAAAAGTTATGTATCAAAAATGCTTCAAATCGAAAAGGCGGCGAAGACTTCTACTTCACTCCTTGGTATATAAAAAAATAACGCTATAGATTTATAGAGCAAAATAAAATTATAGACCAAAATAGGATTATAGGACAAAATGAAGTTATAAACCAGAATAGGGTATAAAACAAAATAAGTTCGAAATTTAACTCCAAATCAAGTGTCCCATAAAAGCCAAAAGGCCATTGCAGTGATTTAAACTGAAATGGCCTTTTATAATTCAGTAATTACGAAATGGTAACGCTGTCTTCCCCGTCCTGCTCTTTAACATTGACGCGTACTGTTTCCATATGAGATGTAGGAATATTTTTACCCACATAATCGGCACGAATCGGTAATTCACGATGACCGCGGTCAACTAAAACAGCCAATTGAATGGCTCGCGGACGTCCAACTTCCATTAACGCATTAAGGGCGGAACGAATCGTCCGCCCCGTATAGAGTACATCATCCACCAGGATAACGAGTTTACCCGTCGTATCCAAAGTAAATGGCGGACCTTCTTTACCTTTAGTCGTACGATCATCACGATACATGGCTACATTAATTGTCGCTACATCAATATGAACGCCTTCAATCGCTTCAATTTGAGCCTGCAAGCGTTGTGCCAAATAAATACCGCGACGTTCAATCCCTAAAATAAGCGCATTTTCCAGACCTTTATTACGTTCTAAAATTTCATGGCTGATACGTCGAATGGCACGCATCATAGCCTGTTCGTCCATAAGAATCCGTTTTTCCTGCATAGCTGACTCCTTATACATTATGAGTTTTAGCATATTCTAAGCAAGCTAAAAAGTCCTCCGACAACGGTGCTTCAAAGTACAGATCTTGCCCCGAAATCGGATGTTTCAAAGCTAAGCTGAAGGAATGTAAGGCCTGCCCTTCAATTGGGAAATCCATCTTACGATAGCCGTAGAACGGGTCATTAACAACCGGATGGCCGATATGTGCAAAATGCACGCGAATTTGATGAGTACGGCCGGTTTCCAACACACATTGAACCAAAGTATGTTTCCCGAAACGTTCCACAACGGTAAAATGAGTTACCGCTTCCTTGCTGTTTTCAAAAACAACTGCCATTTTCATACGATCTTTCGGATGACGACCGATAGGTGCTTTAATCGTGCCCCGTTCTTCTACGATATTTCCGTGTACCAGAGCATAGTAAGTACGCGTTGCGGAATGTGCCTTTACCTGTTCGGCCAGGCCGATATGAGCCAAATCATTTTTAGCCGCCATCATAACGCCGGATGTATCCTTATCCAAACGATGTACGATACCGGGACGAATTTCACCGTTAATGCCGGACAAATCTTTGCAGTGGAACAATAACGCATTCACGAGCGTACCCGTATAATTCCCTACCGCCGGATGTACCACCATGCCGCGCGGTTTGTTGATAATAATGATATCGTGGTCTTCAAAAAGGATATCAAGTGGAATATCTTCCGGTTTAACTTCTACGGCTTGAGGTTTCGGTACAACTACCATAATTGTAGAGCCCACCGTCAATTTAAGATTACTTTTACCTGTCTTTTGATTGACCGTCACGGCACCGCTTTTTATAAGTTGTTGCACATAACTGCGCGAACCTTCCATAATGGAGGTTAAGTACACATCTAGACGTTCCCCTTCTTTATCGTCGGGAACAGTTAAGGTAATCGTTTTATCGATACCGGTTGTTTCCGCTTCAATATTTTCATTCATATCATCCATGGTATGTAAAGTATCCGAATTCATTTGTTACCTCCTTCATGCGGTGTTCGCCACAAGTGAATCGCCAACAACACTACACCGACACAAATACCGATATCTGCCACATTAAAAATCGGCCATACTCTGAAGTCAAAGAAATCGACTACAGCGCCCAAATGATATCGGTCCCAGCCATTTCCCAAAGCACCGCTCACCAATAAGGTTGTGCCCAATTTGGTCCAAACATCGCCGTTTAAAATATACCGGTGAAAATACCATAAAGCAATCAGCAATACAGCGACTATACATAAAAAAAACAGACGCTGATTGGCTAAGATACCAAAGGCGGCTCCTTTGTTTAAAATATACGTTAAATGAAATACATTAGGTATAACCGGCAACGATTCACCCAGCGTGAATGATGCCTGTACCCACTGTTTTGTCAGTTGGTCCAATACGAACCATACAATGCCAATTATAATATACACTATATCCATCCTTTATCGATTAATTTAGGTTATATACGATTACTATATATCTACCTTTACTATGTATTATGACATAAAATGCTCGTTTTGGTCTACTCAAACCACCGTATTCCTATCTGCAGTATTAAATTTTAGGTTCTTTAGTACCATAATTTCATACTATTTACAAAAAATGGCAAGAAAAAAAGCCCTCTATCTAGAGGGCTTTGAGCATCCAATGATTATTCAGCTGGATGAATAGTGCCTACAGGGCATACGGATTCGCAAGAACCGCAGTCGATGCAAGTTTCATTGATTTCGTATTTAAGTTCGCCTTCGCTGATAGCGCCAACTGGGCATACAGAAGCACAAGAACCACATTTAATACATTCGTCACCGATTACTCTCATAATTGGACACCTCCACAAAATATACCGGATAATTTCTGAATTATCATTTCTTTAAGGAACTTACCTTAACTTTATATTCTCATTATGGCACGATTTTTTCTTCTTGTCAAACTTATGGAGAATGATTTCTTATTATTTTTATGCAAGTTCAGATGAGTAATTAACATAGTAGGAATGCCACTTCTTAGCTTATTGATACATATTTTCAATATACATTTAAGCATTTTTTGTCCAACTATAGGCAAACTGTGCATTCTCATTTAAGATGTAAATCATGCTCAATTTCAAATGACTAGTATTATCAATTACTTCTTTCGTTTACTTGGATCTTTCGGCATTTTTGTTTTTGGATTAGGTACTCCTAATTCATGTGAGGTCAATCTAATTTCTTCATTCAAGTCTTCTACTATACCACGTAATTTTTGTTTACGTTTAAAACGATTATCGACCGTTATTTTACTGTTATAAAAAACGGCCGCCCCTACCAACATTAATACAAGACCACCTAAGAACATCGGTTCATAAATACTCGGATGTTCCACCAAGTATACCATAACTGTGCCGGCAGCAATTAAAACAAATCCGATTACGGAAATAGCCAAAGGCGGTCTGTCTGCCAATTGGATTAGTTTTCGCCATTCTTCTAAACGCTCGGTGCGTTCATCGATTAACGCCTTACGTTTTTTAGTTAATTCCTCATGACTCATACTAACGGGCCCCCTCCTCTTTCGAATTTACTATATGCCCAATATTTCCTGCATCCCCTACATTTCCTGTATTTTCTGCATTTCCTGTATTGCTTGTATTATCCGTACCTTCTGTATCTGCCGAATCTTCAGAGTCACCGGATAATTTCTTAAAATATTCTTCTACAGATTCATCGTGCATTACGGCATCGCGTCTTGCGTAGGAATACAACATAACATCAGCCTGTGGCGCACAGATTCGATTCGGTACAAATTTGTCAAAAGCTCCAAAAAAAGCCGGATCTGCTTTTAAAAGAACACGACCGTTTTTAATCTTTTTACCGTTTACAATGGAATATATCAAAGCCCAAATAGGACGATTATCTACGGTTGAACATTTCCGATATTTATAACGCAAACGGAATTTACTGATAAATTCGGTTTTATGTGCATACACACCATCTATCATATTGTATGGAATTTCCATCTTTTTAGTGTAAAAGAAAATTTTTTCTACAATCACCAATTTATCTTCAGTTAAGAGATAGGTATATTGTGCAACAGCGGACTTTAAAATGACAAATAAAGCCACCACTTCAACGAATAATTCATCCAGGATAATAATACCCTTGGCAATACTTCTGGATATTGTCCAGCCCATAGCAATCAATAATAAAATACAGAAGAAAGCTATAACAAAAGCGGCTGTTTTACTCCGTTTCGATTCAGCCTTACCGAAAATTTTCATAATCATAAACTCCCATACAAATTCCGTTCAATAAAATAAAAAATGTTGAAGCAGTACGTAAAGCGCACCGCCTCAACATTAATTATAAAGTATTTTTTAGTATTATCTCAACTAAATATTACTCATAGACCGGTAATTATTTACCAGGGAAGAAAGGCCATACCATTGGGATAATCAAGATACTTACGATGAAGCACACGATAATCAATGGAACACCGGCTTTAACATAGTCCATGAATTTGTATTGACCAGGGCCAAGTACCAATGTGTTTGGAGGCGTACCAACAGGTGTACCGAAAGCACAAGATGCAGCAACGCCGATAGCCATTAATACGGCATGAGGGTCAGCACCCATACCTTTTGCAATTGCGATACCGATAGGAGCAAGCAATGCACAAGATGCGGTATTGGACATGAACTGAGTCATAACACAAGATAATATGAACAATACTGCTGTTGCAAAGTAAGGGCTAGGATCAGCACCCATAACGCCAAGTACTGCATTAGCAATTAATTGACCGGCACCGGATTTATCCATAGCACCTGCTACAGGCATCATACCTGCGAACAAGAAGATTGTTACCCAGTCAATGGAAGTGTAAGCTTGTTTTTCTTTCAAGCAACCGGTAAGTACGCAAGCAATGGCACCTACTACAGCTACTAAGCTTAATGGTAAGTTGATACCGATTTTTTTCAATGGGGAGCCTAAAATCATCAATACGATAACGGCTAAAAGAATTAAACCGGAGTATAATTGTTTCTTAGGATCGTTAGAAATATCTTCAGCAGCTACTTCCTGTTCAACTTCAACGGCGTCAGTAATTTCATGTTTAGGTAAGAAATATTTACCGATGAACATCATGAAAGCGATAGCTGCAACTGTCAAAGGAATACCAATCCAAGCAAATTCGAAGAAACCGAATTGTTCGATACCGGCTTTAGATAAAGCACCGTTAACGATAATGTTTGGAGGCGTACCAACCATTGTGATAATACCACCGATACCGGCAGCGAATGCTAACGGCATTAATTGACGGCTGGCAGGAATTTTAGCAACCGCACAGATACCAACTACTACAGGTAATAAAGCAGCAGCTGTACCGGTGTTGGACAAGAATGCGGACATGCCGGCTGTAACAGCCATGATTGCGAACATTAAGCCGTTTTCACTGGTACCGGCTTTGGATACTACGGTTTCCCCAATTTTCTGGGCTAAACCGGTGTAGAATAAAGCACCGCCTACAACGAACATACCGGCAAATAATACTACGGTACTATCGGATAAGCCAGAAAATGCTTCTTTACTACTAATAATCCCCATCAATGCTAAAGCAATGGCACCACCCAAGGAGGTAATGGCGAGCGGGATAATTTCAGTTACAAAGAAAACCGCCATAACAGCGAGTACGATCAACGTTTGTACTGCAGCATCCATGTAAAGTCAACTCCTTTTTAATAATTCAATATTCACTAAATTTATTAGCAAACTCCTTAATTTTAGGAAATGAATCAAATTATTCAATTATATAGTTTCAGTTATCGATTATATATAATTAGAACTATTCTATCTTATACTAAGGCTACACATAATACAGACCGAGAATAACTGCTCCAATCGCAGTTACCATGCCTGCCGTTATAAAAATACCTTCCTTAGTCTTAGGATAACCGAAAAATAAGTGTTCACTAATAAAACCTCGTCGATTAAAGAAGGAATACTTTTTACGACGTTGGAACCATTGAGCTTTGCGCTCAGGTCCGATAATTAAGGCTACAACTAAAAAGACAATAAGTGCCCACGCGAAAGAAATTAAAATTTTCAATTCTATGGAGAACAAGTCTAAATCACCTCTACATTAAATTATAAATGCAATACGATTTATCGATACTAATCTGTAATATCCCCAAAGAATACTTCGAGCAGAATCTTATTGTCAAAGTATCTCTTCACATTACTGTAAATCGACAAGTAAAAAGCTAACCTTTGGGGGGAGAAGCCCCCCCAAGCCAGCATTTCAATATTTAATTACTTAGCACCCAACATGGCAAGCATAGTACCGGCTGCAACTGCAGTACCGATAACGCCGGCTACGTTAGGACCCATAGCATGCATCAACAAGAAGTTAGCAGGGTTTGCTTTAGCACCTACTACCTGAGAAACACGAGCTGCCATTGGAACCGCGGATACACCGGCCGAACCAATGAGTGGGTTTGTTTTACCGCCATCCAAGATGTACATAAGTTTACCGAACAATACGCCACCGCCAGTACCAAAGATGAACGCAATTAAACCTAAGATGATAATCTTAATGGTTTCAATTGTTAAGAAGTGTTCAGCATTCATAGTAAGACCGGTACCTGTTGCCAAGAAGATGGTAACAGTATTGATCAATGCGTTTTGAGAAGTATCGGATAAACGTTCAGTTACACCGGATTCACGGAACAAGTTACCTAACATCAACATACCTAACAAGGAAGTGATGGATGGTAATAACAAGGAAATGAAGATAGTGGAAAGGATTGGGAATGCAATTCTTTCAAAACGAGAAACTTCACGAAGCTGTTCCATAACAACTTCACGTTCTTTTTGCGTTGTTAACAACTTCATAACCGGTGGTTGGATTAATGGTACTAAGGACATATAAGAATAGGCCGCTACGGCGATAGCACCGAGTAATTCTGGTGCCAATTTAGTAGCCAAGTAAATGGATGTAGGACCATCAGCACCACCAATAATACCAATTGCAGCTGCCTGTGGTGCAGTGAAACCAATCACCATAGAACCGGCTAACGCAACGAAAACACCGATTTGAGCTGCTGCCCCTAAGAACAATGTTTTAGGGTTAGCAATTAAAGGACCGAAGTCAGTCATCGCACCTACACCTAAGAAGATAAGTGGAGGGAAGATTTCATTAGAAACCCCGGCACTGATAAGGGCCATAACCCCTTCTTCAAAACCATTACGCGGGATATTGGCGAGAATACAACCAAAAGCGATTGGAGAGAGCAATAATGGTTCGAATTCTTTAGCAAAGGCCATGTACAATAGTAGTAAACCTACTAAGATCATAACGCCGTTGCCCCAGTTGAAGTTAACGAACCCACTGTCTGTCCAAACGGAAGAGACCGCTACGATAAAGGTATCCATATGTGATCTCCTTTCTCAGAGAACTTAATTAATGATATAATCAACAATTCACTACAAATGTTTTATTAGCCTAAAACTACCATGTCTTCGCCGGTAGCTACAGTCTGGTTAGCGGATACGCGAACTTCAGATACAGTAGCGTCCTGTGGAGCGTAGATTTCGTTCTGCATTTTCATAGCTTCAAGAACTAATAAAAGGTCGCCTTTTTTAACTGCCTGACCGGCGGAAACTGCTACAGATAAGATTTTACCAGGCATTGGAGCTTTAACTGTAGTTGCGCCGGCTGCTACTGGAGCTGCTGCTTTAGGAGCTGGAGCTGCTGCAGGTGCTGGAGCTGGAGCTGCTTTAGGTGCAGGAGCTGCTGCTGGTGCTGGAGCTGCTGCGCCGCCAACTTTTACTTCATTAACTTCAACATCATATACAGTACCGTTTACAGTTACGCTAAATTTTTTCATTTTGTTATCCTCCAAACATATAAACTTCAATGCTAATTGCTACTTCTTCATCACAATATTACAATTAACGACTCATGCGCAAACGTCCGTCCAATTTCCAGTTATGGATACTTACGCTTGGACGAATACTGGCAATCTGATTAGCCGAATAACCCATAGCGCTGATAGCACTAGTGATTACTGCAACCACTTCATCATTTACTTTGTTGCTACCGGCTTTAGATTCCGTCTTGCTCATGTTTACACCTCCTAGATTACGTTTGACTAGTATCTACCACTTAGTCTGCCATCTAGTCTCCAGTTCCGACTGGTCGAAGCTGGACGAATTGATGCAATTTGATCTGACGAGTAACCCATAGCCACGATGGCTCCCGTAATAGCGGCTACTACAGGTTCATCATTAGCTACCACTGGCGCTGCTGCAGTCACAGGAGCAGCTGCTGGCGCTACGTTTTTGGCTGGTTCACTAGGCTTTTTTTTTGTAGGGTCAAGTTTATGAGTCAAGACCATGATTACACCTAATACAGCCAACACGGCAAATACGACAGTCATATTGATTGCCATAAATAGCCACGGGTTCATAGCACTTTCGTTTCCTCCCATAATAAATTCCTCTTTCTATTTAACAACAAAGAACAAGAATTTTGATACTCCAAATCAAAACTAAGTTTTACATTCTAAAAATTATAATGGAATGTTACCATGTTTTTTAGCTGCACGAGATTCACTCTTACTTGCAAGCATAGCGAGTGCATTAATGATTGCAGGACGAGTTACTTTTGGTTCGATTACAGCATCTACGAAACCGCGTTCAGCTGCTTTGTATGGTGTAGCAAATTCTTCAACATATTTGGCAGTTTTTTCATCTTTATCAGCGTCTTTACGGAAGATGATATTAGCTGCACCTGCAGGTCCCATAACTGCGATTTCAGATGTAGGCCATGCATATACTTGATCGGCACCGAGGTCTTGAGAACACATAGCGAGATAAGAACCACCGTATGCTTTTCGAGTAATAACAGTAATCTTAGGTACTGTAGCTTCGGAATAAGCGTATAACATTTTCGCACCATGACGAATGATACCGCCCCATTCTTGGTTAGTACCAGGCAAGAAACCAGGAACGTCTACGAAGTTAACGATTGGAATATTGAATGCATCACAGAAGCGGATAAAGCGAGAAGATTTATCGGATGCATTAATATCAAGACAACCTGCCATTACTCTTGGCTGGTTAGCAATAATACCTACGCTTTGGCCGTTGAAACGAGCGAAGCAAGTAATGATATTAGTTGCATAGAAAGGTTGAACTTCATAGTATTCACCGTTATCTACAACAGCAGAGATTACGTCTAACATATTATAAGGCATATTGCTGTTGTCTGGCAATAATGTGTTAAGTTCTTCAGAGATACGGTTAGGATCATCACCTGTTTCAACAAGAGGTACATCTTCCATATTGTTGCTTGGTAAGAAGCTTAACAAGTAACGAATCTGTTGGATGCAATCATCTTCGTCTTCAGCTGCGAAGTGAGCAACACCGGATACACTGTTGTGAGCCATAGCGCCACCAAGTGCTTCAGCAGTTACATCTTCAGCAGTTACCGATTTAATTACGGCAGGACCGGTGATGAACATCTGAGAAGTGTTTTTAACCATGTAAATGAAGTCAGTCAATGCTGGAGAATATACTGCACCACCGGCACATGGTCCCATGATTACGGAAATCTGAGGGATAACGCCGGATGCATTGGTATTTTCGAAGAAGATTTTACCATAGCCAGCTAATGCGTCAACAGCTTCCTGAATACGAGCTCCGCCGGAATCATTGATACCGATAATAGGAGCGCCCATTTTCATAGCTAAACGTTGTACTTTAACAATTTTAGCAGCGTGCATTTCACCTAAAGAACCACCTTCTACAGTGAAGTCCTGAGCAAATGCATATACCAAGCGACCATCGATAGTACCCCAACCGGTAACTACACCTTCACCCGGTAATTCTTTTTTATCTTGACCGAAGTTTACACAACGATGTTTAACAAATTGATCCAATTCAACGAAGCTACCTTCGTCAAATAACTTAGCGATACGTTCACGGGCAGTCATTTTGCCTTTGTTGTGCTGGGATTCAATACGTTTTTCCCCGCCACCAAGTTTCACAATTTCCAACTTTTTGTGTAACAACTCAATCTTTTCTTGGACTGTTGCCATTACTACACCTCCATAAAGTTTTATATAAATAAATTATATATCTTAATATTACTTCATTCTCTGGCAAAGTTCAAGAAGAACGCCACCAGTTGCTTTTGGATGAATGAAAGCAATAGCAGATCCGCCAGCACCGTAGCGAGGTTTTTCGTCAATCATACGAATGCCTTTTTCCATCAAGTCAGCGATTGCTGCTTCAATATTATCTACGCGTAAAGCCACGTGTTGGATACCGTTACGGCCACCATTTTTTTCGATGAATTTGCCGATAGGGCCATCAGGAGTAGTGGATTCCAAGAATTCCAATTCAGCGTCGCCACATGGGAAGAAGCTTACTTTTACTTTCTGTTCTTCTACTACTTCATCTTCAGGAAGATGTTGAATACCTAATGCGTTTTTGTAGAATTCTTTTGTTGCTGCTAAATCAGTAACACCAATACCAATGTGATCTACGTTTAATACTTTAAAAGCCATGGTTAAAATCTCCTTTTCAACTGATCGGCCTTAGAAGGCTGGTATCATTTAAATTTTTAAAACATCTGCCAAGACTTTGTTGACCACTGTATAAGGGTCGTTTTGACGCTGGTTTACAGCATCTACTTGGCTGTCAAATTCGTCACTCGCTACCACTACTTCAGCAACGCGACGACCGATTTGTTCATTAATCATAGCGATGATTTCATTTCTTGTTCTGTCTTGACGGCGAACACTTAATTCGTCGCTGTCTTCCAAGAATTCGAAATGTTCATCTAACGCTTCGACTAATTCATCAACACCTTCGTCCTTGCTGGCAATGGTACGTTTAATCGGAGGACGCCACTTAATCTCACGGGAGTCTAAGTCGAGCATCATTTCAATTTCAACGTTCAGCTTATCGCAACCGTCGCGGTCGGCTTTGTTAATGGCGAATACATCGCCGATTTCCAAAATACCGGCTTTGATGGCCTGGATGTCATCACCGAGACCAGGTACAAGTACAACCAAAACGCTATCAGCATTTTTAACGATATCAACTTCTGATTGACCGACACCTACGGTTTCAATAATTACAAGGTCCATACCGAACGCATCCATCAGCTTAACCGCATCAGATGTTTTCTTAGATAATCCGCCTAAGCTGCCTCGAGTCCCCATACTACGAATAAATACGTTTTCGTTTAACGTCAAATCATTCATGCGAATACGGTCACCCAAGATGGCACCACCGGAAAACGGACTGGTCGGATCCACTGCAACAATACCGATTTTTTTACCTTGCTGTAAATATTGTTTAACAATTTTATCTGTCAAGGTACTCTTACCGGCGCCTGGAGCCCCGGTAACCCCTAAAATACGAGCACGACCCGTTTTAGGATAAATCGCTTTCATAATGTCGATTGCTTCATCATATTCACTTTCGACTGCAGTAATGGCTCTTGCCAAGGCCAGTCGGGAACCGTTTAATAGTTCTTTGACTAAATCCATTGGTTGCACCGCCTTCCTATATAGTGACAGGCCCAGACTTGTAAAAATCCGAGCCTGTTACTAAAAAACATCTTATTTTACGTGAGCTTTGATAAATTCGATTACATCGCCTGTAGGCGTGCCAGGAGTAAATACTGCTGCAACACCTGCATCTTTAAGACCAGGGATATCAGCATCAGGAATTACGCCGCCGCCTACTACAAGAACGTCACCCATACCTTTTTCTTTTAACATTTCAACGATTTTAGGGAATAATGTGTTGTGAGCACCGGAAAGAAGGCTCAATGCAACAACATTAACGTCTTCTTGTTCAGCTGCTGCAACAATTTGTTCCGGCGTCTGACGAAGACCAGTATAAATTACTTCAAAACCAGCATCGCGAAGTGCGCGAGCTACAACTTTAGCACCACGGTCATGACCGTCAAGACCTGGTTTTGCTACTAATACACGAATACGTTTTTCTGCCATGATAGATTACCTCCGAACTAATCGTTTGCTTATTATACTTGAGAATTATAACGTGGAGTGAGCTTGGTATTCGCCGAATACTTCACGTAATACGTTACAAATTTCGCCTAATGTTGCATAAGTACGAACTGCATCAAGAATTAATGGCATAAGGTTAACATTTTCATCTTTTGCCCCTTCTTTAAGTGCTGCCAATGCTTTTTCAACTGCAGCGTTGTCACGTTCTGCACGAACTTGCTGAGTTTTCTTAGCCTGGTTAACACCTACGGAAGCGTCTACACGAAGAAGACCTTCAACAGGTTTTTCTTCAACCTGGAATTTGTTAACGCCTACGATAGTGCGGAGACCGGATTCAACTTCCATCTGCCATTTGTATGCAGATTCCTGAATTTCTTTCTGGATGTAACCTTTTTCAATAGCTACTACAGCACCGCCCATTTCGTCGATTTTCTTAATGTATTCGGCAGCTTCATCGTAAATTGCATTAGTCATAGCTTCTACATAGTAGGAACCGCCCAATGGGTCAATTACGTCAGCCAAACCGGATTCATAAGCAACGATCTGTTGAGTACGAAGAGCAACCTGTACGGAAGCTTCTGTAGGAAGTGCCAAAGCTTCGTCACGGGAGTTTGTATGTAAGGATTGAGTACCACCCATTACAGCAGCGGCAGTCTGTAAAGCTACACGAACGATGTTGTTATCAACTTGTTGTGCAGTCAACATGGAACCGGCAGTCTGAGTATGTACACGAAGCATCATGGATTTAGCTTTTTTAGCACCAAAACGTTCTTTCATGATGTGAGCCCATAAACGACGGGACGCACGGAATTTAGCAACTTCTTCAAGTACGTTGTTGTGAGCATTCCAGAAGAAGGATAAACGACCAGCGAAAGCATCAACGTCTAAGCCGGCTTTCAAAGCAGCTTCTACGTAAGCAATACCGTCAGCAATTGTGAATGCGATTTCCTGTGCAGCAGTGGAACCGGCTTCACGAATATGGTAACCGGAAATGGAAATTGTGTTCCATTTTGGTACATTCTGAGAGCAATATTCGAAAATATTGGTAATCAAGCGCATGGATGGTTTTGGTGGGAAAATGTAAGTACCACGAGCGGCATATTCTTTAAGAATATCGTTCTGGATAGTACCCATCAAAGCGGATGCAGGTACGCCCTGTTTTTCAGCTACTGCGATGTACATAGCAAGAAGAACGGATGCAGGAGCATTGATTGTCATGGAAGTGGAAACTTTACCGAGGTCGATACCGTCGAACAAGATTTCCATATCTTTCAAGGAGTCAATTGCTACCCCTACTTTACCAACTTCGCCTTCAGCCATAGCGTCATCGGAGTCATAACCGATCTGAGTTGGCAAGTCAAATGCACAACTAAGGCCGGTAGCACCGGATTCGATAAGGTAACGATAACGTTTGTTGGATTCTTCAGCAGTTGCGAAACCGGCATACATACGCATTGTCCAGAAACGACCACGATACATTGTAGGTTGTACGCCACGAGTATAAGGGTATTCACCAGGGAACCCTAAATCTTTTTCATAGTCAAAACCTTCAATATCAAGTGGAGTGTATAAACGGTTGTACTTCAAGTTTTTACGTTCTGGGAATTTAGCAATCTTTTCTGCAACTTCTGCCTCATATTTGGCGAGATTAGCTTTTAGAGCTTCGTTAGCCATAATTTTCATCATCCTCCTAAATAAACCTTTACTTCTTCATGCTTCCAGTTTCTTGGAAACGTTTATGCCAAGAAAGAGCTTCGTCGAGCAAAATCGGTGTATGGGCGTGTTTTGTCGCTACAATGGCTCTTTCGAGGTAATCTTCTAACATTGGTTTGTAATCCGGATGTGCACAGTTTTTAATGATTAAACGAGCACGTTCTTCCGGAGCCAAACCACGGCAATCAGCAACGCCTTGTTCAGTACAGAATACCATTACATCGTGTTCTGTATGGTCAATGTGGGAACACATTGGAACAACGGAGCTGATAGCACCATCTTTGGCTACTGAATTTGTACAGAAGATAGAGATATAAGCGTTACGAGCGAAGTCGCCGGAACCGCCGATACCGTTCATCATCTTACTACCCATGATATGAGTGGAGTTTACATTACCAAAAATATCAAATTCAATAGCTGTATTCATAGCAATAACGCCGAGGCGTCGAGCTAATTCAGGACTATTGGAAAGTTCTTGCGGCCGAAGAATAATTTTCTTCGAATACAAATCAACGTTATCATAAAAACGTTTTAATCCATCTGGGGATGGCGATAATGCAGTACCGGAACATACTTCAACTTTACCGGCATCAATAAGATCGAACATGCCGTCTTGGATAACTTCGGTAAAGATTGAAAGATTTGTGAACGGACCTTGTGCCAAACCACTAATAACAGCATTTGCTACAGAACCTACACCGGATTGTAACGGTAATAAATTCTTAGGTAAGCGGTCATGTTTAATTTCATTCTGGAAGAATTCGATTAAATGCTGGCTCATTGCTTTTGCATCGTCATCAATAGCTGCCAATGGACGAGTTTTATCGGTAATATCGCATGGTACGATAGCTACGATTTTTTCAGGATCACATGGGATATAAGGTGTACCCACACGGTTACCAGGACCGGTAATAGGTAATGGTTGACGATATGGAGGATCCAATGGTTCGTAGATATCATGCATACCTACTAAGCTCATAGGTTGCGATACATTAACTTCAACAATAACTTTCTTAGCTTTGTGAATGTAGGTTGGAGTGTTGCCTACCGAAGTTGATGGAACAATGCCACCGTCTTCACGGATACATACAGCTTCTACAATTGCTACATCGCAGTCGCCATAGAAACCATAGCGAACATTCTGAGCTACATGGCTGAGATGCATGTCGTTGTAGCGTACTTTCGCGGCGTTCAAAGCCTTACGCATATCACCATTTGTCTGGTAAGGGAAACGACGGGCAATCCCATTAACTCGAACTAAAGCACCATCAGCTTCATCACCAACTGAAGCGCCTGTCCACAAGTCAATCTGGAATGGATCGCTTTCCATTCGTTTTGCTAAGGCCAAAGGAACTGCTTTCGGATAACCGGATGGGGTAAAACCACTAATACCCACATGGTCGCCCGGGTTGATCAACAAAGCTGCTTCTTCAGCTGTAACGATTCTAGCTTGAAGAGCACTGCCTTGCACGCGATCGAGGATGTTAATCATCACTACCATCTCCTTTAAAAAGTTTGAATGACATTAAATTGTACTTCCGCATTCCAATACTAATACATATTCGACAAAAGTTTGAAATATCCTCTTTTTTTGTGAATATTTTTTTGAATTTACTCACATTTTACCGTATCGAAAATCTTCTCTTTCATCGACATAATTAGATGTTGTTTAAAGAATTATACTTCAAACTATGGCTAAGTTTAGAAGAATTATTTTTCTTTGTCAACCAATATGCATAAATGATATTTCATATACAAAAAAGTATAGGTATGATGAATTATTATCATCATACCTATACTTTTTTAGGATATATTGTCAACTGACATCTAAAATTTTCGGTTGGCAATAACTTGTGTTATCAAAATTATTAATCATGTCAGCAATTTCAATATATTCGATATTCTCTTATTATTTATTTAGATTTAGCTCATTCAATAAATTAATTATTTTTTATTTGAATCTGCTCATTTTTCAGATTCATTTTCAAGCTGTTCGACGGACTTATGTTTGTAAGTATATAAAACAGATGAAGCCCAGCCTAACAACTGCCAGAAAATAACCGATACCTGGTGGCTGAACAAATCATGATCAAAGAGACCACTCACCGTTATGCCCACTACAACCGCACCGATACCATACTTTACAATGTTGCTGATAGTCGCTTTCGGTAAGCGCAATGCATAAACAGCATGACCGTAAATAGCCGTAAAATAAAACAGCACACCGGGAATACCGATTTCAGCCAATACATTTAAAAACATGTTATGTGCGTGATAGATTATCACATTAGTGGACTGAATATAGTAATTGTAATGCGGGTATTCGAACCAGAATGCATCCCAACCGATACCGAAAATCGGATAATCCGCAATCATATAGGTTGTACTGTCCCATAAAGCCCATCTGAGTATAGCCGAGGTATCATTGCCGTCAAAGAGCGACCATAATCTCGATGCCACCTCACCATGGTAGCCAAACAACACGATGGGAATAACCAACAACGACAAAAGCAAGCGTCGATCGATAACAATGCCCCAATATACTACCACACAGGCAAAGCTGAGCCAAATAGCACGTGAATATGTCAGAGTCATACAAACCAAGAAAAACAAGGCCATCGGCACCATCCATGCCAAAAGTCGCCAACGTTTTTCTTTGAGCCCCTGAAAAATTCCCGTTCCCGCCATGGACAAGACAATCAATAAATATTCACCGAACAGATTCGGATTCTGTAATGTGGCAAACATACGCCGCTTCAATAGCGGAAAATGAGTCGCATCCACCCACTGTTTTAAAAACTCCATGGACGTCGTCATATACTGATAGACACCGACCAGGCAAACAATAAAGGCGGACCACATAAAAATACGCAAAAAGACACGCCACTGTGCCAGCTCTCGTAAGTAGCGATATGTGAGGAAATAAATTCCGCCGTACATACCTACATTATAGAGCCAGCTCATTGTCGTCCACATCGGTCTGGCTGAGCCGAGGGCAGATAAAAAACTCCACCCCATAAAGCCCAACACGCACCATTGTAACCAGGAAGCCGGCCTGGACAACGGACTATAACGCAACGTATCCCAAACACTGAGTAAAAGTGCAATAATGACCAGTGCATCGCCCAGCCATGGATGTAAAGGCATGACCAAAATAATGGCGTACAGGAGTCGCGTAATATATTGTTTCAGCTGTCGGCCCCCGCCTAAAGATACTGCACCTGTCAATACGTTCTCCTTTACTGAGCGTTTAACCACTCTTCTGCTTCACCAAGAATATATAAGGAACCGGCTACTGCAATGATATCACCGGCCTGAGTTGCTTCCATGGCTTTTTCCATACCTTCGCTAACGGTTGCCGCTGTCTGCGCAACACCCGGTACATATTCGGCCAATTCTTCCGGCGTAGATGTACGCGGTGTCGGAGCCGGCACGGTAATTACAGTATCATATGGGTTTACCAACTGTTCAATAACAGTTTTTACTTCTTTATCTTTCAAGACGGACAGCACAATAGCTTTCTGTCTGTCTTCAAATACTTCTTCATACGTCAAATGGAATGCTTCAGCACCGCCGGCATTATGAGCGCCGTCAAAAACAAACGTACGATCAAGTTTTTTAATAATTTCAAAACGACCGGCCCATTGTGCACGAGCCAAACCTTCACGCAAAGTTTCTTCGCTGATTACTTCATCACATTCCATTAAAACACGCACGGCACGGAAAGCACAAGCCATATTAACAGCTTGATGTACACCTACCATTTTAGTAAAGAGCATGTCTTTATGACCGTCTTTATCTTCTAAAGTAATCATTTGACCATCTTCGGTAACGGTACGGCTGGTAATCTTAAAATCTTCGTTAAAAACATAAATCTTAGAGTTCAGCTCTTTCGCTTTATCTTTAATAACCGCCAAGGCTTCCCCTTGAGCCGCTGTTACCACAGGAAGGCCCGGTTTAATAATGCCCGCCTTATGCGTTGCAATATCATGAATTGTATTACCGCAATATGCCTGATGATCCATGGACACATTGGTAATAACAGATACTTCCGGTGTAATTACATTCGTAGAATCAAGTAAGCCGCCAAGACCCACTTCTATAACTGCATAGTTAACCTGCTGTTCCGCAAAGAACAGGAAGGCAGCAGCCGTTAATACTTCAAACTGAGTCGGCAATTCCAAACCTTTGGCTTCGACTTTGGTTACGGCTTCTTTTACTTTGCCAATCAATTCGCCAAATGCTTCTTCCGTAATATGGCGACCATTGACGGAAATTCGTTCGGTATAACTGATTAAATGTGGCGAAGTAAAACGACCGGAGCGATACCCGCTGGTGGTGAGCACCGAATCGATATACACGGTAACCGAACCTTTACCGTTCGTACCGGTTACATGAATCGTTTTATACGAGCGTTCCGGATGACCTAATTCGTCCAGTAAAGCACGAATTCGATCTAAACCGGGTTTGATGCCAAAAGATACACAACTGTCTAAATAGGCCACTGCCTCTGCGTACGTCATGATTACCTCCTATAAGGTTTTAAGAAATTCTTCACGTTCAATAACAGCTTGTTGTTTCTGCTGATATTCAGCCAATTTGGCTTGTTCTTTTGCAACTACATCTGCCGGTGCTTTGGCCACGAAGCCCGGATTACCTAATTTACCTTCTAAACGAGCAATTTCTTTTTTCAATGTTTCTTTTTCTTTAGTCAAACGTTCCCGTTCTTTGGTTACGTCGATTAAATCTTTGAGTAAGAGATATACTTCAAGACCGTTTACTACGGTTACCGTAGCATTTTCAGGTTTAGCATCGTCGGCGCCTAAAATTGTTACCGATTCAGCCCAACCCAACGTTTTAAAGTAATCTTGATGTTCGCTTACCATAGTGCGGAGCGATTCATCAGTTACAGCCAAAATAACGGCACTGCGTTTACCCATCGGTACATTCATTTCGGCACGCATGTTACGAATGCCTTTAATGGCGTCCATCATAATGTTCATTTGAGCTGCGGCAGTGCTCTGGTCGGCAAACGGTAATGCCGTCGGCCATGGAGCCACTACGATACTTTCGCCTTCATGTGGCAAGTGTTGCCAAATGTGTTCGGTAACGAACGGCATGAACGGATGCAATAATTCGAGCATGTGACGCAAAATAGTAACCAATAAGTATTGAACAACAGCACGGTCACGTCCGCCTTCTTTATTGTAAAGACGCGGTTTGGCCAATTCGATAAACCAATCGCAATAGCTGTTCCAAATGAAGTCGTATACGCCGGCAGCCGCTTCGCCTAATTCGAATTTATCGAGGTTGTTGGTAATTGTGGCCACAGCATTATTGTAGGTATCAATAATCCAGCGATCCGCCAAAGCAAAGTCTTCTTCATTCGGTACAAACTCAGGATCGTAATTATCTAAGTTCATTATAACAAATTTTGCGGCATTCCAAATCTTATTTGCAAAATTTCGATTAGCTTCTACACGTTCCATGTAAAAACGCATATCATTGCCCGGTGTATTACCGGTTACCAAAGTAAAGCGAAGTGCATCGGCACCGTATTCATTGATTACATCAAGCGGGTTGATACCATTGCCCAAGGATTTACTCATTTTACGGCCCTGGCTGTCTCGTACGAGTCCGTGAATGAATACATGTTTGAACGGAATTTCTTTTTCAAATTCAAGGCCCATGAAAATCATACGGGCAACCCAGAAGAAGATAATATCATAACCGGTTACCATTACGCTGGTAGGATACCACTGAGCCAATTCTTTAGTCTGTTCCGGCCAACCCATAGTAGCAAACGGCCATAAAGCGGAACTGAACCAAGTATCAAGTACGTCTTCTTCCTGATGTACGTGACCGCCGCATTTAGGACATACAATAACATCTTCTTTGGATACGATAATTTCACCGCAATCATCGCAATACCAAGCAGGAATGCGATGGCCCCACCATAATTGACGGGAAATACACCAATCACGAATGTTTTCCAACCAATTGGTATAAGTTTTGGTAAAACGTTCCGGTACGAATTCGATATCTTTATCCTTTACTACTTTCAAAGCCGGTTCAGCGAGCGAAGCCATTTTTACAAACCACTGTTTGGATACGAGCGGTTCTACGATGGTGTTACAACGAGAACAATGACCTACACTGTGTTCATGGTCTTCGATTTTTTCAAGAAGCCCCTGTTCTTTAAGTTCAGCTACTACTTGTTTACGAGCCGCTTCGCGAGTCATACCTTCAAAGTGACCGGCTTCACTGTTCATAGTCGCCTCAAGATTCATAACTACGATGGATTCAAGATTATGGCGTTGTCCCATTTCAAAGTCGTTAGGGTCATGAGCCGGTGTAATTTTTACACAACCGGTACCAAAGCTTGGATCTACATAATCATCGGCAATTACCGGAATTTCGCGATTTACGAACGGTAACAACAACGTTTTGCCGATAATATCTTTATAACGATCATCCTCTGGATTTACCGCAACCGCCACGTCACCGAACATAGTTTCCGGACGAGTTGTGGCAACCGTTACAAATCGACCTGCTTCACCAACTACCGGGTATTTAATAAACCATAAATGGCCGGCTTCGTCGCTGTGTTCTACTTCAATATCACTGAGAACCGTGTGACAGCTCGGACACCAGTTGGCAATGCGTTCGCCGCGATAAATAAGACCTTTTTCATATAAACTTACGAATACTTCACGAACAGCTTTGTAATAACCGTCATCCAAAGTAAAGCGTTCACGAGTCCAGTCGCAGGAAGCGCCTAAACTGCGAATCTGTTTTACAATCGTGCTACCGTATTCTTCTTTCCATTTCCATACACGTTTTACAAATTCTTCACGGCCCAGATCATAACGGCTTTTACCTTCAGTTTCCTTAAGGTTCTGTTCTACCTTTACCTGCGTTGCGATACCGGCATGGTCCGTACCCGGCATCCAAAGAACATTGTAACCCTGCATACGTTTGAAACGGATTAAAATATCCTGCAAAGTATTGTCCAATGCATGGCCCATGTGAAGTTGACCTGTTACATTTGGCGGTGGCAATACGATGCTGAACGGTTTCTTAGATTCATCTACTTCTTCGTGGAAGTAACCTTGTTTTTCCCAAAATTCATACCAATTTTTCTCAATTTCCCCCGGATTATAGGTTGTTAAATTTTTGAACTCACTCATGGCAGTTCCTCCTCAATGATATAAAAAAAGCCCTCTCGTCCATTAGGACGAAAGGGCTCAACTTCCGCGGTACCACCTAGATTATTGCCGTTGCAATCACTCTTTACCGTTAACGGGGTTAACCGGACAAAACTACGCACAATCCAAACGATTGCTTCATCAAGTCAGCTCAAAGGCTACCCTCTTCCTTTTACGTACGTTGCTCGCACCTTACCAACGCTCTCTGCCACGCTATGAGAAGATTTTTCCTTATCTCAGCTTTGTTATACAACTATCAATTTAATACGGCTGTAGAAATACGGCAATCAGGCCCTACCTGATATCCAAGAATTTGACACAACTGTATCTCTACTCATAATATCTAAAAATTACGTACCTGTCAATTTTCTTTATCTACCGTTTCATCACCTTGGCCACCATCCACAGACTCAATTCATAGAGAATAATCATAGGCATGGCAATCATAGTTTGTGAAAACATATCCGGTGTCGGCGAAATAAACCCACCGATAACAAATGACAGGAAAATAAATATTTTTCGTTTCGACCGCAAAAATGCCGAAGTAATCAAATTTAGTTTTGCCAAAATAATCATGACAATCGGTAATTCAAAAATAAAACCGAAGGGCAAAACAAAAGCTATGACAAAATCTAAATATTGACCGATAGAAAACAACGGCTGTAATTCATCGGTCGCAAAACCGATAAAGAACTTTATGGCCACCGGCAACACAAGGGTATAGGAAAATACGATACCGATAATAAACAATATGATAGCAAACGGTAAAAACCAATTCGTTAATTTCTTTTCCCGATTCGTTAATGCCGGAATAATAAAGGCCCAGATTTCATAAAGCCAGATTGGCGACGCCCCGATAATACCGGCTACAAAAGACACTTTCATATAGGTAAAGAAAGCTTCGGTAGGCCGCATATAATACAATTTTCCGGCCGGTGCCACAAGCATGTCCATAATATCATCTACGTAATAATAAGCGACACAAAAGCCCACCAAAATAGCGATAGCCGAAATAATAATTCGCTTACGCAGTTCACCTAAATGCCCGACCAAAGACATAGCCTTATTTTCAGCCATAATCTGTTCTTCTAACGGCGTATATTGCGACTCAACCGTAGCCAAATCAACAGTTGCCACCTCACCGGCAGCAGTCTTTGAATCATCAGATAATACTTCATCATTCGTTTCACCGCGGCGAATTTGTTCAGCTGCTTTCAGACGTTCCTTTTGCGCCAAAACACTATTCAAGGAAGGCTTTCGTTTCGGGTCATTAAAATCGCGTACCTGAAACGATTCCATATATTACACCTTTCTATCAGCCAATGAATCTAATACTTCATACAACACTGACTTGCCGGCGAATGCAGGCAGTCCTTCCAATGCCTTGTGAGCATTTTCGCGATAATCGGCTTCCAATTTTTCAGCATTTGCTACGCCGCCTTCGGTTGCCACATAAGCAATCAATTCATCCGGTGCTTTTCCATCCGCAATAGCCTGTACGGCAGCGGTAACTTCAGCTTTATTACTATCGTTGACGATGGATAATAACGGATAGGTAATGAGGCCTTCACGCAAGTCTTTCCCTACCGGTTTTCCCGTTGTTTCCGCCGTAGCACTGTAATCCATAATATCATCCGTGATCTGGAACGCCATGCCCAGACCGTGACCGTATTGCTTTAATAATTGAATGTCAGACTCTGACCATTTGCCGAGAATGCCCCCCAATTCCAAACAAGCCTCAATAAAATCGGCTGTTTTCTTTTGTGTCTTCGTCAAATAACGTTCAATGCCTTGATCTAAACGATATATATCTTCCATTTGCATAAATTCGCCTTCCACCAAAGCGGAAATAATAAAAGAAAATACATGCAAACATTCAACCGAACCTATTTGAGCCACTATATCAAACGCTTTGGCAAATAAATAGTCACCGCTTAAAATGGCCACCTTATTGCCCTTGCTGCAATGAATAGCAGTCGCACCGCGACGCACCGCTGCCTGATCGAGTACATCATCATGGATTAATGTCGCTAAATGCAACATTTCCACGGCAGCTGCGATACGAATACGATCAAATTCTTCGGCTTTACCGGAGCCGGCTATAAGCAAACATAACCGCGCCCGCAAGCGTTTACCGCCGGCCGCCGAAATGGGGCGAATTAAGCGGTTAAAATCTTCAGAACCGGTTTGCAAGGACTCCGCCAAATAGGCTTCCACCTTTACGAGGTCTGCTTTTACTTGTTCAATTAATGCCAGTTCTTTTTCCAAACTCATTCGTCGACCCCCACAATCACTTGATTAATGCGTTGCAACAACAATTCACGGCCCGTATGCTTAAGTGAGCTGTACGGAATAGCCGGTGCTTCACAAGGGAAATTTTCCTTGATGAAACGCATGTTTTGTTGTCGTTCCTTACTGTTCAATTTGTCTACCTTCGTCACCACAATTTGTAACGGTACACCCGCTTCACGAAGCCAGTTAAAGGCTTCCTGATCGATTGGTAATTCCGGATGACGGCCGTCTACCAACAAGCAAAGCAACATCAGTCGTTCTGATTGTAAAATATAATCGGCAATAAAGGAAGACCATATATTTCGATTACTCTTATCAGTTTTAGCGTACCCATACCCCGGCAAATCCACTAAGAACCATTCATAACGGCGTTCTTCAGTCTCACTGATATCTTCCTTGGATGTAATAGTAAAAAAGTTAATAGTCTTCGTTTTACCGGGCTGTCCGCTCACCAAGGCAAGGCCTCGGTGATTGCACAGCGAATTAATCAGTGAAGATTTACCCACATTGGAGCGCCCCAAAAAGGCCACTTCCACCGTATCCCCTTCCGGATATTGGTCGGGGCGTACAGCTGAAGCCACATATTTAGAGGCAATAATGCGCGGCCCCTGCGGTGCTTTACATGTGTATACGGGTTTAGGTTGTCTTGGTGTGTTTTTCTTCTGCTTCATCATTTTACAAATGCTCTTGCCAACACTTCATCCATTGTTTTTACCGGTGTAATCTGAAGGCCTTCAATGACCGATTCAGGCATTTCTTCAAGATCTTTAATGTTACCGTGCGGAATTAATACTTCTTTAATGCCGTAACGCAAAGCGGCCAATAATTTTTCTTTTAAACCGCCGATTGGCAATACGCGACCGCGTAATGTAATTTCACCGGTCATGGCCAAATCAGAACGAACCTTGCGATTTGTTAAGGCCGATACAATAGCCAACGTCATGGTAATACCGGCTGACGGACCATCTTTAGGCGTAGCCCCTTCCGGCAAATGGACGTGAATATCCATCGTTTTGTGGAAATCTTCAGGAATCTTCAAATCTTTGGCATTATGACGAATATAGGATAAGGCTGCCTGACCGGATTCCTGCATAACTTTGCCGAGGCTGCCGGTTAAGGCCAATTTACCGTTGCCGGCCATGGTAGTCGCTTCACAAGGCAATACTACACCGCCTACGGATGTCCAGGCAAGGCCGCATACCAAGCCGACCTGTGCATTCTTCTCACGTTCCTGTTCCAAATAAATCGGGGCACCCAAATAGCGGGACAAGTTTTTAACAGTTACACGCGGCGCAGATTCGGACCCGTTGATAATTTCAAAGGCCAATTTACGGAAAATCTTGGCGATTGTTTTTTCCAAAGTACGAACACCGGCTTCACGGGTATATTCGGAAATAACTTTACGAAGTACAGCATCGGACAATTTTACACTATGACCGGATAAGCCGTTTTTCTTAATTTGTTTCGGTACCAAATAACGTTTGGCAATTTCCAGTTTTTCATCTTCCATGTAGCTGGAAAGTTCAATAACTTCCATACGGTCCATCAAAGGAGCAGGAATGTTACCCGGTACATTGGCCGTAGTAATCCAGAATACATCGGAGAAATCAAACGGAATTTCAATAAAGTGATCGCTGAATGTTTTATTTTGTTCAGGGTCAAGTACTTCGAGTAATGCGGAAGACGGGTCACCTTTATAATCAGATGCCAATTTATCAATTTCATCCAACAAGAATACAGGGTTACGGGTTCCCGCATTTTTAAGGCCTTGAATCATACGGCCCGGCAAAGCACCGATATAGGTACGACGATGACCGCGGATTTCTGCTTCATCACGCACGCCGCCCAAGGACGCACGGATAAATTTACGATTCATAGCTTTGGCAATAGATGTAGCCAAGGATGTTTTACCAACCCCCGGAGGTCCTACCAAGCAAAGAATGGAACCGCTCAAAGAGTCGGATAATTTACGAACCGCCAAAAATTCCAAAATACGTTCTTTTACCTTTTTAAGACCATAGTGATCATGGTCAAGAATAGTAGCTGCTTCACCGATATCCAAACGGTCTTCGCTTACTTTATCCCAAGGCAAGGCAAGTACCCAGTCGAGATAATTGCGCAAAATATTCGCTTCCGGCATCATGGACGGCATACGGCTGTAACGACTGATTTCTTTGTCAATACGTTCGCGTACTTTATCGGATACATTAAGTTTCTTAAGTTCTTCACGCAATTCTTCCGCTTCTTCATCCGGATCGGATTTATCACCCAGCTCGTTATGAATGACACGGATTTTTTCACGCAAGAAATATTCTTTCTGCGCTTTTTCCATTTGTTGGCGCACCTGATTGTTAATGGAATTTTCCAAATCAGAGATTTGAAGCTCCATATTCAATGCACCTACTACCATATTTAAACGACGTAACACGTTTAATTCGCTCAAAAAACTTTGGCGGGTAACGAGTTCTGTCTGTAAGAATTGCACAATCTGGTCAGCCGTTTCCGAAGCGTCGGTGCGTTCCATAACACGGCGAATTTCATCTTCCGTAACCAATTTGGTTTCTTCCGCCCATTTCAAGAAATTGGACTGTGCCAAACGACGATACGCTTCAATTTCCACATGATCGTCATATTGAGAAACCAAAGTTTCCATAGTGGCGCGATAATATACGCCGCTTTCATCTATATCAACCACTTTAGCACGGGCAATACCTTCAACCAAAATGCGAACCAAGCCCCCCGGCAAGCGAAGCATTTGTTTGATTTTGACAATAGTACCCACTTCGGCAATGTCTTTTTGCGTCGGGTTTTCTACTTCGTCATCCAATTGAGCAGACACAGCTAATAAACGTTCATTCGCCATAGCTTCTTCAACGGCCCGGATGGATTTGTCACGACCGATGTCCAGTCGAACTTCTACTTTGGGGAACACTACCATACCGCGTAACGGTACTAAAGGCAGCGAAAAATTCGTCTCACTCATATAGGCTCCTTTTCAAGTTTATATTTACAAAAAGAAACTCATTCCAAAGGAAATGAGTTTCTTAGACTTACAATTAATTCATGCCCTTTACGGCAGACTCATTCTTGAGTACAGGATCCGCAGTGCCTTTTACGGCGTCGCGGGTAATGACACAGCCAGTAATCCCCTTCTGAGAAGGAACATCATACATAACCTGCTTCATTACTTTCTCGATAATGGATCGTAATCCACGAGCCCCTGTATTGCGCTTCATTGCTTCCGCCGCAATTTCCTCTAAAGCATCTTTCTCAAACGTTAAAGTTACATCTTCTAAAGAGAGCATCTTTTCGTATTGTTTCGTTAATGCATTGCGAGGCTCTGTTAAAATGCGAATTAAGCCTTCCTTATCTAAAGGATCGAGCGTTACCATAACCGGTAAACGTCCGATGAATTCAGGAATTAAGCCGAATTTCTGCAAATCTTCCGGAACAACTTCCTTCAAAATAGCAGACACGTCTTTTTCTTCCTGCTTCTGGATATCGGCACCGAATCCCAAAGTCTTCTTAGCCGTACGTTTGGAGATAACCTTTTCAAGGCCGTCAAACGCACCGCCACAGATGAACAAAATATTCGTAGTGTCGATTTGTATTAATTCTTGGTGCGGATGTTTACGTCCTCCTTGCGGTGGAACGGAAGCTACCGTACCTTCTAGTATTTTAAGCAATGCCTGCTGCACACCTTCGCCGGATACATCGCGGGTAATAGACGGATTCTCGGATTTACGAGCAATCTTATCGATTTCGTCAATGTAAACAATGCCTCGCTCAGCTTTGGCCACGTCATAATCGGCAGCCTGAATAAGTTTGAGCAAAATATTTTCCACATCTTCCCCGACATAACCTGCTTCGGTTAAGCTGGTAGCGTCGGCAATGGCAAACGGAACTTCCAGCATTTTAGCCAAAGTCTGTGCCAACAAAGTCTTCCCGCTACCGGTCGGTCCGATAAACAACACATTGGCTTTCTGTAATTCTACATCATCTACCGTATTATTTACCTGTAACCGTTTATAGTGATTATAAACAGCAACGGCCAAGGAGACTTTAGCAGCCTCCTGACCAATTACATATTCATCCAAATAAGCCTTAATTTCATGAGGCGTAGGTACATGTTTCAATGAAAATCCGTCTTCATCGCTTTGACCGAGTTCCTCATCAATAATATTCTGACAAACTTCTACGCATTCGTCACAAATATACACATTAGGACCCGCCACAAGTTTACGAACTTCGTCGCCGGTGCGCCCGCAGAAGCTACAACGCAACGTTTCTTTTTCGTCTTTTTTCAAGCTTAGTCCTCCTAATTATTTGCCTGTTGCCACAGGGCGAGTTAATACCTCATCAATCAAGCCGTATTTAACAGCATCTTCGGCACTCATAAAGTTGTCTCGATCGGTATCGCGAGCGATAACATCAATCGGCTGACCGCTGTGAGAAGCCAATAAGCCGTTTAATTCTTCACGCATGCGTAAAATTTCGCGTGCATGAATTTCAATTTCAGAAGCCTGACCTTGTACGCCGCCAAGCGGTTGGTGAATCATAACGCGGGCATGCGGCAACGCATAGCGTTTGCCTTTGGCACCTGCTGTCAAAAGGACTGCACCCATGCTGGCTGCGGAGCCTACACAAATGGTAGATACATCCGGCTTAATATATTGCATCGTATCATAAATAGCCATGCCGGCTGTTACAACACCGCCGGGGCTGTTAATGTACAAATGAATGTCTTTATCTGGATCTTCCGCTTCTAAAAAGAGTAGTTGTGCAATTACAAGGTTGGCCACATCATCATTAATAGGACCACCCAAGAAGACAATTCGGTCTTTTAACAAACGAGAATAAATATCATAGGAACGTTCACCACGTCCGCTTTGCTCTACAACTACCGGTACATACATAAAATTTTCACCTCATGTGTCCATGTACCTATATAGCCCGTGAATTATTTTTCCTGGGATTCTGCGCCTTTAGCCTGTTCGATAATGAAACGAGCGGCTTTTTTACGAGCTACAGAATTTCTCAACATAGCTACACGGCCTTCTTTAACAATAATATTCATAACTTCTTTTGGATCAGCCCCGAACTGCTGTGCCATCATGTAAATTTCCATGTTCATATCTTCAGGAGTTACTTCAACTTTTTCAGCTTGAGCAATCGCTTCCAATACTAAGTCGGCACGAACGTTTTCAGTCGCATTGGCTTTATATTCTTCGCGAAGGCTTTCCATAGTTTTGTTGGAGAATTTCAAGTAGTCTTCTAATTTCAAACCGCGGCTTTCCAAATTCATAGCCATTTCTTGAATCATCTGTTCAACACGGTCATCAACCATAACTTCAGGAATATCTACGGATGCATTTTTAACTGCTTTTTCGATAAGTTCAGCATTGTAAGCATCAATAGCACGATGTGCAGCATCTTCTTCCATGTTTTTGCGAAGATCGGCTTTTAATTCTTCAATAGTTTCGTAAGAACTTGCTTCTTTAGCGAATTCATCGTTCAATTCAGGCAATTCTTTGCGTTTAATGTCATGAACATGAACTTTGAATACAGCTTCTTTAGTAGCCAATTCTTTAACAAAGTAATCTTCAGGGAAGGTTACCTTAACTTCTACATCATCGCCGGCTGCATGACCGATCAATTGGTCTTCAAAGCCCGGGATGAAACTGCCGGAACCGATTTGGAGCGGATAGGATTTACCTTCGCCACCGTCAAATGGTTTGCCGTCGATAGAACCGGCGAAGTCGATAACAGCAAAGTCATCTTTCTGTAATTTAGCATCTTTATCAGCTACTACCATTTTAGCCTGCTGATTGCGGATATTGTCTAACTGTTCCTGAATCTGTTCATCAGTTACCGTAGCATCCTGTTTTTCAGCTTCAAGACCTTTGTACTCGCCAAGCGTTACTTCAGGGCGTTTAGTAAGGGTTGCTTTGAAAACCAAGTCTTTACCTTCTTCAAAGGTTACGCGTTCGATTTCAGGTTCGCTTACTGGAATGATTTCGTTAGCAGTTAAAGCTTCCTGATAAGCGCGACCGGCGATTACTTCAAAAGCTTCTTCCATAATAGCGTCTTTACCGAAGTTCATTTCTAAAATACGGCGAGGTGCTTTACCTTTACGGAAGCCCGGAATATTTACCTGGCCGGCAATGCGTTTTACAGCTTGCTGAATACCTTTGGTTACGTCTTTAGCAGGTACTTCGATTGTTAAGGTTACCTTATGTTGATCAACAGGGGTTACAGTTGCATTCATGAAAATATGTCCTCCTTGAGGGCTAAATGCCCAAAATTTCTGTTTTATAATATTGCATTCCTTATCTTATCATAAAATTTGAATGTATGCAATTTTATGTGATTAAAGTCGTGATTTTATTTTAATTTTCTTTCGCAATGAGCTCCATTACGTCGTGACGGCTGAATACGCCGATTACAGTCCCCATTTCATCGACTACCGGAACTGACTTCAAATGTTTTTCCAACATGGTGGCTACTACGCTTTCCACTTCTTCTTTCGGCGAACAGGTAATAACTTCGGTAGTCATTAATTCTTCTACATGAGCGGCCAAGAGTTTTTTGAACTGCGCATTATATTCACCGATGCCGCTGTAATAAATGCTGGCGCCCAATACATTCACATAATAAGGGGCATGAGGGCGTACTTTTTTATAAAGTAAATCGCCTTCCGTAATGATACCGACCAACTTATTATCTTCATCAACTACGGACAAAGCGGCTACTTTATATTTAACCAATAATTTAGTAGCTTCATTAATTGACGTTTCTTTAGTTACCGTTGCAGGGTATTTATTCATAGCTTCAGCTATTAACATAGGATTACCTCCCTCACTATAAAATTACTGTTTGTGCCGATTTAAACACTGCTAAGCAGCTTAGTAATATTTAAACTCTTGCACATATTCTGATTACAGTTTATATATATTATCTTTGACAAATTAATCGAAAATTCCTGCTAAATTAATTTATTTTTATCGTTTAAGTACAAAATAAGCAATAACGGCCAATACGATAGCGGCCATTACAATGACAACCTGCCAGCCGCGGCGGTTACCGCCGGTGCCGCCCTCATCAACGCCGATTAAATTGCCATCCTCATCATAACGATTGCGATATTGACCTTCCAAATCATCGTAATCTGTTACATCTTCCACCTTTGCCTTATAGCGTCGCGCCGCAACCTGCCTGGCACGTTCCTGAACATCCTGTTCCATCTTGCTTACTTGGAGTGTTGTCAAATCCTTTTTCAAAGATTCCAAAAGGCCGCTGATAAATACTAATCGACCTTCCAAAATTTTATTGACTTCAAAAGCGTGTTGCAACCAGGATTGATATAAAGCCATCTGCACTTTATGATTTGCGTCTCCCGCATTCCCTTGTTTTTTAATAAGATCCGCCGTTTTACTTTCGCTGATCAACGCATCTAACAAGGTCTGTGCGTAGCGACTAAATTCAACCAAAAGTTTAGTCAAGTCACCGTTTTGCATGCCCAATTCTTCTTTGCGATGCAAAATATACTGTTCCGTAAAACCGCCGGCTTCCAACTTCTGAACCGACACAGCCGCATCAGCGTAGGCACCTAAGGTGGTTTTTACTATACGTGTCGTATTAGCTACTTCTTCCAATGTTTTTTGTAAAAATCCCCACCGTTCCTTCAATTGATCAACCGCTGTATCGGCCTCAACAAACTCGGCCACCGCCACATTTAAAGAACCGGCCTGTTGCATCAATAAATCCAAATTGTTTTGAATAATTGTCTGTGCTGTTTTAGCCGCGGTTATATACATCGAATAAAAGCCATCACTGCCTTTTGTCCGTTGTTCCTGCCAAAGTGTTTCTAAACTTGGCATTCCCGTAAAATTCGCAAGATTGCTGTCAGTTGAATCGGTCGTTTGATTTGCAGTTGTCTGCTGATTCTGCTGAACCTCTTTATTTGTCATATCTGTTTTATCTGTTTTATCTGTTTTATCTGTCACGCTGTTACCTCCATCTGCTCCCTTACCAATGATAAGGTTCATGACGATTAATTTTACAAGCCCGATAAATTTGTTCTACCAACAAAAGGCGCACCATTTGATGAGTAAACGTCATGGGGCTGAATGATAATCTGAAATCGGCCCTTATCCGCAAAGCTTCCGATACGCCGAAAGCACCGCCGATAATAAACGTCATTTCACTGATGCCTTGTACTTCGAGGTCGGCAATCTTTTCAGCCAACGCTTCCGACGACATAGTTTTACCTTTTACATCCAATAAAACAACATAGCTTTTCGGATTCACTTGCTTTAACAGCCGTTCCCCCTCTTCAGCCACAATGGCCTGCCGCTTGCTGTCATCAGCACTGGGCAACTTACTTTCGTTTAATTCTGTAATCGTCACACCGCCATATACAGTAAGGCGCTTAACAAATTCAGCAACCCCATCACGGAGATAGGCCGTTTTAAGTTTGCCTACGGCCAATATAGTAAATTTCATAAATTCGTTTACACCTGCCTCCCCGTTAACAATTTAATCGGCTGCATTCGGCATTGTACCAAGTTCAATGGTAACCGTATGTTCCGCACCATTACTAAGCACGGTGAGTGTCAAAGACTCACCCGGTTTATGACTGTCTAAAATCTGTTTCAACTGCATTAAATTGGTAATAGATTTTTCACCAACCGCCGTAATAATATCGCCTTCGTTAATATCGCTATTGGCTGCCGGACCATCGCTGTAAATACGGGCTACCAACAAACCGTCGGTTTTCAACTGCAAGCCGTATTTAGCTGCCGTGGCTTTGTCCATCAAACCAAGGCCTAAATAAGCACGAACTACTTTGCCTTTTTCAATAAGTTCTTTAACAATCGGTTTTACTTCATTAATAGGAATGGAGAAGCCCATGCCTTCGACGCCTGTTTGCGAAATTTTGGCACTGTTAATACCGATCACATCACCGTCTGCATTAACGAGTGCCCCACCGGAATTCCCCGGATTAATAGCCGCATCCGTCTGAATAAGTGGGAATCGTTGTGATTCCATATTAATCGTACGATGTAAAGCACTGATTACCCCGGCTGTTACGGTGCCTTGGAATTCTAAACCTAACGGATTACCGATGGCAATAGCCGGTTCACCGACTTGCAATTGATCGGAATCACCCAAAGTCGCTACCGGCATTTTTTCAGGCGGATTAATTTTAACAACGGCCAAATCAGTAAGCGGATCCACGCCTACAACCATACCTTCCTGTGAAGATCCGTCACTTAATGATACGGTTACTTTTCGATTATTAGCCTGGGCCACCACATGATAGTTCGTTACAATATAACCGGCTTTATCGATAATAACACCGGAGCCCACGCCTTCACCAACCAATACCTGTTGGTCAAAAATATTTCGGTCATACACTTTAGTCGTAATACCTACGATAGCGGGACCCGCTTTTTTTACGGCCGCTACTATAGCCGTATTGCGATTATCGGAAAGAGGAACCGTTTTTTTGTTACCGTCATTGGTTACTGTCGTTTCCTGAGTCGTACTCTTGGTATTACTGAAAAAATTACCTGTTAAATAACCACCCGCAGCGCCTATAATGATAAGCACTACTGCCAACAGAATAAATAAGCCTCTTTTTTTGCTGTCCATAATAAACCTCCCGACTAATAATCAGCTACGCACGGATTGATACCATTTCTTTAGGTTGACCGTGATAAATTGTTATATCCTGTTTCATTATCAGCCCTTCGGCTGTTAAAGCCGTTGTTACCGTATCGGTTACTACCGCCTGTTCATTATTCTTCTCTGAACGGTGCGCCATAACTACCTGCAAATGGTCAGGCCGTTTCATCATGAGCAGCGCCTGTGCTGCATGTTCATTGCTTAAATGACCGTATGGACCGGCTACGCGTTTTTTTAAATCAAACGGATAAGGACCGTATTTAAGCATTTGCGGATCATAATTAGCCTCCAAAACGAGCAAATCACTTTCATCCAGGTACTTTAACATAGTATCATCTACGAGTCCCGTATCGGTCATAAACGTCAATTTATGCTGTCCGCTATAGCAACACAATCCCATCGGATCGGCCGCATCATGACTGGTGCGAAAAGTTTCTATTTGGAAATCACCGACAGTAAAATTATTTTTGGTTAAAACACAAAACGCCTTACTGTCAAGATTTTTGCGGTTCACAATTTCGCGCATTGTTCCGGCTTTGGTATAGACCGGCACATCGCACTGTTTCAATAGTTGCGGCAATCCCGCCATATGGTCGGTATGCTCATGGGTTATACAAATGGCACTCAATTTGTCGAGTCCCAACCCCACCGCTTTAAGACCATTTGTAATACGCCGGGCACTGATACCCGCGTCGACTAAAATTGTCGTATTTTTATATGTTATAAGCGTTGCATTGCCTTGACTGCCACTGGCCAATACATGTACCGCAAACGGCGATTCCGAGGATTCCAATCGCTCATAAGCCGCTGCTATGGCACGGTCTCGATCTGTCAATGCATCTGTCACTTTATTGCCTGTCAAAATAACTCCTTCTTACCGTTTAAAACTGACTTAACTTACTGAGTTTCAACTAAACCGCATAATCATTCTGCACATTCTGATGTGCTTCACTATATACCGGTTTACTTAGCCACTTCGCGGTTTAAATTACCGCTCTTAAAACTCTGCAGGTCTACACTGACGTAGGTAAACCCGAATTCTTCAAAAGCTTTACGAATATCTTCGCGTTTTTTATCATCGGCAAACACCTGAAAATCTTCACGACTTACTTCAATACGTGCCATACCTTCATGGTAACGTACGCGCAAGAGCCCGTCAATGAATCGGTGCAAATACTTTTCACCTTTTTCAATCATCGTCAAAGCTTCACCGGTAATCTCATGATTATAAGGAATGCGCGTAGCCAAACAAGGTGAACTTGGTTTATCCCAAACTTCAAGCCCCCAAGCCTTGGCTGCCGCACGAATGTCCTCTTTGGTAAAACCGTTTTCCAGCAAAGGACTTCGCACGGTACCCAACTCTTCAAGTGCACGCATGCCCGGACGATAATCCTTTTTATCATCCAAATTGCCGCCGTCAAGTACACCGTTAAGGCCCTGTTCTTTAGCCCAATCGATTAATTTTTGAAAACGGCTCTTTTTGCAGTAGTAACAACGGTCCGGATCATTACGCGTAAAGTCCGGCATTGCCAATTCGTTAATTTCCACCACTGTATGCTGTATGCCGATGGCTTTTGCAAACCGTTTGGCATCATTAATTTCTTCTTCCGGCAAAGTCGGCGAGCTAACCGTAAAGGCTTGTGCCTTAGCGCCCAACACTTTATGAGCCACGGCGGCCAGAAACGTACTGTCCACACCGCCGGAAAATGCCACTACAGCGCTCCCCATACGCTGTAATGTATCCTCTAAATTACTTAATTTCGTCTGTAAATCAACGCTCAATTCACTTGAACTCATACTCTTCCTTCTCTCTTTGGTAAAACATAGCGATACTCACTTCCGCTATGCTCATTATATATCTGAAAACTTAACTGTGACGGGCCAATAAGTCCACGAATACTTTCATATTAGCCGTTAAATCCGGTCCGCGTCGGAACATATCGCCGCCTACCAAAAACATCGTATCCAAACCATAGATGTCCAGTAATTCCGGCAAGCGTTTCTCCGTAACACCACCGCCCGGTGCCGGACAAGTGGCTTTTAAACCTTCAATCGGCTTCGTGCAATAAGTGGCAATCTGTTGACACTGCTGTGCCGTAAAAGTAAAACGACCGCCATAGGACACAAAAATGGACATATCGGAACCGAACAAACGAGGCAAGAGCCCCATCCACAAATAATCGGCAATTCCCGAAATTCCCGGTAAGACGAAGCCCCCCATCATGGCCGGATGAGTAATGATTGGCAAACCCAGTTCATCATCGGCAGCCAAACGATTGAGCCAGCCGTAACCGATAAGAGCCGGTGCTACCATGAGTGCCGTAGCTCCCATTTCTTTGGCATAATGAGCCCGTTCCAATACGGCTTCGCCGTCAGCCGACACATTGGCTGCATAAAGTGTATGACGCCCCGACTGAGCATTGGCTTCCGCTACAGCAGCCGCACAACGTTTAATACGTTCCTCAAAGGAACAAAACGATTGATTCGTAATGCCGTGATCATCTTTAATCACATCGGCACCACCCATTACATAAGAACGACACATATCAGCCAACGTAGCCGGTGATGTGCCCATCGGTTTAATAACAGCCTGAATCATAGCCCGTTTCGGCGTTCCCACAAGTTCACGCACCCCCAGCAAACCGAAGCGAGGCCCTCTAAATCGTCCAATCAAAGCCGGTGATAATTCAATATCCACAACCCAAATATGCGGTTGTAATGATGAATTACCGAACACTACATTTAAAAACTGTGTTGCTTCAAAAGCCGTACATTCCACGCCATAGGAAATGCGTGCCAAATAATATTTACCATCAGCGGTTGGCTCTAAGGATTCAAGCCTTCCCACGATATCTCGTTTAATATCTTCATCAGTCAAAAAATCATAAGGAAATTCAATGGTTTGTTCCACTTGTACACCCCAAGCAATGGCTTTCGCCGCTTCATAACCGGGTGCTTCTATCTGATAGGTTACCACAAACCGCTCATTACACAAGGTCTCCATGATTGCCTCCTTTTTATATACTTCGCTAAAGTAATATTTTACTATAAATCGGGCATTAATTGTAGCCGTTAAATCAACAAATTACTACTTGTTATAACTATTTTATGATACACTATAAAAAGAGAAAAGAGAGACTCAATGTGATATTGACTATTCAACATTATTGCGTTGAGCTGTAGTTAAGGAGGAACAAACTATGAATTGGAACAATTACATCTCAAAAACATCACAAGAATTACCGGCTTCCGGTATCCGTAAAATTTGGGAAATGGCTCTTGCCATGGAAAATGTGCTGTCCTTAGGCGTTGGCGAACCGGACTATGCACCGCCGCAAAAAGTTCTGGATGCAGCCATCAAAAGTTTAGCAAATAAAGAAACCAATTACACCAGTAATGCCGGCCTATTGCCTTTGCGTACAGCTATTCGTCAATGGTACGGCAAGCGCTACGGTGTTGATTATACGGAAAACGAAATGATGCTTACCGTCGGTGCCAGTGAAGCCATAGATTTGGCTATGCGCGTATTACTTGATGAAGGCGATGAAGTGCTCATTCCCGATCCGTCCTATGTAGCCTATGCGGCCGAAGTAAAGCTCAACCGAGGTGTGGCCGTTATGGTTCCGACTCACCTTGAAGAAGGTTTTAAAGTTACACCACAAGCTCTTGAAAAAGCCATTACACCGAAAACAAAGGTATTGCTCATGGGGTACCCGAGTAATCCGACCGGTGCCATCTTAAGCCGCAAAGATCTTGAAGGCATTGCGGACGTTGTAAAAAAACATGACCTCATCGTCGTGAGCGACGAAATTTATTCTGAATTAACCTATGGTCGCACGCATACAAGTATAGCGGCCTTACCGGGCATGAAAGAGCGTACTCTTATTCTGAACGGTTTTTCCAAAGCCTATGCCATGACCGGTTTACGTATCGGTTTTCTCTTGGCTCCGCCCCCAATCATCGAACAAGCCATTAAAATTCACCAATACAGCATTGTTGCACCGGCTACGCCGATTCAACACGCCGCCATCGTGGCCCTCAACGAATGTGATGACAGCGTTGTGGCTATGCGTGAAGAATATCAGGCTCGCCGCGATTTGATTGTAGCCGGTTTTCAAAAAATGGGCCTCCCTATCGCCGTACCGGAAGGTGCCTTCTATGTATTCCCGGATATTTCAAGTTGCGGTTTAAGTGATTTAGATTTCGCCGTTCAGTTATTGCAGCAGGAACATGTAGCCGTTGTCCCGGGTTCCGCGTTCGGCGAATGCGGTAAAGGACGTATCCGTTGCTCCTATGCATCATCCCGTGAAACAATTCAGGAAGCATTGAATCGAATCGAACGCTTCATTAACGGTTTGAAAAAATAATACTTTCATACAAAAAGGCCGACAGCGCAATGCGTTGTCGGCCTTATATATTTACATAACAAAGACTTTATTATGTACTATTTATTATTATTTTTAAGCGCCTGCCAAAGTTTTACCGCAACCTTCGCAATCTGCCAAAGCAGCGTCGTCAGGAGCACCGAAAACAGGCAAATTGTCAGCCACGATTTCGCCGCCTGCTGCTCTAACGTGATCAGCCCATTCTTCAAGCCAAGTTCCGCCCCAACCGTAGGAACCGAAAAGAATTACTTTTTTACCGGATAATTTTGGTTCCAAAGCTTCGTAGAATGGTTGGAATTCCATTTCTTCCAACTGTTCGGCACCCATATCGGCACAACCTAAAGCCAATTTGTCAAAAGCTGCCGCTTCATCAGCGGAAATTTCAGACACGGATTTTACTACTACTTCTTGACCTGCATCGGCGATGCCTTTGCCGATTGCTTCTGCCATTGCTTGCGTGTTACCTGTACCAGACCAATAAATTACACCAATCATGTGATTACCTCCTACTAGCATGCCGTTACGGCTACTAAAGACTCTAATTGTTTACCATTTAAAAGCTGGGTATGACAGTAATTTCTGCATGCCCGAAAACAGTGAAACGAATGCATGGCGGACATAGGATTGCCATAGACTTTCCATTCGCCGCAAAGCTTATAGCCTGCGCCTTTCATACGAATAAAAGAGCGTACATCGTGCAACGGATAGCCTAAGAACAAACCGATTTCATGAGGAAAATCCATCCGTTCTTCCAAACGACCTTTTAAACGTTCAAACCATGTTTCTAAAGATTCCGTCGGCAAATAACCGTAGAGTTTTAAAAACGCGACATGTTCGGGACGACGTAAATATTCCTCCAACATCCGTTTGCGGAACACCAACAATAATCTTCGCCGATCGCAATGACACAGTTCGTAAAAGAACAAGCCGCGATCATTAAATTTCTCATTATACGCCGACAAAGCCGTTGTCAAATGCAAATCCATATCTCGTGGAATGGCCACAAGATTCGCCACCTTGATTCCCCGTATTGCCGGCGCACAATGATAACCGATAATAGAATCTATTTCGCTTACCATAGTTCACCTTGCCTCTCAATGTTTTCAGGAGAACACTTGCTCTCAAGGCTGTCATACTAGTAAATCCGGATTTATGAACAGTAGCTTTACCAAGCTGCTGTGACTTGGTTTAAAAAATAATTAAGCTAACTATCTTCTTAATTCATCATACAATCAAAGTGCTCTTCTGTCAATATAATTGACAGTTATTTTCAATTATGAATTTTAAGCAAAAAACCTATAGCTTTCACTTAAACGATGTTTATCGATATGCAATATAAACCTACAACCTTTGTAAAAACAAAGAGGATGGGGTTATCTTTATTGTATACCGCATCCTCTCTAAAAACGGTAGCCATGGCTACATTAAGGCTCCATTCGGACAATTATTTTGAGAAAATAACTCAAAATATATTTTAAATTACCATCAAATACCAAACAGTAAATTGATTACTTCAACTTGCTCATGAACTTTTCGTTGTTAATGACAAAGCGTTCATGCGTGCCTTTACCAATGCAAATATCCCCTTCATAGGTGGCTACTTTGTAACTGATTTTACGTCCATCCACAGCCGTAACTTCCGCTTCAGCGCGGATTTGAGCACCCACAGCCGACGCCTTATCATGAGAAATGCTGAGTGAAATTCCTACCGTACCGTCACCGGTCGGTAATTTGCCGGTTAACGCAGCAACAGCCGCCTCTTCCATAAGTGCGCACATAGCCGGCGTAGCAAATACTTCAAGGGCACCGCTCTTCATTGTTTTGGCAATATTCTGCTCATTAACAACAACTGTTGCCTCGCCTTTTAGACCAACCTCTACACTCATATTAAGTCCTCCTATTCCCCTACCTAATCAATGCGTCTAAAAACCAACGTACCAATTTCTAAAATCACAACCGCCACGAAAATTTGACAAATATATCGATAACAACAACTTCCGCCGCGGATACAATTGTGAAATCATATTACAAACAGTATACTACATTTCAAGTGTACCTGCTGAAAATTGTTACTAAAATGCAAAAGGTCGCCCCTTTCGGGACGACCTTTGCAGCGAGTATATAAACTTAACCTTTTTTAATCGCAAATCACTTGTAATCTCAATTAGCAGGAAATGATTAAAGGTTCCGCAATTAAAGGCTCGGTTACCGCCAAATTTTATACGAATGCTTATTTAATAAAGCTTACGTGTTTGTAGATTTCTTCCAATGCTTTTTCTTTGGATTCGTTGTATTCCACTTTCTTCTGTTCGAACCAGTTATTGCCATAGGTATCGATAGATACGATCAAAGGACCGAATTCTTTAACACGGCAAGTCCATAAAGTTTCAGGCATCCCCAATTCTTTCCAGTTAGCCTGTTCGATTTCTTCTACTTCCGTAGCAGCTAAAACGGCATTACCGGCCGGGAATACTAAATGCAAAGCTTTAAATTCCTTACAAGCTTTCTGAGTGCCGGGGCCCATACCGCCTTTACCTACGATAAGGCGAACACCGGTGTGTTTTACGAAATCGTATTCGAATTTTTCCATACGCATACTGGTTGTAGGACCTACGGAAATCATTTCATATTTACCATTCGCTTCGTCGATAGTTTTTACAATCGGGCCGGCGTGCAAAATGGCACCGTTGCGCACGTCAACCGGCAATTCACGACCGTATTCAATCAAACGACGATGAGCTACGTCACGGCAAGTTGTAATAAGACCTGTTAAATAAACGATATCACCGGCTTTAATACCTTCTAAGTCTTCTGCGGAAATTGGTGTAGTTAAGATTTTCTTTTCCATTAGTATTTCACCCCACTATGCGACAAAACAGTACACTTACCATCTTTGGTAAACACTAAATGACCACGACGATGATTCCAGCAACCAACGTTAACGGCTACACTCAACACGGAAGGATGACGAGTACCGTTTTCGATATTAACACCCATTACGGATTTGTCACCGCCCATGCCTTGAGGTCCCAAATGAAGGGCATTGATACCGTCTTCCAACAATTGTTCCATATAGGCTGCGTTTTTATTAGGATTATGAGTACCTACCGGACGCATAATCGCTTTCTTGGAGTATAAAGCTGCTGTTTCGATGGAAGTAGCAATACCTACACCTACCAATAATGGAGGGCAAGCATTCAAACCATAAGAAGTCATCAAATCGAGTACGAATTTAGCAACCCCTTCGTAACCTTCGCCCGGCATTAAAGTTTTACCGCTGCCCGGCAAGGAGCAACCGCCGCCGGCCATGTAAGGATAAATTTCTACATCATCACGATCAGGGATGATATCCCAAAGAATGTACGGAGCCGTTAAGCCGATATTTTTCTTCGTGTTGAATTCGTCAAAAGTTTCTACGCAGTTATGACGTAACGGAGTTTCCTGCGTAGCTTGATAGGTAGCATCACGCAAAATAGTTTCCAATTCGCCAATCAACGGGAAGTTGGCACCGCATTTTACCCAGTATTGCAACACGCCTGTATCCTGACAGGATGGACGGCTCAATTCTTTAGCCAATTCCATATTCTTATGCATCGTGTCATAAATTGTTTTAGCTAACGGATTTTTTTCGTCCGCTGCCAATTCTTTCAATTTAGCTTCAACATCATCCGGCAATACTTTAGAGAAATAGCCCACAAAATTCGCAAGTATTTGAGTCATTTCCTGACTCTGCTGTTTCTTATCCATACATATCCTCCTTTTAAATTACGGGATTTACCGATCCCAAATACAATCTGTACATATAGAATTTATTTATCAAAAACTGTTTTATCATGGATAAAACAGGAAGAAAATCGGTAATAAAATAAGTGAAGTGATCATTGCTAAGATTAAGTAAGGACCACCGACTTTTACATAGTCCATAAAACTGTACCCGGCTACATTATACACCATTGTATTCGGCGGACAACCGATTGGTGTAGCAAAAGCTACCGAACCGCCGATAACAGTGGCCATAAGAACCGCTTTTGGATCGGCACCCACCTGCTGTGCCAACGCTAAACTGATTGGCACTAATAAAGCCGTGGTAGCCGTATTGGACATAAACTGAGTCAATACAGCGGCGATACAGAAAACAACGGCCAAGAGCATAAATGGTGAAGGATTATCACCAAGACTTTGAATAATCGTATCCGCAATCAGGGCTCCGGCACCGGTTTTAACCAAAGCCTGTGCCAAGGCCAAGGAACCTACAAAAAGTAAAATCGTTTTCATATCAATGGCCGTAACCGCTACTTTTTCGGAAATTGTGCGTGTTGCTACAAGGAACAAGGCTCCAATCCAAGCAATAACGTGTAGTTTAATGCCTAACTGCGATTCAAAAATCATACCAAGTACAGTGGCAATCAAGGTGCCGGCGGCGAATACTTTGCGCCACATGGCAACTTTACTGTAATCGGCATCAGTTGTATATTCGGCGGCCGGTGTATGCGTCGGCTCTTCCGGCAATAACTTATGACCGATTAACGCAAAGTATATAATACCTACAATTAATACCGGCAAACCTACTAAGGCGTAGTCAAAGAAGGCGAAGGCCAAATTCTGCTGGGCCAAACCGGATTGAGCAATCATATTGCCCGGTGAACCGATGAGGCTCACATTACCGCCGGCCGATGCTGCAATTGCTAACGGCATCAATAACTTAGTGGCTTTAATGCCGGTTCGTTGCACAAGGCCCATAGCGAGCGGAATCAATACGGCTGTCGTCCCCGTATTGGATAAGAACGTAGACATGAGGCCTGTAATACACATAACGGCTATGATTAATTGACGTTCTGTTTTGGCAAAACGGTTAATTAAACCGCCTACCGCATGGGCCACGCCCGTATCAAAAAAGGCAGCGCCCACTATGAACATAGCCATAAAGAGCAATACATTGGAATCCACAAAACCTAAGAATGCTTCTTTCGGTGTCAAAACACCGGTCAAGGTCAAGCAAACGGCTACCGTCATAGCGGTTATGGACAATGGGATTTTTTCCCACACGAACATGATAATGGCAAAAACTAAAAGAACTAGGGTTACAATAACACCCTCCATACTTGTCTCCTCTCATACACTACTTCGTATTGGTGATACTGTGAATGCATTCGTTACTTTCATTATACGTATCTGCCATAAATCAGCTATCCAAATTACGCTATGAAAATTATTATCAACTATCTGTATTTTCTACACTTTGTTATATGCTGTTATTGCATTTGATATAAAAAAACGACCGAACTCCTATAAACAAGAGTCGGTCGTATAAAGCATTCAGTGCAATATTCTAATTAATATTTTAATTCAAAAATATAAAATAACACCCAATCCCACTTTTTTTAGATAGCCTATTTTATTTGTCCAAAACATCATCAAGCACAGCCAAAGCAATCCGTAATTGCTCACGTGCAGCCTGCAGTTCATCTGTATCAGTGTTTACACCCAATTCACCGGCCGGTGCTTTTTTATCGGCAGCATTCGTCGTATCACCATCAGATGCTGCCGTATTTACAGCTGTATAGACGGCCAGACGTTCGTTAATGCCCGCATCATCCACGGCAATATATTCCTTCCAATTATCTATCATCGTCTGACGCTCCACCTTACCGGCAATGCGACGATATTCGGTAGGTGTCGTATGAAAATGTTTACGGAAAGCCATATTAAAAGCCTTTACGTCAGAGAAGCCGCATTCATTGGCAATATCTACGATTTGCTGCTTCGTATTGACCAATTGAACAGCCGCTTCACGGAGCCTCATACGAAGTACATAAGACTTGAAGGATATGCCTAACTGCCGTTTAAAAAATTGTGATGCATAACTTTCCGTATATCCACCAATGGCAGCAATTTCGCCCAGCGTCAACTGTTCTTTGTAATGATTGTCGATATAAGTAATCATCTTTTCAAATGTAGCCGCCTGTTGCAAAGCCACCGGATTGCCTTGCGGTATATAAGCCACGGGCTTTAAAATCTCAATTAAACGATGTAATATGTCTAAAAAAATAGTTTCCACGCCTAAATCCGGCTCATCGACGACCGTAATTTTCTCTGCATTACTCGCATCATGTTTGGCCAACTGCCGCATCAATTCACTGAGTCGCTTACGCAGATTGTCATACACCGAATCGTGCCGAGTCACATCATCAGTGGCCAAAAAGAAAGACGACTGCCGAAACACGCGATCATATTGCGCCAGCATTTGCGGATGTAAATGTAAAACCATGGCTATCGTATCAGGTTCCAACGCTAAGGTAGCATGACCGCATTGCGGCGGCAACATGATAATATCATCGGGGCCCAAATTCGTATATTCACTGTCATGGCACACTTCCACCCCACCCTGTAACACCATAAGCACTTCAATTTCAGGATGCCAATTATAATGATAGGTGCCGATACGATAAATGTATTGGCTGAAGGCTATGTGCCCATGTTGATATAAAAAGTTATAAAACTGCACGGTACCTCCTACTTCGTTAATCGTTCATAACAAGGACAAGTTATAATATGGTCATTAATCATACCGATAGCCTGCAAAAAGGAATACACAATTGTAGGACCTACAAAAGTAAATCCCCGTTTTTTCAAGTCCTTACTGATCTGTTCCGCCAACGGTGTCATGGCCGGCACATCCGCCTCAGTCTGCCAATGACCGACTATGCTCGCTCCATTGGTGTACGCCCTAATATAAGCATCAAAAGAACCGAACTCAGCCTGGATTTGCTTAAAAGCCACAGCATTTTTTCTAAGAGATGCTATCTTAAGTCGATTACGAATAATATTCGGATTCTCCAAAAGTTTAGCTTCTTTGACCGGCGTATAAGCTGCCAACGTATTAATATCAAAGCCGTCAAACGCTTCACGCATGGCTTCGCGTCGTTTTAATACTAAAGTCCAACTGAGACCGGCCTGCATAGTTTCCAGAATTAAAAATTCAAATAAGATACTATCCTCATGAGTCGGTACGCCCCACTCCGTATCGTGATACAGTTGCTCTTCCGGACTGCGAGCAGCCCAAGCACATTGCCTTACTTCGGTCATTCTTATGTCTCCCTATGAAAAACAGCACATTATATACATAATTGCAAATACGCAATTTATATATTTAATTGAAAACGTTCATAACATATGTGAAATTAGCATAGTTAAAATAATATTTTATCATTTAAATATGGCATTTTTTTCGAATTTAGCCTATAGTAATATTATACCATGTTATATAGTAGTGGGGTATTTCTTACGGAGGTGTTACCTATGATGCAATTGACAGGTGGTATTATTGTAATCATCGCTTTTGCCGCCATCATTAGAAAGTATGAAACTCGCACCGTATTACTCATAGCCGGCGCGCTTATGTGTTTCATCGGTGGCGTAATGGGTCAATTCATGGACTCATTTGTAAAAACCATGATTCACGGCTCCTTAGTTCCAACTATTTGTACCGTAATGGGCTTTGCCTTCGTTATGAAGCATACGGAATGCGACCAACATTTAGTGCATGCATTATCAGGCCTTATTTCTAAAAGCCATGCCATTATCATTCCGTTGGCTATGCTCGTAACTTGGTGGCTCAACATCGCTGTTACCAGTGCGGCCGGTGCCGCCGCTGCCATCGGCAGTATCTTAATTCCTGCTTTAATCGCCGCCGGGGTCCATCCTGCTATGGCCGGTGCCGCTATTCTAGCCGGCACTTGGGGTAGTGCCATCAGCCCGGGCAATACACACGTAGCGTTCATTTCTAAAATGGCTAACGTAGATGTAATGTTCGTTGTGCTTGAAACAGCTTTACCGGCTATTATCGCTTCCCTCGTGGTAGCTGTAGTTCTTACCGTTATGGCTGCGATTCGTAAAGAAGGACCTAGCAGAGCTCGTCAAGAAGCACTTGCTGAACAAGGTACCGCTTCTATCGTAGGCCAATTTAAAGTAAACGGCCTTAAAGCACTGGCTCCGATTGTGCCACTCGTTATCTTAGTTGTTACTAATCTTAATATTGCAGCACTCAAAGACTTGGGTATTGCTAAAGTAAGTGTACCGGCCGCTATGATTATCGGCTGTGTGGTGGCTCTTATTATTGCTCGTGCTAATCCACAAGAAGTAACCAAAGACTTCTTCAAAGGGATGGGCGAGGCGTATGGCAGCATCATCGGTCTTATCATCGCCGCTGCCGTATTCACTAAGGGCATGCAGGCTATGGGGCTCACTGATGCCTTATTGACCTATATGAAAGACTCCCAATCCGTTGCTAAACTGGCCGGTAGTTTCGGACCGTTTATCATCGCCATCTTAAGTGGTTCCGGCGACGCAGCAGCTCTTGCCTTCAACGGTGCCATTACACCGCATGCAGCCAGCTTCGGTATGAATATGGTTGACCTTGGTTCGTTAGCACAGATTTCCGGCGCCATCGGTCGTTCTACTTCCCCGGTAGCCGGCGCGGCCATCATTTGTGCAACCTTAGCCAATGTTGGTCCTATGGAACTTGCTAAACGTAATATCGTGCCAATGTTGGCCGGTGTTATTACATTCCTTATTTTATTCTAAGTTGAAAACGCCCCCTTTTTACTATATAAACCCGGTACTATTTAATTATTCTTTTTTGCTCTCACAATTAATTTCTTAATTTTATTCTCTCATTTTTTCTATTCTTATTTTAGGAGGTTCTCATGATCCAAGAAAAGCGTATCCTTGATGAATTCTTAGAATTGATTCAAATCCCTTGCTCCACTCTTAAAGAACGTGAAATTGCCGACTTACTCACTAAACGTTTGGAAGATCTTGGCTTCACGGTTGAAGAAGACAATGCCGGTGAAAAATTAGGCGGCAATGCGGGCAACTTGGTGGCTACACGCAAGGGTAATGTACCGTCGGCCCCCATGATTATGCTGACGGCTCACATGGACTGCGTAGAACCTTGCACAAATATTAAACCGCAAATCAAAGACGGCCTCATCACCTCTGACGGCACCACGATTCTCGGCGGTGACGATAAAGCCGGCGTAGTAGCTATCTTGGAAGCTTTGCGCGTCGTTAAAGAAGATAATATTCCTCACGGCGATATGCAAGTTGTATTTACCATTGCCGAAGAAGGCGGTGTAAACGGATCCAAAAACATGGACTTCTCCTTACTCAAAGCTAAATTGGGCTATACCTTTGATACATCCGGAGCACCGGGGCGCATCGTACATAAAGCACCGGGGCAAAACAAAGTGCGTGCAACTATTACCGGTAAAGCTGCCCATGCCGGCAATGCGCCCGAAAAAGGCATCAACGCCATCGTAGCAGCCGGTCATATTTTGACAAAATTACCGCAAGGCCGTATCGATGAAGAAACAACGTGCAACATCGGTACTATCAGCGGCGGTCGAGCTACCAATATTGTAGCGGAAGAAGCGGTTATTTTCATGGAAACCCGCAGCCGCAACAAAGAAAAATTAGCCAAATTAACCGACGAAGTAGTAGCTATTTTTGAACAAGGTGCCAAAGATACCAATACGTCCATTAAAATAGAAGTATTACCGGCGTACGATCCTTTTGATGTACCGGTTGATTCTGAAACGATTCGCGTGGCTTCCGATGCAGCCAAAGAGTTAAACTTCGCCGTTAATGTCGTAGAATCCGGTGGCGGCAGTGATGCCAGCTTCTTCAATGCCAATGGTGTGCCGACAGCCGTACTCGGTGTAGGCATGACGAATGTTCATACCAAGGAAGAATGCATTAAGGAAGAAGATTTGTATAACTCTGCTCGTTTAGCCTTGCAAATTATCAAAGAAGCCGCTAAACAATAAGAGCCATATAATTTATAACAAAGTGCCTCGGTCTTTTTAGGCCGAGGTATTTTTATGGACATTCGTCCAATAGCCATGCCTATAGACTTTTTAGTCGTTCTATGTTAAAGTTAAATATATAGTTCAATTAATTATAATTTAAATTTGGTAATAATTATCTTACCCGGTGTCACCGGATACGGGTAAGCAGCATCAATGCATCTATCGTAGGTCTTAGAAGATAGATACTTTGGTGCTTTTTTTGAGGTATCATCGCATGGAACAACATCTTTATACTACTTTATTCAGTAAAATAAAACATTTCGTCGCCTTGACTATACCCATTATCTTGACTCAATTTGCTATTACGGGCGGCTCTTTCGTCTCGGTCGTATTAACCGGCCAATACAGCACCGTAGATCTGGCGGGTATGTCCGTAGGCTTTAATCTATGGACCGCCTGTTATTTCGGCATTCTGGGCATTCATTTAGGCATATCGCCCATCATCGCTCAACTCTTGGGAGCCAATCGGAAAAAAAATATTCCGACCATTATCTATCACGGCTTAATTTTGAGTGTATCGTTTTTCCTACTTCTCATTTTCTTGGGCACCACGATTCTGGACCCGATTCTCCTCAGCCTAAATTTGGAACCGAAAGCTTACGAAGTCTGTTGGCAATATTTAAAAGCCATCTCTTGGGGGCTCTTGCCGCTCATTTTGACTTGTGTATTACGTAATACCGTCGACTGTCACGGTTATACACGTTACACCATGTATATCATCATGTGTGGGCTGGTCATTCACATCTTCCTCGATTACAGTCTGATTCTCGGCTATTTCGGCTTCCCTGCTATGGGTGCTCTCGGCGCCGGTATCGCTACTGTCGTTGCCTATTGGTTTAATTTTATAGCTTTCGTCACTGTTTTAATATTCGGTAAAACTTTTAAAAACTATCACTTATTCCGTAATCCTTTCAAGTTTGATTTCTATTATATCCGTGAACAATTGCGCCTCGGTATTCCTATCGGCCTTGCTATTTTTGCAGAAAGTAGTATCTTCAGCCTCGCCGGCATCGCTGCTACGGCCTACGGTACTAAAATCATTGCAGCTCATCAGGCGGCTATAAGTTTCACCTCCCTATTTTACGGTGTGCCGCTGAGTATCGGGATTGCCGCGACCATTACGGTCGGTTATGCCGTCGGTGCCAAAGATTTACACATGGCCAAAACCTATTCCTACATAGCCCGTGGTCTGGCCGTTGTATTGGCACTCAGTATTTGTCTTTACACATTTACCAATTTGCCTAGAATCGCCGGCTATTATACGAATGACCCGAGCATGGTCGACTTAATCGGCAGTTTCCTCAGTTATGCCGTATTTTTCACGGTTATCGACGCCCTGGGTACCCCGATTCAAGGTATTCTACGCGGTTACAAAGATGTACGCATCATTTCAATCATCGCTTTGGCCAGCTTCTGCGGTACCAGTATTCCCATTGCCGCCTTCTTCACCTTTGTCCTTAACTACGGCCCGTACGCCATCTGGATTGGTCTCTTAGGCAGTACTACTATTGCAGCCTTCCTCTTTACCTGGCGCGTTTGGTACATCCAAAATAAAAAGTTTAAGATTATAAACGCTTAGTCTGTTACTTTTGAAAAAGTGCCTCAGCACGCTTTCCCCACAATTACATATAAATAAAAAGCCTCAGCCCATCGGTTTTTACCCGATGGGCTGAGGCTTTTTATTTATTTAGTTTTACAAATCAATTTTGAGCTACGACAAATCACCGCAGGACAAACTCAATTGCATGTAAAAATTATCTTATTTACTACCTTGCAAATAGGATTCCACCAGGGCACCAGTGAAAGCAATGCCGTTAATCATATCCTTTTCGTCAATATCAAACTTAGGATTATGGTGTGGCGCCGGAATAGCTGAGCCTAAAATCATGTAGGTCGCGCGTCCGCCTTTACCGATTACCCGTTCCAAGAAATAAGCACAGTCTTCACTGCCGCCCCCTTCGTTGACTAATGGTACATCTTTAAAAATGCCCAAATCTTTGGCAATCACTTGTACTGCTTTGGCTAAATCTTCCGAATTGATACAAGCCGGTGCACTGCCCATTTCCTTGATTTCAACTTCATTTTCGTACATAGCGGCTGCCCCGTTCAATACTTCATAAGCTCGTTTGCAAATGTAGTCATTGACTTCGCCGGTAGCACCGCGTGTTTCAATCTGTAAGTAAGCTCGGTCCGGAATAACATTGCGACCGGTACCGGATTCCAACACACCCACGTTAATACAGGAATTGCCCTTGGAATGGCGAGAAATAGCTTGCAAATTCAATGCTGCCGTACAAGCGGCCAATAAAGCATTTTTACCGAGTTCCGGTGAACCGCCTGCATGAGAGGAATAACCTTTAAAAGTCACGTCCATTTTAGTGGTAGCCAAGAAACCGTTATTTAAACAAGCGAGGCAGCCCGCAATATCCTTATTGATACCGATGTGCATACCGAAGAAAATATCTACATCATCAACTACGCCGGCATCCGCCATAGATTTGGCACCACGTACCCCTTCTTCAGCAGGCTGTAAAATTAATTTAAAGGTACCGTGCAGGCCGTCTTTATGTGTTGCAATATATTCGGCCAAGCCTAAAGCCATCGTCAAATGAGCGTCATGACCGCAAGCATGCATCGCTTTTGCATGTTGCGATACAAATCCTTCTTTTACAGGTAAATGATTGTCGTCTTGTGATTCCATTACATCATTAGAGTCTATATCAGCTCGAAAGGCTACTGTAGGGCCTTTATTGTCAAAATGTAAAGTCGCCACCATACCGGTAAAACCATAACCCATGGCTTCGACCCATTTGGGATTAGCTCCCTCTTTAAGGGCCCGATCCATAGCCGCTTTCATAACGGCTTCGTCAGGCAGACCCATACGGGAATCGGCTTTAACTACCTCTTTACCCACTTTAAGGTCATAACCAAGCGCCGTCAAACGATCGGCCGCCATAGCGGCCGTACGGTATTCCAGCCAACCGGGTTCCGGATGCTGATGCAAATCACGCCGCATAGCTATAAATTTTTCCCGATTATCATTGGCAAAGTCAATACTCTTATACTTACTCATACAGACCCCTCCTCCTAATACCATAACTTGAATATTTTCAACTACTTACTTCTATATTACCACACTTAGAGGACATTTGTAATATTATAATGAAATTTAACCGGGCATATAGTCACTCAAATGCAAACAGACAAAAAAGAAAAGCGCACCTTGCGGTACGCTTTTCATCATCCTTATTACAAAACTCAATTCGCTAATAAGGTTACTATTTAATTAATAGTGTAAATCGTCAGGGCTTACACGATGACGGAATGTCCAGTAAGTCCAACCTTGGTAGATTAATACGATTGGTACGAAGATAAGAGCAACAATCGTCATTAACGTTAACGTATATTCGGAAGAAGATGCGTTTTTAATCGTTAAGCTCCAAGCAGGATTTAAGCTGGAAACCATGATACGTGGGAACAAGCCTGCAAAGTAAGCAGCTGTTACGGAGATAATGCTCAAGCAGCTGAATACGAAGCCCATACCCGGACGACGTACGCGAGTAAAGCCCCAAGAGATCAAGAAGAATACGATGCAAAGTGCAAACGCAACTGTCGCGATCATGCTGTTAAACAAATCAGTGAAGTAGTAAGTAGCGCCTACTAATACAAGCGCGCCTACAGCTGTAATAACGCCTTCTACCAAAGCGGTAGCACGAGCGCGTTCAGAGATAGGGCCGGTCGTTTTAATAGCCGTATACAAAGCACCATGGTAAACGAATACCAAAATGAATGCCAAACCGCAAAGGATTGTATAAGGGCTGAGTAAATCGAAGAAACCGCCTACGAAGTTCATCTGACCATCGATTGGTGTACCTTGAATCAAGTTACCTACAGTAACGCCCCAAAGAAGAGCAGGAATCAAAGAACCGAAGAAAATGCAATAGTCAAATGTTTTACGCCAAGTCAAAGATTTGTCTTTGCTGCGGAATTCGAAAGCAACACCACGAGCAATTAAAGCTGCCAACATTAAGAATAACGCTAAGTAGAAACCACTGAATAAAGTAGCATATACATGTGGGAAAGATGCAAATGTTGCACCACCGGCCGTAATCATCCATACCTGGTTACCGTCCCATACAGGACCTACGGTATTAATCATTTGGCGACGTTCCACATCAGTTTTACCTAAGAAAGGAAGTAAGATGCCTACGCCGTAGTCAAATCCTTCCAGTGTGAAAAATCCTGCGAATAATACGCAAACGAGGATGAACCACACTACGTCTAAGTTTTGTAAAATTACTTCCATAATGCTGCCTCCTCTCCAACGTCATGAGATGGATTGCCTTCAGGACCTTTTTTGATGTGTTTTACAGCTAAGTAAATAGCTGCGATTGCTGCTAATACATATACAGCAGAGAAGCCGATAATTGTAGTCCAAACTTCGCCGGCTGTTACGGTGCTCGATACACCGTCAGCTGTTTTCTGTAAACCGTAAACGATCCATGGTTGACGGCCCATTTCAGCTACATACCAACCGGTTGCATTAGCAATGTAAGGGAACGGCAACATCCAGAACACGAGGTTCAACATGCCGCGAGATTGTTCCAATTTACCGGCGCGGTTCATAGCAAATGCGATGATTGCTACCAACAATACTAAGCTGCCGGAGAATACCATGGCACGGAAAGACCAGTACATAGAAGTTACATGTGGTACATAGTCCCCAGGACCATATTTCTGTTCATCAGCTTTTTGAAGGTCTTTCATACCTTTCATTTCGCCGTTGAAATCATCAGTCGCTACGAAGCTGAGCAAGCCAGGGATTTCGATAGCACTGTGAGTAACCTGATTTTTTTCATCAATAGTTGCAAATAAGCTGAATGGAGCGCCTTTAGTAGTATCCCAAAGACCTTCAACAGATGCAATTTTCATAGGTTGAACTTTAGTTACATATTGACCGTGTAAATGACCGGCACCGGCAACCAAAATACCACCGATAATGGTGAAAACCAAACCCCATTTAATAGAGCGTTTGTAGAAATCCAACGCATTGTTGCGAAGAATGTGCCAAGCACTGATAGAGGCGATAATTACGCCGGCAGTCATAAGACCGTCAAAGAAAATATGGCTGTATTGGCCCGGTACATAACCGTTGCTTAAAATCATGCTGAAATCTTGCATTTCCGCACGACCGTTACGGATAACATAGCCAACCGGATGTTGCATAAAGGAGCTGGCAACCAAAATCCAGAAAGCGGATAAGTTGGTACCGATAGCTACCAATACGGCTACAACCGCATGAGCTTTAGCGGACAATTTGTCCCAGCCAAAAATCCAAGCACCCATAAAAGTGGATTCAAGGAAGAAAGCCGTCAAGGCTTCCAAAGCAAGTGGTGCGCCGAAGATATCGCCCATGAAACGGGAATATTCAGCCCAGTTCATACCGAAGTGGAACTCCTGTACGATACCGGTTACAACACCCATGGCAAAATTGATTAAAAATAATTTCCCCCAGAACTTTGCCATTTTTTTGTAAACTTCATTGTTTGTCGATACATAGGCAATTTCCATAACTGCAACGACAACTGTCATCCCGAGAGTTACCGGAACGAACAGCCAGTGATAGATCGATGTCAAGGCAAATTGCCATCGAGCTAACATTAATGCTTCCATCATACGTAAAACCTCCTCACTTATAAATCGCGCGCTTGCGCCTTCGATGGACAAACTCTCTGTAAATGTATTTCTCGTTCACGTTTTGCCAAGGTTTCAAAATCAACGGCTTTCAGTTCTTGAACTAAATGACCTTGAATATGACAAAATTGTTCTTGTACCGAACAATTACCGTAACAACCACGGGAACAAGTTTCACTATCGTATAAACAACGCTGCAAATACGTAGCACCCTCTACAGCTTCTATAACATCTAATAAGGTGATATCTTTAGGTTTACGTGCTAAGGCAAAACCGCCATCCACACCGCGGAACGATTGCATAATATTGCCTGATATTAGATTTCTCATAATTTTGAGAAGAAACCGATCCGGAATTTTCTGCGCTTTGGCGAGCTCTCCGCCGGTGATTCTAGTCCCATTGGGCAGGAGCGACATATGCAAAACCATTCGGAATGCATAATCAGTTGCTTGGTTAAGTTTCATTGTGACCCCCTAAATCCTAATTCGAATCATTATCCCTATAATTCGCTTTTCCTTTTTTAAGACTGAACAATACAATCTTAGTATACATTGAGTTCACAAAAAAATGCCCGTAATCAGAGCATTTTTTCTATTACCTACATTATAGTAAATACAGTGTGGAATTGCAATATCATATACCATTTAAATTTAAAAGATATATATTCAAATTTATATAATTTTTATAGTATTTGACGAATCCCGTCAATCACCAAATAAGCGATACCGGATACAATTGCACTTAACGGAATGGTCACAAACCAAGCCAGCACCATGGAACGCGCCACGCCCCAGTTCACCGCTTTTACACGTTTAGCCGTCCCTACCCCCATAATCGAACCGCTTACTACGTGCGTGGTCGATACCGGTAAATGTAAAAAGGTAGCCGTAAAAATCGTGATAGCAGAGTTTAAGTCAGCCGCAAAACCATTAATACTTTCCAATTTAAAAATCTTAGTACCCATGGTACTGATAATACGCCAGCCGCCGGCTGCCGTACCTAATGCCATAGCCGTTGCACAGGCTACTTTTACCCAAGTCGGAACGTCTAAGGTATCGATGTAGCCGCCGCTGAGCAAAGTCAAGGTAATAATCCCCATTGCCTTCTGTGCGTCATTGGACCCGTGTGAGAAAGCCATTAGCGTGGCCGATAATAATTGCATATTACGGAAACGGTCATTCAAGGCAATCGGTGAAAAGCTGCCGAACATGAACAACAAGATGTGCATGATAATATAGCCTAAAATCATGGCAATAATCGGTGATAAAATAAGGGACAAGAAAATTTTCCCGATACCGTTAAAATTGAGTGCCTCATGGCCTACGGCGACCATAACGGCCCCGATAACACCGCCGATAAGCGCGTGTGACGAAGAACTTGGAATTCCGTACCACCAGGTTACCAAATTCCACACGATGGCGCCTAATAAGGCCGCACTGATAACTTCCGCATTAATTAAATTGGCGGACATAACGAGGTCACCGCCGATAGTTTTAGCTACGCCGGTGCTGACGAGCGCCCCCACAAAATTGAGTACCGCCGTCATCATAACTGCTTTTTTAGGGGAAATAGCCCGCGTCGATACGGATGTGGCAATAGCATTGGCCGTATCATGGAACCCGTTAATATAGTCAAAAGCCAATGCTAAGAGCACTACTATCCATACAAACCAATGATCAAGCATACTTTAACACAACCCGGCGGAATGTACCTACCAAATCCTCACAGCCGTCAATAACGGCTTCCATTGAATTAAGGATTTCCTTCCATTTGATAATCTCAATCGGATCTTTGCAATCACGGAATAAGATGGCCATTTCTTCGTGATATACAGCATCTGCTTCTTCTTCTAAACGAAGAACTTCAAGTACACGACCTTCTACGCGTACATGGTTTTTCTTGAGACTGTTCATATAAGAAATGGATTTAGTAATATGTTTTAAACATTTCTGTACAATTTCAATTAAGCGAATGGCCCCTTTTGTAGGCTGACCTACGTTGTACATGCACATTTTATCCATAATGTCTTTCATACTGTCCAATGTAATATCCAATTGTTCAATAAGTTGTTGGATATCTTCACGATCCATTGGGGTAATAAAGGTAGAACGCAATTGCTCGATTGTCTGGTTCACCAATTGATCGGCTTCTTTTTCTTTCTGATTGATTACGCGGAGTGCTTCTTCTTTAGGTAATTCATTTTTAAATGCTTGCTCCATAACAACGGCTGCGTCATGGCACAGCGTAACATGATTGTTTAAAATGTTGAAAAATTTTTCTTCCTTGCCTTTTAAATGAAAAGCCATAATATCCTCCATAACTTATGATTTACGGTGTTATTTATTGATTTCAAAAACTAAATGACGAATTTCGGGCAATACTAATTTAGTTATACCGAGGGTAACTGCACCAACCGAACCGGGCAAAGAAATTAGCAATACATCGGAACTTACACCGGCTGTTGCTCGCGACGCAATAGCTCTGGTTCCGATATCTTCGGTAAAACTTAAATATCTGAATAATTCACCAAATCCCGGAATAATTTTTGTACACAGTGACTTCACTGCTTCAATCGATACATCGCATTTGGCTATGCCTGTACCACCGGTTAAAATTACGGCATCCAAATTTTCAATGGCAATCCAACGTTGCAATACTTCGGAAATTCTTGTAAAATCATCAGGTACAATCGTCCTGACTTTTACAATATGACCTCCTTCCTCAACTAGTTGAACAACCGTGTCACCACCCTTATCGGTTTCCGGCGTACGGGTATCCGATACGGTCAAAACGCCTAGTACAAGGGGACGTTCTGAGACTTCTTGTAAGGACATGTTCGACTCCTCCACACAAAAACATTTTACACTTTCTTGATAATTTACAAAGCCTTTACTCTTAGTATAACACGAATTGGCAATTAGGGTTAACAGCATAATACTTTTAATTTGTAAAGTTTATGTAAAAATTCGGTTTTTGTAAATCTGAGATGAACTATTGTCAATAAAACATAAAAGAGCCTACATCTGAGGTGTACATTTCCTCTGATGCAGGCTCTTTTCGTTCGTTTTTTTACAAACTATAAATCAATATTTTATGAAAAACACTAACCGGTTTTACATTATTTTTTTACACGAACACGTTCAATTGTCGGATTACCGTTTTGTCCGTACGAATATTTAAGAGTAACCATATTACGTCGCTCGCTGCTGCCAAGGATACGATATGATGGTTCTATGTACTGTAATGGGGTAAGCCTCTATTGATTTAGGAGTTCTCCACATTGCTTCGCTCGCTGCGGTTTGTGTTAATTAGTCATGCTGAGTATGTTCGCTCTAATCAGCGACTACCTATCATTCTCGCTATCGCTCGAAAGAAAGTGATGCAATACGATTTGTGCGTCGCTTTGCTCCTTCAAATCGTTTGCCCTACTTTTCCCATGGCCAAGGCCTGGTCGGATAGGTAGTCAATAGAATAAAAAAGACACACCTTTCGGTGTGTCCTTTAAGTCAATCAGCGACTACCTATGTGTTCGGGCCTGTGGATTTTGCAAAGCAAAATCTTACGTCCCGAACTACGCGATGCTCTATGTTTTATGCGTCGCTACGCTCCTTTAAAACATGAGCCCTGCGTATCCCACGTCGCTATTGTACCTTGTACTTCCTGCACACCTCTACAATATTGGCTGGAAGCTGGCCTGATGAGGCACGTAGTGACTCATCAGTAAAAAAAAGACGGCCATACCATTCGGTATGACCGTCTTTTCTTATTAATCAGCGACTACCTATCCTCCCAGGCCGCTT
>OIET01000070.1_pt1 | contig 138275 bp, 137 predicted proteins | sample 1581871 | NCBI WGS metagenome assembly OIET01 (sample SAMN03279760, study PRJEB24777) | human gut metagenome | isolation source: fecal sample PR121 from 1 month old male Malay infant, vaginally delivered... | place: Singapore | collected 2005-09-16
CTCTCTGAGGGTGAAATAATCCCGTGTAACGGTGTCTGCCAGTTGGGGGCCGGTTGCATTATCCACGCCGGAGGTGGTGGGGGCTTCACGCACGGAGCCTGGACAGGTGGCGTTGATCCGCAGGCGCTTACGACCAGCGGCAACGTCAGCGCGAAGAGTTTCATTTTCAGCTCTCGCATCGGCTAATTCCCTCGAGTATTTTGCATCGAGCGCAGCAACATCGCGCTGGCGCACCTGCATATCAGTAATGGTTGCGTTCGCCAGCTTCAGTTCACTGGCTTTGTTATCGCGCTGCGCTTTGTAGGTAATCGCGTTATCACGGTAATGGTCTGTTGCCATCCACAGCGCACCACAGGCCACCAGCAGAATAACGATAAACGCGGAAAGCATTCGGTTTATGTTCACCCCAGCAACCCCGACGAAGACAACATCATCCAGGCCATGGAAAGAAAAAGAGCAACCAGCATTAGTGAAAATGAAATGCCGACAATTACACAGAGGATCTTCGCCAGCGTTATGAGTTTGTCTGACATGCTTAATCCTCCCTTCACGATTTCAACGCAATGACCAGTTTTGCCAGCCCATACAGCATCGGGGACACAGCAACACCGACCGCCACCCACTTAATGGCAAAAGCCAGTGCTCTGCTGATGTCATCAGTTACAGGCGCTTTCAGTTCAAGGCCATTTTTCATAGTCAACCTCAACAGAATTCGTTTACACTTCGCCATGTTCTCCCTTGCCTTACTCAAGGTCAGAAACACAAAACCTCGCTTGGTGCCAACAAACGGGGTTTTTACTTTTATTCACTTACGTTTCGCCACTTCGCAGGATTTCATGTTATCCGCCCGCGTGGCCATGCCTTATTTTTCAGCAAAATATTCTGCTTATCTGTCGATACCCCAGCACGCCAGCGCGCTCTCCTGGTCACGACGGGATACCTGACCGTAGCAGTTGTTTGAACGAATACGGCAGTCTCTGCCACCGTCCTTAATCCACCAGCGAATCGCCTCACACGCTCCCCTGCGATCACCTGCATTAATTCGTTTATAAAACGTCGACGGGAAACACTTACCGGGACCAATGTTGTACGGACAGAATGACGCGATCCCCGCTTTCTGGGGTTCGCTCAATGGCACTTTGATGTTTTTCTCCACCCATGCCAGCGCCTTATCACGCTCAATGGCGTTGACCTGGTCGCATTTTTCCTTCGACAGTTTCATACCGGGAAAAACGGGTTTTCCATCCACCATCGTGGCCCCCCCGACAGATGGTCCAGTTGCCGGAACCATCGCGGTATGCCGTAGTGTGGTTACCCTCTTTTTCATCCAGAAACTGGTCAAGTATCTGAGGAGCTGATGCGCCTGCTCCAATCAGCGCCAGAACTGCAGCTGACAGGCCGTATTTGATTTTTGCGTTCATGGATATTTATCAGGATTTATCGGTTTCTGAACCCTGGATATGTTTATCTGTCCCGGCCTGTTGAATCAGGCGGGGAAAAGGTAAAGACAATCAAGAGGATTATTTATGGACAATAGCACCATTTCTCTACAGGAGTTGCTCGACTGCATTTCCAGGCTTCGGGATGATGTAAATGCCCTCACTGTTGCATTTTCACATCTGGCCTTATCAATTCCCAGGGAGCAAATGCTGCCAACGCTGGCATCCATTCATTTTGAATCACGCAACCCCAAATGGTCCCAGGAACAACAAAATTCTTTCAAGTGGCTGGCGGCATTGCTGGAAGAAAATTATGCTGGCAAAACTACCATTTCGGCGGAGTCTTCAGGGAACCAGTAATCCTTCCCGGTAGCTTTCCTTTGTAGGTTATCCATACATTCTGCGCCTCTAAAATTACGGGGCGCTTTTCCGGCGACTGCTCATCCCCTTCACATAACCCGGCAGCGACATCCAGGAAGACCTGTCTGATGCTCCTTCTGGCCGCTGCCTCATAAAACTCCAGCGCAGCACCTTCAACACGGTCCAGCGAGATGTCCAGGTCAAAAATTTCACCGTCAAAGCGTTCTTTGTCCTGTAATGCTAAAGTTACCGTAACTTTATTCTCAAAATTGCGGATCCCTTTCACAATCAGTTCATAGTTTTGAGTCATTGAATTACTCTCCCCGTGCCGCCTTACGACGGTCCTCTCTGATTTTGAAATACAGGTTAGTCAGATATGTCAGCAGCCCAAACAGCAGACTCCCCAGCACGCCTATTGCCGCCCACTGAGACGGGGAAACCCTGTCCAGCAACTGCAGGAACCAGTAGCCCGTTCCCACCGCTGACGTGGTGTATGACACACCTGTTGTGATTTTTTCCATCTGGTCCATACCCCGTCTCCCGTTATCCGGAAGCTGAAAACAATAAAAAAGCCACCAGTTAACTACTGATGGCTCTGATAACTCATGCAAGCGTCTCAGACGACCCACTGACACTACCGGTGAGTTTAACGATACCTTCCATTTGACTGGCTCACTTTTTATGATGATGCCGGTGCATTTATCTCCAGCGCCAGACTTTCTATCTCAACGCCATACGTTACATTTTTGGTAATATCCATCAGCGTCAGTGCATTTAGTCCCACTGCCAGACTGTCTTTTATGGCCTGGAATGCCGGGCCAGTACGATGACGTAGTACCAATCCGGCTCAGTTGCACCACTGACCACCACATCACCTTCTGCTGCAATCGCCTGCATCAGGGTATAAGGGGTTATGGCCACCGGACTACCAAACGGCTGCCAGCCCTCCTTCAGTTTTTGTGTCAGTCGTTTCGCAAGGTCTGACGGCGATACCGCCCTGACCACGTCATAGTGTTTAAATGCCATGAATCCTCCCGGCCGGGATAATATTGTGAGTAAAATAAGGAGCGGGCTGAAGTCCGGAAGTTACAGGACAATGGCAGAAGAGAGACGACAGCCCGCAATTCGAAAAAGACCGCGCAGTTGCGCAGAGTGATTACTATGGGGTATTATTCGCCAGCTGAAATATTACTTCACGTTTTATTGTTTATTCCTTGCCGCCCGCGTCTCCCAGCGCGGGCTTTTTTTGCCCACAAGAAAACCCCTCCGGAGAGGGGCTAAAGCCGCGTATCTGTATCATCATGCACATGGTGCCGGGTGCCTCCCGGTGAGTTCAGCCCGGTGCCACTAAACCCGCGTCATTCTCGTTTTGATAATCAGAGATTATACCGTCACCAGTCGCCCCTCCGCTCAGGGGGATTCACCATGCGAAATTTTTTTAACAAATGCCCAGTCTGACAGGCAACTGTCAACTTACTGAATTGTGAGCAACATAGCATTTAACGGGGAACCTGTTTTCTGCAGTAAAAAGGCCCACCGGAGCGGATGGGCCTGGAAGGATAGCGGTCATGTGATGCCGGTTTCCCGGTAACTCAGCACCGGTATCTGAGTCAACGTTTTCTCTACTGGGTCATTTCCGATACGCCCTGCCTGCTGACAGGCTTTCATCACATCTGAAAATATAGCACCCTGACTGATACTGTAGTACCTAAGGTTCCAGAAACTGTGATGTATCCGGCACAGAAAAGCCCCTCCGGAGAGGGGCTGGAGAGTGGCGCTATGTGCCATTGCATGGTGCCGGGTGCCTCCCGGTGAATTCAGTACCAGCACCTGAATCCGCGATTATCCCATATACCTACTCGCTGATTGCCCCTCCGCACAGGGGGATTCACCATGCCAGTTTCTTTTAACAAACTCCCCGCAAACCAGACAACAGTCAACCGCCTGAATTGTGAGACATTTAAAAAAAAGCCCGCAAAAGCGAGCCAGGGAAAATAAGTGTGGCGCGTTGTACTGGATTCGAACCAGTGACCGATTGCTTAGAAGGCAATTGCTCTGTCCGGCTGAGCTAACAACGCAGGATACAGATAATGGACCGCCTTCGGGGACCCGAACTCCGCGCAACCAGCTTCGAAGGCTGGCGCTCTTTCCTGATGAGCTAATGGCGGTATGTGATGGTGGCCCTTGCTGGATTTGAACCAGCGACCTGGCGATTATGAGTCGCTCGCTCTCACCACTGAGCTAAAGGGCCGGGAGCAGAATAATAATGGTGCGTAATTAATTCTGCAATCTCATCCGTTTCAAACGATTAAATCCTGAACTTCCCTGACTGTCTGCTCAAAACGTCCGGTCTCCAGCTCAACACCAATCGCACGACGCCCCAGTGCCATCGCCGCTTTTACCGTTGAACCCGACCCCATGAAAAAATCCGCAACCAGATCACCAGGACGGCTACTTGCGCTGATTATCTGCTGCAGCATTTCTGCCGGTTTTTCGCACGGATGTTTCCCGGGATAGAACTGCACCGGTTTATGCGTCCACACATCGGTATACGGCACCTGCACCGTCACGCCAAAATACCGCCGCAGATGTTTATATTCACTCAGCAGCTCCGCATACTGCCGGTTCAGTGAGGTATACGTATCCACCAGCTGGTGGTGGAGCTTTTCCAGTTCACCACGCCGATGCTTCTCTTCTGCCACCCGGGCAAACAGCGCCTGTAATTTCAGATAATCGCTTTCATTCGGTAGCTGCCACTGACTGGCACTGAACCAGTGCGACACCATGTTTTTCTTTCCTGTGGCATCTGCAATCTGTTTTGCCGTTATCCCCAGGGCCGCGCGCGCATCACGAAAGTAAGAAATCAGCGGGGCCATCACATGCTGTTTCAGTGCACTGCCCTTCGCCGCATACCCGGCATCTTTCGGACGATACGGCCCCTGATAATGTTCCGCGAACAGAATGCGCTCTGTGGCGGGGAAATACGCCCGCAGGCTTTCCTTGTTGCATCCGTTCCAGCGTCCGGACGGCTTCGCCCAGATAATATGGTTCAGCACACTGAAGCGTTCACGCATCATGATTTCGATATCAGATGCCAGGCGATGACCACAGAACAGGTAAAGACTTCCGGCAGGTTTCAGCACCCGCCAGAACTGCGCCAGACACTGGTCCAGCCACTTCAGGTAATCATCGTCGCCCTTCCACTGGTTATCCCAGCCCTCAGGCTTCACTTTAAAGTACGGCGGGTCCGTGACTATCAGGTCAACAGAATTTTCGGGTAACGACCGGATAAATTCCAGGCAGTCGGCGTTGATTAACTCACAACTGGATATTTTTACAGTATTAAGCATGGATCATTAAGCCTGTCTCTGATAGGCTCATTCTGCTTTTGCGCAAAGCAGTGGGCCTGAGGTTTGCTTGTGATCCGGACGCATGAGCAGATGGCTGGTGGGTGCCCCTAACACCCACCAGCCGCCCATTTACCACAAATAAAAAAGCCTTCACTGCGGAAGGCGTCTGTAACAACCGAACTGATAGTCTGCCAGACCCGCCATAACCAGCTGAGTCAGTATTAACTGGCAGCGTTCGCGTGAAAGGTAAGTATTCTGCGCTATCTCCCCGACTGTCGCCGGGTCGGTAACGCTTAATTCATTAAACACCACTCTGGCGGTTTCTGTCATATCCTGCTGTTTTAGCATGTCTTTTCCTTTTCCGGTTAACGTGACACACCAATAACTCTTGTCGAAAAAGCCAGCAAGCTGAAAGACAGGTATTCACCGCCACCAGCGCGTTTACTGTACTGACGCGATTTCAGTCATAAAAAACCCGCCAGGCGGCGGGGTGTAAAAAATCTTCTAACGTCAGGCATAAAACGCCCATCGTTAGAGCAAATTTACCACAGATTCGGGAAAAATCAACAACACTATCGCGTTACCCTCTTTAACTGCCGCTCCGCCCATGCCTCTTCAATGTCAAACCGAACCACCAACGTATCGTAAAAGCGTTTCACTGATTTTTTCCACGTATCAAGCGTGATAGCACTCGTCACTTTGCATATGGCATTAAATGCCTCCGTTGATGGCAGCCTTTCACAGCCACGACCACCACAACGCTGGCAATCTCTGATAACAGGCATACCACGTTTTACCGACTCTTCACGATGAATGGCGACACCACGCCCACGGCAATCCTTACAGGCGGTGGAAACCTCACCCTTTCCGCCACACTCCGGACAGGCAACTTTTACCACCTCCCTGACTTTTTTCCATTCTTCCCAGTAAGACGGATACACGCCTTTTGTGCACTTTGCCCACACTGGTGGCTTACCATCCGGATACTGGATCTTGTTTGTAAAAACCTCGCTTTCAATAAATTTTTTTCCGTGACAGCAAGGGCACTGTTTTTTGCTCGCCGCGCTACGGGCATAATCTTCAAACGCATACGAAGCCATAATGCGCATCACTACCGGTTTTATTTCTGCCGGAAGTTTTCTCAACGCCGCCACACGATCGCACCGACTGAGTGCATAATCTGCCAGTAATTCTGTTGCCCGCGCCCTGTCATTCATACTGATGCCCATTTTCCCCAGGAACGCAGAAAACCCCATCTCAGCCCGATTCTGTGTCATGCCCTGCGCGGCCATCACATCAGTGATACTCAGCGCATCTTTTGACGTTGAGGCCGATGCATCGGTCAGGCCAGGGGATTTTGGGGAGTAGTATTTCGGTAAATCTTCCAGTTTCATTTTTTGACCTGCTCTTCATGCATTATGGGGTAAATCTTCACCCCCATAAGTCCACCAGATACTGGCTGACCACGAACGATATTGATTTCATCAAACTGCTCATCGTCCATTAACACTCCCGCATGCGTCAGCGCATCCAGCGGTGCTTTCAGGATATTGTCCAGGTCGCGACGACGCTTATCCGGTGGCTCTGCAATCACCTTTATCGCCAGCCTTCCGGACAGGCTTAATTTCAGCCGCTGCTGGCGAACAATAAGCGCCACAGCCCGGCGATAACGCTTTCCCTCCTCCGAGATAAAATATGTGCTGCCACGGCGTCGCCAGTAAGTGTTCACCGTCGGCGGGTAAGGTAAAACCAAATCTATGAGCATCAGTCACCTCTTTTACCCAAGCACGCCAGTTGCAAAGGCGTGATCAAGAAAACGAAAAATTAAATCAACCTGAGAACCATGCTTTTCTTCGAACGCCAGAGGATCCGCATGAAGCTCGTTGTGATGCTCCCGACACAGCGGTAGCGTGAAAATATCGTGAGATTTTGTCCCCATTCCGCCCTGACCATGACCAATCAGGTGATGGGGATCGTCGGCTGGCTTACCACAACACGCACACGGCTGTGTCTTCACCCAGCGTGTGTATTTCTCGTTAACCCAGCGGCGACGTTTAGGTCGTTTCATGAAAGATTCCGGAGACTCAGGATCAACGGCAATGCTGACCACCGTCTCTTCCTGTGGCGGGTTTTGCTGGTGGGCGTGAGGCAGCGGCGCAAGATTTTTTGTGCGCTGCTTCAGTATGCTGGTGGCGGTCTGCTCTCCCGGTACGATGTCGCTTTCACGGTACATTGAGCGGATTTTTTCCGCACGCAACCCCAGCGAACGACGTAATACCGCTTCCGGTAGCGCGTCCGCCACCTGATTGCGGACCGCCCACCAGGATAATTCAGCCAGCGATAATTCCCGTTCCTGCGAGCCATTCATTGCATGGAGTATGACGTCAATCATCCATGCTGACAGGTTTTGATGAGCAAGTTGCTCGAGTGATTCGGATGTCTGGTCACGCAGCTGGTTGTCGCAGTGCCAGCACAACACCATTGCGCCGGTACCATAACGGTGAATGACGGTTTCGCTGTGATGATAATCGCCGTGTGGCCACTGGCAGGATTTAATATGGCGCAACAGCCAGTCAGACAATGCACCAGCACCACCAGCAGCACGAATCACCCGTGCGTTACTGAAAAACGGCAGCAATGTTTTGTCTTCCACTAGCGGCTGGCGAACGGCAGGAACAACCCCGGACGGCAGATTACGCATGCTTTTCGGTTCCGGCTCCACCAGTACCCGGGTATTGTGGAATACCGGCATGGATTCACGGCCCGGCTTAACGATCACCAGCCCGAGTTCCGGTACCAGAACAGGTCGAAGTAATACTCGCACGTTACCTCCAGATGCGTTGCTGGAATGTGCGGGACGGACGCGGTGATCGTTCGGAGTAAGGAAGCCTGACGGAGATTATCCAGTGACGATAATCGAGGCTGAGGGCTTTCTTAATCTCGTATCCGTGTCTGCGGTAGCACTGAATTAGCCACTCGGCCTGTTCTTCAGTGCATGGGGGATGCTGGAACCAGTCAGATTTGAAAGTGCGGGAACGCCGCCCGTGCCTGCTGGCAAAGACGGCAGAATCATCAGAATTGTGTAATTTGGTATCGTGCGCCATCGGTTGTCTCTGCTGGCGCAGCAGGTGCCAGTTGTTCAGGCTGGCGTGCGAATTGTAAACCAGAATGCCAGGAAAAAACAAAACCCGCCGAAGCGGGTTACGTGCGGGTGCGTTGAGGATGCCTGACACATCAGAGGTGGCGAGGGATTTCTCCCTCGCCGGGTCTCTTACTCCTCAGGTTCGTAAACTGTGAAGACAGCGACCTCCGTCTGGCCGGTTCGGATTCGTACCTCGCAGAGGTCTTTCCTCGTTACCAGTGCCGTCACTATGACGGTTAAACAGATGACGATCAGGGCGATTAACATCGCCTTTTGCTGCTTCATAGCCTGCTTCTCCTTGCCTTTCGGCACGTAAGAGGCTAACCTAGATTTGCCGTTCATAGATTGAGCCTCAGATTAATGTTAAGCGTCTTGCAGGACGCGTAATATTAACTGGGGCTTTTCTCTATCTGCCTTTGGTGTTCATGCCTGAGGCAGATAGCCTCAAGCACCCGCAGCAATTCTACTTAACTCCCGTCACCTCGCCAATATAAAATCAATCAGAAAGGCGATCCATAAGAACAACAGCAAGACAATAAATTGCCATTACAGCCGCAATAGCTAGCGCACATTTGAGAACCAGCACGACAACCTCCTGTATTGGACGTACACCAGTTCTGATAAATATGAGGCTGTCTCATCATTGATTCAATATAACTATTGGGTATAGTTTCTGTGATTTTGTTCTGTAGAAATGGAACACAACAACCAGTCACCACCAGCACTTCTTTAAATACGCCAAGTCCGACGCAAGCTAACCTTCTAGTCCGCTTTGAGCGATCTGCAGACATTGCTAGCAGCCTTCTGTGTGAATTCTCAGGGAGCAGGTCGGCATAGCATCACGTTGAGGCTCTTACCCTACTTGTTGACACCAACCCTAACTCCACAGACTGATTCATAAATTAGTAATCTGCGTGTTTCGCACTTTTCAGAAATGCTTTCATATTTTCATTAGGTCGCTCAATTTCGAAGTTACTTCCATATAACTCTTGTAATTTTGGCCATAACTTACTTAATAACCCTCTCCTGCGATAAAATGGATGTATCCAAACGGTAGATAGGTACGGAGAATTTGCATTTGAATTGTTTATTGTGACCAGCCCAACTAAACATTGTCGATAACCACTATTATCCATTGATTGTATTTCTTCGACGAATGGATACGCGATTACATCAGTCCAACCATGATCGGTTGTATCCCATTGCATTCCGTCATGACATTCCTTCGACTGATAGCGGCGTAAAGCTACACACGCGAGCTTTTGCCAATCTGGAGAATTAATTGTGATCTCTTCATCGTATGACGCGCCTATTGGAGCGGGTATTGGTCTGATTAATCCAGCATGGCATTCATCATAGAACTTCATGTTTCCCTCAGAAACGTTGTGTACGTTGGGTTGCTCCATGTGTGCGCCATTCAAAAATAGCTCTGATAGTAGTGTATCTACACTGTAATCTTTATTGATTATTGTCGGCTTAGAGTTTTTCTTATTAAGGCCGCGAGTAACGATTTTTTGATCAATGTTAACAACATGGAATAATCCGTCGGGGAGGCTAGCGAACCACGATGGGGCATCGGACCAGAATAGCATGCCTTTTGTACTTCTTAAGAGTTTAATTAAGTTAATACAAGCTTCTTCACTAGTCTTGCCGTTGATGCGAAGTATGTTAGGACTAAAGTAATATTCATCCATATCAGGGAATGCAGCTTCGCAAAACTCCTGTACATAATTTAGCACCTGGATTCTACAGAGATCATCATAGCTGGTAATAACTAAGGGGGTATCTTCATTACTATTATGATTATCAATAATGCAATCTATAGCGAGACTTACTGCTTTGCGTATCACTTCAGTTGAATCTAACGACTCTAAAAATTTTGTCTTTCGTGTGCGAATATCCATGTATGACCTGCGCTATTAAAATTCATGAATGAACGGTTTGTCATCTGGTTGCAAAATGGTGGTTTTATTCGTTGCTACATTTAAACTGTTGTAGAGCATAATTGCCAGGTTCGATGCATTTTCAATCAGCGTTTCAAGATCCTGGTCTGTAATCACTACGAGGTTCCCTTCTTTATCCTTTCCACCACGATGCACTAAGTGATTTCGATTGAGGGTTGCCAATTCAATAGCTTCTATCGGACAGTCTTTTTGTACTTTTATATCGAATGTAGCTTCATAGCGGTCGATTACCTTTTTAGTGCTATGCCAGCTTGCACTGATCAAGTGTTCCTTGATTGACCTGATTAGCTCTCCCCTAATTTTCTCGATGGGTTCACCCTTGAAAGGCAACGCAGCAATATCTTTGCTTACTTTAAATTCAGTCTTACCTTTTTCTATACAATTGGCTATGTAGACATCATCTTTCTCTATAGAATTAATGAATAGCTCAACATAAAGCGTTTCCAAAGCTGTAATAACATTCGTGTAGAGCAAACTAAGCAAGTGGTTTTTTTGCTGTTGTTCAGTTTTATCTTTTGCAAGTTTTTTTATTTTATCGATATTATCAATGAATTTTAAATACGGATTACCGGAAGACGTTACAGCGTCGTAGATATCATCATCGTACCAATCATCTATATTATTTGAGTTTCCAGACCAGTCAAAACATTGTGTTTGTAATTCATCTACTAATTCCTCAATATACTCAGATTTAACATATTGACCGAAGATGGATTGTAGTTCTTCGCTCGCATCATACGGCCCGCCATATATGTAAGCATAGCCACCTTCTCTACTTTCATACGGACAAGCATTTGCCGGATCTTCAAAGTTTTCAAAGAACCAGTTTTTCATTACTTCGAGTTGATCTTTTTTGCTTATGTATTTTAAAGATTTTAGTGGAACTTTCTTTCCATTAACCTCGAAAACAATTTTCACGATGTAACGCTCCCTTGTATCAATTGCGCAACTATTATACCACAGCGAAATACAGGGCATAACCTGCCTCCTTAAACTAACATACCATGAGCCAGCAATGTCCGCTATTGGCACAAAGCGGACAACCACGCTAGCTCTACCCTGTGCCACAAAATGTCAATTTGCATCTGAACTAATGCACTTTAATCTCGTCACTTCAATAAATACCGAACATCACCCTGATAAAACGACAATATGCGCTGCATAACTTCACTCTTCCGGCACTCGCGACAGATTATGTTCTGACGCCTGTCGTAGCGACGTATTTCTCCGTCAGGTAATGACCAGATAAGGTCCGGATCAACCGCAGATGGTTTCTTCAGCTTTGCCCTTGAGAGCTTTTTACTGGCATTTTGCCAGTCCTTACGCGCCTGTTCAGACGGGAATAACCCGTAACCAGAGTTGCATACATCGCCGCTGGCAACCAGCTCTCTTGCGAGAACGCTCATCAGATATCTTGTCGCACCTGTCTTGACTTCCAGTTGCCGTAACGTCTCACGCCCACTCTGGCGTACGAGTTCAACAACCTGTCCTTTAATTTTTTCCCGCTCTTCTTGTGTAAAAACTTTTGCCACAAGCCCTCCTGAAAATTACCTCATGACCAGAAATTAACACTTACCCCCTGAAGCCCGGCGGAATTTCGTTATCCGGTTCAGAAATATGATTCACACAACGCTGGTTGTTCGTGCCGCTTACCGGGAGCAACCAGGGGTTCTCAAAATTCCGGTCCGGTCCAAAAAACGTCGTCGCTCGCTGAACAAATTCCGTTCCCGTTTTCCCGGTAGCCGCCAAGTATCTTGCGTAACGCCTCACGCCATCCAGCATGGCCTCTGGTGGCACCCCCTCGCGTAATCTGGCCTTCCAGGCACTGAAAGCGGATTTCTTCGGGTTTGCCCCAGCACGCAACGGGTACTCCCGCCAGACCTGTTCGAACACATCCGGATAATCCACTCGTCCCACAGACTGCCCGGTGTTTTCCGGGACTACCCGATCGGCTTCCCGCTGAATGGCGGAATCGGCTTCGGGCTGCTGCAGTTGGTGTGATTGCTCCGGCCTTGCGGTCATCACCTGCTGCACAGCGCCCGAATCGGCTTTCAGCGCATACGCTGAATCGGCTTCCGGTGTCGTGCCTGCTGGCTGACCAAGATTGACGGTCTGAACATCCCCTGCCTGGTTCGTGGCGTTTTTTACGCCATGGACCATAGTGTTTTGATCTTCTTGATCTGTATCTTTATCTGTATCTTTATCTGTCGTGACTCGTCGTGACATGTGCGTGACATTTCGTGACGCGCCGTGACAATCGCCATTTTGTTCCCGCTTTCTTTCCCTCTCTCGCTGCGCCCTCTTGCGCTCTGCAGGAGATTTTGCGGTTTGCGAAATATTGCCGTTGTCCTCTTTAAGCACCTGGCGTTTTTCCCATCCAGTGATTAAATCACCATCAAGTACCCGCCCCTGCATCGTCTGCAAAATTGAATCAATTACCTCTTCTGTCACGTCGAGCGCACTTGCCAAATCTTCTGTCGTGACATCAATGTGACCTCGCGTGACATTTCGTGACGCGCTCACCAGGAGGTGGATATACACTGCCATCACTGTTGCAATTGGCTGCCCTGACACCCTGGCAATTGTTCGCCACTTAGGGTCATTTGGCATGTCATGCCATAATCTGAGCCAGGCGTTAGCCATACTCACCTCTTCTGATACCGAATCTTTTTACTCACGAGTTGCCGGAAGCGATTCGATATGGCTATTGTCAGTCAATGTACTGCCACAGCATTTCCTGCCGGGCCACCACGGTTCATCTGATTGAAACCGGCGATTGCCACTGCGACAAAATCATCAGCGTCTCTCACCAGTCGCTCCCGCGTCTCCACCAGCTCCCGAAAATAAGCTGAACTGTGGCTGCGCATTCTGGCCACCAGCAAAGGTGGCATTGCCTTTTCGATCGCTGGTAACAACGCCTGAATTTTTTCAACTGCATCAGGGGTGTCTTTCTCTATCCAGCGGAAAATTTTCTGGGTATTGCGAGCCAGGGCTTCCGGATGGCTGTCGTCGTACAGTTCAGGAAACGTCATACCCAACTCAAAATAAGCCTGGGTTATTCCAGCTGCCGGAACTTTTTCGCCATCAGGACGCGCCCAGGCATTCATCGCCATGCGGATGTGTTCATGCTTGATTTTCATGAATCCCCCCCTTGGTTAGAAGGCGGATTATGATCAGAACCGGGAATGACAACCGTCGGTATGTGTAACTCATATTTGAGCGCCCCGGCAGTGACTGCCTGAATTAGCAACGCCCATTTCCACGGAACCTCTTCCCCCCACATGCTGACTGTGGTTTTTGACGTTCCTAGAGCTGCGGCTGTTTTAACAACTCCGCCAAAATAGCCTAATACTTCTGATTTTTTCATGAGTCGCTCCATAAAACTGAACGCCAAAAGTTTAATAATCAAAACCAAAGAAAGTCAAGAAACAAAACCATCTGTGTTTTAAAATCAAAACATGAACAAGCAAACAATATCTGAACGCATAACCCAACGTATGCATGCGCTAAACCTGAAAGGCAAAGACCTTGTCAATGCCACTGGCGCATCAAAAGGCTCCGTAAGTCAATGGATGAACGGTGGAGGAGCGCCGTCCTCGCGTTACATAAGTTCACTGGCAAAAATATTGAAAGTAAACGAAAATTGGCTTCTTAATGGAGGAGAGTTAAATACAGGTGATTCGCTTGATCTATCTTTACCGCCGATAAAAACGGTTCCGCTACTATCACTTCAGCAGGCAGCAAGCTGGAGTGATTATATGAAAAATTCCTCAATAACCTCTTGTGTGCAGCTTGTCGGAGAAATCCCGGCCAATACCTTTGCAGTTGTTCTAGAGAGTGACAGTATGTCAACATCTGGTGGGGGAGTTTCCATCCCAAATGGTTCAACAGTTTTTGTTGATCCCGATCGAACCGTACAACCAGGAAATATTGTCCTTGCCTTACCCAAAGGGACCACAACACCTGTCATTCGTAAACTGGAGATAGAAGGGCCGGATATTCTTTTAGTCCCCACGAATCCTCGCTACCCTTCAATTATGCTGGATGATCTATCTTGCATATTGGGCGTATGCTTTAAAATTCAACAAAATATTTAACCGACCTCATCTATTTGATTAACTGTATGCCATCGTGGTGATGGCTTAACAGCTGCCTGCTTAAAATGTTTTGATAAAAAAACATTGACCTGAAAAGTTCATTTTTCTAAACTTAATTCATTCCCTCTCCCCACCCCACAGAATGCAGGGCAATACTTCTAGTTACCAGGCAGTGGTCAGGGGTTAAGTAGCCAGCCCGAGGCGTAAGAACATGACGGCAGGGTTCAACTTTAATAACTATGCAGCAGGTTTTTGTTCCGCTACCCCGGCGTTAAGGGGAAATGAGGTCAGCATGGATACTATCGATCTTGGCAACAGCGAATCTCTGGTATGTGGCGTGTTCCCCAACCAGGACGGTACGTTCACCGCGATGACGTATACCAAAAGCAAAACGTTTAAAACCGAAAATGGTGCCCGTCGCTGGCTGGAAAGAAACTCAGGTGAGTGATATGGATTTCGACACAATCATGGAAAAGGCTTACGAAGAATACTTCGAAGGCCTTGCCGAAGGCGAAGAAGCTCTCAGCTTCAGTGAGTTTAAACAGGCGCTTTCCAGCTCGGCAAAATCTAACGGCTGATAAGCGAAGCAGCACCGCGAGGAATCAGTATGCAGAAACGAGAACCCGTCATCATCGCGCCAGACTATACCAATGATGAACTTTATGAGTGGATGCGCCAGAAAATTAATGCAGCGCAGGATTTGAAATGGGCCAATGAAGCCAGGGCTAAGCAGGCTGAAAATCTGTCCGCTCTGGAGCAGGATATCACCAATCTGGAAAAAGCAGCGGCATTAAGCATTGCCAGAATGATTACATACCCGCGTGAATAGCTAACCAACGAAGCTAAGGTTGGTAATTAAGGAGTTCTCCACGGGTGAGGTGGAGTGCGTGCGCCGGACACGGGTGAGCATCCGGCACTGACAGTTTACTGAAAGGATATTTCCCTGAAAAGTCAGACCATAACGCGAAAGCGCACGGCGAGGTAGCTGGTTCATAGATAGCCTGTCGTTAAATTTTCGTCGACCGTGCGCTTCCGGTTGTGGCAATCCGCGAAATGGCGCGGCGGTAAGTATGGCGGGGTTATTCCTTCCACCGTTGAGGACACCGGGTTGTCAGGTTGACCATACGCTTAAGTGACAACCCCGCTGCAACGCCCTCTGTTATCAATTTTCTGGTGACGTTTGGCGGTATCAGTTTTACTCCGTGACTGCTCTGCCGCCCTTTTTAAAGTGAATTTTGTGATGCGGTGAATGCGGCTAAGCGCACGCGGAACAGTTAAAACCAAAAACAGTGTTATGGGTGGATTCTCTGTATCCGGCGTTAATTGTTAACTGGTTAACGTCACCTGGAAGCACCAGGCACCGCATCACAAAATTCATTGTTGAGGACGCGATAATGGAAACGTTATTACCAAACGTTAATACGTCTGAAGGTTGTTTTGAAATTGGTGTCACTATCAGTAACCCTGTATTTACTGAAGATGCCATTAACAAGAGAAAACACGAACGGGAGCTATTAAATAAAATATGCATTCTTTCAATGTTGGCCCGTTTACGTCCGATACAAAAAGGATGCTGGCAATGAATACAGCATTTGCACTTGTTCTGACAGTTTTTCTTGTTTCCGGAGAGCCAGTTGATACTGCAGTCAGTGTTCACAGGACAATGCAGGAGTGTGTGACTGCAGCAACCGAACAGAAAATTCCCGGTAACTGTTACCCGGTCGATAAAGTTATTCACCAGGATAATAACGAAATCCCGGCAGGTCTTTAAAACAGTTCCGTAATAAACATCCGATTTCATTCTTATATGCCAGCAATGGCAGGGATTTGTTCACCCTTAAATCTGTAATGAGGTAAAACAAAATGAGTAAAGTCTTTATTTGCGCCGCCATTCCGGACGAACAGGCAATAAAGGAAGAAGGTGCCGTCGCTGTAGCCACTGCCATTGAAGCCGGTGATGAACGTCGCGCCCGCGCAAAATTTCACTGGCAATTCCTGGAACATTATCCGGCTGCTCAGGACTGCGCTTATAAATTTCTTGTTTGCGAGGATAAACCCGGTATACCCCGCCCTGCCCTCGATTCCTGGGATGCTGAATATATGCAGGAAAACCGCTGGGATGAGGCGTCTGCTTCCTTTGTTCCGGTCGAGACTGAATCCGATCCGATGAACGTCACTTTTGACAAGCTGGCCCCTGAAGTACAGAACGCTGTCATGGTTAAGTTCGACACATGTGAAAACATCACCGTTGATATGGTTATTAGCGCACAGGAATTGTTGCAGGAAGACATGGCAACATTCGACGGACATATCGTTGAAGCGTTGATGAAAATGCCAGAAGTTAACGCCATGTATCCGGAGCTTAAGTTGCACGCCATTGGGTGGGTTAAGCATAAATGTATTCCTGGTGCTAAATGGCCCGAAATTCAGGCAGAGATGCGCATCTGGAAAAAACGTCGCGAAGGTGAACGCAAGGAAACCGGAAAATACACGTCTGTTGTTGATCTCGCCCGCGCCAGAGCCAATCAACAGTACACTGAAAATTCAACAGGAAAAATCAGCCCGGTCATTGCTGCCATTCATCGCGAATACAAGCAGACATGGAAAACACTGGATGACGAACTGGCCTACGCTCTCTGGCCTGGTGATGTGGATGCCGGAAACATTGACGGCAGCATCCATCGCTGGGCAAAAAAAGAAGTTATCGACAACGACCGCGAAGACTGGAAGCGTATCTCGGCATCAATGCGCAAACAGCCTGATGCCCTTCGCTACGACCGCCAAACTATTTTTGGCCTTGTCCGTGAGCGTCCGATCGACATTCACAAAGATCCCGTAGCACTGAACAAATATATCTGCGAATACCTGACGACAAAGGGCGTGTTTGAGAATGAAGAAACAGACCTGGGCACTGTTGATGTTCTCCAGTCATCAGAAACACAAACTGATGCAGTGGAAACTGAGGTATCTGATATCCCAAAAAATGAAACCGCGCCGGAAGCTGAACCATCTGTAGAGCGTGAGGGGCCGTTCTATTTCCTCTTCGCAGATAAGGACGGAGAAAAATACGGTCGCGCAAACAAACTTTCTGGTCTGGATAAGGCACTGGCTGCTGGCGCCACTGAAATCACAAAAGAAGAATATTTTGCCCGAAAAAATGGCACATACACGGGCTTACCGCAAAATGTAGATACCGCTGAAGATTCAGAACAACCAGAGCCGATAAAAGTTACCGCTGACGAAGTAAACAAAATTATGCAGGCAGCCAATATCAGCCAGCCTGACGCCGATAAGTTGCTTGCTGCATCACGTGGTGAATTTGTTGAAGGGATTAGTGACCCGAATGATCCGAAATGGATTAAGGGGATCCAGACCCGCGATTCTGTGAGCCAGAACCAGCATGAATCGGAACGGAACTACCAAAAAGCGGAACAAAACAGTCCAAATGCGTTACAAAACGAGCCAGAAACGAAACAGCCTGAACCAGTGGCGCACCAGGAAGTGGAAAAAGCCTGCACCGCCTGCGGTCAGACCGGCGGCGGCAACTGTCCTGATTGTGGCGCGGTGATGGGCGACGCAACATACCAAGAAACATTCGATGAAGAGTATCAGGTTGAAGTTCAGGAAGATGATCCGGAGGAAATGGAAGGCGCTGAACATCCACACAAGGAGAACACTGGCGGCAATCAGCATCACAATAGCGATAATGAAACTGGCGAGACGGCAGATCACCCAATTAAGGTGAACGGTCATCACGAAATCACATCCACCAGCAGGACGTGTGACCATCTAATGATCGACCTTGAAACCATGGGAAAAAATCCTGATGCCCCGATCATCTCAATAGGTGCAATATTTTTCGATCCGCAAACCGGAGATATGGGACCGGAATTTAGTAAGACTATCGATCTGGAAACTGCTGGCGGAGTCATTGATCGGGACACCATTAAATGGTGGCTTAAGCAATCACGCGAAGCGCAATCTGCCATTATGACCGATGAAATCCCGTTAGATGATGCACTGTTACAATTGCGGGAATTTATCGACGAAAACTCCGGTGAATTTTTTGTTCAGGTTTGGGGAAATGGAGCCAACTTCGACAACACGATTTTGCGCCGTTCATACGAACGGCAGGGGATCCCCTGCCCGTGGCGTTACTACAACGATCGCGATGTACGCACAATCGTTGAGCTGGGGAAAGCCATAGACTTCGATGCCAGAACGGCTATTCCATTCGAAGGTGAGCGCCATAATGCACTTGATGACGCCCGTTACCAGGCAAAATACGTTTCAGCTATCTGGCAAAAACTGATCCCAAATCAGGCTGATTTTTAATGTTCAACCCCGGTCGTTGCCCACCAGCTATAGTGGCGGCGACCATGATTAGCGAACGACGCTCATGGCAAGACTTATTCTGCTCACTGAGTGGGCAAAGGAGGAATTCAGTGAACCGGTCCCTACTCCGAGTACGTTAAGTAAATACGCTAAAGCCGGAATGATATTTCCTCTCCCCAAAAAAGTTGGAAGACGCTGGCGAGTGGATCCGCAAGCTCGCTTTGTCGGAATGGTAAACAAGCCGGAGGTGATCGCCACAGATCACCCTGCTTTGAAGAGGATACTGGAAGATGGCGCGCCCGCGAAAATATAAAACCGATGTTCCGGGATTATCTCCGTATTTTGACAAAAGAAATAACAAAGTTTACTGGCGTTACAGGCATCCCATAACAGGCAAAAATCACGGTCTCGGCAGTATTGACCAGAAACTGGCAGAAACTATTGCAGCAGAAGCGAACAGCCGTCTTGCCCGGCAGCAAATGGAACAAATGCTCAGTCTGCAGGAGAAAATTATTAGTGACACCGGCGGTTCATCAACCGTTACCATTTTTCTGAATAATTACAGAAAAATTCAACAGGAAAGATATGAAAACGGCGAGATCAAACTCAACACGCTGAAACAGAAAGCGGCCCCTCTCAGGGTATTTGATGAACGTTTTGGCACCAGACCGTTAGATGCCATAACCGTAAAAGATGTGGTATCAGTACTGGAAGAGTACAAGGCCAGAGGACATAACAGAATGGGACAAATTTTCAGGAAAGTACTGATCGATGTTTTCCGGGAAGCTCAGCAAACGGGCGATGTCCCGCCAGGCTTTAACCCTGCAGAATCGGCAAAAAAACCGCAGGTGCGGATATCAAGACAGCGACTGACTTTTGATGAGTGGATGATGATTTATAACGCAGCGGAAAAGGATGGTTACTTTTTACAGCGCGGTATGCTGCTGGCACTGATGACAGGCCAGCGCCTTTCAGATATTTGCAAAATGCAATTTTCGGATATCCGGGATGGTTATCTTCATGTCGAACAGCAAAAAACAGGAACCCGGATTGCCATCCCTCTGGCTCTGCGTTGCGATAAATTAAATCTCACCCTAGATGATGTGGTGTCATCCTGCCGCGATTGCGTTCTTAGTCCGTGGCTATTGCACCACCATCACGCGAAAGGGACAGCTAAGCGCGGCGGGATGGTTAAGCCAGCAACATTAACCGTTGCATTTAAAAAAGCCCGGGATTCTGTGGATTACAACTGGCGTGCTAATGGCACCCCACCCTCTTTCCATGAGCAGAGATCTTTATCAGAGCGATTGTTCAGAGAGCAGGGGGTTGATACCAAAATTTTGCTGGGCCATTCGAATCAAAAAATGACCGATATTTACAACGACGCACGCGGTAAGGAATGGAAAAAACTGGTCATTTGATGACCAGTTTTGCAGAGGGGTTTTGCAGAGGTTTTGCAGAGAAAATTAAAAACGATATCCTGCGGAGAACATAAACACCCACGGATCCAGTCGTACCGAGTCTTTTACGGTAGTAACACCAGATTTGTACTTAGCCGTGGTATCGATATCCATGTACCACACTGACATGTTAACCAACCAGTCACGGTTAATCAGATAATCAACCCCCACCTGCCCGGCAGCTCCCCAAGAGTCTTTCAGACTGAGATCGGAAAGCCCCGCCTCTTTGCCATGATCGTTAAATCCATTATCAAAGAAGGTGGTGTAGTTAATACCTGCACCAACGTAAGGACGGAATTTGCTGCTGGCATCACCAAAATACCACTGCGCCATCAGTGTTGGCGGCAGATGATGAACGGTTGCAATATCGCCGGTCGCCCGGGTGCCGATTTTATGGCGGAACGGCGTTGCTGCCAGTAATTCCACACCAATGTTGTCGGTCGCCATATAAGTAAACGTCAGGCCCAGTTGAGTGTTATTGGTCACGCTGAATCCACCCAAACTTCCTAACGTACCACCAGCACCTTCTGTTGGACGTACGGTTGCAGAACCTGCACGCATAAAAAATTCGCCGGCTTCATGTGCAAAGGCACTGCCAGAGAGAAGAGTTGCTACTGCCAAAGCCGCCACTGTTAACTTTTTCATATCCGCTCCGTCGTTATGGTTATAAAAACGTGACGAATATACCCACATTGGGGTAACAAATGATCCTACACAGATCACATTACATATGGTAATTCACCCTTTATTGATCTGGATTAATTTAGAAGTTGCATTGAAAATCCTGGTTAATGTGATTTAAATCAATTTTTATATATTTCGCTACGCAAATATTAACTCGCTCGCCACTTTCAGCGGTTTGCCCACGCCTGAAGGCCAGCAATTACCTCCGCTTTACAAAGATATGCTTTTCCATACAAGACCTGATGCTGCCACCCGGGGCTTAACCAGGGTACAATTGCCCGCTAATTAACACCTGCATAAAACTCAAGGAGAGTGCATGTCTATCACGGCGCAGTCCGTATACCGTGACACCGGAAATTTTTTCCGTAATCAATTTATGACCATTCTGTTGGTATCGTTGCTATGTGCGTTTATCACAGTGGTGTTAGGGCATGTTTTCTCACCCAGTGATGCACAGCTTGCGCAGCTCAATGACGGCGTACCCGTTAGCGGCAGTAGTGGGTTGTTCGACCTGGTTCAGAATATGTCACCGGAACAGCAACAAATTTTGCTGCAGGCTTCAGCGGCGTCCACTTTTTCAGGATTAATCGGTAACGCCATTCTCGCCGGGGGCGTAATATTAATTATCCAGCTGGTGTCTGCGGGTCAGAGAGTCAGTGCGCTGCGAGCTATTGGTGCCAGTGCGCCGATATTACCAAAGTTATTTATTCTGATTTTTCTGACTACCCTTTTAGTACAGATTGGCATCATGCTGGTGGTCGTTCCGGGAATTATCATGGCCATTTTACTGGCTCTGGCACCGGTGATGCTGGTACAGGACAAAATGGGCGTTTTTGCCTCGATGCGTAGCAGTATGCGGCTGACATGGGCGAATATGCGTCTGGTGGCACCCGCAGTACTGAGCTGGTTGCTGGCAAAAACACTGTTGCTGCTTTTTGCCTCTTCTTTTGCCGCATTAACCCCGGAAATTGGTGCCGTACTGGCGAACACCTTGAGCAACCTGATTTCAGCCGTATTGCTCATCTATCTGTTCCGCCTGTATATGTTGATTCGCCAATAACCTTAAGCATTTGATTACGGAATCGTAAAATGAAGCAGTTTCTTGATTTTTTACCGCTGGTTGTCTTTTTCGCGTTTTACAAGATTTATGACATCTATGCGGCTACTGCGGCGCTCATCGTCGCCACGGCGATTGTGCTTATATATAGCTGGGTTCGCTTTCGTAAGGTTGAGAAGATGGCCCTGATCACTTTTGTTCTGGTGGTCGTCTTCGGTGGCTTGACGCTGTTCTTCCACAATGATGAGTTTATTAAATGGAAGGTTACTGTCATTTATGCCCTGTTTGCGGGTGCCCTGTTAGTCAGCCAATGGGTGATGAAAAAGCCGCTAATTCAGCGGATGCTGGGTAAAGAACTCACCCTGCCGCAATCGGTATGGTCGAAGCTGAATCTGGCCTGGGCTGTTTTCTTTATCCTTTGCGGTCTGGCAAACATCTACATCGCATTCTGGCTGCCGCAAAATATTTGGGTCAACTTTAAAGTCTTTGGCCTGACCGCCCTTACCTTAATCTTCACATTGTTAAGCGGTATCTATATCTACCGCCACATGCCGCAGGAAGATAAATCCTAACCAGACTGCCAGTCCTTCAGGGGCTGGCGCTGTATCTCCTCTGTTCTCCTCAGGAAAATCATAGTAGCATCGCGCCTGTGATTTTCCTTTTAAGTCGGTTTTACCATGTCTACAACACATAACGTCCCTCAGGGCGATCTTGTTTTACGTACTTTAGCCATGCCCGCCGATACCAATGCCAATGGTGACATCTTTGGTGGTTGGTTAATGTCACAAATGGATATTGGCGGCGCTATTCTGGCGAAAGAAATTGCCCATGGTCGTGTAGTGACCGTGCGGGTTGAAGGAATGACTTTCTTACGGCCGGTTGCGGTCGGCGATGTGGTGTGCTGCTATGCACGCTGTGTCCAGAAAGGGACGACATCAGTCAGCATTAATATTGAAGTGTGGGTGAAAAAAGTGGCGTCTGAACCAATCGGGCAACGCTATAAAGCAACAGAAGCATTATTTAAGTATGTCGCGGTTGATCCCGAAGGAAAACCTCGCGCCTTACCCGTTGAGTAATAATCAAAAGCCTCCGGTCGGAGGCTTTTGACTTTATGCTTACTGAATTTCGGTAGTGCCGTTAATTTTAAACAGGATATTCACCACAATCCCACTGCCTGGCTTACCCGGCTCATAACGCCATCTGCGCATCGCATTTTTCACCTCACGCTCAAACATGTTTGCAGGCTTGGCTGAGAGGATTTGTACGTTATCCACGCGACCATCTGGCGTGACATCAAATTTAACTTTAACCTGCCCTTCAATGCGCAATGCCTGTGCTCGTGCCGGATACTGCGGCTGATTACGGCTTAATGCGCGTGGTCCTGAAGCCACACTGGTAACCGGCTTGCTGGTTGCAGCCGTTGCCGTACTTGATGTCGGGCGCGCGGGTGCCGTATTTTCAAACGGTGATGCCGGACGCGACTCTACGGGTTTGACATCGCGTTTTGGCTGCTCCACCTTTTTCACCGGCTTCGGTTTTGGCTTAGGTTTCGGCTTCGGCTTTTCAATGACCACCGGAGCTTCTTTTGGCGGTTCAGGGATCGGCTCAGGTTCCGGTTCTGGCTCTACCACCGGCTCCGGTGGTGGCTGAACGGCTTGTGGCGGTTCAAGATCAGCAGGCGCAACCATCGTGACAGAAATCGGCTGCGCAGGCGCAGGTAGTTCAATAACCTGATGTACCGAGGTATAGAGCAAACCCGCCACAACAGCACCATGAATGCAGACCGAAAGTAACGTCGGCCAGGGGAAGCGGCGAGGTAAATCAAGGGTCATTGAAGTCATAATCATTTCAGTAGAAAAACCAGGTCCCGATTTTAAATGCAAATAGCAATCATATTCAATAAGGCAAGACGATCAGGATCAGTGAAAATGTCATTTTTGGCGTAATTGACCTTACTTTATGCATGGTCTTAACAAAGACATCATCTTTCCGTTGCAGATCTTCGCCCTTTCAAATAACGTACTTTACAACTTTCCCGAACAAGGAGTTGTGCCTGTGTTGTATGTTATTTACGCTCAAGACAAAGCTGATAGCCTCGAAAAACGCCTTTCCGTTCGTCCGGCACATTTGGCACGTTTACAGTTACTGCATGATGAAGGTCGTTTGTTGACCGCCGGTCCAATGCCAGCGGTAGACAGTAACGATCCAGGGGCTGCGGGATTTACTGGCTCAACCGTTATTGCTGAATTTGAGTCGCTGGAAGCAGCTCAGGCCTGGGCCGATGCTGACCCGTACGTAGCGGCAGGAGTCTATGAACACGTTTCAGTGAAACCATTTAAGAAAGTGTTCTGAATAGAAATTCAATATTTAAGGGCACGGTTTTTGCAACCGTGTTCTTGTTTGGCCTTTCCTTATAGGTCGGTCAGTGCATTCACCACCACAAGCAGATAATAACTTTATCTGTATTTCTTTATATGATGTGAACATATTCAGGAAAATGCCCTTTCCTGACGCAGAGTTGCTCACTCAAAACCTTTGATTACTGCGGATAAAGTCATCTACTATTGTTTAACACATTCACGCGCTGCATGTATGTTCAGAAAATGTGCACGTTGAGATAATTAAACAAAATTGTGGTTACAGAGGTATCAGTGAGTCACTGGACTACATTCAAACAAACAGCAACAAAGTTATGGGTGACCCTACGGCACGACATTCTCGCGCTGGCCGTCTTTTTAAATGGATTGCTTATTTTTAAAACAATCTATGGTATGTCGGTCAATTTGCTTGATATTTTCCATATCAAAGCATTTTCAGAGCTGGATCTCTCCTTGCTGGCAAACGCCCCACTCTTTATGCTCGGCGTATTTCTTGTCCTGAACTCCATTGGCTTACTGTTCCGGGCAAAGCTCGCATGGGCAATCAGTATCATTTTGTTGTTGATAGCGCTAATTTACACTCTGCATTTTTATCCCTGGCTGAAATTTAGTATTGGATTTTGCATTTTTACGCTGGTGTTTTTGCTGATACTGCGCAAAGACTTCTCCCACAGTAGCGCAGCAGCCGGGACAATTTTCGCATTTATTAGTTTCACGACGTTACTATTTTACTCCACTTACGGTGCGCTTTATTTAAGCGAAGGTTTTAATCCGCGAATAGAAAGTTTGATGACCGCGTTCTATTTTTCGATAGAAACCATGTCAACCGTCGGCTATGGCGATATTGTCCCTGTTTCTGAATCAGCACGATTGTTCACTATTTCGGTCATTATTTCCGGCATTACCGTTTTTGCCACATCTATGACCTCAATTTTTGGTCCGCTTATCCGCGGGGGATTCAACAAACTTGTAAAAGGAAACAATCATACAATGCATCGTAAAGATCATTTTATTGTTTGCGGACATTCGATTCTCGCCATCAATACGATTCTGCAACTGAATCAACGCGGACAAAACGTAACGGTTATCAGCAACTTGCCTGAAGATGATATCAAGCAACTTGAGCAACGCTTAGGCGATAACGCCGATGTTATCCCCGGTGACAGTAATGACAGTTCAGTGTTAAAGAAAGCGGGAATCGATCGTTGCCGGGCCATTCTGGCGCTGAGTGATAACGATGCAGATAACGCGTTTGTTGTACTCTCGGCAAAAGATATGAGCAGTGATGTCAAAACAGTTCTCGCCGTCAGTGATAGCAAAAACCTGAATAAGATTAAGATGGTACATCCGGATATCATTCTCTCACCACAACTGTTTGGCAGCGAAATTCTGGCGCGAGTTTTAAATGGTGAAGAGATTAATAATGATATGCTCGTTTCAATGTTGTTGAACTCCGGTCATGGCATTTTCAGCGATAACGATGAACAAGAAACGAAAGCTGACAGTAAAGAATCGGCGCAAAAATAGAGTTTAAAGACGGAAGAGTAAACTTATTGGGCACCGCAATGGTGCCCAGTACATTTAGATATTGTAGATCGCAAACAATAACGAGTTACGCTGTTTGTTTAGAATGCACTTCCTGATGCTGTGGATACGCATATTTCGGCGCGACTGCCCCTCAAGCCAACGCGATTTACGTCGGCTAGCCTGACGCTGCATGCGCCAACGCCCCACTTCCGTTCTACTCCGCTTCATGTTAACTACTCTATGCAACAACAGAATGGTCATTATACCCCCGCCCCTGACGCTGACCAGTGCTTTTCCCGCGTTTTTATTTGCCAGATGAATCCATATGCGTAAACTCATAACAATGCGCTTTCAAAAGGATTTCTAATCTATGACAACCGTTTATACGTTGGTGAGTTGGTTGGCCATTCTGGGATACTGGTTGCTCATTGCAGGCGTAACTTTACGCATTCTAATGAAACGACGCGCAGTTCCCTCCGCGATGGCCTGGCTGTTGATTATTTACATTCTGCCGTTAGTCGGAATTATTGCCTATCTTGCCGTTGGCGAGCTCCATTTAGGCAAACGCCGCGCTGAGCGCGCCAGAGCGATGTGGCCTTCCACCGCAAAATGGCTTAACGACCTTAAAGCCTGTAAGCATATCTTCGCCGAAGAAAATAGCAGTGTCGCTGCGCCATTATTCAAGCTTTGCGAGCGTCGTCAGGGGATCGCTGGGGTCAAAGGGAATCAGCTACAACTGATGACCGAGTCAGATGATGTGATGCAGGCGTTAATCCGCGACATCCAGCTCGCGCGCCATAATATTGAGATGGTGTTTTATATCTGGCAGCCCGGCGGCATGGCGGACCAGGTGGCTGAATCATTAATGGCCGCTGCACGGCGCGGTATTCATTGCCGATTGATGCTCGACTCCGCCGGGAGTGTGGCTTTTTTCCGCAGCCCGTGGCCCGAGCTAATGCGTAATGCCGGTATTGAAGTTGTCGAAGCCTTAAAGGTCAATCTGATGCGTGTGTTTTTACGCCGTATGGACCTGCGCCAACATCGCAAGATGATCATGATTGATAATTACATCGCGTACACCGGCAGCATGAATATGGTCGACCCTCGCTACTTCAAACAAGATGCGGGCGTAGGGCAATGGATTGATCTGATGGCGCGTATGGAAGGCCCCATCGCCACCGCGATGGGGATTATTTATTCCTGCGACTGGGAGATTGAAACCGGGAAACGTATTCTGCCGCCGCCACCAGATGTCAATATTATGCCGTTTGAGCAGGCCAGCGGTCACACTATTCACACAATTGCTTCTGGCCCCGGCTTTCCGGAAGATCTCATTCACCAGGCATTATTGACTGCTGCTTATTCGGCTCGTGAATATTTGATCATGACAACGCCCTATTTTGTGCCAAGCGATGATTTACTTCATGCGATTTGCACGGCGGCGCAGCGCGGGGTGGATGTCAGTATTATCCTTCCGCGAAAAAATGACTCGATGCTGGTCGGCTGGGCCAGTCGCGCATTCTTTACAGAACTGCTGGCTGCTGGGGTTAAAATTTATCAGTTTGAAGGCGGGTTACTGCATACCAAGAGCGTGCTGGTCGATGGTGAACTAAGTCTGGTTGGCACCGTTAACCTTGATATGCGTAGTCTGTGGCTAAATTTCGAGATTACCCTGGCAATCGACGATAAAGGTTTTGGTGCAGACCTCGCCGCCGTTCAGGACGATTATATTTCGCGTTCTCGTCTGCTCGATGCCCGTTTATGGCTAAAACGTCCATTATGGCAACGTGTCGCCGAGCGACTGTTTTACTTCTTCAGCCCGTTGCTGTAAAACGTCGCCAACAGAGGTTAAACAGGTAGTGACTATGGATATGGATCTAAACAATCGCCTGACTGAAGATGAAACGCTTGAGCAGGCCTACGATATTTTTCTCGAACTGGCTGCCGACAATCTCGATCCAGCTGATGTTCTGCTGTTCAATCTTCAGTTTGAAGAGCGCGGCGGCGCGGAGTTATTCGATCCGGCGGAAGACTGGCTGGAACATGTTGATTTCGATTTGAACCCGGACTTTTTTGCCGAAGTGGTGATTGGTCTGGCGGACAGTGAAGATGGTGAAATCAACGATGTTTTCGCGCGCATTCTGTTATGCCGCGAAAAAGATCACAAACTTTGCCATATCATCTGGCGGGAATAAATAATCGCTTTTGGCGTGAAAAAGGGCTGACAACTGTCAGCCCTTATTGCTTTTAAAGCGGATCGACTTTCAGGCAAGAAACGGCGTGTCTGAAACTCCCTTCCAGCACAGGACGTGTTTTGGCGCACTCCGGACCTGCAATCGGACAACGGGTACGGAAAACACAACCGGAAGGCGGGTTGATCGGCGACGGTAATTCCCCTTCCAGTAACTGGATGGTTTTGTTCTTCTCCAGATCCGGATCAGGTATGGGGACTGCCGACATCAATGCCCTGGTGTAAGGATGTAGCGGATTGTGGTAGACCTCATCATAGGTCCCCAGTTCTACCGCATGGCCGAGATACATCACCAGCACACGATCGGAAATGTGTTTTACCACGGCCAGGTCGTGAGCGATAAAAATTAATGACAATCCCATCTCACGTTGCAACTGCTGGAGCAGGTTGACCACCTGCGCCTGAATTGACACGTCCAGCGCCGACACCGGCTCATCACAGATAATCAGCTTCGGTTCAAGAATAAGAGCACGAGCAATCCCGATACGCTGGCACTGCCCACCGGAGAACTCATGCGGATAGCGGTTAATCAGGTTAGGCAACAAACCGACTTTCAGCATCATCGCCTTCACGCGCTCGCGAACTTCCTGGCGTGACATTTTCGGATGATAAATACGCAGTGGTTCAGCGATGATCTCGCCGATGGTCATACGCGGGTTCAGTGATGCCAACGGATCCTGGAAAATCATCTGAATATCACTGCGTACGGCACGCCATTCATCGGGCTTCATGCCCAGCAACTCTTTACCTAACCAGGCCACATGACCGTCGGTCGCTTTAACCAAGCCAATGATGGCGCGAGCAAAGGTGGACTTCCCGCATCCCGATTCCCCTACCACACCTAATGTTTCCCCTTCATACAGGCGAAGAGTTACACCATCGACGGCTTTGAGCGTTTTCGGCGGTTGCCAGAACCACTGTTTGCCATCTTTGATTTCAAAGTGCACTTTCAGATCGGCGATTTCGAGGAGGACTTTTCTTCCTTCGGTTACAGCATTCATAACAGTTCCTCCACTGGTTTAAAGCAAGCACGCAGACGGCCAGGCGTAAACTCTTCCAGCGGCGGTGCGCTACTACAAATGTCCATCGCATGCGGACAACGTGGCTGGAACGGGCAACCTTTCGGTAATCGCAGCAGGTTTGGCGGATTACCCGGAATAGTCAACATTGTTTCACCTTCCGCATCGAGACGCGGCACCGCGTTGAGCAAACCGATAGAATAAGGATGTACGGGTTGATAAAAGACATCGCGCGCGTTGCCATATTCCATCGTGCGCCCGGCGTACATTACCAGCACTTTGTCGCAGATCCCCGCTACCACGCCAAGATCGTGGGTAATCATAATGATGGCGGTATTAAATTCCCGCTTCAGTTCATTCAATAGCGTCATGATCTGCGCCTGTACGGTGACGTCCAGCGCAGTAGTGGGTTCATCCGCAATCAGCAGCTTAGGTCGACATAGCAATGCCATCGCAATCATGACTCGCTGACGCATGCCGCCAGAAAATTCGTGCGGGTACATTTTCATGCGTTTACGCGCTTCCGGCATTTTTACCGCATCGAGCATCCGCACCGATTCTTCAAACGCCTCAGCTTTGCTCATGTTCTTATGCAGCATCAGCACTTCCATCAACTGCTCACCGACGCGCATATAGGGATTCAACGAAGTCATTGGGTCCTGAAAAATCATTGAGATTTGTTCAGCTCGCAGTTTATTGAGTTCACGCTCTGGCAAATTGAGGATTTCACGCCCATTGAAGGTTGCCGATCCGCCAATACGTCCGTTGGCAGCCAGCAGGCCCATCAACGCAAATGCGGTTTGCGATTTGCCCGAACCAGACTCACCTACGATGCCCAGCGTTTCTCCGGCACGTAGCGAAAAATTCAAATCATTGACCGCCGTGACGTCGCCATCCGGGGTACTAAAGGTGACACGCAAATCTTTCACGTTCAGCAGTGCGTCAGCCTGTTGTTGTGCGAGCGGCACAGTTGCAGTTTCAATTACGCTCATGGCTGCACTCCTTAACGATCTTTCGGGTCGAGGGCATCACGCAAGCCATCGCCGATAAAGTTGAAACAAAACAGCGTTACCACGAGGAATCCCGCAGGGAACAACAGTAACCATGGAGAGACTTCCATCGAGTTCGCGCCATCACTCAGCAATGCACCCCAGCTGCTTAACGGCTCTTGCGTACCTAATCCCAGGAAGCTAAGGAAAGATTCAAAGAGGATCATGCTGGGCACCAGAAGCGACGCATAGACCACCACCACACCGAGTACGTTCGGCACAATGTGGCGAATAACAATGCCCGGCGTCGATACACCGCCAACTTGTGCCGCCTCAATAAACTCTTTGCGCTTCAGACTCAGGGTTTGCCCACGCACAATACGAGCCATATCCAGCCAGGAAACCATGCCAATCGCCACGAAAATCAGCAGGATGTTTTGACCGAAAAAGGTCACCAGCAAAATGACGAAGAACATGAATGGGAAGGAGTTGAGGATTTCCAGCAGACGCATCATTACCGAATCCACTTTACCGCCCAGATAACCGGAAAGCGAACCATAAAGTGTCCCCACGACCACTGCCACCAGTGCCGCAGCAACACCGACCATGAGTGAGATACGCCCGCCAATCGCAACGCGCACAAGCAGGTCGCGACCGGATGAGTCAGTACCAAAGTAGTGACCGGACTCCATATCCGGGGCGCTGGACATCATCGCCCAGTCAGTATCGTCATAGGCAAACTGCGAAAGCATCGGTGCCAGGATTACAAATAACGCGATCAGCACCAGCACTATCAGACTGGCAACCGCCGCACGGTTATGCATAAAACGTCGACGTGCGTCCTGCCACAAGCTGCGCCCTTCGACCTCCAGCTTTTCACTGAAATTTTCCAGCGTCTCGCTGTTTTTCTTACTTAACATCATCGCGAGCTCCAGTATCAGTAACGGATTTTCGGGTCGATAACCGCATATAGCACATCGACAATGGCATTAAACAAAATGGTTAACGCGCCAACCAGAATGGTCAGACTTAACACTAAGGAATAGTCACGGTTCAATGCGCCATTAACGAACAATTGCCCAATCCCCGGTAAACCATAAATGGTTTCGATGACCATCGAACCGGTAATAATGCCGACAAATGCGGGCCCCATATAGGAGAGCACGGGTAACAGAGCAGGTTTTAATGCGTGGCGTAAAATGATCCGCCGCATAGGTAACCCTTTCGCCCGGGCAGTACGAATAAAGTTGGAGTGTAAAACCTCAATCATAGAGCCACGGGAAATACGCGCAATACTGGCGATATAGGCGAGTGATAACGCCACCATTGGCAATATCATGAATTTAAGCGCTCCACCATTCCAGCCACCGCCCGGCAGCCAATGCAAAATGATCGCAAATATCATGACTAATAATGGCGCAACCACAAAACTGGGGATAACAACCCCGGTCATTGCCAGCCCCATCACGGTATAGTCCCATTTGGTGTTTTGCTTTAATGCGGCAATAACGCCAGCACTAACACCCAGTATTACCGCAAGAAAAAATGCTGCGGCTCCCAGTTTGGCAGAAACGGGAAAACTGGATGCAACCAGGTCATTGACCGAATAATCTTTATATTTAAACGATGGACCGAAATCGCCATGCGCCAGTTGTTTCAGGTAGCTGAAATACTGTGTCATGATCGGATCATTAAGATGATATTTCGCTTCGATATTGGCCATCACTTCCGGTGGTAAAGTACGTTCGCCGGTAAAAGGACTGCCCGGAGCGAGGCGCATCATAAAGAACGAAATAGTAATAAGAATAAATAGCGTCGGAATCGCTTCCAGACAGCGACGTAGAATAAATTTTAACATTGCCCTACCTTCTGGCCTGTGCCTTCTGTAATGCGATAAAAATCAGACACCGTGGAGCAGGACACTCCTGCCCCACGTATTGCCATTAGTGCTTCACAATGTACATATTCCGGGTGTAGGTATTATCCAGCGGATCTTTGCCGGTATAGCCACCAACCCACGGTTTCACCAAACGCGCATTCACGTAGTAATAAACAGGAACAATGGCCGAATCCTTATCCAGCTGTTGTTCTGCTTTAGTGTACAGAGCTGTACGCTGCGCCTCGTCAGTCACTTTCAGCGTTTCCGCCATAATGCTGTCAAAGGCCGGGCTCTTATAATGCGCGGTATTCATTGAGCTGTTCGACAGCATGGTGTTCAGGAAGGAAGTTGGTTCGTTGTAGTCTGCACACCAGCCTGCACGGGCCACATCAAAAGTGCCCTGGTGACGGGTGTCGAGGAACGTTTTCCACTCCTGGTTAACCAGTTTGACGTTTACACCAATGTTTTTCTTCCACAATGAAGAGGCAGCAATCGCCAGCTTTTTATGCAGATCGGAGGTGTTATACAACAGGTTGATGGTCAACGGTTTGTCTGCGGTATAACCCGCTTCAGCCAGCAGTTTTTTCGCTTCTTCGTTACGTTTTTCCTGGCTCCAGCCAAACCATTCCGGCTGAGTCAATTTTGCGCCATCAGTATATGGTGGAGTGTAACCATAGGCGGGCATGTCGCCCTGCGCTTTCACTTTATTAACAATGATATCGCGGTCCATACCCAATTTCAGTGCGGTACGCACACGCACGTCATTAAATGGCGGTTTCTGGTTGTTAATTTCGTAATAGTAAGTGCACAGGTATGGATCAACGTGAACTTCGTCCGGGATCTCTTTTTTCAGCTTCTGGAACAATTCGATCGGCATGTTGTTATAAGTCATGTCGATTTCACCACTACGGTAGCGGTTGACATCGGTAACTTCAGAAGCAATAGGCAAATAGGTTACCTGGTTAATAACGGTTTTCGCGTTGTTCCAGTAGGTCGGGCTGCGTTCAAGAACGATTCGTTCGTTTACGACCCAATCTTTTAAGGTATAGGCACCGTTGGTGACGATATTACCAGGCTGGGTCCATTTTTCGCCGAATTTCTCGATAGCGGCTTTTGGCACCGGTGAAGTTGATGGGTGAACAAGTAATTTATAGAAGTACGGAACAGGTTCACTTAAGGTGACTTCTAATGTGTGATCATCAATAGCTTTCACGCCGAGATCGGTAATCGGTTTTTTCCCTTCAAGAATTTCATCAATACCGGCGATATGCCCATATTGCAGATAACTGGCATACGGAGAAGCAGTGTTTGGATCAACAGAACGTTGCCAGCTATACACAAAGTCTTGTGCTGTAACTGGCGTGCCATCAGACCATTTCGCATCTTTACGCAAATGGAAGGTCCAGACTTTCGCGTCTTTATTATCCCATGATTCAGCGACGCCAGGTGCCGGATGACCGTCAAGATCGCTGACCAGTAAGCCTTCAAACAGGTCTCGGCTGATATTAGACTCCGGAACACCTTCAATTTTGTGCGGATCTAATGACTGAACTTCTGAACCATTGTTACGTACCAGCGTTTGTTTTTCCGCCAGTGTGACACCTGCGGGTACATCAGCTGCCAGCGCGACATTCCCTGCCATAAGCGCAGCCAAAACGCCAGCTGCTACTAAACTTCTCTTGGTGATGTTGGTCATTGTTTTTTGGACTCCCTCATTATAATTACTGGTATTAACCAGCATGTGTAATCCCGGATTGGGACCCTGCACAGGCTCGGAGACTTTCTGCTGTCAGGTTACTTTATCGTTACGTATTACTATCACCGACTTTATTTATTCTGGTGATTCAGACGATCACCTTATGTCGATTCGTACTGTGTCTCCCCTGTCGAGACACATTATTCTTTCGCGACGATCTTTAATTGTTAATTATTCTCATTACCAATAAAGAATCGCCTGGCGGTTGCCCGGAAAGTACCAAATGCGGTTCTTACTCGCCAATACATTTTGCAAAATTGTTAAGCAATTCTCTTTTATTGACCGTATCAGAATCTATAGCTTGCATCCATGCCTTAACAAACATCTTTCAATTCAATCAAATAGAGGTTGGTTAAGCATGTCTCTCTTTTCTGATTACAGTTCCAGTAGTGAAATGCACAATAATTTAACAATTGATTATTATTTAGCACTTTCCTCTACCAAAGGCAGTGGAATTACTAATATCATTTCAATTATTCTTCAGCAAGCCCAGGATTATGATGTGGCGAAAATAACATGATGGTGAGGAGAAGCAGTTAAGGAAATCCCTATAACTAACTGTAATTTGAGAAGAATATTTTTACCTATTCCTTTTGCTTTTGATAACTGCGCAGGAACAAAGTAAAAATAATGACGAAGTAAACGGAGCATGGCAGCTCCGTTTCATTTGAAAGGAATTAATTAAGCAGGCCGGGGAAAATCCCCTTAATACCAGTAACGATAAATTCAATCCCCAACGCCATCAGCAATAGCCCCATAATACGCGTAATCACGTTGATGCCGGTCTGGCGTAAAACTCGTACCAGCCACGGTGCCATGCGGAACAATCCCCAGCAACATAAAGCGAACAATGCAATAGCCACAAAGAAACCAAACAGATAGCTAATGCTGTGATAACGCGTACCCCAGACGATGGTAGAACTGATCGCCCCTGGCCCCGCCATCAACGGCAACGCCAATGGCACCACACCAATGCTTTCACGTACCGCGGTTTCTGATTTTTCTTGCTTGTTCTGTTTATCCTCACCAAGCTTGCCGCTGATCATCGACATCGCTATTGTCACCACCAGGATGCCACCGGCGATACGGAATGAATCAATTGATATACCAAAAAGTTGTAGAATCGTGTCGCCGAGAAAAAGCGAGATCCACAAGATAATGGCCACAGACAGGTTGGCTGTAAGGTTAGTTTTGTTTCGCGCTGCCGCTGTCTGATAACTGGTCATGCTGATAAAGACGGGAATAATCCCTACCGGGTTGACCAGCGCAAATAACCCGATGAAAAATTTGAAGTAAACGGGAAAATCAAAAAGGGTCTGAATCACGGTTAGCTCCGAAGCAAAAGCCGGATAATGTTAGCCATAAATAAGGTTGAAAAGACGCGCTGACAATACGCCTTTTGACAGCATTTTTCACCTCCTAACTACTTAAAATTGCTATCATTCGTTATTGTTACCTAGTTGTGCAAAACATGCTAATGTAGCCAACAAATCATACTACAATTTATTAACTGTTAGCTATAATGGCGAAAAGCCATGCTGAAAGGTGTCAGCTTTGCAAAATTTTGATTTGGATCACGTAATCAGTACCCAGAAGTGAGTAATCTTGCTTACGCCACCTGGAAGTGACGCATTAGAGATAATAACTCTAATGTTTAAACTCTTTTAGTAAATCACAGTGAGTGTGAGCGCGAGTAAGCTTTTGATTTCCATCGGTTAAGCAAATCATCACCGCACTGACTATACTCTCGTATTCGAGCAGATGATTTACTAAAAAAGTTTAACATTATCAGGAGAGCATTATGGCTGTTACTAATGTCGCTGAACTTAACGCACTCGTAGAGCGTGTAAAAAAAGCCCAGCGTGAATATGCCAGTTTCACTCAAGAGCAAGTAGACAAAATCTTCCGCGCCGCCGCTCTGGCTGCTGCAGATGCTCGAATCCCACTCGCGAAAATGGCCGTTGCCGAATCCGGCATGGGTATCGTCGAAGATAAAGTGATCAAAAACCACTTTGCTTCTGAATATATTTACAACGCCTATAAAGATGAAAAAACCTGTGGTGTTCTGTCTGAAGACGACACTTTTGGTACCATCACTATCGCTGAACCCATCGGTATTATTTGCGGTATCGTTCCGACCACTAACCCGACTTCAACTGCTATCTTCAAATCGCTGATCAGCCTGAAGACCCGTAACGCCATTATCTTCTCCCCGCACCCGCGTGCAAAAGATGCAACCAACAAAGCGGCTGATATCGTTCTACAGGCTGCTATCGCTGCCGGTGCTCCGAAAGATCTGATCGGCTGGATCGATCAACCTTCTGTTGAGCTGTCTAACGCACTGATGCACCACCCAGACATCAACCTGATCCTCGCGACTGGTGGTCCGGGCATGGTTAAAGCCGCATACAGCTCCGGTAAACCAGCTATCGGCGTAGGCGCGGGCAACACTCCGGTTGTTATCGATGAAACTGCTGATATCAAACGTGCAGTTGCATCTGTACTGATGTCCAAAACCTTCGACAACGGTGTAATCTGTGCTTCTGAACAGTCTGTTGTTGTTGTTGACTCTGTTTATGACGCAGTACGTGAACGTTTCGCAACCCACGGAGGCTATCTGTTGCAGGGTAAAGAGCTGAAAGCTGTTCAGGACGTTATCCTGAAAAACGGTGCGCTGAACGCGGCTATCGTTGGTCAGCCAGCCTATAAAATTGCTGAACTGGCAGGCTTCTCTGTACCAGAAAACACCAAGATTCTGATCGGTGAAGTGACCGTTGTTGATGAAAGCGAACCGTTCGCACATGAAAAACTGTCCCCGACTCTGGCAATGTACCGTGCTAAAGATTTCGAAGACGCGGTAGAAAAAGCAGAGAAACTGGTTGCTATGGGCGGTATCGGTCATACCTCTTGCCTGTACACTGACCAGGATAACCAACCGGCTCGCGTTTCTTACTTCGGTCAGAAAATGAAAACGGCTCGTATCCTGATTAACACCCCGGCTTCTCAGGGTGGTATCGGTGACCTGTATAACTTCAAACTCGCACCTTCCCTGACTCTGGGTTGTGGTTCCTGGGGTGGTAACTCCATCTCTGAAAACGTTGGTCCGAAACACCTGATCAACAAGAAAACCGTTGCTAAGCGAGCTGAAAACATGTTGTGGCACAAACTTCCGAAATCTATCTACTTCCGCCGTGGCTCCCTGCCAATCGCGCTGGATGAAGTGATTACTGATGGCCACAAACGTGCGCTCATCGTGACTGACCGCTTCCTGTTCAACAATGGCTATGCTGATCAGATCACTTCCGTATTGAAAGCAGCAGGCGTTGAAACTGAAGTCTTCTTCGAAGTAGAAGCTGACCCGACCCTGAGCATCGTTCGTAAAGGTGCAGAACTGGCAAACTCCTTCAAACCAGACGTGATTATCGCTCTGGGTGGTGGTTCCCCGATGGACGCTGCGAAGATCATGTGGGTTATGTACGAACATCCGGAAACTCACTTCGAAGAACTGGCGCTGCGCTTTATGGATATCCGTAAACGTATCTACAAGTTCCCGAAAATGGGTGTGAAAGCGAAAATGATCGCTGTCACCACCACTTCTGGTACAGGTTCTGAAGTCACTCCGTTTGCGGTTGTAACTGACGACACTACTGGTCAGAAATATCCGCTGGCAGACTATGCACTGACCCCGGATATGGCGATTGTCGACGCCAACCTTGTTATGGACATGCCGAAGTCCCTGTGTGCTTTCGGTGGTCTGGACGCAGTAACTCACGCCATGGAAGCTTATGTTTCTGTACTGGCATCTGAGTTCTCTGATGGTCAGGCTCTGCAGGCACTGAAACTACTGAAAGAATATCTGCCAGCGTCCTACCACGAAGGGTCTAAAAATCCGGTAGCGCGTGAACGTGTTCACAGTGCAGCGACTATCGCGGGTATCGCGTTTGCGAACGCCTTCCTGGGTGTATGTCACTCAATGGCGCACAAACTGGGTTCCCAGTTCCATATTCCGCACGGTCTGGCAAACGCCCTGCTGATTTGTAACGTTATTCGCTACAACGCGAATGACAACCCGACCAAGCAGACTGCATTCAGCCAGTATGACCGTCCGCAGGCTCGCCGTCGTTATGCTGAAATTGCCGACCACCTGGGTCTGAGCGCACCGGGCGACCGTACTGCAGCTAAGATCGAGAAACTGCTGGCATGGCTGGAAACGCTGAAAGCTGAACTGGGTATTCCGAAATCTATCCGTGAAGCTGGCGTTCAGGAAGCAGACTTCCTGGCGAACGTGGATAAACTGTCTGAAGATGCATTCGATGACCAGTGCACCGGCGCTAACCCGCGTTACCCGCTGATCTCCGAGCTGAAACAGATTCTGCTGGATACTTACTACGGTCGTGATTATGTAGAAGGCGAAACTGCAGCGAAGAAAGAAGCCGCTCCGGCTAAAGCTGAGAAAAAAGCGAAAAAATCCGCTTAATCAGTAGCGCTGTCTGGCAACATAAACGGCCCCTTCTGGGGTAATGCCAGTCAGTTAAGGATCAGTTGACCGATCCAGTGGCTGTGTAAGAATCCGGAAACGCTCACTCGTTTCCGGATTTTTGTATGCTCATTGGGCAGGCCCTTGATTTGGTATCCCGTTACGATTCTCTGCGTAACCCACTGACTTCTCTGGGGGATTACCTCGCCCCCAAACTCATCTCTCGTTGCCTTGCCGAATCAGGTACTGTAACGCTACGCAAGCGCCGTCTTCCCCTCGAAATGATGGTCTGGTGTATTGTTGGCATGGCGCTTGAGCGTAAAGAACCTCTTCACCAGATTGTGAATCGCCTGGACATCATGCTGCCGGGCAATCGCCCCTTCGTTGCCCCCAGTGCCGTTATTCAGACCCGCCAGCGTCTGGGAATTGAGGCTGTCCGCCGCGTGTTCACGAAAACAGCGCAGCTCTGGCATAACGCCACGCCGCATCCGCACTGGTGCGGCCTGACCCTGCTGGCCATCGATGGTGTGTTCTGGCGCACACCGGATACACCAGAGAACGATGCAGCCTTCCCCCGCCAGACACATGCCGGGAACCCGGCGCTCTACCCGCAGGTCAAAATGGTCTGCCAGATGGAACTGACCAGCCATCTGCTGACGACTGCAGCCTTCGGCACGATGAAGAACAGCGAAAATGAGCTTGCTGAGCAACTTATAGAACAAACCGGCGATAACACTCTGACGTTAATGGATAAAGGTTATTACTCACCAGGACTGTTAAATGCCTGGAGCCTGGCGGGAGAACACCGCCACTGGATGATCCCTCTCAGAAAGGGAGCGCAATATGAAGAGATCAGAAAACTGGGTAAAGGCGATCATCTGGTGAAGCTGAACATCAGCCCGCAGGCACGAAAAAAGTGGCCGGGACTGGGAAATGAGGTGACAGCCCGCCTGCTGACCGTGACGCGCAAAGGAAAAGTCTGCCATCTGCTGACGTCGATGACGGACGCCATACGCTTCACCGGGACGTATACCGGAGCTGATGCGCGATCTTGCAAGTATGGGACAACCAGTGAAATTACCGACAAGAAGGGAAAGGGCCTTCCCGAGAGTGGTAAAGGAGAGGCCCTGGAAATACCCCACAGCCCCGAAAAAGAGCCAGTCAGTTGCTTAACTGACTGGCATTACCCCTTCTGGGGCCGTTTTTTGTTTTCCCAAAACAACTTTTCCATAAACCGGCAGCATTGTCCTTCATCATATTTGCGACGATGTATAACGCCTACACACAGCGATATTGTACTTTACAGGTTACAAGTCAATGTCGGTGTATAAGCGCTCTGTGAGGCGTATAGCGGCGTTAAAAAACTGCCGAGAAGGGTGTATAGCCCGGAAGAAGTGCGTAAAACGAACTGACAGGATAAAAGCGCCCTGCTCACCCTGTCAGTAAAGAAATTCTTATTAATCGTGGCGATGCCTTTCCTGAATAGCCGTTAATGAGCCGACTTCTAACGCTTCTTTATAGTGTTTACGGCATACAGAAACGTAGCGTTCATTACCACCAATAACCACCTGCTCACCTTCGTTATAAGGTCTGCCTGCTTGATCAAGACGCAGCACCATGCTTGCTTTACGGCCACAAAAACAGATGGTTTTTAATTCAACCAGTTTGTCGGACCATGCCAGTAAGTATTGACTGCCAATAAATAATTCACCTCGAAAATCGGTACGTAAACCATAACAAAGTACGGGTATATCGAGTTGATCGACAACCTCCGATAATTCATATACTTGTTGTCTGGTTAAAAACTGGCATTCATCAACCAGTACGCAATGAATTGCCTGCTGTTCATGTTCCGCACGAATCTCATCAAATAATGATGAATTTTGGTTAAATAATTTTGCAGGTGATGACAAACCTATACGCGAACTGACTTTCCCGGCACCAAAGCGATCATCAATTTCTGCCGTATATACGACAGTGCGCATGCCGCGTTCCTGGTAATTGTATGAAGATTGCAACAATGCTGTAGACTTACCCGCATTCATTGCGGAATAGTAGAAATATAGCTGTGCCATCAGCCACAGGCCCTCAATGATATGAAATAAAGTTGGCTGGAGTTTATCATAATTCGTCAGTTTTTCAGCTCAACAGTATGCACAGAAGTGGTATATGCGTTCTCCCTTACGAAGCCTTGCATAATCCTTCTGAGCTATCATTACAACTGCCTCGCTTGTTATAAGCGGGTAAATGACTGCCGGTAACTATTCACAATCTTTAACCTGTTGCGCATGTAATAGCCCTCTGTTGACCTCCAGGAGATAGTGCAATACTAAGTCCCTGCTCTTATTGCGACTGTTCTACTTTTCATCATTCGCTTAATAGGGAATTCTCGTAAACACGGCTAATACAGAAGACTGAAAGGTCGTCAGCCTACGATTATCTCCCCATAAAATGTGACATGAATCAGGAAGTTTTAACCTCACGTGCTGCGAAATCATCGGTGCAAATAGGGCTATATGCCGCGTCTTTTCTGGCTAATTTTATGAAAAGATATTTATTGGCGGCACAAAATAAAGAACAATTTTGAATTCCTTACATTCCTGGCTATTGCACAACTGAATTTAAGGCTCTATTATTACCTCAACAAACCACCCCAATATAAGTTTGAGATTACTACAATGAGCGAAGCACTTAAAATTCTGAACAACATCCGTACTCTTCGTGCGCAGGCAAGAGAATGTACACTTGAAACGCTGGAAGAAATGCTGGAAAAATTAGAAGTTGTTGTTAACGAACGTCGCGAAGAAGAAAGCGCGGCTGCTGCTGAAGTTGAAGAGCGCACTCGTAAACTGCAGCAATATCGCGAAATGCTGATCGCTGACGGTATTGACCCGAACGAACTGCTGAATAGCCTTGCTGCCGTTAAATCTGGCACCAAAGCTAAGCGTGCTCAGCGTCCGGCAAAATATAGCTACGTTGACGAAAACGGCGAAACTAAAACCTGGACTGGCCAGGGCCGTACTCCAGCTGTAATCAAAAAAGCAATGGATGAGCAAGGTAAATCCCTCGACGATTTCCTGATCAAGCAATAATCTTTTGTAGATTGCACATGCTAAAAATCCCGCCATCGGCGGGATTTTTTATTGTCCGGTTTAAGACAATATAATAAGAATAAGCTATAAAAAAACGGCGTCGATTGCTCAACGCCGTTTCGTGGAAAACACCGATACGGATGTTACTTCTTAATGCCCATCTCTTCTTCAAGCCAGGCTTTAAATTCCGTGCCAAGGGTGTTATGACGAATACCGTATTCAACGAAGGCCTGCATGTAACCTAATTTATTACCGCAGTCATGGCTCTTCCCTTTCATATGATAGGCTTCAACCGTTTCTTTTTCGATCAGCATATCAATTGCGTCAGTGAGCTGAATTTCATCACCAGCTCCAGGAGGGGTTTTTGCCAGCAACGGCCAAATATCCGCGCTAAGTACGTAACGACCCACAATAGCGAGATTAGACGGCGCAACATCCGCTTTTGGTTTTTCAACCACGCCAACCATCGGTACGCTTTCACCCGGCGCTAATTCAACGCCTTTGCAATCCACAACGCCATATGCGGTCACATCAGCAACCGGTTCAACCATGATCTGGCTATGACCCGTTTCATCAAAGCGGCGGATCATCTCTGCCAGGTTATCCTGTGATAAATCGGATTCATATTCATCCAGAATAACGTCAGGCAAAATAACAGCTACCGGTTCATCACCCACTACCGGGTGAGCACACAATACCGCGTGTCCCAGGCCTTTCGCCAGCCCCTGACGAACTTGCATAATAGTCACGTGTGGCGGACAAATAGACTGCACTTCATCAAGCAGTTGACGTTTTACACGTTTTTCCAGCATTGCTTCCAGTTCAAAACTGGTATCAAAGTGGTTTTCAATAGAGTTTTTAGATGAGTGAGTAACCAGCACAATTTCAGTAATGCCAGCCGCAATACATTCATTCACGACGTATTGAATTAATGGCTTATCGACAAGTGGCAGCATCTCTTTCGGGATGGCTTTCGTCGCCGGCAACATCCTGGTTCCTAATCCCGCTACGGGGATAACGGCTTTTTTGACTTTCGTATTAATGGCAGCCATTTAAATTCTCCTGGACTGTTCGTGTTTTGAACGTGTTCATATTTCTGTATCGCATCCCAGTATATCAGCACCCCGAAGGGGCTAAGTTCTGAAAAGGAGGCGAGTTAGCATAATTAAGACAATTACTTATACGAATAGCGACGATAGTACCACCAGCCGACATTAGCAGGTAATGCAAATTTAGCCCGTGTTATCGTTTGCTCATTCTGCAGACAACATCAAGCGCAGCCGACCACCGGTTCCCCATATTTGGCATTGCCAGGCATCGCATCGCTGGCTCAATTGATTCAAATAAGCGTTACCTAAAGTGCCTAACGGAACACCATTACTGATTTGCACCTGATGTTCGCCGGTATTTAACGTCGCATTCAGACCCGCAGAAACCAGAATGAGATTTTTCAGTTCGCGATGATAATAGCCAACTAATAGCGGAAACTGCCCCGGCAGATTGGCCTGACGGAGTAAATGGTTTACCTGCTTCAATAACGCGCCCAACTCTGGCAACCGTTGATTTTGGTGTGCAAGCTGTTCCTGTAATAATCCGTTAAACAATGCGCGTAATAACAAGGCAGCAAGTACGCCATTATGTCCAGCTCGGGTGACATCAAGGCAATAAAATGCCAGATCGTTTTCCGAAAGTGCGGCAATATCAAGCACCAGGCCGGGTTTGTCCGCGGCAACTAATTGACGATAATTAACCCGGCATTGGGAAATCACCTGCTGAACTGGCGGTTGTAGTTCCTGTAATAATTTCGCCGCTGCAGCAGGGTTATCAACCATTGCATCCCAGTCGCGAAAAAGCCTTTCCTCTTCCTCAACGCGGGAATTAAACATGCTGGGATAGAGACAGGCAAAAACCATCTCGCGCAAGCGATTCAGATCTTTAACCGGTTTCAGCAAAACATCTTCAACGCCCAGACGTAACGCTTTGGCAATATCTGCCATATTTTCAGTGGCAGATATCACCAGAACCGGTGTCTGGTCACCACTGTTGCGTATATGTTCCAGCAGTTTAAGCCCGTTCATTCGTGGCATCGCGATATCACATATCATCAGGTCTGGAGTGAAACCTCCCAGCAACTCAAGGGCATCCACCCCATCAGCCGCCAGTACCGTTGTCGCTCCCAATGAGGAAAACCACGAATCCAGAAGCGAGCGAAATACCTGCTCATCTTCAACAATGAGAATCTGTTTTCCGACCAATGGCTGCGTCATGTTCTCTCCCCTGACTGGCTTTACTCAATAGTGGCATGCTATTGCCACCTGCGCCTGTCAGAATTAACTTAAGTGTAGATAAAAATTCTGGTCAAATGTTGGTGCGTACCAACGGCAAAAGTTCGTCCATTTTCTTTTCCACTGCCAGCTGCCCGGCCGCAATGGCAGCGTGCGCGCGATGGAAATCAAGCGTAGATATTTGCGGGCAAACAGGTTGAATCAGAATATCGGGCGGATCACCTGCCATGCGGTTCCTTTTAAGGCGGTTCTCCAGCACCTGGATAGAAGTGGTCATAATCTCTGTTGCCGTTGGCGCTGTCACCGCCCGACGTGTCGTTATGCTGCCTAACCTTTCTTTCAGACGCGCATGCCACGGCAGAGAATCACCATTCTCGCTATTTTCTTCACTGACATTAAAGGAGAGCAAATCTTGTTGCATCAAATGAGCATCGTGCTGCAGGTCGACCGCTATCACAATATCAGCCCCCAATGCACGCGTGAGGGAAATAGGAATTGGGTTAACTACAGCGCCATCAACCAGCCAGTAGCCGTTATGCGCAACGGGTGCCATTAGTCCTGGAATACTGCATGATGCACGAATAGCAAGATGGAGATCGCCTTCAGTAAACCATAATTCACGCCCAGTACTTAAATTGGTGGCAACAGCCGCGAAGCGACGGGAACAATTTTCGATCTCTGTTTCCGGCATTATTTCGCGATATTGATTGAAGACACGCTCGCCGCGCAGTAACCCACCGCGCTGCCAGGAGAGATCCATCAGGCGTAAAACATCCCAATAACTGAAAGAGGTCACCCAATCTTCCAGCGCAGATAATCGATCGCATGCATAGGCAGCGCCCACCAGCGAACCAATTGAACATCCTGCAACGATATCAATTTCAATACCCACTTTTTTTAGCGCATTAATTACGCCAATATGCGACCAACCTCTTGCCGCGCCAGATCCCAGCGCCAGCCCTATTTTTATCTTTCTCATTATTCCCGCAAGATTCCCCTGGAATGCAATCGTAGCCACATCGCTACTGCTCGGTTAACATAGTGCTACTCAGGCGGTTAATACGCCGTTATTGTTTCCAGGGAGATTATTTGTGTCTCAGCTTTGTCCCTGTGGTAGTGCTGTCGAGTATAGCCTATGTTGCCACCCTTATGTGTCTGGTGAAAAGGTTGCACCTGATCCAGAACATCTCATGCGTTCGCGTTACTGCGCTTTTGTGATGCAAGACGCAGATTATTTAATAAAGACCTGGCATCCATCTTGTGGAGCAGCGGCGTTACGAGCCGAATTGATTGCCGGATTTGCGCATACTGAATGGTTGGGATTGACCGTATTTGAACATTGCTGGCAGGACGGCGGCAATATCGGATTTGTCAGTTTTGTTGCTCGATTTACCGAGGGTGGCAAAACAGGTGCAATAATTGAACGTTCGCGATTTTTGAAAGAAAACGGTCAATGGTACTATATTGACGGTACACGTCCGCAGTTTGGCCGCAACGATCCCTGCCCTTGTGGTTCAGGTAAAAAATTTAAAAAGTGCTGCGGCCAATAATGGTTGACGGTACGGTTTAGCAAACACTCTCAACAAGGTTTTTCCAGCAATGCATTCACTCCAACGTAAAGTTCTGCGTACTATTTGTCCGGACCAAAAAGGTCTGATCGCACGTATTACCAATATTTGCTACAAGCACGAGTTAAATATCGTGCAGAACAATGAATTTGTAGATCATCGTACCGGGCGCTTTTTTATGCGCACGGAACTGGAAGGGATTTTTAATGATTCCACCCTGCTGGCGGATCTCGATAGCGCATTGCCAGAAGGCTCCGTGCGTGAGCTGAATCCTGCCGGTCGTCGCCGGATAGTAATTCTGGTCACTAAAGAAGCGCATTGCCTTGGCGATTTGTTGATGAAAGCCAATTACGGCGGCCTGGATGTCGAAATCGCGGCAGTTATTGGTAACCACGATACTTTACGTTCTCTGGTTGAGCGGTTTGATATTCCGTTTGAGCTGGTAAGCCATGAAGGGTTAAGCCGCAACGAGCACGATCAAAAGATGGCGGATGCCATTGATGCTTATCAACCTGACTATGTGGTGCTGGCGAAGTATATGCGGGTATTAACGCCGGAATTTGTGGCACGCTTCCCGAATAAGATCATCAATATTCACCATTCATTCCTGCCAGCGTTTATCGGCGCACGTCCTTATCACCAGGCCTATGAGCGTGGCGTGAAGATTATTGGCGCAACCGCTCACTATGTGAATGACAATCTGGACGAAGGCCCAATCATCATGCAGGACGTTATTCATGTCGATCATACCTACACAGCTGAAGATATGATGCGCGCAGGTCGTGACGTCGAGAAAAACGTCTTAAGTCGTGCGCTATACAAAGTACTGGCGCAGCGCGTCTTTGTTTACGGTAATCGGACGATTATTCTTTAATCGTCAGCCAAAATAACTGGTTAGCTTTAATCCGTTACGGATGAAAATCACGCAACCAGTTCATTTTTCTCAACGTAACACTTTACAGCGGCGCGTCATTTGATATGATGCGCCCCGCTTCCCGATAAGGGAGCAGGCCAGTAAAAAGCATTACCCCGTGGTGGGGTTCCCGAGCGGCCAAAGGGAGCAGACTGTAAATCTGCCGTCATCGACTTCGAAGGTTCGAATCCTTCCCCCACCACCATCGCTTACAAAAGCCCCTGAATTCTCAAACGAATCCGCAATTAAATATTCTGCCCATGCGGGGAAGGATGAGAAGCTTCGACCAAGGTTCGACTCGAGGCCAGCGAGAGAGCGTTGCCGCAGGCAACGACCCGTAGGGCGAAGCGCGCAGCGCTGAGTAATCCTTCCCCCACCACCATTTCTTCCTGAAATACTCAAAACCTGTTACTCCGAGCTAATTCTGCCCAATGGCACCGCGTTTACCGGACCTAAAATATCCTCCCCTGTAGGTCGGATAAGCGAAGCGCATCCGACAACTCCCCCCGCACCGTGCCCATAAAAAAAACCCGCCGGAGCGCTGAGGAATCCCCAGTAATGGGCGGGTAAAAAAAGACAGGCATAGAGTTTTGTGATCTACTGACTTGTGCAACCAATTCAATGAGATCTCCTCTATGCCTGCTCGCCAAGTATGTCAGAATTTTTTCCGCGGTGCTTTAGCACCATTTCACAAATACCGACAAAATGCTTTGTTGGATGCCACTATCGCACTAATCAATGGCGCATCTCTGACGCTGACCAGCATCGGACGTTATTTACCCGGTAATGCTCAGGTCAAAAATAAAATAAAACGTGTTGATCGTCTGCTCGGTAATGAGTCTCTTCATCACGACATCCCCCTGATTTTCAGAAACATTATTTCCATGCTGACGAGCAAGCTGTCACTGTGTGTCATCGCCGTTGACTGGAGTGGATACCCCTCTCAGGAGTATCACGTACTCCGCGCCAGCCTGATTTGCTATGGACATTCGATTCCATTGCTGAGTTGGATAGTTCCTTCGGAAAAACAGCAAAATGCAAAGATACAGCAAGCCTTTCTTAATACTCTTTCCGAAGCGGTAAACCCAAAAGCAAGGGTAATCATCGTCACGGATGCAGGGTTCCAGAATGCCTGGTTTCGGCACATAAAATCACTCGGCTGGGATTTTATTGGCCGGATACGAGGCAATAAACAACTGCATCTGGCGAGAAAAGGGGAATGCTGGTTCAGGCGTCAGGAATTACAGGCCAGTAACAAACCTGAATATCTGGGGCCGGGGACGCTTTCCCGGGCGGAATACGCCCGTTGCGATGGTCATTTTTATTTGCACAAAAAAGAGCCGAAAGGCCGGAGAAATAAACGTTCGCGTTGTGGTATAGCCAGACCATCACAGATAAAAGATGCCAGGTCGGCGGCAAAAGAACCATGGTTAATATTCAGCAGCACAGATGACTTTAAACCGCGAGAAATCATGAAGTTATACAGCCGCCGAATGCAGATTGAGCAAAACTTCAGGGATGAAAAAAGTGAGCGTTTTGGGTTCGGTCTGCGAGCCAGTTACAGCTGTTCGGCAGGAAGAATGCTGGTACTGAGCCTGCTGGCAACACTGAGCACAATAGTGCTGTGGCTTATTGGCTATCACGCTGAAAATCAAGGGTTACATCTTAGATATCAGGCCAACAGCATTAAAACGCGGCGGGTAATCTCGTATCTGACGTTAGCGGAGAATGTCTTACGACACTCCCCGCTAATTTTAAAACGAACGGTGCTAAGCACCATTCTTAATCACCTCACCAGAACCTACCAGAATATGGTGTTGGTTTATTATCGCTGATTTATGGGGATCCCTCAGCGCCGAAGCAGGGTCTATGTGAACTAAAATTCGCTTAGTGACGAGCGCGCACCAGCTGATACTTACGCGTCAGATACTCCACCGGGACGCTCCAGATGTGCACCAGACGCGAGAACGGGAACAGCAGGAATAACGTCATCCCCAACACCAGGTGCAGACGGAAGATAAACGCCACACCATCAAGGTGTTGAGAAGCACCACCGTGGAAGGTCACTACCGACTGCGCCCAGCCAACCAGTTTCATCATCTCGCTACCGTCCATATGCTGGGCTGAGAACGGAATGGTCAGCAAGCCCAGCGCGCACTGGATAACGAGCAGCGACAGGATCAGGATATCCGCTCCGGTAGTGGTTGCACGCACGCGTGGGCTGAACAGACGACGCTTCAGCAACAGCACGCCACCAATCAGACACAGTACGCCGCTGGCACCACCAGCAAACATCGCCATTTTCTGTTTCACTTCAATCGGCAGCCAGGCTTCATACATCCAGTGCGGCGTCAGCATACCGAAGAAGTGACCGACAAAAATCCCCAGAATACCGATATGGAACAGGTTCGACGCGAGGTTCATCCCTTTGCGATCCAGCATCTGGCTGGACGCCGCACGCCATGTGTACTGCCCGTAGTCATAACGCAGCCAGCTACCAATCAGGAAGACCGCCCCGGCTATGTACGGGTAGATATCAAAGAAGAACATATTCAGGAATTGCATTAGTGCTGTCCTCCGGTGGTGATATTCAGATATTGCGGCGCGACGGCACCGGCAAAGCGACGCTGATGAGCAGTGATTGCTGAATCACCGCAGCCTTTGTCAGCAAAGAATTTAACCTGCTCTTCTTCCCAGACTGCATCCAGCGCCTGCGGCGTATCGTCGCGCGCTTCGTCGGCAATTTTTTCCGCCACTTTGTCGCTGTCGATTGCGGTATTCGCCAGTTTCAGCAGCAGATCAAACAGCACGGCATAACGGCTTTCACGCTGTTGCAGACGCGCGCTCAGCAATGCCAGAATCGGCGCAATATCTTTCAAACCCTCCACGGCTTCGCTTTGCGGCAGCTGCGCCAGGTACTCCAGATACAGCGGCAGATGGTCGGGCAATTCGCGGCTGTTTAACTGCAAGCCGTGCTGCTCGTACTGCGCCAGCAGATCCACCATCGCCTGGCCGCGGTCACGGGATTCACCGTGAACATGTTCAAATAGCAACAGTGACGTGGCGCGGCCACGGTCGAACAGTTCGCTGTACTGCGCCTGGGCATCGAGCGGATCCATCGTCGTTAAATCGCGCAGGAAAATGCCCAGCGCATGGGCATCCTCTTTTGGCAGATTTTTCGACGCGGCAATCGCCTCAAACATCTCTTGTTGATGCTGCCATAAGGCAGCATCCGGATATTCAAGGAGACGCGATACAATCACGAGTTCGATCATGGGTGCGGCTCCGTTTTGCTGGTTACGTCGATGGCATCGATACGGCGGCTGTTGAACAGATTGAATTTGGTATCTGAACCGTGGCAGCCATCACCAAAGGTAAAGCCGCAGCCATTTTTCTCCGGGAAGGCTTCCCGCGCCAGTTCACGATGACTGCTCGGCACCACAAAGCGATCTTCGTAGTTGGCAATAGCCAGATAACGATACATCTCCTGTGCCTGGGCTTCGGTCAGACCGACCTCTTCCAGCGCACGGGTATCGACTTTACCGTCAACGGTTTCAGCACGTTTGTAATGACGCATCGCCAGCATACGTTTCAGCGCGCGCAGTACCGGTTTGGTATCACCGGCGGTCAGCAGATTCGCCAGATACTGTACCGGAATACGCAGGCTTTCGACGTCTGGCAGAATGCCGTTGCTGCCCAGTTCACCCGCGTCTGCCGCAGACTGAATCGGCGACAGAGGCGGCACGTACCAGACCATCGGCAGTGTGCGATATTCCGGATGCAGCGGCAGCGCCAGTTTCCATTCCATCGCCATTTTATAAACTGGCGACTGCTGTGCAGCCTCAATAACGCTCAGCGGAATACCGTCTTTAATCGCCTGCTCGATGACTTTCGGATCGTTCGGATCGAGGAACACATCCAGCTGACGCTGGTAGAGATCTTTCTCGTTCTCGGTACTTGCCGCACGTTCAATCGCGTCGGCATCGTACAGCAGCACGCCAAGATAACGGATACGACCGACACAGGTTTCTGAACATATTGTCGGCTGGCCGGCTTCAATACGCGGATAGCAGAAGATGCACTTCTCAGACTTACCGCTCTTCCAGTTGAAGTAGATTTTTTTGTACGGGCATCCGGTGATGCACATACGCCAGCCACGGCATTTATCCTGGTCGATCAGGACGATGCCATCTTCTTCACGCTTGTAAATCGCACCGCTCGGGCAGGTCGCCACACATGCCGGGTTCAGACAGTGTTCGCACAGGCGCGGCAAATACATCATGAAGGTGTTTTCGAACTGGCTATACATCGCCTTCTGGATGTTGTCGAAGTTCTTGTCTTTCGCCAGCTTGTCAAACTCACCGCCCAGGTCATCTTCCCAGTTCGGCCCTTTTTCGATTTTCGCCATCCGTTCGCCGGTAATCAGTGAACGCGGACGGGCAATCGGCTGTGATTTGCTGCCTTCCGGCGCGGTATGCAGGTTCTGATAATCAAAATCGAATGGCTCGTAATAATCGTCGATCCCCGGCAGATGCGGGTTAGCGAAGATTTTACCCAGCAGCATGGCACGGTTACCCATGCGCGGCTGAAGTTTGCCGTTGATTTTACGGATCCAGCCGCCTTTGTATTTTTCCTGGTTTTCCCAGTCAGTCGGGAAGCCCTGGCCCGGCTTGGTTTCCACGTTGTTGAACCACGCGTATTCCACGCCTTCACGGCTGGTCCAGACGTTTTTACAGGTCACTGAACAGGTGTGGCAGCCGATGCACTTATCGAGATTCAGCACCATGCCGACTTGTGAACGAATTTTCATTTTACGCTCTCCTGTACCTGGTCATTGCCTTCGCCATCTAACCAGTCAATGTTCTTCATCTTACGCACTACAACAAACTCATCGCGGTTAGAACCTACGGTGCCGTAGTAGTTAAAGCCATATGCCAGATGGGCATAGCCGCCGATCATATGCGTCGGTTTCGGCGTGATACGGGTGACCGAGTTATGGATACCACCACGCTGTTGGGTAATTTCCGAACCAGGCAGGTTAACGATACGTTCCTGCGCGTGGTACATCATGGTCATCCCTGCCGGAACACGCTGGCTGACAACCGCACGGGCAGTCAGTGCACCGTTGCTGTTGAAGACTTCAATCCAGTCGTTATCGGCGATACCCAGCTCTTTGGCATCGGCTTCACTCAGCCAGACCACCGGACCACCGCGACCTAAAGTCAGCATCAGCAGGTTGTCGCTGTAGGTGGAGTGGATACCCCACTTCTGGTGCGGCGTCAGGAAGTTGAGCGCTTTTTCCGGGTTGCCGTTGGATTTCTGCCCCATCACTTCTTTCACCGAACGGGTGTCGATCGGCGGACGATAAACCAGCAGGCTTTCACCGAAATCACGCATCCACTGGTGATCCTGATACAGTTGCTGACGACCAGAGAGCGTACGCCACGGGATCAGCTCGTGAACGTTGGTGTAACCGGCGTTGTAAGAAACGTGTTCATCTTCAAGGCCAGACCATGTCGGGCTGGAGATGATTTTGCGCGGCTGTGCCTGAATATCGCGGAAGCGAATCTTCTCGTCTTCTTTATTCAGCGCCAGATGCGTATGGTCACGGCCGGTAAACTCGCTCAGGGCAGCCCAGGCTTTTACAGCTACCTGACCATTGGTTTCCGGTGCCAGCGTCAGGATCATCTCTGCCGCATCAATTGCGGTATTGAGCATCGGCTGGCCTTTTGCCGGACCTTCCGCTTTGGTGTAGTTGAGCTTACGCAGCAGATCCATCTCGCTCTGGGTGTTCCAGGCAATCCCTTTACCGCCGTTACCGATTTTCTCCATCAGCGGGCCGATAGAGGTAAAGCGTTCGTAAGTTGCTGGATAATCGCGCTCTACGACCATAATGTGCGGTGCAGTTTTACCTGGGATCAGGTCGCATTCGCCTTTTTTCCAGTCTTTCACATCCAGCGGTTGCGCCAGTTCAGCGGCAGAGTCGTGCTGGATAGGCAGCGTGACGATGTCAGTTTCTTTACCCAGATGACCAACGCACACTTCGGAGAATTTCTTCGCGATGGCTTTGTAGATTTCCCAGTCGCTTTTCGCTTCCCAGGCCGGATCGACCGCCGCAGACAGCGGGTGAATAAACGGATGCATATCCGAAGTATTCATGTCGTCTTTTTCGTACCAGGTCGCCGTCGGCAAAATGATGTCGGAATAGAGACAGGTGCTCGACAGACGGAAGTCCAGCGTCACCACCAGATCCAGCTTGCCTTCCAGACCGTTGTCCTGCCAGTCCACTTCTTCCGGCTTCACGCCGCCCTGCTGCCCCAGGTCTTTGCCCTGGATACCGTGCTCCGTCCCCAGCAGGTACTTGAGCATAAACTCATGACCTTTACCGGAAGAACCGAGCAGGTTAGAACGCCAGATGAACAGATTACGCGGGTGGTTTTTACCGTTTTCCGGCTGTTCCGCAGCGAAACGGATAGAACCCTCTTTCAGGGATTTAACCGTATAGTCCACCGGATTCATCCCAGCTTTTTCTGCTTCGCGAGCGATAGTCAGCGGGTTAGTGCCTAACTGCGGCGCAGACGGCAGCCAGCCCATGCGTTCTGCACGGACGTTAAAGTCGATCAGGTGTCCAGTATAGCGAGATTTATCCGCCATCGGCGACAGCAGTTCTTCCGCAGTCACGGTTTCATAACGCCACTGGCTGGAGTGGTTATAGAAATAAGAGGTACTGTTCATGTGACGCGCCGGACGCTGCCAGTCGAGGGCAAACGCCAGCGGCTGCCAGCCGGTCTGCGGACGCAGTTTTTCCTGACCTACATAGTGCGCCCAGCCACCGCCGCTCTGACCGACACAGCCGCAGAAAATCAGCATGTTGATCAGACCACGATAGTTCATGTCCAGGTGATACCAGTGGTTCAGCCCAGCGCCGACGATAATCATCGAACGACCGTGCGTTTTATCAGCGTTATCGGCAAATTCACGGGCGATGCGAATAATCTGGCTGCGAGAAACGCCGGTAATCTGCTCGGCCCAGGCAGGGGTGTAAGCTTTCACATCGTCATAGCTGGTTGCACAGTTAACGTCGTTCAGGCCACGTTCCAGACCGTAGTTTGCCAGCGTCAGATCATAAACGGTGGTCACCAGGGCGGTGCTGCCATCAGCCAGTTGCAGGCGTTTCACCGGCAGCTTATGCAGCAGCACGTTTTCCAGTTCCACTTTGTTGAAGTGTTCCGTGCCATCGCCACCAAAGTACGGGAAGCCCACCTCAGCGATCTCATCCTGGCTACCCAGCAGGCTCAGTTGCAGCTCGGTTTCTTCGCCAGTTTTGCCGTCGCGCTGCTCAAGATTCCATTTGCCCTTCTCGCCCCAGCGGAAGCCAATAGAACCGTTCGGCGCAACCATTTCACCATTGGTATTAAAGGCGACAGTTTTCCATTCCGGATTGTTTTCCTGGCCCAGTGCATCCACCAGATCAGCAGCGCGCAGCATACGACCCGCAGCGTAGTAACCGTCGCGCTCTTCCAGCATCACCAGCATCGGCATGTCGGTGTAGCGGCGCACATAGTCGGTGAAATACTGGCTTGGGTTGTCGAGGTGGAATTCACGCAGCATTACGTGACCCATTGCCAGCGCCATTGCCGCATCGGTGCCCTGTTTCGGTGCCAGCCACAGATCGCACAGTTTGGCGATTTCAGCGTAGTCTGGTGTGACGGCAACAGTTTTGGTCCCTTTGTAACGCACTTCAGTAAAGAAGTGAGCATCCGGGGTACGCGTCTGCGGCACGTTTGAACCCCAGGCGATGATGTAGCTGGAGTTGTACCAGTCAGCAGATTCCGGTACGTCAGTTTGCTCACCCCAGGTTTGCGGAGACGCAGGAGGCAGGTCGCAGTACCAGTCGTAGAAGCTTAAGCAAGTACCGCCAATCAGCGAGAGATAGCGCGCACCCGATGCGTAAGAAACCATCGACATTGCCGGAATTGGCGAGAAGCCAGCGACACGGTCCGGGCCGTAATTTTTGATGGTGTAAACGTTAGATGCGGCGATCAGTTCGTTCACTTCCTGCCAGGAAGAACGAACAAAACCACCGCGTCCACGCGCCTGCTTAAAGCTTTTCGCTTTATCGGCGTCTTCAATGATAGAAGCCCATGCCTCAACCGGATCGCTATGCAGCGCCTTCGCTTCACGCCACATTTTCATCAGGCGTTTGCGCATCATCGGGTATTTCAGGCGGTTAGCGCTGTAAAGATACCAGGAGTAGCTGGCACCGCGCGGGCAGCCGCGAGGTTCATGGTTTGGCAGGTCCGGGCGAGTTCGCGGATAGTCAGTCTGCTGGGTTTCCCAGGTGACCAGACCGTTTTTGACGTAGATTTTCCAGCTGCAGGAGCCGGTGCAGTTTACCCCGTGGGTAGAGCGGACGATTTTGTCATGCTGCCAACGCTGGCGATATCCATCCTCCCAGTCACGGTTGGTATTGAGAAGCTGGCCATGCCCATCGGCAAAGGTTTCACCCTTCTGTTTGAAGTAGCGAAACCGGTCCAGGAATTTACTCATCGGTTTTCTCCTGTGGGAGCCTGTCGGCCCTCTGATAAATCGACATTGCTAATGTTTAAGGGCAAGGTAACGCTCTGAAACAGCGTGGGAATTGATAACGATCAAGAGTGATGGGGATGAAAAATAAAGTAAATTCCTGGAATACCCCTTTAGGATAATTAACATTTATAGCATAACAGACTGTAAATTAAGACATTTTACACCTGTAGTTATTTAAACCATTAAGATTTTTATGCAGATGGGTATTAAGGAGTATTCCCCATGGGTAACATATTAATGACTCTTAATGAAATCCAGCGAAATAAGCCATACAACATTAGTATGTTGTAACTAAATGACGCATAAAAAAAGCGCGACATCATGCCGCGCAAAGGATAATCAAATATTACGATTTATTTTTTAGAATGCCGACCATATACCGCCCAGGTAATCACCACGCAGGCGATATAGAAAATCAAAAATACTTTCATTGCGCCGACTGGCGAACCCGTTAATGCCAGCGAGCTACCAAACGCTTTCGGGATAAAGAAGCCACCAATCGCGCCAATCGCAGAGATGAAACCCAGCGCCGCCGCCGTGTCGGTTGCCGCTTCACGCATCGCACGTTCGTCAGAACCCCCTTCTGCTTTCACACGATCCATTGTCAGTTTACGGAAGATCACGGAAATCATCTGGAAAGTGGAACCACTACCCAGCCCAGCGGTCAGGAACAGCGCCAGGAAGACTGCGAAGAACGCCATGAAGCTTCCGCCCTGTCCGTCAGTCGGTAAGGTCAGGAACAGCAGGCCGCTGAAAATCGCCATCAGGATAAAGTTCACCAGAGTGACACGAGTTCCGCCCAGACGGTCAGATAATGCACCACCTGCAGAACGCGCCAGCGCACCAATAAACGGCCCGAAGAAAGCGTATTGCAGAATCTGAACATCCGGGAACTGCGTTTTTGACAGCATCGCAAAGCCCGCGGAGAAGCCGATGAAGGAGCCGAAGGTTGCCAGATACAGCAGGCTCATAATCCACAGATGACCCCGTTTGAGTACCGGCAACTGCTCCTTGATGGAGGCTTTCGAGGTAGCAAGATCGTTCATGCCAAACCACGCCGCAATGGTGAAGATGGCAAGGAACGGCACCCATATCCAGGACGCATTCGCCAGATACAGCTCAGTCCCATCCGGCTGTTTGACGCCCTGGCTACCAAATACTGCGAAAATCGACAGTGATACCACCAGCGGAGCAACCAACTGCATGACGCTGACGCCCATGTTGCCCAGACCACCATTCAGACCCAGCGCGCCACCCTGCTTCTGTTTCGGAAAGAAGAAGCTGATGTTTGCCATACTGGATGCGAAGTTCGCGCCAGCAAAGCCGCACAGCAGAGAAATGATGATGAAGACGCTATAAGGCGTGGAGGTATCCTGCACGGCAAAACCCAGCCAGACGCAAGGAATAATCAGAATACCGGTGCTGAACGCCGTCCAGCGACGACCACCGAAGATAGGAACCATAAAGGAGTATGGAACACGTAATAACGCGCCAGAAACCGAAGGCAGCGCAGTCAACATAAATAGCTGATCGGTCGTAAAATTAAAACCGACTTTCGGTAAGTTCACCGCAACAGCGCTGAACAACATCCATACGCAAAACGCCAGCAGCAGACAGGGAACGGAAATCCACAGGTTGCGGCTGGCAATACGTTGACCGCGTTGTTGCCAGAACGCAGGATCTTCCGGTCGCCAATCTGTAATGACAGCTCCAGTAGCCCTTTCGGGGGCGGATGAGTGACTCATAGACACCTCTGATACTCGTTTCGATGTCTGCCACCTTAGTGTCTGTAGCTAAAGGCAATTTGATGTAAATCAAACGATAAGATAACTTTATCTATCATTGATATTTATCATTATCCATAGTGAGTACAGTGATTTCATAAAAATTATGAGATTTTTCACGGTGCTGTAAAATCCCTACCCTTACCGATGTAAAGCGACTAACCACACGGCAAATAAGGAGTAACTCTTTCCGGGTATGGGTATACTTCAGCCAATAGCCGAGAATACTGCCATTCCAGAATGTATCGTCACATTCATTAAGGTTATTGCTCATTTAAAGCCTGAAGGAAGAGGTTTACATGCTTAAACGTTGTCTCTCTCCGCTCACCCTGGTTAATCAGGTTGCGCTTATTGTGTTGCTTTCTACTGCTATTGGACTGGCAGGGATGGCGGTTTCTGGCTGGCTGGTGCAAGGCGTTCAGGGCAGCGCCCATGCGATCAACAAAGCGGGATCGCTGCGCATGCAAAGTTACCGTCTGTTGGCAGCAGTGCCATTAAGCGAGAAAGACAAGCCCTTAATTAAAGAGATGGAACAAACAGCATTTAGCGCCGAGTTGACTCGAGCAGCAGAACGAGACGGGCAACTGGCGCAATTACAGGGTTTACAAGATTACTGGCGTAATGAACTGATCCCTGCACTGATGCGTGCACAAAACCGCGAAACGGTGTCAGCGGATGTCAGCCAGTTTGTTGCCGGGCTTGATCAGCTGGTATCTGGTTTTGATCGCACCACGGAAATGCGCATTGAGACAGTGGTGCTGGTCCATCGGGTAATGGCGGTATTTATGGCACTTTTACTGGTATTCACTATTATCTGGTTGCGGGCGAGATTGCTACAACCGTGGCGGCAACTGCTGGCAATGGCGAGTGCCGTCAGCCATCGCGATTTTACCCAACGCGCAAACATCAGCGGGCGCAACGAAATGGCGATGCTTGGAACTGCGTTGAACAATATGTCTGCAGAACTGGCCGAAAGTTATGCCGTACTTGAGCAGCGGGTTCAGGAGAAAACCGCCGGGCTGGAGCATAAAAATCAGATCCTCTCTTTTTTATGGCAGGCCAACCGCCGATTGCATTCCCGCGCCCCGCTGTGTGAACGCCTGTCACCTGTACTCAACGGATTACAGAATTTAACCCTGCTACGTGATATCGAACTGCGGGTGTATGACACTGATGATGAAGAGAATCATCAGGAGTTTACCTGCCAGCCAGATATGACTTGTGATGATAAAGGCTGCCAGCTCTGCCCGCGCGGCGTATTACCCGTTGGCGATCGCGGCACAACCCTGAAGTGGCGGCTGGCTGACACTCATACGCAGTACGGTATTTTGCTGGCGACCCTGCCGCAGGGGCGTCATCTTAGCCATGATCAACAACAACTGGTGGATACCCTGGTTGAACAACTCACCGCCACGCTGGCGCTGGATCGCCATCAGGAACGTCAGCAACAGTTGATCGTGATGGAAGAGCGTGCCACCATTGCGCGCGAACTGCATGATTCTATTGCCCAATCTCTCTCTTGCATGAAGATGCAGGTGAGTTGCTTACAGATGCAGGGCGATGCGCTGCCAGAAAGCAGCCGCGAACTGTTAAGTCAGATCCGTAACGAACTGAATGCATCCTGGGTGCAGTTGCGTGAATTGCTCACCACATTCCGTTTGCAGCTCACCGAGCCTGGATTACGTCCGGCGCTGGAGGCGAGTTGCGAAGAGTACAGCGCCAAATTTGGCTTCCCGGTGAAGCTGGATTATCAATTGCCGCCTCGTCTGGTGCCTTCGCATCAGGCAATCCACTTGTTGCAAATTGCCCGTGAGGCATTAAGTAACGCCCTCAAACATTCGCAAGCGAGTGAGGTCGTGGTGACGGTGGCGCAAAACGATAATCAGGTCAAACTGACCGTCCAGGATAACGGCTGCGGCGTGCCTGAAAATGCCATCCGCAGCAATCACTACGGCATGATAATAATGCGCGACCGTGCGCAAAGTTTACGAGGCGATTGCCGCGTCCGCCGTCGTGAATCAGGTGGCACCGAAGTGGTGGTCACCTTTATTCCCGAAAAAACTTTCACAGACGTCCAAGGAGATACCCATGAGTAATCAGGAACCGGCTACTATCCTGCTGATCGACGATCACCCGATGTTGCGAACTGGCGTAAAACAGCTTATCAGTATGGCACCAGATATCACCGTGGTTGGCGAAGCGAGTAATGGCGAACAGGGTATTGAACTGGCGGAGTCTCTTGATCCCGATCTGATCCTGTTAGATCTCAATATGCCCGGCATGAACGGTCTGGAAACGCTGGATAAACTGCGCGAAAAGTCCCTCTCCGGGCGCATTGTGGTATTCAGCGTCTCTAACCATGAAGAAGATGTGGTCACCGCACTGAAACGCGGCGCGGATGGCTATCTGTTAAAAGATATGGAACCGGAAGATCTGCTGAAAGCGTTACATCAGGCAGCTGCTGGCGAAATGGTATTAAGCGAAGCATTAACGCCTGTTCTGGCCGCCAGCTTGCGCGCTAACCGTGCCACTACTGAGCGCGATGTTAACCAGTTAACCCCACGCGAGCGCGATATTCTCAAGCTAATTGCCCAGGGTTTGCCGAACAAGATGATTGCCCGCCGCCTGGACATCACCGAAAGCACAGTAAAAGTTCACGTCAAGCACATGCTGAAGAAAATGAAGCTAAAGTCTCGCGTGGAAGCTGCGGTATGGGTGCATCAGGAGCGCATTTTCTGATTACGGTTCCCAGCGCAGTTCGTCGTTTGACAATGCGTCGAACGGTTCGACAAGCGTTAGCGTGATCTCATTGGAGGAGACACGCTGCCCCTGGTTATCTTCCACCACCACTGACAATCGCCAGTGATTGCTTGCGCCTTCCCCGTTTTGCCAGTCAGGCATGATCAGCGTCCAGCCCTCCTCACTGTTGGCTTGTGCGCCCGGCGTCAAACTTAATATCTGCGTATCGCCCTGCCAAATCAGTTGCCGAATACCGTAACGACTGCGGATTTGTAATTTCAGCGGCACTGTTTCGCCAGGTTTTAGATCCCACGGAGGTGTCGCCAGAAACACCGTTAACGTTTTTCGCTGTCGGTACTCAAGAGTCGGCAGATTATTTCGCTGCGGATTGTCATAGCGACTACCACGTAACGACTGACTTTCGGCAACCTCGCCCGCAGAAAGTTGTTTTTTGAGCGGTACACCAAAGCGGTAGTTAAGATTCAGCCCGAGGTTATTTTGATTCTCGCCACTTTCACCCTGTTTATGCTGGGCCGTCACAGTGACTAAGGGCACAGGGGTGTAATTTAATCCCAGACTCAACGCGACGGGATTGTGATAACCCGTACCAGAGTTAAACAAATCGACACGATCACCAAAATACTGTTCTACGCTGACACTGGTATTGAGGTGTTGATAGAACGGCATGCGCATCCGGGCTGTCAGGTCGTACCCGCGCGCCATCCGTTGTTCCTGCGTGGCTGTCTGTTCATGCCATGCAGCAAACGGCTGATAAAAGTTTGCCGATAGTCGCAAATATTCGCCCCACGCTTCAGCGCCAAAGCCCGCTCGCTGAAGATTTTCGTCCAGCAAGTTGTCATAAAAAGTGTTATAACCCACCAGCCAGCTGCCGCGCGCCCAGCGTTGCCCAACGCCCACATTGCTCACCAGCCCATCATCCTGCTGAGTAAGACCAAGCTGGCTCCAGGTGAGATAACGATCATTATCTTGTAACGGCACAAACCAGCTTCCACGACTGCCGGTGAAATGTCCTTCGTTATCCACTTTGACGTCAACACTGGCATTTCCCCACGGTGATAGCCAGGACTCTACGTGCTGATTAACCTGTTGACTAAGCGCGTCGCGGACCTTTCCCAATGCGAAAGCTTTTGCCTGCTCGCCAGTATCCAGCCCGTTATCATTCATACTGGTTTCGCCGAAATCTTTCACAATTTCAGCAAAGTGTTTTTCCCCATCATGATTTTCAGGTGCCATGCCTAAATCCGGCAGACCATCATTGTTATTATCAAAGGGATTTGCCGCTTTTTGCTCGAAGGTAGATTGTGCGTTAGCTGTACCGCCTGCCGCCAGCAAGAGTAAATAAAACGGAATAATGCGAGGAACGAAACGGCTCAAAACGTCGGTAACTTCCGGTAAAAATGAAAAACCATAGCCTTAAAGAATAACGATTACTGGCACCTTTTGTCGTATTTTCTCGCGCTTTCAGGAAAATCCTTAAAAATGTGACCGATTGGTCAGACGCTGCAGAAGCAGTAAGATAGAAGATGAGTGTCTAATTCCCTGAATACAGGAGTAAATAATGCAAAAAATCGTGATCGTTGCCAATGGCGCACCTTACGGGAGCGAATCCTTGTTTAACAGCTTGCGGCTGGCCATTGCGTTACGAGAGCAGGAGAACAATCTGGATCTGCGTCTGTTCCTGATGTCTGATGCGGTCACAGCCGGGTTGCGCGGGCAAAAACCAGGGGAAGGCTACAACATTCAGCAAATGCTGGAGATCCTTACCGCTCAGAATGTACCGGTGAAATTGTGCAAAATCTGTACCGACGGGCGCGGGATTAGTACACTTCCTCTGATTGATGGGGTGGAAATCGGTACTCTTGTTGAACTGGCGCAATGGACGCTGTCAGCCGATAAAGTGCTCACATTTTAATGTTTGAGGGGGCGTCTGACGCCCCACTATGAGGAAAGTTTACTCAGGCGAATCCCGGCCGTAACACACCATCCGGATAATTCTCCGCCAGCAGTTTTTTTACCGATACCAGCAATTCATTCAGCCCATCGTCCTGCATTCCCAGTTTGATAAGCTCCTGTTCCAGTGAAAACAGGTATTGTGCATTGGTTCCCAGCGGACCGCTCGCCGCCGCAATCAACGGCGCTATGACCTGAGCGCGAGTGTCAGATTCATATTCTGGATGTCGCGGGTCCATAATAAACACAATGGCGTTTACTGTGCGTCCATCATCAAGATCAAGCTGACACCAGGTTGGCAGATAACAGCCGGTAATCATCTCGCGCTTCCACAGCAGGGTTAGTTCCTGCTCCAGCGTCTCTTCTGGCAGTCGATAGGCGACGCCTGTGGTGCGTCCGCCCTCTTTCAGTGCAAGCATTCGTCCCGGCTGGTGCGCAGTCCCGCGCCCGGCGGTCAGGCGCAGGCAAAACGCGCGATGCCATCCAACCAGTGTACCGGTGCACGACTCGGTAAACTCCAGTGCCGGATTCCACATCAACGATCCATAACCGAAGATCCACACCGGTCCCTCATCAGGTCGACAAGCCAGCGTCGCCGCCAGCGAAGCCGCCCGTTGTTCTGCTGACCATAAGAGTGATTCTTCAATGGCACCAAATGCCGTTTTACAATCGGCATTCATCAAGAAATCACGCGTTATCACCTTACACCTCCGCCACTGCATACTTCCCTGCGACAACTTTTTGGTGTCTTCCGGACATTTTTACTGCTCATTTTGAAACCACTAACGGGACAATATGCAATCCACGGACCACTTGCAAGGCAACACCGCACGAATAGCTTTAACTAAGCTACCAGTTTTACGATTTTTTATGCCATTTATCATCATCCCCTTTGGCATATTCATGCTTCACAGCAGCCCAGGCCACTTTATGCGCTGTTTCTTCGCGACTGGCGTCATCACGCCGATCTTCTTTATCTTTATATTGATCCCATGCGCTGTTGAACGCTTCTTTATAGATATCCTGGGCATGAGACGGAAGCACGTGCTTTACGCTTTCCGGCAGATCGCTTTTCGTTTTATACGGCATCGTTGACTCCTTTTACAAAGTTGAACATTAAGTGTGGTCAACAATATCTACTCTTGCCAAAACATAAGAATTTTCATGTCAGACTCTTCTTAAGAAGTGCTAAAACAAACATTGTCTAAACGTATTACTTATTTTTATGCCCAAATGAGTAAAAAATCGACAGCGGGGTAAAAATTCGTAAAATGTTACCGATATCCAGACAATTTCTGTTATTTTTCCTACCTATTTTTTACATTTTCGATAAATTCATCTGCAAAGGGATAACCATAATGTCAAATGCTCAAGAGGCGGTAAAAACCCGCCACAAGGAGACTTCGCTTATTTTCCCGGTTCTGGCGCTGGTAGTGCTGTTCCTGTGGGGAGGCAGCCAGACACTACCAGTGGTCATTGCCATCAATCTTCTTGCGCTTATTGGTATTTTAAGTAGCGCCTTTAGTGTTGTCCGTCATGCGGACGTATTAGCCCATCGCCTGGGAGAACCTTACGGTTCGCTTATTCTTAGCCTTTCAGTGGTTATTCTTGAAGTCAGTTTGATTTCAGCTTTAATGGCAACCGGCGACGCCGCGCCAACGCTAATGCGTGATACGCTCTATTCAATCATTATGATTGTTACCGGTGGGCTGGTTGGCTTTTCATTATTGTTGGGCGGACGCAAGTTTGCCACCCAATATATGAATCTGTTTGGTATCAAGCAGTATTTAATTGCGCTGTTCCCCCTGGCGATAATCGTACTGGTATTTCCAATGGCTCTGCCTGCGGCGAATTTTTCAACAGGTCAGGCGTTACTGGTAGCATTAATTTCTGCGGCAATGTATGGCGTATTTTTGCTGATCCAGACCAAAACGCATCAAAGTTTATTTGTCTACGAGCACGAAGATGACAGTGATGATGACGACCCGCACCACGGTAAACCGTCTGCCCATAGCAGCCTGTGGCATGCTATCTGGTTGATTGTCCATCTGATTGCCGTTATTGCGGTGACCAAAATGAACGCCAGCCCGCTGGAGACATTGCTCGACAGCATGAATGCCCCTGTCGCCTTTACTGGCTTCCTGGTGGCTCTGTTGATTCTGTCGCCGGAAGGTTTAGGTGCGTTAAAAGCAGTGTTGAACAACCAGGTCCAGCGCGCGATGAATCTGTTCTTTGGTTCAGTGTTAGCAACCATTTCGCTTACCGTACCTGTCGTCACGCTAATTGCCTTTATGACGGGTAACGAATTGCAGTTTGCACTTGGTGCGCCAGAAATGGTGGTGATGGTGGCCTCTTTAGTGCTGTGCCATATCTCCTTCTCCACCGGACGTACTAACGTGCTCAATGGCGCAGCGCATCTGGCACTGTTTGCCGCCTATTTGATGACGATATTTGCCTGACAGTTATATCTCCTCCGATGACGGAAATCGGGGGAGATAATATAAATTCCTGCTTATTGTATTTCTTCATACTACCTGGACAGGTCGTTAATCAGAATTGCGAGCCTGTACCACAACCTGCACGAAACCACTGCAACAGCTGTTGAAAAGCCGGAATGTACTCTTCAATGCAAACATTTCAGGGATGAAGTGAAGATGAATTGCGACGTAGTATCCACACCAAGCCGGCGTTATCCGGTGAGGCGCAATGTTGCGGGGGCTTTATCCCTGGTGGCATTGGTTGCTGGAAAGAGAAAACCCCCGCACGTTGAGAGGTAAAACCTGACAACAGAACGGGGGCTAATCTTGAACCATCAACAATTCAAGAATAGCCGCAAAATGTTGTCATTACAACAAGGCGGCTATATGACGCTCGCGCAGTTTGCCATGATTTTCTGGCACGACCTGGCAGCACCGATCCTGGCGGGAATTATTACCGCAGCGATTGTCGGCTGGTGGCGTAACCGGAAGTAAGGTGAAAACGGGCGTCAGGCTGCCGTGATGGCAATATGCGCCCGAAACCGGCCGCAGGGGTAACAGCCTGCGGCCTTTTTTGTATCCGGCACCCATAAAAAAAGTCTTAACGCAGAACGCTAAGACTTTATTTTTCAAACAAAAAGATTACTTGCTGGTATCCAGTTCTTCGAAACCTTTCACCAGATCATCAATCGCTTTCATTTGCTTGAGGAACGGTTCCAGTTTAGCCAGCGGCAGCGCGGATGGACCATCACATTTCGCATGTTCCGGATCCGGATGCGCTTCAATAAACAGCCCCGCCAGACCTACCGCCATACCGGCTCTTGCCAGCTCAGCCACCTGAGCACGGCGACCGCCGGAAGCTGCGCCAAATGGATCGCGACATTGCAGTGCGTGGGTAACGTCGAAAATCACCGGCGAATTACCAGACACTTTCTTCATGATGCTGAAGCCCAGCATATCAACAACCAGGTTGTCATAGCCGAAGTTAGCACCGCGATCGCAAAGAATCACTTTTTCGTTGCCGCCTTCTTTGAATTTATCAACGATATTACCCATCTGTCCCGGGCTGACAAACTGCGGTTTCTTGACGTTAATTACCGCACCGGTTTTCGCCATGGCTTCAACCAGGTCAGTCTGGCGAGCAAGAAACGCCGGCAACTGAATCACATCTACAACATCAGCAACGGGCTGTGCCTGGCTTGGTTCGTGAACGTCGGTGATAATTTTCACGCCAAAAGTCTGCTTCAACTCCTGGAAGATTTTCATCCCTTCTTCCAGGCCCGGTCCCCGATAAGAGTGGATGGAGGAGCGGTTGGCTTTGTCAAAAGAGGCTTTGAACACGTAAGGGATACCCAGTTTCTGGGTCACGGTTACGTAGTGCTCGCAAATGCGCATCGCCAGATCGCGAGATTCCAACACGTTCATACCGCCAAACAGTACGAACGGCAGGTCATTTGCTACGTTGATGTCGCCAATGCTAACCACTTTTTGTTTCATAGGATCGCCTTAATCTTGAGTAAAATGTCGATTAATTAATGCAGCACAATATGTTTATGCGCGATGTTATTTATTTGCGCACGGATCATTTCGCTGATCGGGTCTTCCGGACACTGTTCAACGAAATAACTTAAATCGTTCAACGCAACGTGTTCGCAATCCAGTTGCGCATAAATCAACCCGCGATCGCGAATTTCATAGGGATCTTCCGGGTTGAATTGTAATAAAGCTTCGCTGGTGCGTAACGCCAGCTCCATCTGATTTTCTTCCATCAACGAAGCTTTGAGTGTATCCAGCAATTTGCGGATTACCTCAATGTTATCAGCTTCATCAAGGTCTTCATAAAACAGTTCCGCCGACGGGCTGATATTTCCCTTTAACCACACATCCAGCATATGTTCGCTTAACGATTCACCGTTAAAAGGATTAATCAGCCAAATTTCGCCATCCGGACATTCAATGCGCAATATCAGCTGCGTAGGGAAAATCACCGGCAGCAGCGGCAAATCGAGACGATTCGCGACCCATAATAAAACCGCACCTAATGATACCGCACTGCCCTGTCGATTCTTTAACACCTGGTCCAGCCATAATGCATCGGAAAGACGATAAACGCCGCGTGAGGCTTTAAACCCCCATTCGCCGTAAAACAGCGCGATTAATTTTTCTAGCTGCTCTTCTAATGGCAGAAGCTGGCTAATTTCTTCCTTCGCCAGACTAACGAGACGCTCCAGTTCGTCGTAAACATCTTGCGAGGGAAAATCGCGGCGGATTGCTTCGCAAGCCAGGATCATGCCTTCGCACAATGGCGCTTTATTAAATTCGAAATCAGCTAACGATCTCATGACTTACCCCAGTAACGGTACTTTTGTGGTGGCGAGTTTAATGATGATGTACAGCACCACCAACGCCAGCGGGAAGGCAATAATGCGCGCCTGCTGACTGTGCATACGACGATAATCGAGTGCAATAAAACCCAAAACAATATAAATGATAACTCCAAACAGCTTTTCAGTCAGCCACTGTGCCTGCCCGGAAAATGGCTGGATGTGCGCTTTAGCCATCAACGCAATGCCGCTTAACAATAACAGCGTATCGACAACCGGCGGCACAATGCGCGTCCAGCGAGCAAATGCCTGTGGATGCTTCTGATAACGTAGCCAGAAACGTAAGGTCAATAGCCCAACAGAAAGCGCGATACTAATGAGATGAACGCTAAGCAACGTAGAAAAACTTGTCATTGATAATAGCGGCCGAGCGTTACGCGCTCGTTATCCCCATAGTCACGGCAGGTTTCGACGTCATGATACCCCGCGAAGATAAATGCCTGTCGCACCGCTTCACCCTGCTGCCAGCCATGCTCCAGAAGCAGAAAGCCGCCGGATACCAGCGCGTTACGCGACTGTTCGATGATATGCACGATGTCTGCCATTCCACTGTCTGCCGCAACCAGCGCAGTGAGCGGCTCAAAGCGGACATCGCCTTGTTGAAGATGTGGGTCCTGCTCGTCAATATACGGCGGATTGCTGACAATCATCGCAAACTGCTGCCCGGCTAGCGCGCTAAACCAGTCGCTTTGCAGAATGTGGATATTTTTGATAGCCAGATGCTGGGCATTACGTTGCGCCAGAGAGACAGCATCTGGCATACGATCTACAGCGGTAATTTCGCAGTCCGGACGCTCGCTGGCCAGCGCCAGCGCAATCGCCCCGGTACCCGTCCCGAGATCGAGAATACGGCAAGGTTGTTCAGGCAACCGCGCCAGTGCCTGCTCCACCAGACACTCCGTATCCGGGCGCGGAATTAAGGTCGCTGGCGAAACAAATAACGGCAACGACCAGAATTCTCGCACCCCGGTTAAATGAGCAATGGGTTCACCATCGCGACGACGCGTCAGTAGCGCATCAAGTTGCTGACATTGTTCGTCAGTCAGCTGCGTTTCACCAAAGGCGAGAATAAAAGTACGCCCTCTGCCGGTAACATGCTCCAGCAGGATTTCAGCATCACGCCGCGGGCTTTCGCTCGCCTGAAGTTGGCTTATTGCTTCACGTAACCAGTGTTGATATTCCATTATTCCTGCTCGGACAACGCCGCCAGTTGGTCGGCCTGATGTTCCTGGATAATCGGTTCAATCAGCATATCCAGCTTACCTTCCATCACTTCATCCAGGCGGTAGAGCGTCAGGTTGATGCGGTGATCGGTAACGCGCCCCTGCGGGAAGTTGTAAGTACGGTTACGGTCGCTGCGATCGCCACTCCCCAGCAGGTTACGACGGGTAGACGCTTCGGCCTGTTGCCGTTTTGCCATTTCAGCAGCGTGGATGCGAGCACCGAGTACAGAAAGTGCTTTAGCTTTGTTTTTATGTTGTGAACGTTCGTCCTGACATTCAACAACAATCCCGGTCGGCAAGTGAGTAATACGAATTGCCGAATCGGTGGTGTTAACGTGCTGACCACCCGCCCCTGACGAGCGGAAAGTATCAATGCGTAAATCTGCTGGGTTGATGTCCGGCAGTTCTGCATCAGGCAGTTCTGGCATTACCGCAACGGTACAAGCAGAAGTATGAATACGACCCTGCGATTCCGTAGCAGGAACACGCTGCACGCGATGACCGCCAGATTCGAATTTCAAACGACCATATACACCATCACCGCTAATTTTGGCGATGATCTCTTTATAACCACCATGTTCACCTTCGCTGGCGCTCATGATTTCTACACGCCAGCGGCGGGCTTCGGCGTAACGGCTGTACATACGGAACAGATCGCCAGCGAACAGCGCCGCTTCGTCGCCGCCGGTTCCGGCACGGACTTCGAGGAAGGCGTTACGTTCGTCATCAGGATCTTTTGGTAGTAACAGAACCTGTAATTGCTGTTCCAGTTGCTCGCTTTTTTCTTTAGCTTCGCGCAGTTCATCCTGCGCCATCTCACGCATTTCAGGATCGTCGAGCATCATCTGTGCGGTTTCGATATCTTCCTGAACCTGTTGCCAGTCGGTAAAACAGCGCGAAACATCACTTAACTGCGCATATTCACGAGATAATGCGCGAAAACGTTCCTGGTCAGCGATGGTTTGCGCATCACCCAGCAGCGCCTGAACTTCTTCATGGCGTTCATGCAGGGCTTCCAGTTTGGCAACGATAGAAGGCTTCATAGGCGTAAATGCACCCTGTAAAAAAAGAAAATGATGTACTGCTACTCCAGCCCGAGGCTGTCGCGCAGAATATTCAGGCGTTCGTTATCCCCGTCACGGGCGGCCTGTTGAAGTGATTTTGTTGGTGCATGGATCAGGCGGTTAGTCAGTTTCCATGCCAGATCCTGCATAATGGTTTGCGCATCGCCGCCCTGTTCAAGGGCCGCTAACGCTTTAGCAGTTAACTCATCACGAACCTGCTCTGCCTGGCTACGATAATCGCGAATAGTTTCGCTGGCGCTTTGTGCTCGAAGCCATGCCATAAATTCACTGGCCTCCTGGGCGACGATAGTTTCCGCCTCCACAGCAGCAGCTTTCCGTTGCGCCAGGTTGTGCGAAATAATGCTTTGCAGATCGTCAACGCTATAAAGATAAGCATTCGCCAGTTTACCAACTTCCGGCTCAACATCGCGCGGAACGGCAATATCCACCAGCAGCATTGGTTGATTGCGACGGCTTTTTAATGCGCGCTCCACCATGCCTTTACCGATAATCGGCAACGGGCTGGCGGTGGAACTGATGATGATATCGGCTTCGCGCAGACGTTCGTCGATATCACTCAGGGCAATCACTTCCGCGCCAACCTCATCTGCCAGAATTTGGGCACGTTCGCGAGTGCGATTGGCGATAATCATCTTCTGTACTTTGTGTTCGCGCAGATGACGTGCCACCAGCTCGATGGTTTCGCCCGCGCCAACCAGCAGTACCGTCACCGTAGAGAGCGATTCAAAGATCTGCCGCGCCAGCGTACAAGCCGCAAAAGCGACAGACACAGCACTGGCACCGATATCTGTTTCAGTGCGAACGCGTTTCGCCACAGAGAAAGATTTCTGAAACATGCGTTCCAGTTCGCTGGCCTTCATATGACCTTTTTGCGAATCGGCAAACGCTTTTTTAACCTGACCGAGGATCTGCGGCTCGCCAAGGACGAGAGAATCAAGCCCACTGGCAACGCGCATTAAATGACTGACCGCATCGTTATCCTGATGCCAGTAGAGGCTATTACGCAGATCGTCTTCGTTGAGATTATGGTAATCACACAACCAGCGAATGAGCGCCTCTTGCAGGTCATCCCGTTCTTCAACGCTGAGATAAAGTTCTGTGCGGTTACACGTCGACAGCACCACACCGCCCTGCACCATCGGCTGCGCAAGCAGGCTGTCAAGCGCCTGATCGAGCTTATCCGGCGAAAACGATACACGTTCTCGCAGCGATACAGGTGCCGTTTTATGGTTGATACCGAGTGCTAAAAGGGTCATGTCTGCGGGAAATAATACCAACGTTGATAGGGTTAGTCTGCTTGCATCATACAGGATGCGTAAGATCAATAAAAGAGAGCGCCCCCTTTTGGAGTAATTGCCGAAAGCCGTTAGATTCTGGCAATTAAGACAACGTGAACATAGACGATGGCTAACGGTAACGCTAGCATTAAGGGTTATAACTGCAACGTATCTCAAGGACTTGTCATTATTATGCCCCTGCCCGATTTTCGTCTTATCCGCCTGCTACCGCTGGCTGCTCTTGTGCTCACTGCCTGTTCCGTTACCACGCCCAAAGGTCCTGGCAAAAGCCCGGATTCGCCACAATGGCGTCAGCATCAGCAAGACGTGCGCAATCTTAATCAGTATCAAACTCGCGGCGCGTTCGCTTATATTTCTGACCAACAAAAAGTGTACGCCCGTTTCTTCTGGCAACAAACTGGCCAGGATCGCTACCGTCTGCTGCTGACTAACCCATTGGGCAGCACAGAACTGGAGCTGAATGCTCAACCGGGTAACGTGCAGTTAGTCGACAATAAAGGTCAGCGTTATACCTCCGATGACGCCGAAGAGATGATTGGCAAATTGACCGGAATGCCAATTCCGCTCAACAGCTTGCGCCAGTGGATTTTAGGTTTACCGGGTGATGCGACTGACTACAAACTTGACGACCAGTACCGCCTGAGTGAAATCACCTACAGCCAGAATGGCAAAAACTGGAAAGTTGTTTACGGTGGTTATGACACAAAAACTCAACCTGCGATGCCAGCCAATATGGAACTCACCGACGGTGGTCAACGCATCAAGTTAAAAATGGATAACTGGATAGTGAAATAATGCGGACACAGTGGCCCTCTCCGGCAAAACTTAATCTGTTTTTATACATTACCGGTCAGCGTGCGGATGGTTACCACACGCTGCAAACGCTGTTTCAGTTTCTTGATTACGGCGACACCATCAGCATTGAGCTTCGTGACGATGGGGATATTCGTCTGTTAACGCCCGTTGAAGGCGTGGAACATGAAGATAACCTGATCGTTCGCGCAGCGAGGTTGTTGATGAAAACTGCGGCAGACAGCGGGCGTCTTTCGACGGGAAGCGGTGCGAATATCAGCATTGACAAGCGTTTGCCGATGGGCGGCGGTCTCGGCGGTGGTTCATCCAATGCCGCGACGGTTCTGGTGGCGTTAAATCATCTCTGGCAATGCGGACTAAGCATGGATGAGCTGGCGGAAATGGGGCTGACGCTGGGCGCAGATGTTCCTGTCTTTGTCCGTGGTCATGCCGCCTTTGCCGAAGGTGTTGGCGAAATATTAACGCCGGTAGACCCGCCAGAGAAATGGTATCTGGTCGCACACCCTGGCGTGAGTATTCCGACGCCGGTGATTTTTAAAGATCCTGAACTCCCGCGCAATACGCCAAAAAGGTCAATAGAAACGTTGCTAAAATGTGAATTCAGCAATGATTGCGAGGTTATCGCAAGAAAACGTTTTCGCGAGGTTGATGCGGTGCTTTCCTGGCTGTTAGAATACGCCCCGTCGCGCCTGACTGGGACAGGGGCCTGTGTCTTTGCTGAATTTGATACAGAGTCTGAAGCCCGCCAGGTGCTAGAGCAAGCCCCGGAATGGCTCAATGGCTTTGTGGCGAAAGGCGTTAATCTTTCCCCATTGCACAGAGCCATGCTTTAAGCCGGGCAAGCTGAGTTTCGGTGACAACGTCACCTTGTTCCAGACGTTGCATCGCGCTCTTTAATACACCGCCTGGAAAGAATCATGCCTGGCCCGCACAGTTTTCGGCAGATTCTTTCCACCAATGGACGCATGCCTGAGGTTCTTCTCGTGCCTGATATGAAGCTTTTTGCTGGTAACGCCACCCCGGAACTAGCACAACGTATTGCCAACCGCCTGTACACTTCACTCGGCGACGCCGCTGTAGGTCGCTTTAGCGACGGCGAAGTCAGTGTACAAATTAATGAAAATGTACGCGGTGGTGATATTTTCATCATCCAGTCCACTTGTGCCCCTACTAACGACAACCTGATGGAATTAGTCGTTATGGTTGATGCCCTGCGTCGTGCTTCCGCAGGTCGTATCACCGCTGTTATCCCCTACTTTGGCTATGCGCGCCAGGACCGTCGCGTCCGTTCCGCTCGTGTACCAATCACTGCGAAAGTGGTTGCAGACTTCCTCTCCAGCGTCGGTGTTGACCGTGTGCTGACAGTGGATCTGCACGCTGAACAGATTCAGGGTTTCTTCGACGTTCCGGTTGATAACGTATTTGGTAGCCCGATCCTGCTGGAAGACATGCTGCAGCTGAATCTGGATAACCCAATTGTGGTTTCTCCGGACATCGGCGGCGTTGTGCGTGCCCGCGCTATCGCTAAGCTGCTGAACGATACCGATATGGCAATCATCGACAAACGTCGTCCGCGTGCGAACGTTTCCCAGGTGATGCATATCATCGGTGACGTTGCAGGTCGTGACTGCGTACTGGTCGATGATATGATCGACACTGGCGGTACGCTGTGTAAAGCTGCTGAAGCTCTGAAAGAACGTGGTGCTAAACGTGTATTTGCGTACGCGACTCACCCGATCTTCTCTGGCAACGCGGCGAACAACCTGCGTAACTCTGTAATTGATGAAGTCGTTGTCTGCGATACCATTCCGCTGAGCGATGAAATCAAATCACTGCCGAACGTGCGTACTCTGACCCTGTCAGGTATGCTGGCCGAAGCGATTCGTCGTATCAGCAACGAAGAATCGATCTCTGCCATGTTCGAACACTAATCGAACCCGGCTCAAAGACCCGCTGCGGCGGGTTTTTTTGTCTGTAATATCCATTTGTATGACCTATGCCTCCTTCACCTGCCATTTAGTTGACAGATGATGCGCTCACGGATGAAACATTATTGTGAACAAAATATTTTCCTCACATGTGATGCCTTTCCGCGCTCTGATCGACGCTTGCTGGAAAGAAAAATATACTGCCGCACGGTTTACCCGTGACCTGATTGCCGGGATAACCGTCGGGATTATTGCTATCCCGCTGGCGATGGCGTTGGCTATTGGTAGTGGTGTGGCCCCCCAGTACGGTTTATATACCGCAGCTGTTGCGGGGATTGTCATTGCTCTGACGGGGGGGTCACGCTTTAGCGTTTCCGGTCCGACTGCGGCATTTGTGGTAATTCTCTATCCCGTTTCGCAACAGTTTGGACTGGCAGGACTGCTGGTTGCGACCTTGCTGTCGGGGATCTTTTTGATTCTGATGGGGCTGGCACGCTTTGGGCGCCTGATTGAGTATATTCCGGTTTCCGTCACCTTAGGTTTCACCTCGGGTATCGGGATCACCATCGGTACCATGCAGATTAAAGATTTTCTCGGTCTGCAAATGGCCCATGTCCCGGAACATTATCTACAAAAAGTCGGCGCATTATTTATGGCGCTGCCGACCATTAATGTGGGTGATGCAGCCATTGGCATTGTGACGCTTGGCATTCTGGTTTTCTGGCCGCGTCTGGGCATACGTTTACCCGGCCACCTTCCGGCCTTGCTGGCTGGTTGCGCGGTGATGGGGATTGTTAACCTGCTCGGCGGACATGTTGCTACCATCGGTTCGCAATTCCACTACGTCCTGGCCGATGGTTCTCAGGGTAACGGTATTCCGCAACTGCTGCCGCAACTGGTGCTGCCGTGGGATCTGCCTAATTCAGAATTCACGCTAACCTGGGATTCTATTCGCACCCTGCTGCCTGCGGCATTCTCAATGGCAATGCTCGGCGCAATCGAATCTCTGCTCTGCGCCGTGGTGCTGGATGGTATGACCGGGACGAAACACAAGGCGAACAGCGAACTGGTTGGACAGGGACTGGGGAATATTATCGCTCCGTTCTTTGGTGGTATTACCGCTACAGCTGCCATCGCGCGTTCTGCCGCTAACGTCCGTGCCGGGGCAACTTCCCCTATCTCGGCGGTGATCCACTCTATTCTGGTTATTCTTGCCCTGCTGGTACTGGCACCGCTGCTCTCCTGGCTGCCGCTTTCCGCCATGGCAGCCCTGCTGTTGATGGTGGCGTGGAACATGAGTGAAGCGCACAAAGTGGTCGACTTGCTGCGTCATGCACCGAAAGATGACATCATCGTCATGCTGCTGTGCATGTCGCTGACCGTGCTGTTCGATATGGTTATTGCCATCAGCGTGGGGATCGTGCTGGCATCGCTGCTGTTTATGCGTCGTATCGCACGTATGACTCGCCTGGCACCGGTAGTCGTAGACGTTCCAGACGATGTCCTGGTTCTGCGCGTTATTGGCCCGCTGTTTTTTGCTGCCGCAGAAGGCTTATTCACGGACCTGGAGTCACGTCTTGAAGGCAAACGGATTGTGATTCTGAAGTGGGATGCCGTTCCGGTACTTGATGCTGGTGGTCTTGATGCGTTCCAGCGTTTTGTGAAGCGTCTGCCCGAAGGATGTGAACTGCGCGTGTGCAACCTGGAATTCCAACCACTGCGCACTATGGCTCGCGCAGGCATTCAACCGATCCCGGGACGCCTCGCATTCTTCCCGAATCGTCGCGCGGCGATGGCGGATTTATAAGTACGAGATTGACCAGTCAGCGCAAACTGACTGGTCAGCAAACTGCATTATTTGTTAGCTATGACGGCGATTATCGCTACGGCGGCAACGTTTGTCATAGTGGCGAACCCACCAGTAACGGTCGCACACCTGTTCATGCCCGCCAACACGGGCACCTGCCAGCCAGAGAATCGCACCGACGAAAATACTTAGCACTGCACCATGTGCGAAATACTGGGGCATATTAAACTGTGGTAACTGGTTGAGGATTGAATACCCCACGCCGACCACCATTACCACCAGACCCAACCCCATGAGCACGTTACCGAGTAACGAAGCGTTTTTGCGTTTCATATGTCACCTCCGGAACTTTCTGGGTTGTAACAGGGTATACCCCTCTTCCTTATGTGTAAAGTATAGACAACACCCTGTAGGTTATGTGCGGGTGTGATCACAATTACAACCCTTATTTCAACAAAACTTTACAAATAAACGCCTGAACACCTTGACTTTCTAATAGTCCACTCAGGCAATAATTGCATTATCTGCATTTGATACGCAGTTTTTTGTCAAGCGGGGCCGCAACCAGTAAACTACGCGCCAGTTATGTACACACTCAGGACAAAAAAACGTGACGATTAAATTGATTGTCGGCCTGGCGAACCCCGGTGCTGAATACGCCGCAACGCGACATAATGCTGGTGCCTGGTTCGTTGACTTACTGGCAGAGCGATTGCGCGCTCCGCTGCGCGAAGAGGCTAAATTCTTTGGTTATACTTCGCGAGTCACCCTTGGAGGCGAAGATGTCCGCCTGTTAGTCCCGACTACATTTATGAATCTCAGCGGCAAAGCCGTTGCGGCGATGGCCAGTTTTTTCCGCATTAATCCGGACGAAATTCTGGTGGCCCACGACGAACTGGATCTGCCTCCTGGCGTCGCCAAATTTAAGTTGGGTGGCGGTCATGGTGGTCACAATGGACTGAAAGACATCATCAGTAAATTGGGTAATAACCCTAACTTTCACCGTTTACGCATCGGAATCGGTCATCCGGGCGATAAAAATAAAGTTGTCGGTTTTGTGTTAGGCAAACCGCCTGTTAGTGAACAGAAGTTAATTGATGAAGCCATCGACGAAGCGGCGCGTTGTACTGAAATGTGGTTTACAGATGGCTTGACCAAAGCAACGAACCGATTGCACGCCTTTAAAGCGCAATAAGTCGTTGTCTGCGGCATTTTTGCCGAGTGCCGTGTATAATAGGCAAAGTTATTTCCATTTCTGCAATCTGTTAGCAATAACAGGTTGATTATTAAGATATTAAGGTGATTTAAATCATGGGATTCAAATGCGGTATCGTCGGTTTGCCCAACGTCGGGAAATCTACCCTGTTCAACGCGCTGACCAAAGCCGGTATTGAAGCGGCCAACTTTCCATTCTGCACCATCGAGCCGAACACTGGCGTCGTACCAATGCCTGACCCTCGCCTGGATCAACTGGCTGAAATCGTGAAACCGCAGCGTACACTTCCCACGACCATGGAATTTGTCGATATCGCCGGTCTGGTAAAAGGCGCATCGAAAGGCGAAGGTCTGGGTAACCAGTTCCTGACCAACATCCGTGAAACCGAAGCGATCGGTCACGTTGTTCGCTGCTTTGAAAATGACAACATCATTCACGTTTCCGGCAAAGTTAACCCGGCGGATGATATTGAAGTTATCAACACCGAACTGGCGCTGGCGGATCTCGACACCTGTGAACGTGCGATTCATCGCGTACAGAAGAAAGCCAAAGGTGGCGATAAAGACGCGAAAGCCGAGCTGGCGGTACTGGAAAAATGCCTGCCCCAGCTGGAAAACGCAGGTATGCTGCGTGCGCTGGATTTAAGCGCTGAAGAGAAAGCGGCTGTTCGTTACCTGAGCTTCCTGACGCTAAAACCAACAATGTACATCGCCAACGTCAACGAAGACGGTTTTGAAAACAACCCGTATCTTGACCAGGTGCGTGAAATCGCAGCGAAAGAAGGTTCTGTTGTAGTTCCGGTTTGTGCTGCTGTTGAAGCAGACATTGCCGAACTGGACGACGAAGAGCGTGACGAGTTTATGCAGGAGCTTGGGCTGGAAGAGCCGGGCCTGAACCGTGTGATCCGTGCCGGTTATAAGCTGCTGAACCTGCAAACTTACTTCACCGCTGGGGTGAAAGAAGTGCGTGCATGGACCATTCCGGTTGGTGCAACCGCGCCGCAGGCAGCGGGCAAAATCCATACTGATTTTGAAAAAGGCTTTATCCGTGCACAAACCATCTCGTTTGAAGATTTCATCACTTACAAAGGTGAACAAGGCGCGAAAGAAGCAGGCAAAATGCGTGCAGAAGGCAAAGATTACATCGTTAAAGATGGCGATGTGATGAACTTCCTGTTCAACGTCTAATTCCGCGTAATATCCTGGCGGTTAATAACGAGCCATTATGTGAGTCGCACATAATGGCTTTTTTACGCCTGCTACGCTGCTTCTTTCAATTCTGAGTTACCGAAAGTCATAATCAGACTCCTGGCAATATTAACAATGCGGCTTTTATGTGATAACAATCACAGTGCATTAACCGTTCAAGAGTTTGTCATGAAAAAAACATTTATCTTCAGCCTGTTAGCAATTGTCTTCGCGAGCCTGTTAAGTGCTTGTGTTCCTCACCATCATCACCGCCACAACGATGGCCCGCGTGGTCCTGCGGCTTCCGGTAAGCCAATGCCACCTTCAAATGGTGGGCCAAATCATGGCAGTCATGGTCGCTATTAATTAGCAAGTCATACGCGGGAGAGTGCATACTCTCCCGCTATCCACGGCGCTTAAACTGACTCACATCAATGCCATGTTGCTTCATTTTCCGCCACAGCGTGGTGCGGCCGATTCCAAGTAAAGCCGACATTTCCTGAATGCGACCGCCTGTGACCTGGGCTGCGTTAATAATTGCCTCTTTTTCAACTTCCGCAAATGACAGACTGGTGGAAAGGCGGGTGGCGCTGACATCATCTGTCGCCTGCTCGGTAAACAGATGTTCCGGCAAATCACTGACGCGAATGCGCCCATTATCACTACTCAGAGCAAGATTCTCGATGACGCTGTAAAGTTCAAAATCGTTGCCAGGCCATGCACAGGAAACCAGGCGAGCGAGGGCATCGTCATCAATTTTCAGCCGCGTAGAGAAGCGTTTTTCAAGGCTGCGTAATTTGTTATTCACCAGCGCCGGAATGCTGCCACGCCGCATACGCAGTGGCGGGATGGTAATTTCAAATGCATGCAGCGCGTAATACAGCTGGCGACTAAAACGATTTTGTTCCACCAGCATTGCGAGGTCCGCGGTCGTTGTGGCAATCACTTTGACATCAATGGGTATTAAACGCCGCGCATCCAGTCGCGTGATAACCCCCTGCTTGATAACCTGAAGCAAGGCAGACTGTAACTCCACCGCCAGATATTCAATCTTTTCAAGAAACAGCGTGCCGCCGTGCGCCAGTTCCAGCCGACTCAGACGGCCATTTTCACTATCCGTGCGATCGCCACCAATAAATTCTTCCGCCAGCGCCGCATCACCATATAACTCACAATTGACGGCGATATAAGGCCCCGCTGCACGCTCGCTTTCATTATGAATTGCCTGACTTAGCAGTGCCTTGCCCACGCCCTCTTCTCCACAAAGCAGGACAGGAAAGCTACTGCGTGCCGCCTGGCGACCAAAATGAATCAAGCGGCGGGTTTGCGGATCGTCCTGTGGCATATGAGCGAAGGTATGGCTGACTTTTCCTAATTGACTGGTCATTAACTGCCGCATCTGTTCCACAGGATGGAGCAATAAAATAAAGCTGGTTCCCTGCGTTTCTATTATCGGTTTAAGGGTTATCACCGCATCAATAAACTGATGCTGACTTTCAAAGGTGGCTTCTACGTGTTTGAGCGGATGTGACTGTTTTATTGCTTGTTGCAATACGGCGGGTAACGTTAAGAGTTCAGTGATTGCTCGTCCCTGACTTGCCGTCGCGTCAAGGCGCAAGACCCGCGCCGCCTGGGCATTGATAAATTGCAAATTACCCTGCTCGTCCCAGCTAATCACGCCATCATCCATACTTTCTAACAGGGCATTAAGTTGATTTAAATGACGGTTAGTTTCAGCGAGCAAACTGTCCGTCAGCAGTAAATTTCCGACCTCGCGTGCGATTGCCAACGTCAACGGCAAATCAGCTGCGGTAGTTTGCTCAACCGGACACGCCAGCGCTATTGTTCCCGTCAATCGGCCCTTGCTGTCAAACAACGGCGTTGCGCAAAAGGCCCAGTTCCAGAGTGCCTGTTTGAAATGTTGATCGGCCATCGTTTTCACGGCCTGACCAGAGATAGCCGCTAACGATAGCGCACAAGTACCAATAATTCCCTCGGCGCAATACGTGCCGTCATTGAATCCCAGTGTACTTAGTTGCTGCAAGGTTTGCGGATCGCCATTACGGCTGAGAATGCAGGCGGTTTCATCGAGGATAAGCAACGCACACTCTCGCGATGCCATATATTCCCAGGCATCTTCCAGCGCAGCCTGCCCGAGCGTCAGCATCGCTTTCTTACGCCGATAAATAGAAGCAAATGTCACGCCCTGGGCCTGGTGTGGTACGTTCCATGTCTCCCGTTTCATCAGCTTATTGCATCTCTCCCAGGAGGTTGCAATTAAGGGAGATATGCCCCGACCATCGTTGTTAAAAGCGCCACTCATATCCCGCATCCCTTATGACAAAAGGTGTTCCGGCTCGCAATTTTAAGTATTAATACACGTAAAAGTTTCAATATGGAACATTCATTAAAGCATATGTTTCACTATGAAACATAATTTGGGCTAATTTTCTTTTCCCTTGCCTGATGCACAATGGATTCATCGGCAGTCAGTGGTCGCCGTGTCGTTGAACATCATCCATGCCCTACCGTAATTGCTGGAGCAAAATAATGAAAAAATTGATCAATGATGTGCAAGACGTACTGGACGAACAACTGGCAGGACTAGCGAAGGCGCATCCATCGCTGACACTGCATCAGGATCCGGTGTATGTCACCCGAGCTGATGCCCCCGTTGCAGGGAAAGTCGCCCTGCTGTCGGGTGGCGGCAGCGGACACGAGCCGATGCACTGTGGCTATATCGGTCAGGGGATGCTTTCTGGGGCCTGTCCGGGCGAAATTTTCACCTCACCGACGCCCGATAAAATCTTTGAATGCGCCATGCAAATTGATGGCGGCGAAGGTGTACTGTTGATTATCAAAAATTACACCGGCGATATTCTTAACTTCGAAACAGCAACCGAGTTACTGCACGATAGCGGCGTAAAAGTGACCACTGTGGTCATTGATGACGACGTTGCAGTAAAAGACAGTCTTTATACCGCCGGGCGGCGCGGCGTTGCCAACACCGTATTAATTGAAAAACTCGTAGGTGCAGCGGCGGAGCGTGGCGACTCACTGGACGCCTGTGCGGAACTGGGGCGTAAGTTGAATAATCAAGGCCATTCAATAGGTATCGCTCTCGGTGCCTGTACCGTTCCTGCCGCGGGCAAACCTTCTTTTACCCTGGCGGATAATGAGATGGAGTTTGGCGTCGGCATTCATGGTGAGCCAGGTATTGACCGCCGCCCCTTCTCTTCCCTTGATCAAACCGTCGATGAAATGTTCGACACCCTGCTGGAAAATGGCTCATACCATCGCACTTTGCGTTTCTGGGATTATCAACAAGGCAGCTGGCAGGAAGAACCACAAACCAAACAACCGCTCCAGTCTGGCGATCGGGTGATTGCGCTGGTTAACAATCTTGGCGCAACTCCGCTTTCTGAGCTGTACGGCGTCTATAACCGCCTGACCACACGTTGCCAGCAAGCGGGATTGACTATCGAACGTAATTTAATTGGCGCGTACTGCACCTCACTGGATATGACCGGTTTCTCAATCACCTTACTGAAAGTTGATGACGAAACGCTGGCATTCTGGGACGCCCCTGTCCACACCCCGGCCCTTAACTGGGGTAAATAAGGAGAAAGCAATGTCACTGAGCAGAACTCAAATTGTTAACTGGCTCACTCGTTGTGGCGATATTTTCAGCACCGAGAGCGAGTATCTTACTGGACTGGATCGCGAGATTGGCGACGCTGACCACGGGCTAAATATGAATCGAGGCTTTAGCAAAGTGGTAGAAAAACTCCCTGCTATCGCAGATAAAGATATCGGTTTCATTCTCAAGAATACCGGCATGACACTACTTTCCAGCGTCGGAGGTGCCAGTGGTCCGCTGTTCGGTACCTTCTTTATCCGCGCCGCACAGACAACCCAGGCACGGCAAAGCCTGACGCTGGAAGAGCTTTATCAGATGTTCCGCGATGGCGCGGACGGCGTAATCAGTCGCGGGAAAGCCGAACCTGGCGATAAAACCATGTGTGATGTGTGGGTGCCGGTGGTGGAATCGTTACGTCAGTCCTGCGAGCAAAATCTCCCTGTTCCGGCGGCGCTCGACGCTGCCAGTAGCATCGCCGAATCCGCTGCACAAAGTACGATTACGATGCAAGCCCGCAAAGGCCGCGCCAGTTATCTCGGTGAACGCAGTATTGGTCACCAGGATCCCGGCGCGACCTCGGTGATGTTTATGATGCAAATGTTGGCGTTAGCCGCAAAAGAGTAAGGAATTGGTGATGGTAAACCTGGTCATAGTTTCACATAGCAGCCGACTGGGAGAAGGTGTCGGTGAATTAGCCCGTCAGATGTTAATGAGTGATAGTTGTAAAATCGCCATTGCCGCGGGAATTGACGATCCACATAATCCCATTGGTACCGATGCCGTCAAAGTGATGGAGGCCATCGAATCTGTTGCCGATGCCGACCATGTGCTGGTCATGATGGATATGGGTAGCGCATTATTGAGTGCTGAAACTGCGCTGGAATTGCTGGCTCCCGAGATCGCCGCAAAAGTACGTTTGTGTGCTGCGCCGTTGGTCGAAGGTACACTGGCAGCAACGGTCAGCGCGGCCTCGGGGGCGGATATCGACAAAGTTATCTTTGACGCCATGCATGCGCTGGAAGCCAAACGTGAACAACTGGGTTTACCGTCCTCCGACACTGAAATCTCTGACACATGTCCTCCGTACGATGAAGAAGCCCGTTCTCTGTCGGTGGTCATAAAAAACCGTAACGGCCTGCATGTACGTCCGGCCTCCCGGCTGGTTTATACCTTATCGACATTTAATGCCGATATGTTGCTGGAGAAAAACGGCAAATGCGTTACACCGGATAGTATTAACCAGATTGCGTTACTACAAGTTCGCTATAACGATACGCTGCGCCTGATTGCGAAAGGACCAGAAGCTGAAGAGGCACTGATCGCTTTCCGTCAGCTGGCTGAAGATAACTTTGGTGAAACGGAGGAAGTTGCTCCACCTACTCTGCGTCCCGTTCCGCCTGTTTCGGGTAAAGCCTTTTATTATCAACCTGTTTTATGTACGGTACAGGCAAAATCAACCCTGACCGTGGAAGAAGAACAAGAACGATTACGCCAGGCCATTGACTTCACGTTATTAGATCTGATGACGTTAACAGCGAAAGCAGAAACCTGCGGGCTTGACGATATTGCCGCAATCTTTTCTGGTCACCATACACTGTTAGATGATCCGGAACTGCAGGCGGCGGCAAGCGAACTCCTTCAGCATGAACATTGCACGGCGGAATATGCCTGGCAGCAAGTTCTTAAAGAACTTAGCCAGCAATACCAACAGCTGGATGATGAATATCTACAGGCTCGCTATATCGATGTGGACGATCTTCTGCATCGCACCCTGGTCCACCTGACCCAAACGAAAGAAGAACTCCCGCAGTTTAACTCGCCAACTATTCTACTGGCGGAGAACATTTATCCCTCCACAGTACTGCAACTGGATCCAGCGGTTGTAAAAGGTATCTGCCTTAGCGCCGGAAGTCCGCTATCCCACAGTGCCCTAATCGCCCGTGAACTGGGAATTGGCTGGATTTGCCAGCAGGGTGAGAAACTGTATGCGATACAACCAGAAGAAACGCTAACGCTGGACGTTAAAACGCAACGTTTCAACCGTCAGGGTTAAACCACCGTTCGGATGGCATCATTCTGATGTCATCCGGCAATTTACTCTGCACTGATGTTTTTAACTACCTGTTATATTTTTCACCAAATTATGATGATTTTTCTTCGCTAATCGCAAACCCAACGTCGCTGGCTGACTAATAAACAGATGTTATTTTATCACTCTATTTCGCCGTTATTTATCCCTTTAATTCCCTTTTCTAAAATGTCTGTCAGTTCGCAGAATGTGATTTCGATCATGCAGCTAGTGCGATCCTGAACTAAGGTTTTCTGATACTTGAATACCGTTTTATTCGGTTTCGCCAAAGGAGAATGACTGATGAAATCCCCCGCACCTTCTCGCCCGCAAAAAATGGCGTTAATTCCAGCCTGCATCTTTTTGTGTTTCGCTGCGCTATCGGTGCAGGCAGAAGAAACATCGGTAACACCACAACCGCCTGATATTTTATTAGGGCCGCTGTTTAATGATGTGCAAAACGCCAAACTTTTTCCGGACCAAAAAACCTTTGCCGATGCCGTGCCGAACAGCGATCCGCTGATGATCCTTGCTGATTATCGGATGCAGCAAAACCAGAGCGGATTTGATCTACGCCATTTCGTTAACGTCAATTTCACCCTGCCGAAAGAGGGCGAGAAATATGTTCCGCCAGAGGGGCAATCACTGCGCGAACATATTGACGGACTTTGGCCGGTATTAACGCGTTCTACCGAAAACACCGAAAAATGGGATTCTCTATTACCGCTGCCAAAACCTTATGTCGTGCCCGGCGGACGTTTTCGCGAGGTATATTACTGGGACAGTTACTTCACCATGTTAGGACTTGCCGAAAGCGGTCACTGGGATAAAGTCGCGGATATGGTGGCCAATTTTGCTCATGAAATAGACAATTACGGTCATATTCCCAACGGCAACCGCAGTTACTATTTAAGCCGCTCGCAACCGCCCTTCTTTGCCCTGATGGTAGAGTTACTGGCGCAGCATGAAGGCGACGCCGCGTTGAAACAATACCTGCCGCAAATGCAAAAAGAATATGCTTACTGGATGGACGGTGTTGAAAACCTGCAAGCCGGACAACAGGAAAAACGCGTTGTAAAACTTCAGGATGGTACCCTTCTCAACCGCTACTGGGACGATCGCGATACGCCACGACCAGAGTCATGGGTGGAAGATATTGCCACTGCCAAAAGCAATCCGAATCGACCTGCCACTGAAATTTACCGCGACCTGCGCTCTGCCGCTGCGTCTGGCTGGGATTTCAGCTCGCGCTGGATGGACAATCCGCAGCAGTTAAACACCTTACGCACCACCAGCATCGTACCGGTCGATCTGAACAGCTTGATGTTCAAAATGGAAAAAATCCTCGCCCGCGCCAGCAAAGCTATCGGAGATAACGCGATGGCAAACCAGTACGAAACGCTGGCAAATGCCCGTCAAAAAGGGATCGAAAAATACCTGTGGAACGATCAACAAGGCTGGTATGCCGATTACGACCTGAAAAGTCATAAAGTGCGCAATCAGTTAACCGCGGCCGCCCTGTTCCCGCTGTACGTCAATGCGGCAGCGAAAGATCGCGCCAGCAAAATGGCGACGGCGACGAAAACACATCTGCTGCAACCCGGCGGCCTGAACACCACGTCGGTGAAAAGTGGGCAACAATGGGATGCGCCAAACGGCTGGGCACCGTTGCAGTGGGTCGCGACTGAAGGATTACAAAACTACGGGCAAAAAGAGGTAGCGATGGACATTAGCTGGCACTTCCTGACCAATGTTCAGCACACCTATGACCGGGAGAAAAAGCTGGTGGAAAAATATGATGTCAGCACCACCGGAACAGGGGGCGGCGGTGGCGAATATCCATTACAGGATGGCTTTGGCTGGACCAATGGCGTGACGCTGAAAATGCTGGATTTGATCTGCCCGAAAGAGCAACCGTGTGACAATGTTCCGGCGACGCGTCCACTCAGTGAATCAACAACACAGCCGCTAAAACAAAAAGAGGCGGAACCTACGCCTTAACTTTACTGTATATCGAGCAATGCCATTACGTGCATAAAATTGGCATTGCTCTTTCTTCATCACGAAATACCAAATACCACTCTTTCTACGGTCTATGCCTTTATTTTCTTTTATTAGAGAAGATTTTAATTTTATTTTATCAACTTGTTAATCATTACACCTCTATTTATATTTTCCCCCACTCCCCATTCTCCCTGACAATTTTCTTGTGGAACAAAGTGTTATTTAAGAAACAAGCAAATCATTCTGTCTCTTTAGACAAATTTTGACATCAAACATGATCTTTTTCGCTATATGTGTAAGTATATAGCGGTTTTAATTATCAGGATATTACTTATGTCACTAACCAGACGGAGGTTTACACAGATTCTTGCGTCGACATTGTTCCTGCATCATCTGCCGTCCTTCGCACAATCAGTCAAATTCTGGGCCTCACGGACGCTTCCCGAAGCCCAAAACATTACACGCATCGTCAGCGCAGGCGCGCCCGCCGATTTACTATTGCTGGCTGTCGCGCCAGAAAAAATGGTCGGTTTTTCCTCTTTTGATTTTGCCCGTCAGGCATTAATTCCATTGCCAGAGCACATTCGCCAGTTCCCCAGGCTGGGACGACTCGCCGGGCGCGCCAGCACACTCTCGCTGGAAGGGCTTATGGCGTTACATCCCGATTTGGTCGTTGATTGCGGCAATACGGATGAAACCTGGATCTCCCAGGCACGGCAGGTTAGCGAACAGACACAAATACCCTGGTTATTGCTTAACGGGAAACTGGAACAATCAGCAGAACAGTTAACAACGCTTGGCAAAACGTTAGGCGAAGAGCACCGCGCCGCAGAACAAGCCAATCTCGCCAGCCGCTTCGTTGGTGAAGCTCAGGCATTCGCCACCTCACCCGCCGCTAATCTCAGCTTTTATGCTGCGCGCGGTCCTCGAGGGCTGGAAACGGGCTTACAGGGTTCGTTGCATACCGAGGCGGCGGAATTATTAGGTTTGCACAACGTCGCGCAAATAGCCGATCGCCACGGTCTGACACAGGTTTCCATGGAAAATCTCCTGCGCTGGCAGCCGGATATTATTCTGGTTCAGGAGGCCGTTACTGCAGATTTTATTCGTCGTGATCCTCTCTGGCAGGGCGTGAAAGCGGTTGCGGAACAACGCATCTTATTTTTAAGTGGCCTGCCCTTTGGCTGGCTGGATGCCCCGCCGGGAATCAACCGTCTTCTGGGATTACGCAGACTTCACGCCTGGCTGGATCCCGCCATCAATCGCCAGTTTAAAAGTGACATACAGCATTACGCCCAACTGTTCTGGCATTGTTCACTCAGTGACGCCGACTATCAAAAATTGGTGGCGAGCTAATGAGAACCGTAAACGGATGTATTTTGCTGCTGGCAGCTATCAGTATCACTTTTGCCGCCGTAAGTGGGGCTTATCATCTCGATATGCAGCAACTGCTGGCGCTCATTCTTCGTCAAGAAAATGTTCCTGTGCAGGAACAAATTGTCTTCTGGCAAATCCGCGTGCCGCGTATTCTTGCTGCGCTGTTTCTGGGCGCGGCGCTGGCAGGGGCCGGAACCACCTATCAGGGAATGTTCCGTAATCCCTTAGTGTCACCGGATATTTTAGGCGTCTCCGCCGGTGCCGGACTTGGTGCCTGCGCGGCAATCCTGTGGGGATTATCCATTGTTTACATCCAGCTGTACGCATTTTGCGGCGGGCTGATGGTGGTCGCGGGCGTCTGGTTGATTACGCGTCGGGTGACCCGCCACGATCCGATCTTAACCCTGGTGCTGGTAGGCATTGCGTTAGGAACGTTGTGCGGAGCGGGGATATCGCTAATAAAAACGCTGGCCGATCCTTATACCCAGTTACCGTCAATTACCTTCTGGTTGCTGGGGGGGCTGTCCACCGTGACCTTACGCGATCTCTGCTATGCTGCACCGATCATTCTCATAGGCTCCTTGCCCCTGTTTTTTCTCCGCTGGCGCATGAATTTACTCACGCTTTCCGACGACGAAGCCCGTTCGCTGGGACTGAACGTGACACGTCTGCGCTTTGGATTGATTGTCTGTGCCACACTCATCACCGCCAGCACGGTAGCAATAGCGGGCATAATTGGTTGGGTCGGCCTGGTCGTTCCGCACATTGCCCGCTTGTTGACCGGTCATAACCATCAGCAGCTGTTGCCCATGGCAATGTGTACTGGCGCGATTCTGCTCCTGCTTACCGATACGCTGGCACGCAGCATTGGAACAACAGAAATCCCACTTGGCATTCTGACCGCTTTTGTTGGCGCACCGTTTTTCCTGTTTTTGTTGTTACGCGGAGGTCGCCAGTGACTTTGCTTGCCGTCCGTCATGCGTCTCTGGGTTACTCCCGCCATCCGGTGCTACGCGACGTGTCCTTCACCCTGTCGCAAGGAACAATTTGTTGTCTGTTAGGAGCCAATGGTTGCGGCAAAACCACACTCATGCGCTCCATTCTTGGCGTTATACCGTTATTAAAAGGCGAGATCTTACTGGATAGCCTCCCTGTGCAGACACTCAGCCATCGCCAGCGCGCGCAGGCTATTGCCTGGGTGCCGCAGGCGCACGACGGCATTTTTGCTTTTAGTGTGCTGGATATGGTGTTGATGGGCCTGGCCCCCACCATAGGCGCTTTTTCCGTTCCCGGTAAGCAAGAACGCCTGAAAGCAACGGAGCAACTGGAAAAGCTGGGCATTTTGCATCTGGCGGCACGACGCTGGAATACGCTTAGCGGCGGTGAACGTCAGCTGGCTTTAATCGCCCGTGCACTCGTCCAGCAACCGCGCTTGTTATTACTGGATGAGCCTGCCTCCAGCCTCGATTTCGGTCATCAGATCCAACTTCTGGACACGCTGGCGCAGCTCAAAAATAACGGCATGACAATGTTAATGTCGACTCATCATCCGCTCCATGCAAACGCCATTGCCGACAGCATTATCCAGGTAGAGCCAGATGGACGAGTAACACAAGGCTTACCGACCGAACAGTTAACAACGAAAAAACTGGCTGCCCTGTACCGGGTTTCTGCCGACCAGATTCACCATCACCTCTCTGCAATTAAGCACTAAGGAAAAATCATGCTCATTGACGATATTGATTTTGCAGACCTTTACCTTCAGCAACTCAGGCTGGCCCATCGCACAGAAAAAACGCCGGATCACTGGGATCAACGGGCGGAAAAAATGGCGGAAAATTGCGCCTCGCCTACGGACAGCTACCTGCAACAACTGACCTCAAAAATTGACCTGCAAGGCGCGCAAACCTTATTCGATATGGGCTGCGGACCGGGTACCGTATCGCTGGCGCTGGCGGACAAACTCACGACGATTTATGGCGTTGATTACAGTCAGGGGATGCTGAACGTTGCCGCCCGTCGCGCCGCCGCGCTAAAGGCAGACAATGTCCACTGGATCCAGCGCGCCTGGGAAGAGGACTGGAGTGACCTGCCACGCTGCGATATTGCCGTGGCTTCCCGCTCCACTCTGGTGGCTGATATGCGCCAGGCAATGAGCAAACTGAATAATCAGGCACGGCTTCGCGTCTATACGACTCATCTGGTCAGCACCTCGTTCGTCTCTCCAGCCATTCAGCGGGCGGCTGGTCGGGAAGTGATCGAATTACCCAACTATATCTTTGCACTCAACGTCCTGTATCAGATGGGAATTTATGCTCACGTTGATTTTATCCGTGGACAAAATTGCCAACAGGATAACAGCACCTGGGAACGTTTTGAGCAGAACGTCAGCTGGAGTCTGGGCGCGCTTAACGACGATGAGCGTGAGCGGTTATATCGCTGGTATCAACAACAAGATGCTCGTGCCCTCGCCCCTGCCAGCCGCGACTGGGCGCTCATCTGGTGGGATAGCGTACCGCAGGAGACACTGCGATGATTTTCCTTTCTCAGGCACAAATCGATGCGTTACTTCTGGAAGATATCCAGGGCGGTGACCTGACCACGCGAGCATTAAATATTGGACACCAGCATGGCTATATAGAGTTTTTTCTCCGTCAGGGCGGCTGCGTCAGCGGAATTTCTGTCGCGTGTAAGATGTTAACTACGCTGGGATTAACTATTGATGACGCGGTCAGCGACGGTTCACAAGCGAACGCGGGTCAGCGGCTAATCCGTGCGCAAGGTAATGCCGCAGCACTTCATCAGGGATGGAAGGCAGTCCAGAATGTGCTGGAGTGGAGTTGCGGTGTTTCTGATTATCTCGCTCAAATGCTGGCGTTACTTCGTGAACGTTACCCTGATGGCAATATCGCCTGCACCCGAAAAGCAATTCCGGGCACCCGCTTACTGGCCTCGCAGGCAATTCTGGCTGCCGGAGGACTGATTCATCGTGCCGGATGTGCGGAAACCATATTATTGTTTGCCAACCACCGCCATTTTCTTCATGACAATCAGGACTGGTCAGGCGCAATCAATCAGTTACGTCGCCACGCACCCGAGAAGAAAATAGTTGTTGAAGCCGACACGCCGAAAGAGGCAATCGCCGCGTTACGCGCGCAACCAGACGTACTTCAGCTCGACAAATTTAGTCCGCAACAGGCAACTGAAATTGCGCAAATAGCACCGTCGCTGGCTCCCCACTGCACGCTGGCTCTGACCGGCGGAATTAATCTGACAACACTCAAAAATTACCTCGACTGCGGCATTCGCCTTTTTATTACCTCCGCGCCTTATTACGCGGCACCTGCTGACATTAAAGTCAGTCTGCAACCCGCAGCCTCTATTTAATTCTTTGTTAAACGGAATTTATTCTATGAGACTCAAAAAACGTTATCTCTGCACAGTATTAACACTTGCCTTTACCCAGCAGGCCGTAGCGGCTCAGGAGAGCGACACGCTGACCGTATGGTCCAGTCCGGTATCATCAACGACGACCACCGTTCTCGATCAACCCACCATGAAGGCCCTGGATAAACAGAATGTCGCTCAGGCATTAAGTGTCGTCCCCGGCGTGGTGCTGCAAAAGTCAGGTAGCCGCAACGAAGAACAGGTCAAAGTTCGTGGCTTTGATAGTCGTCAGGTGCCGGTCTATTTCGACGGTGTGCCCATTTATGTTCCCTATGACGGCAACCTCGATCTGGCGCGGATTCTGACCAACAATTTGGGGGCAGTTGAAGTTTCCAAAGGGTATTCGTCGCTGCTTCAGGGGCCTAATCAGATGGGCGGAGCCATTAATATCACCACCCAGAAGCCGACTAAACCGCTGGAAGCCAGTCTGGGATATCGTCAGGGATGGAGCCGTAGCCAGGACAATGCCTACGATATGCATGCTTCATTTGCCGCCAGCAGCGATCTGGGGTATTTGCAAGTCAGCGGTAGCCAGCTAAAGCAGGATTTTCTCGGCCTGCCGCATGGTGTAAATAATGATATTGCAGGCAAACACGGCAAGATGATTAATTCATCGGCTGATGATAAACGCGGCATTGTGAAGCTCGGTTTTACACCACGCGAAAACGATGAATACACATTGACTTACATTAAGCAGGATGGTGAAAAAGATAACCCGCCATACAGTGGAAATAGTGGTCAGAAATCACGCTACTGGCAGTGGCCAGAGTATGACAAAGAAAGTTTTTATTATCAGGGAACGACCCAACTAAACGATCGTTTTACCCTGAAAAGTCGGCTGTATCGCGACACCTTTGAAAATACGCTAATGATGTACAACTCGCTGGCTGATTTGAAAAATAAAAAAGGCAGCTACAGCCATTATTCCGATTACAGCGACGGTGCCGGGTTACAACTGGCAGCCGATGTGCGTGAAAACGATCTGCTGTCGTTTGCCGTTAACTGGAAAGATGACGTACACCGGGAAAAAGGTGCGCCGCACGCCGCTTACGATCGCTATGAAGATCGTACCTGGTCGCTCGCCAGTGAATATCAATGGGCTGCTGCCGATAATGTCGATGTCGTGGCTGGAATCAGCTATGACTGGCGCGATAGCGTAGAAGCGAAAAAACATGAGAAAGATGGCAGTATCACCCATTATGACGACAACAATCAGTCAGCTTTTAACTGGCAGGTGATGGGGAAATACCACTTTGCCAATGAAGACACGCTGGCGCTTTCGTACTATGACCGCACACGCTTTCCGACGCTGAAAGAACGCTATACCACGTCCAAACCTGCGTATAACCAGATAGCGATTGTTAACCCGCAGCTCAAGCCGGAACGCGCGCGCGGGGTGGATTTAACCTGGAATGGTGCCTTCACGCACGACTGGGGATTTGAGGTCAGCGTTTACTATAACCGGGTGAGTGATGCCATCCTCTCGCACAATATCGATGCCGATACCATTCAAAATCAGAACAGCGGCACGGTGGATTACAGCGGTCTGGATGCCGGTATTAAGGGGAAAATCAGCAATATACTGGATGTAGGATTGAGCTACGCCCTGATCCACGCTGATGCCAAACGTAAAGACATCGGCAAGATAACCGATCTGCCAACGCAGACAATGACCGCATGGATGACTCTCAAACCGTGGGAGCCGTTAAGCGTAACGCTGTCGGAAGAGGCGCGTTCCTCCAGCTACAGCAACAGTGACGGTTCACAAAAAGCCGCCGGTTTTGCGGTGACCCACATTCGAGCCGATTACACCTTAGGTCATGGCTTCAGCGTTAATGCGTCGGTCAATAACCTGTTTGATACCAAATATGCCTACAGTGAAGGGTTTATTGAAGAAGGTCGCAATTTCTGGGCTGGTATCGAGTATACGTTCTGATGTGAAAGCGGATAGCGGCATCTGTATCGCTATCCGCCTTATGAAAATCTTATTCTCTTCGCAGGAGGCGGAATACGCCCAGCACCAGGATAGCGCCCACCACCGCCACCAGGAAGCTGTGCAAATTAAAACCGCTGATGGAGCCGCCAATGCCAAACATGGTCGCCAGCCAGCCGCCGACCACCGCACCGACTATCCCAAGAATACAGGTCAGGAAAAATCCACCACCATCACGTCCCGGCATGATTAGCTTGGCGATTATGCCGGCTATCAGGCCAAAAATAATCCAGGCAATAATTCCCATGTTCAGGCCCTCGTTTCGATGAATCGGACGCAAGAAATGCTTACGTCAACGCTCTAAGTATAGGCAAGGGCGGAATCGATGCTGGGCGTATGTCGGCTGATTTAAGAACAACATGTAAAAAATATTCGCGCATTTGTATTAAGTTTTGTTAACTGTGACCGATAAACCAAAGACAGTTTGTCAGTCAGGAGTTTTTCCGCGTGAGTCATTACCATGAGCAGTTCCTGAAACAAAATCTGTTAGCCGTCCTGGGCGTGTTACGCGATTTGCACAAAGCCGCAATTCCTTTGCGTATCAGTTGGAATGGCGGGCAGCTGATCAGCAAAATACTGGTAATAACCCCGGATAAACTGGTGCTGGATTTCGGCAGTCAGGCCGAAGATAACAACGCTGTGTTAAAGGCGCAGCATATTACCATTACCGCCGAAACCCAGGGCGCGAAAGTCGAGTTTACTGTTGAACAACTACAGCAGAGTGAATACTTGCAGCTTCCGGCATTTATTACCGTACCGCCTCCCACCTTGTGGTTTGTACAACGACGCCGATATTTCCGCATCTCCGCCCCACTCCATCCGCCTTATTTTTGCCAGACCAAACTGGCGGATAACAGTACGTTACGTTTCCGCCTGCATGATTTGTCGTTAGGCGGCATGGGCGCATTACTGGAAACAGCAAAGCCTGCCGAATTACACGAAGGCATGCGCTTCGCTCAGATTGAAGTCAACATGGGGCAATGGGGTGTTTTTCACTTTGACGCCCAGTTAATCTCCATCAGCGAGCGCAAAGTGATTGATGGCAAAAATGAAACCATCACCACTCCCCGTCTGAGCTTCCGTTTTCTTAACGTCAGCCCGACGGTGGAGCGGCAATTACAGCGGATTATTTTCTCTCTCGAGCGAGAAGCCCGGGAGAAAGCGGACAAAGTGCGCGACTGATTTACATCGCGTCCAGTGCCTGCTCAAGTTTGTAGATATAGCGCGGAGCCTGCGGCGCAGGATGATTTCGCGCTACGTGATCGAGGAACTCATCAGCATCCAGATCGTTGATTTTGCTGATCGCCTTTTTCCGATCTGACGAGAAAGTCCGTAGCAGCGCACCTGCCCCGTTAGCGTATGACACCACCAGCGCATATTGCAGTACCTTCGGATCTTCAATGCCTGCCAGCGGGCCGGTTTCCAGAATATTCAGGTAAGCCGCCCCCATTGAAATATTACGCTCCGGATTTTTCAGCTCGCTGGTCGTCGGCTCACCACTCCAGCCCATACGACGATATACATCACGTCCGGAGGTTGAAGCTTTTATCTGCATCAAACCAATGGCATTCGATTTACTCACCGCGTTCGGATTACCACCCGATTCGATAGCGATAATCGCCGTGATCAATTGTGGATCGACGCCCCAGGCTGCACCGGCTTTCTGGCTTATTGGCATCCACTGCATCGCACGTTGCACCGGAACTTTCGCGTTCCACGGCGGGTTCGTATAGTCATGCTTTGATGAACAACCCGCTAATAACACAATCAAAAAGGCAAACCATCTCAATTTCACTTCTTCTATCCTTATAGCCTGGAATCGCCGTTGAGGTGACAACGGCACACCTAAGCGGCATGATATACATTTCGTTTCTGTTGTCAGCAAGGAATTGCCATGTCTCTGTTTCACTTAATTGCCCCATCGGGTTACTGCATTAAACAGCACGCCGCGCTGCGTGGTATCCAGCGCCTTACCGACGCGGGGCATCAGGTCAATAACGTCGAGGTTATTGCCCGTCGTTGTGAGCGTTTTGCGGGTACGGAAACGGAGCGTCTGGAAGATCTCAATTCTCTTGCCAGACTGACTACCCCCAACACCATCGTGCTGTCTGTACGCGGCGGTTACGGTGCCAGTCGTTTACTGGCAGATATTGACTGGCAGGCACTGGTGGCTCGCCAACAACATGACCCGTTACTCATTTGCGGACATAGCGATTTTACCGCCATTCAGTGCGGTCTTCTGGCGCAAGGCAATGTCATCACCTTTAGCGGCCCCATGCTGGTAGCAAACTTTGGCGCGGATGAACTAAATGCCTTTACCGAGCACCACTTCTGGCTGGCGTTACGCAATAAAACGTTCACCATTGAATGGCAAGGGGAAGGCCCGACATGTCAGACCGAAGGCACGCTGTGGGGAGGCAATCTTGCGATGCTGATTTCACTGATTGGTACACCGTGGATGCCAAAAATTGAGAACGGTATTCTGGTGCTGGAAGATATTAACGAGCACCCTTTCCGCGTCGAACGTATGCTGTTGCAGCTCTATCATGCTGGAATTTTGCCACGTCAGAAGGCGATTATTCTCGGTAGCTTTAGCGGCAGCACGCCTAATGATTATGACGCAGGTTACAACCTGGAGTCAGTGTACGCGTTTTTGCGTTCCCGCCTGTCGATTCCACTCATTACCGGCCTCGATTTTGGTCATGAACAACGCACGGTTACGCTGCCGTTGGGCGCACATGCCATTCTGAATAACACCCAGGAAGGCACTCAGTTGACGATTAGCGGTCATCCTGTTCTTAAAATGTAAAAAAATCACGCTTCAGGGCTAAGTAAAACGCTGTCTCTGCCGCTAATATGGTAGGGTTTATATAAGAGACAGCGTAATCAGGAGTAACCGACCGTTGGATGCCACAACAATAATTAGCCTTTTCATCTTAGGATCCATCCTTGTCACCAGCAGTATTTTACTTAGTTCATTTTCTTCCCGTCTTGGCATTCCCATTCTGGTTATTTTTCTGGCGATCGGCATGCTGGCGGGGGTTGATGGCGTCGGCGGTATCCCGTTTGATAATTATCCCTTCGCCTACATGGTAAGTAACCTGGCGCTGGCGATTATTTTGCTCGACGGCGGGATGCGCACTCAGGCCAGTTCCTTTCGTGTGGCGTTAGGACCGGCACTGTCGCTGGCGACGCTGGGCGTGCTTATCACCTCTGGTTTAACCGGCATGATGGCGGCGTGGCTGTTTAATCTTGATTTGATTGAAGGATTATTAATCGGCGCTATCGTCGGCTCCACCGATGCTGCAGCGGTCTTTTCTCTGCTGGGTGGTAAGGGGCTTAACGAACGTGTTGGCTCGACGCTGGAAATTGAATCCGGCAGTAATGATCCAATGGCGGTCTTTCTGACGATTACCCTGATTGCGATGATCCAGCAGCATGAAAGCAGTGTCAGCTGGATGTTCGTGGTCGATATTCTGCAGCAATTTGGCCTCGGGATTGTCATCGGGCTTGGCGGTGGTTATTTACTGCTGCAAATGATTAATCGCATCGCCCTGCCCGCCGGATTATATCCATTGCTGGCATTAAGCGGCGGTATTTTAATTTTTGCTTTAACCACGGCGCTGGAAGGCAGCGGTATTCTGGCTGTTTATCTGTGCGGTTTTCTGCTGGGTAATCGGCCGATTCGCAACCGCTACGGCATCCTGCAAAATTTCGACGGCCTCGCCTGGCTGGCGCAAATCGCCATGTTCCTGGTGCTGGGGCTATTGGTTAACCCAAGCGATCTGCTGCCTATTGCCATTCCGGCGCTCATTTTGTCCGCATGGATGATTTTCTTCGCCCGTCCTCTTTCGGTATTTGCCGGATTGCTACCGTTCCGTGGCTTCAATCTGCGTGAGCGCGTGTTTATCAGCTGGGTAGGATTACGCGGCGCGGTGCCGATTATTCTGGCTGTGTTCCCGATGATGGCGGGGCTGGAGAATGCGCGACTGTTCTTTAATGTCGCCTTCTTTGTGGTCCTGGTTTCACTGCTATTGCAGGGAACATCACTCTCGTGGGCGGCGAAAAAAGCCAAAGTGGTCGTTCCGCCAGTGGGACGTCCGGTGTCACGCGTTGGCCTGGATATTCATCCGGAAAATCCGTGGGAGCAGTTTGTTTATCAATTGAGTGCCGATAAATGGTGCGTGGGCGCGGCACTGCGTGATTTGCATATGCCAAAAGAGACGCGTATTGCGGCACTGTTTCGTGATAACCAGTTGCTTCATCCCACCGGCAGCACCCGACTGCGCGAAGGCGATGTGTTGTGTGTAATTGGTCGGGAACGCGATCTCCCGGCGCTCGGTAAACTGTTCAGCCAGTCGCCGCCGGTCGCGCTGGATCAACGCTTCTTTGGTGACTTCATTCTCGAAGCCAGCGCCAAATATGCTGATGTGGCGCTGATATATGGCCTGGAAGACGGGCGAGAATATCGCGATAAGCAGCAAACGCTGGGTGAAATCGTCCAGCAGTTGTTAGGCGCAGCACCGGTTGTCGGTGACCAGGTAGAGTTTGCCGGGATGATCTGGACGGTGGCCGAGAAAGAAGATAATGAAGTGTTGAAGATTGGTGTTCGGGTAGCGGAGGAAGAAGCCGAATCTTAAGTTTAATGTGTTTTGTAACGCTGGATACGACGCTGGTCGCATCCAGCGATAACAAGTTACACCGTCACAACCGGGACGCGTAACGCCAGCGCGCACATCAACTCATAGCCTACCGTTCCGGCAGCGGCGGCGACATCATCAATTTTGATCTCCTTGCCCCACAGCTCAACTGGCGTACCAATACCCGCTTGCGGGCAAGGCGTTAAATCGACCGCCAGCATATCCATCGAGACTGTCCCCACCGTCATGGTGCGAACGCCGTCCACTAAAACAGGGGTACCGGTAGGCGCGTGGCGCGGATAACCGTCGGCGTATCCTGCGGCGACAATGCCGATTCGCTGTTCATCGCGCGCAGTATAGCGACCGCCGTAGCCCACACGCTCGCCCGCTTTTAGCGTCTGGACACCAATAATCTCACTGCTTAGCGTCATCACCGGACGTAATCCGGTATTGGCGATATCACGCCACTGACCGGACGGCGAAGCGCCATACAAAATAATGCCAGGCCGAACCCAGTCAAAATGCGCTTCCGGGTGCCACAGAGTCGCCGCCGAATTGGACAACGAACGCCGACACTCCAGCCCTTCCGCCGCCTGCTCAATACGCGCCATCGCGCCGGAAATTCCATCAGGATGTTCCGCTTCGGCAAAATGTGACATCAGGGTCATTTCGCCAACATTCGCCATCGCCCGCAACTGCTGCCAGACGGTAAGCACGCGATCGGGCTGGAAGCCCAACCGATTCATTCCACTGTTCACTTTAAGATAAATATCCAACGGTGCTTTTAGCCGCGCATTTTGCAGTGCTTTGAGCTGCCAGTTGCTGTGTACGCAGGTGGTCAGGCGGTGCTGGTCATAAATCTCCAGATCCTGAGCATGGAAAAATCCTTCCAGCATCAGGATCGGTCCTTTCCAGCCGCGCTCACGTAACGTTATTGCCTCTTCCAGGTTAAGCAATGCAAAGCCATCGGTAGCCCCGATCGCGCTCCAGATACGCTCAATACCGTGCCCGTAAGCGTTCGCTTTTACCACCGACCAGACGCGCGCGCGCGGCGCGGCCTGGCGGACAATGGACAGATTCTGTTTTAATGCCTGCAGATCGAGGCTGGCCTGTATCGGACGGGTCATCTCGTTTCCTTAGCTGTGTGCGCCATGTAAATGGCCCGGGCGTAATGGCGTAAATCCACGGCTGTAGCGCGCTACGCTTAGATCTTCATACGGGATCGCTGGCGTGCGCCCCGAGAGCAGATCGCTTAACAACTGACCGGAACCGCAAGCCATCGTCCAGCCGAGCGTGCCGTGACCGGTATTCAGCCACAGATTTTTAAAGCGTGTACGCCCGACAACCGGCGTGCCGTCTGGCGTCATCGGGCGCAGGCCAGTCCAGAAAGTCGCCTGCTCAACATGACCGCCGCGTGGATAGAGATCGCGAACCACCATCTCCAGCGTTTCACGACGCGGTTGCAACAGCTCGGTGTTAAAGCCAACAATTTCCGCCATTCCGCCAACACGAATGCGGTTATCGAAACGGGTAATGGCGATTTTGTAGGTTTCATCAAGGATAGTAGACACCGGCGCACCATCTTCCTGCGCAATCGGAATAGTCAGCGAGTAGCCTTTCAGCGGATACACCGGAATATCAACAATGCCTTTGAGCATCGCCGTCGAGTAAGAACCAAACGCCATCACATACGCATCGGCCTTAATCACTTCATCACCACACTTCACGCCGTAGATTTGCTCGCCGTCGCAAAGCAGTTGGTCAACGGGCGTATTAAAGCGGAATTTAACCCCCGCCTGCTCCGCCATCCGCGCCAGATTCTGGGTAAACAGCTGGCAGTCTCCGGTTTCATCATTGGGCAGTTGCAGGCCGCCCGTCAGTTTGTGCGCCACTTCTGCCAGCGCGGGCTCCACTTCCGCCAGGCGGCTGGATTCCAGCAGCTGATACGGTACGCCGGCATCTTCCAGCACGGCGATATCGCGGGTCGCGTTTTCATACTGTTGTTCGGTACGGAACAGTTGCAGCGTCCCACCCTGACGCCCTTCATACTGAATATTGGTTTCGGCGCGCAATGCTTTCAGGCAATCACGGCTGTATTCCGCCAGACGCACCATCCGCCCTTTGTTTTCCATATAGTGGCTGGTGTCGCAGTTACGTAACATTTGCCACATCCATTTCAACTGGAACTGCGTACCGTCGAGACGAACCGCCAGCGGCGCATGGCGCTGGAACATCCATTTAATCGCTTTTAAAGGCACACCTGGTGCCGCCCACGGTGCAGCATATCCGGGGGAGATTTGCCCTGCATTCGCGGCACTGGTTTCCAGGGCGGCCCCCGGCTCCCGATCAATGACGGTGACCTCATGTCCTGCCTGATTTAAGTACCAGGCGCTGGCAACGCCTACCACACCACTTCCCAGTATGACAACTCGCATAGCCACTCCGATAACGGTAGATACAGTAAAAGAACAATAATCTAATTACATCTTGATAACTCAGTTGAAAATATTATTCAACATACAGCTTTTTTATGGTGAGCTGGCTCACATCTCCCTGACTCTGCGGCAATATGGCGTCTTTAGTATCTCCTGCTGAACGCCCTTTTTATCCAGCATAAAATTCCGTTCAGAAGCGGATTAGTGGCACTCTGATAATAAGAAATCGCAAAGAAAAAAATTCTCCGGCGACGCGGTTTTTAACAGGTGTTCTATGCTTGAAATGAGGTGCTCCACACAGAGAGCGCCGACAACAATGAGGTGCGCGTATGGCGACGATCGATTCTATGAATAAGGACACCACACGTTTGAGCGATGGACCCGACTGGACGTTCGACCTGCTGGATGTTTATCTGGCAGAGATAGACCGGGTGGCGAAACTCTACCGGCTGGATACCTACCCGCACCAGATTGAAGTGATAACCTCAGAACAGATGATGGATGCCTACTCCAGCGTCGGCATGCCAATTAACTATCCGCACTGGTCATTCGGTAAAAAGTTTATCGAGACTGAACGGCTGTATAAGCACGGTCAGCAAGGACTAGCCTATGAAATCGTCATTAACTCTAACCCGTGTATCGCTTACCTGATGGAAGAGAACACCATTACCATGCAAGCGCTGGTGATGGCTCATGCCTGCTATGGGCATAACTCTTTCTTCAAAAACAATTACTTATTCCGTAGCTGGACCGACGCCAGTTCGATTGTCGATTATCTGATTTTTGCCCGTAAATATATTACCGAGTGCGAAGAGCGTTATGGCGTTGATGAAGTAGAACGGCTTCTGGACTCGTGCCACGCGCTGATGAACTACGGCGTGGACCGGTACAAACGCCCGCAAAAAATCTCGCTGCAAGAAGAGAAAGCCCGGCAGAAGAGTCGCGAAGAGTATCTGCAAAGTCAGGTCAATATGCTCTGGCGTACCCTGCCGAAGCGCGAGGAAGAGAAAACGGTTGCTGAAGCGCGCCGCTATCCGTCCGAACCACAAGAAAACCTGCTCTATTTTATGGAGAAAAATGCGCCACTGCTGGAATCATGGCAGCGTGAAATCCTGCGTATTGTGCGTAAGGTGAGCCAGTATTTTTATCCGCAAAAACAGACTCAGGTGATGAACGAAGGCTGGGCGACCTTCTGGCACTACACCATCCTTAACCATCTGTATGATGAAGGGAAAGTAACGGAACGTTTTATGCTGGAGTTTTTGCACAGCCACACCAATGTGGTCTTCCAGCCGCCCTATAACAGCCCGTGGTACAGCGGCATCAACCCGTATGCCCTCGGGTTTGCCATGTTCCAGGATATTAAACGGATTTGTCAGTCACCAACGGAAGAAGACAAATACTGGTTCCCGGATATCGCCGGTTCCGACTGGCTGGAAACGCTGCATTTCGCGATGCGTGATTTCAAAGATGAGAGTTTTATCAGCCAGTTCCTGTCACCGAAAGTGATGCGTGATTTCCGCTTCTTCACCGTGCTGGATGATGATCGGCATAATTATCTGGAGATTTCCGCTATTCATAATGAAGAAGGTTATCGGGAAATCCGTAACCGGTTATCGTCGCAATATAACTTAAGTAATCTGGAGCCGAATATTCAGATCTGGAACGTGGATTTGCGCGGCGACCGTTCGCTGACGCTGCGTTACATTCCACATAATCGCGCACCGCTGGATCGGGGGCGCAAAGAAGTGCTGAAGCATGTGCATCGCCTGTGGGGATTTGATGTGATGCTGGAACAGCAAAACGAAGACGGCAGCGTCGAGTTGCTGGAACGTTGCCCGCCGAGAATGGGAAATCTGTAAATAGTCCTCCTCGTTTGAGGAGGACTCATTTTTGCCGGATGCGGCGTAAATGCCTTATCCGGCCTACAAAGTATCGCAAATTCAATACATTGCAAAAAAACACGTAGGCCTGATAAGCGTAGCGCATCAGGCAATTATACGTTTGTCATCCGTCTGGAAGGATTATCGTCCCTGAATGGCTAAATCACCCGGCAGATTTTTCTGCATCCGGTGCCAAATCTCGCCACTCTCATGCCCATAGCGACGCACTGTTTCATATACCTGATCGTGTGCGCCTTCACTGCACAACGCCGACAGTTTGTGATAGAAGCCCAGCGCCAGACTGCGCGCTTCCGGATTGGCGAAATAGTGACGACCAATGCGCGTATACAGCCCTTTCATCCCGTTAAGGATCAGACCGTAAATCGGGTTGCCGGAAGCAAACGCCAGGCCGCGGAAAATGTTGTAATCCAGCTCGGCAAAGGCGTCGGCGTGATCGGCCACTTCATTAGCGGTTGCCAGCACTTCCTGCGCTTTATCGGGATGTTGACGAAACGCGGTGCGAATAAAAATAGTTGAAATATTGGTACGCACCGACAGCAAATTATCAATAAGTTGCGGCACACTTTCGTGGTCCAGTCGCGCCAGTGTTTCAAGGATATTTAAACCAGAGGTTTCCCAGAAATTATTCACCTTCGTCGGCTTGCCGTGTTGAATGGTCAACCAGCCATCTCGTGCCAGACGTTGTAACACTTCACGTAACGTAGTACGCGTTACGCCAATTAATTCTGAAAGTTCACGTTCTGCGGGCAAAATAGTCCCGGGAGGGAAGCGGTTATTCCAGATACTTTCAATAATGTACTCTTCCGCGAAACCCGCCGGGCTTTGCGCCTTAATGACCATAGTGAGATTTCCATAACACAGCAAAACAAAGTTGGACTCATCATACCAGAGGGCTAACTACGCTGATAGAAGACAAAAAGAAGAAAAAAGGGATCAAGGCTTCATTTTCTGCATCTCTTTCCCCTTGACTATCAAGACTTGCCTCACTCCTGTCTGACCGTTAAGCTTTGCGTTTAAACATAAAAACATCATTGATTATTTCTAAGGTAAGGGAAACCATCATGGAGATCTCCTGGGGCCGCGCACTATGGCGCAATTTTTTGGGACAGTCCCCCGACTGGTACAAACTCGCCCTCATCATTTTCTTAATCGTAAATCCGTTAATTTTCCTCATCAGCCCTTTCGTCGCTGGCTGGTTGCTGGTAGCGGAATTTATTTTCACTCTGGCGATGGCCCTGAAATGCTACCCGCTGCTCCCCGGTGGTCTGTTGGCTATCGAAGCGGTATTCATCGGCATGACCAGCGCGGAACATGTTCGTGAAGAAGTGGCGGCAAATCTTGAAGTCTTGCTGTTACTGATGTTTATGGTGGCGGGTATCTATTTTATGAAACAGCTGTTGTTGTTCATATTTACCCGTTTGCTGTTAAGTATTCGCTCCAAAATGCTGCTGTCGCTCTCTTTTTGCGTGGCGGCGGCGTTCCTCTCCGCGTTCCTCGATGCCTTAACCGTCGTGGCGGTGGTGATCAGCGTTGCAGTCGGTTTTTATGGTATTTATCACCGCGTAGCCTCTTCCCGTACTGAAGATACCGACCTGCAAGACGATAGTCATATCGACAAGCATTACAAAGTGGTTCTGGAACAGTTCCGTGGCTTTCTGCGTAGTCTGATGATGCATGCCGGTGTCGGCACCGCATTAGGCGGCGTGATGACCATGGTGGGCGAACCACAAAACCTGATCATCGCTAAAGCGGCTGGCTGGCATTTTGGCGATTTCTTCCTGCGCATGTCGCCGGTGACCGTCCCGGTTCTGATTTGTGGCCTGTTAACCTGCCTGCTGGTAGAGAAGCTGCGTTGGTTTGGCTACGGTGAAACGCTGCCGGAGAAAGTCCGCGAAGTGCTGCAACAGTTTGACGATCAAAGCCGTCTCCAGCGTACACGTCAGGACAAAATTCGTCTGATTGTGCAGGCGATTATCGGCGTCTGGCTGGTCACCGCGCTGGCACTACATCTGGCAGAAGTCGGTTTGATTGGTTTGTCGGTCATTATTCTGGCGACATCATTGACCGGTGTTACCGATGAACATGCTATCGGTAAAGCCTTCACCGAATCTCTGCCATTCACCGCACTGTTGACGGTGTTTTTCTCAGTAGTCGCGGTGATTATCGACCAACAACTGTTTTCGCCGATTATTCAGTTTGTGTTGCAGGCATCTGAACATGCTCAGCTGTCGTTGTTCTATATTTTCAACGGTCTGCTGTCATCCATTTCGGATAACGTCTTCGTGGGGACGATTTATATCAACGAAGCGAAAGCGGCAATGAAAAGTGGCGCTATCACGTTGAAGCAATATGAGCTGCTGGCGGTCGCCATTAATACCGGTACCAATCTGCCCTCCGTCGCTACGCCGAACGGTCAGGCTGCGTTCCTGTTCCTGCTGACCTCTGCACTCGCGCCATTGATTCGTCTCTCTTATGGCCGCATGGTGTGGATGGCCCTGCCTTACACCCTCGTCCTGACACTCGTCGGGCTGCTCTGCGTCGAGTTTACGCTTGCTCCTGTAACCGAATGGTTTATGCAAATGGGCTGGATAGCAACGCTTTGATAACAACTTACCGGGCATATAAATGCCCGGTTTGCCTTTTCGCCCGATAATTGTCCAATTGCGTCCTATTTTTGCTGCCTCCTGGTGGCGCAGCGAATGAATTGGTTTAAACTGCGCACTCTATGCATATTGCAGGGAAATGATTATGTTGCGATTTTTGAACCAATGTTCACAAGGCCGGGGTGCATGGCTGTTGATGGCGTTTACTGCTCTGGCACTGGAACTGACGGCGCTGTGGTTCCAGCATGTGATGTTACTGAAACCTTGCGTGCTCTGTATTTATGAACGCTGCGCGTTATTCGGCGTTCTGGGTGCTGCGCTGATTGGCGCGATCGCCCCGAAAACTCCGCTGCGTTATGTAGCGATGGTTATCTGGTTGTATAGTGCGTTCCGCGGTGTGCAGTTAACTTACGAGCACACCATGCTTCAGCTCTATCCTTCGCCGTTTGCGACCTGTGATTTTATGGCTCGTTTCCCGGAATGGCTGCCGCTGGATAAATGGGTGCCGCAAGTGTTTGTCGCCTCTGGCGATTGCGCCGAGCGTCAGTGGGAATTTTTAGGTCTGGAAATGCCGCAGTGGCTGCTCGGTATTTTTATCGCTTACCTGATTGTCGCGGTGCTGGTGGTGATTTCCCAGCCGTTTAAAGCGAAAAAACGTGACCTGTTCGGTCGCTAATCCATTCGGCGCTCCTGCGGGAGCGCTTTTTCCTGCCGCTATGTTTATTTGACCCGCAGTAAATCAGAACTTCGCGTTGTATAACATGGTGAAAGCATGGCACGCTTCATCTGCCATTGTTGCTGGATCCCCTGCCCGGCAAAATAGAGTGTTCCTCTGCCCTCTTTAGCATTCAGCGTATCCATTACCGCCATCAATTGCTCACTCCCGGGGCGCGGTGCGTTGTCATCGAATAAATTGAGCTGCGCGACTCCCTGACTGAAGAAATCCCCCAGCATCACGCCCGCTTTTTGGTAGCAATGGCCCGCTTGCCAGATGGCATCCAGAGATCGCGTAGCGGCGTTAATGATATCCCTGCTGTCCTGAGTGGGCGTCAGCAGTTTTACCGATGCGCTATTGCCGTAATAAGGTTCATTGAACGCAAATGGTGACGTCTTAATAAACGTGGAGATAAACCGACAATATTGATGCTCGCTGCGAAGTTTTTCCGCCGCCCGGGCAGCGTAACTACAAATGGCCTGCCGCATCGACGGATAATCCGTGATGCGTTCACCAAACGAGCGGGAACAGATAATTTCCTGCTTCGTCGGTGCAAACTCTTCCAGTTGCAAACAGGGTTCACCGCGCAGTTCACGCACCGTTCTTTCGAGCACGACATTAAAATGTTTACGGATAAACCGGATATCTGAATCCGCCAAATCGAGAACGGTTTTGATCCCCATCGCGTCCAGTTTTTTGCTGATCCGCCGTCCAATCCCCCAGACTTCATCCACGGGGAGAGCAGACATTAATTTACGCTGGCGTTCCAGATTTGATAAATCCACCACCCCGCCCGTCTGCCGCTGCCATTTTTTTGCCGCATGATTGGCAAGCTTAGCCAGCGTTTTGGTCTGGGCGATCCCCACACCAACAGTAAGATGGGTACGTTGTAGCACCGTTGCGCAAATTTCTCTGCCAAAATCAGTCAGATCGCGACAATTATGCACACCTGTCAGATCGCAGAATGCCTCATCAATACTGTAAATCTCGACGCGGGGCGATAGTTCTTCCAGCGTCGACATCACCCGATTACTCATGTCTGCGTAAAGCTCATAATTGCTGCTAAAGCAAACCACGCCACAGCGACGAAACAGATCTTTTTGTTTGAACCAGGGATCGCCCATTTTAACGCCCAGCGCCTTTGCCTCAGCGTTTCGGGCGATAACGCAACCGTCATTATTCGATAGCACAACCACCGGTTTACCCCATAAATCAGGGCGAAACACCGTCTCACAGCTGGCATAAAACGCGTTTACATCACAGAGGGCAAACATCAGCGCATCGCCTTAACGACGTGGATCACCACACCAAAGACATCCAGCGTATCTTCGCTACTGATGGTAATGGGCGAGTACGCACTGTTCATAGGAGTAAGCTGTACCGTCGGGCGTAGTTGCAATTTTTTCACCGTAAACTCACCGTCAACAGCAGCGATGACAATATCACCATGGCTGGCGGTAATAGCGCTATCGACAATCAGTAAATCACCGTCACTAATCCCACCATCAATCATAGAATCACCACTTGCTTTGACGAAATAAGTCGCGCTGGGATGCTGGATCAACAGTTGATTCAGATCGATGCGCTGTTCAACGTAATCTGCGGCCGGTGAAGGAAAGCCACACTGAACAAGATCGCTAAATAGCGGAAAAGTCACAATTTCGCGGAGATCCGCAGGCTTGATAAACAACATAATAATCTGCCTGAAGTTATACTGTTTTTATATACAGTAGTCTGTTCTTATCAGCAGATCAATACTGATTCAGGCTATCAATATTTGTCGCTGCATAGACTGCTGATTTTTCGTTCTCTTATCCTGTGCTCACGCGGCCTTCTGGCGACAGCGTCCATCCAGCAGAAAGGAAAAATATCACCTGGTTTAAAATAGAATCGAAGCATTCGCCCAGAAAGGCATTCTCATTAAGGTACTGGATGACGGCATCAAGAAACTGTGTTCTATTGCTGCGGGCGTAGTTGAAGGGAAACTGATTCCAGAATTGAAGAACAAGTTAAAATCTGCGCAGAGTTTCTTTACCACCCTGTCTAACACGGTTAAACAAGCGAATAAAGATATCGATGCCGCCAAATTGAAATTAACTACCGAAATAGCCGCCATCGGGGTGATAAAAACGGAAACTGAAACAACCAGATTCTACGTTGATTATGATGATTTAATGCTTTCTTTACTAAAAGTAAGCGGCCAAAAAAATGATTAACACCTGTAATGAGTATCAGAAAAGACACGGTAAGAAGACACTCTTTGAGATACCTGAAGTCTGATAAGCGATTATTCTCTCTATGTACTCAAGGTATAAAGTTTATCACATTTAAAAATACAGACGTTTTTTAAAGATTGAGAGTTACCTGTTGATAATAAGGTATCGGGTAACTCTCATTATGACAGAGCGCTTTCAAAAACAGGGCTACGAAATGGCGAGCATCCAGACGTATATTAAGAAAGCCCCCATCAACATCTATTAAATTTATCACTGCGCCCAGTCAGGTTTATTTAAGATATGATCCTGCCAGTCAATCACTTCTGATTCTTTTACTGCGATATGACGCACAGAGATACGTTCACCATGCATTGCCGCTTTCGAACCAGTAAGTAGCGGATGCCACGCAGGTAAACCTTTACCTTCCGCCAGCAAACGATAAGCGCAGGTCATTGGCAGCCATTCGAATGTTGGCAGATTTTCACGGGTTAATTTAATGCAGTCGGGTTCAAACTCGAAACGACGTTCGTAGTTCCGACATTGACAGGTTTTAATATTGAGCTGGCGACAGGCGACGTTAGTGAAGTAGATTTCGTCGGTGTCTTCATCCATCAGTTTATGCAGGCAACACTGACCGCAACCATCACACAACGACTCCCATTCCGCATCGCTCATTTCGTCCAGGGTTTTACTTTGCCAGAAAGGTACATCGCTCATCAGGTGTTCCGCCATTACGTTAAAACGCACCTTATAACCAGTCTGGCACAGCGATGCAAGTTTTGCCGCCGCTTTCAGGCGGCAAAAAGTATTACAAAACGCGAGTTGTCAAAGAATGCCCATCGAAAGTGACTGTCAGCTCATCACCGCTTTGCAACGGGCCGACACCATCAGGCGTGCCTGTCAGCACAACGTCACCGGCCTTGAGGGTAAAAAACTTGCTCATATAAGCGATCAGCGGAACGATTTTATGGATCATGTCCGCAGTCGTACCTTGCTGGCGTTGCTCGCCGTTTACGCTCAGGCCCAGCGTTGTATTTTGCGGATCGCCGGTAAACTCCGCCGCGGGAATAAACCCGGAAAGCGGACAAGAGTTATCAAACGCTTTGGCCTTTTCCCACGGCTGCCCGGCTTTCTTCATTTTTCCCTGAACATCACGCAATGTCAGATCGAGCGCCACGCCGTAACCGGCAATGGCTTTGCGGACATGCTCTTCCGTAGCCTGACGCAGCGTCGCGCCAATCAACACCGCCAGTTCGACTTCATGATGAACTGAACCGAAATCGGATGGGATCGCCAATGGCTGCCGCAGATCGCACAGTGCCGTTTCTGGTTTAATAAACAGCACTGGCTCTTCGGGTACTGCGCTGCCCATCTCTTTAATATGTTTGGCATAGTTACTGCCAACACAGACTACTTTACTCACCGGATAATCCAGCAGCGCACCTTGCCAGTTGTGATGTTGATACATAACGTTCCCCTCACCTTATCGTGGATATGAAAACCCGCGCCGACAAAGATAATGCCACCGCCGGATATCGGTTATTTGTTCGTGTCGTCTGTTTTCTGCCCCATGACGGAAAGATGTTGCTTCAGCAAATCTTCGGGTGGTGGCGGTAACTGCAAATAGTAACCTTGCTCGGTTAATGCCTGTTTAACCTTTTCAATATCGGCATTGACCAGTTTCTTCCGCCCATCCAGCGGAAGAATCATCGCTAACTGAGGCTGACCAAAACCTTTCATCAGTTCCTCAGGAACACGCGAAAAATCGTCTTTTTTTTCGACATATAAATAGGTCTGGTCACGCTTGCTGCTTCGATAAATCACACAAAACATACTTTTACTCTTTAAGATGCCAGGTTTTGGCATAAGCTAACATCAATGAAACCCGCGCCACAAGCCAGCCAGCTGTAGATTTCTACGGTTTGTTCAGTCCATGCCCCCTTTATAAGTAATCCCCCCGGCAAAAATGCCGCGCCGGGATTTAACCGAACACAGGAAAGCCACTGGAATTCTCCCGTGAAGGATTGTTATATTATAACAGTTCATCGTACTCATTCTGAACAGGAGACTACCAATGAAAATTAAGGGCATCAGTAAGGCTGTATTGTTGCTTGCACTGCTAACCTCCACGAGCTTTGCTGCGGGTAAGAATGTCAATGTTGAGTTCAGAAAAGGCCATAGCAGCGCTCAGTACTCCGGCGAAATAAAGGGATACGATTACGATACATATACCTTCTATGCCAAAAAAGGTCAGAAAGTGCACGTGAGTATCTCTAATGAAGGCGCTGATACTTACCTCTTCGGGCCAGGAATCGATGATTCTGTTGATTTATCCAGATATTCCCCAGAACTCGATAGTCACGGACAATACTCACTCCCTGCTTCTGGCAAATATGAGCTGCGAGTGCTGCAAACCCGAAATGACGCCCGTAAAAACAAAACTAAAAAATATAACGTCGATATTCAAATTAAGTAAATATCAACCGACGGGGACTCTCCCCGTCATAAACGTTAACGCCCCACTCCTCTCTGTCGCTCAAGAGGTTAATGACGAATAGCAGACAATGCCGAATAGAACATAATGTAAACAAGACATCACTCACGACACATAAATAACATCTTTGTGGTGGTTTGATTGATTTTTCCACTCCGCTTACCATCCACACCAAAATAACGATCATCACGACATAATTTTTCTTTAACATCGCAAAATACACCGTTAGAGAATGTAAATTCGCTGGGATCGTAGCCTTGTAATGATTGTAAGTTTTCAGCGGCTTTTTCGCCGAGATATTTCCTTGTTAACTCTGGGGAAATGCCATCTGAACTCACACAAATATACGGGTCGCAAACAACGCCACACGCAGGAGATTGAAGCCCGCCAGCGTCATTTCCAGACGCCATTGATGAGAACATCATCCCCACACCTGACAATCCGATATAAAAAATACGCATCATATTCATAGCACATCCTGATAATCCAACCGTACAACACTTATGCTCATTTCATCATCAATCCGTAATCAAAACCGCTGACCTGGACGAGTTACGATGACCTGACAGAAGTATCAGACGTCTTCTGCGGTTTCTATGATAGAGCAATTCTGTGGCGGATATTAAGATAACGGGTATCTGTTCTTTAATGATGCTGCAAAAAATGGAAAGTTAAGAAAGCCTGGCGTGGTGAAAAAATACACTCGCCTCAACACTGGATATTTAAACAGGTCTGAAGATGCTGTCACGATTAGGGTGCGGAAAAAGGAAGCGTAAATAAGAACAATCAAAAGTACGACGGCAATGGGTTGATTGACAAGGGTATTTTTTAAGCTATGAATCAGCGCCATTTATCACAGAATAGACTTTTACTCTGAATAAATGGGAGGGTGACTTGCCTCAATATAATCCAGACTATAACATGCCTTATAGTCTTCGGAACATCATCGCGCGCTGGCGATGATTAATAGCTAATTGAGTAAGGCCAGGATGTCAAACACGCCAATCGAGCTTAAAGGCAGTAGCTTCACTTTATCTGTGGTTCATCTGCATGAGGCAGAACCTAAGGTTATCCATCAGGCGCTGGAAGACAAAATCGCTCAGGCCCCCGCATTTTTAAAACATGCCCCCGTTGTACTCAACGTCAGTGCACTGGAAGACCCGGTAAACTGGTCAGCGATGCATAAGGCGGTTTCGGCAACTGGTTTGCGGGTTATTGGCGTAAGTGGCTGCAAAGATGCGCAACTTAAAGCCGAAATTGAAAAGATGGGGCTGCCTATCCTGACGGAAGGAAAGGAAAAAGCGCCGCGTCCAGCTCCCGCACCGCAGGCTCCAGCGCAAAATACAACGCCGGTCACAAAAACGCGTTTAATTGATACCCCAGTGCGTTCCGGTCAGCGTATTTATGCTCCACAATGTGATCTGATTGTTACAAGCCACGTTAGCGCAGGGGCCGAATTGATTGCCGATGGTAACATTCATGTCTATGGCATGATGCGCGGTCGTGCGCTGGCAGGGGCAAGTGGTGACCGGGAAACGCAAATATTTTGTACGAACCTGATGGCGGAACTGGTGTCCATCGCAGGTGAATACTGGCTGAGTGATCAAATCCCAGCAGAATTTTATGGCAAAGCGGCACGACTGCAGTTAGTCGAAAACGCTTTGACCGTTCAACCGTTAAATTGATCCCTTTTTAACAAGGAATTTCTATGGCACGCATTATTGTTGTTACTTCGGGCAAAGGAGGTGTTGGTAAGACAACCTCCAGCGCGGCCATCGCCACTGGTTTGGCCCAGAAGGGAAAGAAAACTGTCGTGATAGATTTTGATATCGGCCTGCGTAATCTCGACCTGATTATGGGTTGTGAACGCCGGGTCGTTTACGATTTCGTCAACGTCATTCAGGGCGATGCAACGCTAAACCAGGCGTTAATTAAAGATAAACGTACTGAAAATCTCTATATTCTTCCGGCATCGCAAACTCGCGATAAAGATGCCCTCACCCGTGAAGGGGTCGCCAAAGTTCTTGATGATCTGAAAGCGATGGATTTTGAATTTATCGTTTGTGACTCCCCGGCAGGGATTGAAACCGGTGCGTTAATGGCACTCTATTTTGCAGACGAAGCCATTATTACCACCAATCCGGAAGTCTCCTCAGTACGCGACTCTGACCGTATTTTAGGCATTCTGGCGTCGAAATCACGCCGCGCAGAAAATGGCGAAGAGCCGATTAAAGAGCACCTGCTGTTAACGCGCTATAACCCAGGCCGCGTAAGCAGAGGTGACATGCTGAGCATGGAAGATGTGCTGGAGATCCTGCGCATCAAACTCGTCGGCGTGATCCCAGAGGATCAATCAGTATTGCGCGCCTCTAACCAGGGTGAACCGGTCATTCTCGACATTAACGCCGATGCGGGTAAAGCCTACGCAGATACCGTAGAACGTCTGTTGGGAGAAGAACGTCCTTTCCGCTTCATTGAAGAAGAGAAGAAAGGCTTCCTCAAACGCTTGTTCGGAGGATAAGTTATGGCATTACTCGATTTCTTTCTCTCGCGGAAGAAAAACACAGCCAACATTGCAAAAGAACGGTTGCAGATTATTGTTGCTGAACGCCGTCGCAGCGATGCAGAACCGCATTATCTGCCGCAGTTGCGTAAAGATATTCTTGAGGTCATTTGTAAATATGTACAAATTGATCCTGAGATGGTAACCGTACAGCTTGAGCAAAAAGATGGCGATATTTCTATTCTTGAGCTGAACGTGACCTTACCGGAAGCAGAAGAGCTGAAATAAGCCCCCTGTAAAAGCGCATTTATCTTCAAGGCAGAGTCATCTCTGCCTTGAGTTTTTCATCCCTCTCATCCACGTTGTGGTAAAGCGGCGAGTATTCTTGCTGATACTATTCATTGCTATTTCCCCCTCCCCCTTTACACCTTAAGGCTGTTCCCACGCACAGAACAAAATGTTTACGCCTGGTTGAGTAAATAACCTTATTGTTAGCGTGGATATCCTGGGAGATGATAACCCCGCAATTTCATTATTCATTGTTCTCCCATAGGATGAGGTTTCCCGCCGTAACTGACGGGCTTTTTTTTGCCCCAGAATTTTCCCTTTTAGCACCCGGTAAACAAAAACAGCGCCGAAACGCAGTTTAATCGTTGATGGTCAGAACGACCAGTTCACACCGACCACCGCATTCCACGGGGACTCCACACCGGCACCACGGCTATACCCCACCCCGAGATGCCCGCTTAACGTACTGCTGAATGAGGCTTTAATACCTGCCTGGTATATTCCACGTCTACCCGACAAATCATTGATAAAATTACCGTCACTATTCACTTTCACTCGATTATCATCGACAAATTCTTTGCGCACAGCCGCCTTCAGCCAGGGTTCAATTTCCATACCGTTCCCCAGACGCATGTTGTAACTCAGCGTTGCGCCCAGTTCACGATATATACTGCGGGTATCGACTGATTTCGATTCCATGCATTGGATAAATGATAGTAGCGTCTAAGTGACCTTAGCTCTGCTGCAACATCAGCCCGCAGGAACCAGACCAGGGGATTCATCCTGAAGAGACAGCGCAAATGTATTGTGTTCACCGCTCATCAAAGACATCATGATGAAATGATGATATCCCGTATAAGAAAGAGGTATTTTTTAAACGCAGTGCGCTGAAGTGTTGTTGGATAAAAAATCACTCTTTTCTGATAATACTGTCGTACGCTTATTTTTCGACAATGAGGCCGTCCACAAAATAAAATGACTAATGTAATCGTTGCTAATGAATATCTTCTGCTCACATAACAATCACACAATAATATTGATAAATCAGATTATCTTACCTTTACAACATTGCGTTAACAGTCAATGACACTTCTTGAATAAAAATATTGTCAATCAATGAGTTATTTCTCATTTGAGATTATTCTCATTCCCGTAAAAAACATAATTCCTATCATCACAGTCACGCTCATTTTGAATTATCTGAATAATAGCGAGCGTTCTTTAGTTAAGCAGATCTTAATTGAAGACGAAATTATTGTGTGTGCAACTTACTTAATACCGGACAACTAAGTTGAAGAAAAAAATACTTGCCTTCGGGCTTATCTCAGCATTGTTCTGCTCCACGCCAGCGATGGCGGATATGAATCGCACCACGAAAGGTGCATTGCTAGGCGCAGGCGTTGGTTTACTTACTGGCAATGGTGTTAATGGCGTACTGAAAGGTGCAGCTGTTGGCGCTGGTGTTGGTGCAGTAACAGAAAAAGGCCGCGACGGTAAAAATGCGCGTAAAGGTGCAAAAGTGGGTGCCGCCGTTGGTGCTGTCACTGGCGTTCTGACCGGCAATGGCCTCGAAGGGGCGATTAAAGGTGCCGTGATTGGCGGTACGGGTGGTGCAATTCTGGGTAAAATGAAATAAGGAATGATGATGAAAAAATTTGCTTTACTGGCGGGTCTGTTTGTTTTCGCACCAATGACCTGGGCGCAGGACTACAATATTAAGAACGGTTTGCCATCAGAAACCTATATTACTTGCGCAGAAGCCAACGAAATGGCAAAAACTGACAGCGCACAGGTTGCAGAAATTGTTGCGGTAATGGGTAATGCCAGCGTTGCCAGCCGTGATTTAAAAATTGAGCAATCTCCGGAACTGAGCGCCAAAGTGGTAGAAAAACTGAATCAGGTTTGCGCTAAAGATCCGCAAATGCTGTTGATCACGGCAATTGATGACACCATGCGTGCTATCGGCAAAAAATAATATTTCATATGTTACCGCGTCGATGAATTCGACGCGGTTTTTTAGCTAATGGCGGGATCAGAACTTATATTTCAGGCCCACCATCATTGCGTTGTCATTGTAGCCATTATCACCCAGCTGCACGCCCACATTACCCCAGACGCTGGCCGCAGGATTCAGATTGCCATTTACGCCATGTTTAATTTCCCCCAGATTACGCGCCCCGGCTTGTTCAACTTTCACACCGTTTATTGAGACAGCAAAATCTTTACTGTTATGGATCCCGTTCATTTCAACAAAAGGTTCAAAGTCGTCACCGTGCGGACCGCTGTTTTTCTCCTGAGTACGAATAAAGGTGTGGAAACCAAGTCGGGTCTGGATATTGTTATTTGCGTCATTCTCAATACGTGAGCCATTGGCTTCCGTGTGCACATTATGATCGACGCCCATCCAGATGGCCTGTGCCGAGGTCGTTCTCAACTGTCCGTTGCTGTCACGCCAGGCATTATGCCCGCCAATTTGACGTAGCCAAAATCGGCTTGAACGCTCCTGTTCAGTTACAGGATCGATATAGCGCGTTTCATCTGCACGATCGTTCAGACGCATAACAAAAAGAGTGTTAGCGGCTGCCAGGTTGGCGACGTAACTGCCAGCTTCGGGTCGCAGGACGGGGGTAGGCGTTTCTGTTGATTCTGAAGTGACATTGGAAAAAAATAACTCTCTACCATTGTATATTTTTGCAATGGGGGCTTTAGTGCCATTTGTTGTAATAGAACTTTTTTATATCAATGTTACCTTGTCGAATAGCAACTGCATAACTTCCATCAGCCACAGTTTCAAGTACCACATAATCTAAATTAATATATGCTTTTTTCCCATTAGCATAAGCACCATAGCTATTAATACCATTAGTTGTTATGGAACCACCATTCATTTTTAAATCAGCACGGCTAATAACTTCGTAACTGTTAGAATCACAAACTTCATCATCTACAGCATCGACACATGTTCGAGACTCTCCAGGACTTGAACATGCAAGAACTCCTACTGCATTTTTCCCCATAGGTAACAATGTTCGTTTTATCTGTGGTTTCAAGACGGGTGTTATTTTCCACAGTCCCAGAATCATTAATCTGACTTAAAAGTCCCGCTGAATATGCCCCCTCGTCTCGACTGAATTATCACCATTCATAACGATGGTGCCACCAAATTCACTGACTACTGCGCTGGCTGTTATCCCTCCATTTTCTTTGTCAGATACGCTTTCAGAGCGTCTTAATATTGCTATCGCTTATATATAATACTTTGTTTTGGCTATCAACAGAAATACCATAAGATCCATCACCACTAGTCATCACACTGGCATTATGTATATATCCAGTTACACCGTCATCCACTTTCACAGCATGGCTTTCGTCTTAAGTGATTAGATACTCCCCATTACTTGTAGAAGTATTATTTTTGATTTCAATCGGTGATTCTTCATCGGTTATATAGGAAATTATACTATAAATATCCAACAATTGCGTTACATATGCATTACCCACCGCCAGAGCAATAAGTCCTAAACTAAATCCGGGGAGTTTTTTCAGTTTCATAGATTAACCATCCATTCATTGGATTAACAAACATTCCTGGTCAAATAACCTATGAGTTCAGATTACCAAAACGGAAGGCAAAGATAAAAACAAAAGCACAAGAAATTTAAATAGATAAACAGCGACAATATTTAAATGATAAATAAGCCAGCATTATCATTTTTAGCTTATTTTCATGACATTGATCACTTTGGGGTAACTATTTTGTTTAACAAATAACTCTTCGACATCAAAATTATCAACAGTTGCCATGGAAATTATTTCACTGATATATAAAACAACTGTGATAACACCAGGGTTGACAACTATTTGTGCAATAATTCCTTTCCTTCAATGATCCAGGGGTTCACTGCCAGCAACCCATTCAGCCGCATACTGGCAGTGAGAAACTGAAAGATTAGTGCTGATCCCTGTGGCTGACGAGTCTTTCCCTTAATCGATTAACCAGATTGATCGCCAGCCAAACCAGGGCATTAAGCAAATTTATCGTCACAAGCACTTCTCCCAGCCCGGTGCTGGGTTTTGCAATAAGGATGACCAGGAGAGTGATCAGCATAAATGCAATGGAAAAGATGATATAGAGAGTGAAATAATCCAGATTATTACTATTGTTCATGCTACTAATGGCAATCCAGTCAAAACTTTCACACAATTATAGCAAACAAAAGAATGAACAATAGTAACAAGAGGCAACGAGCTAATTAGCTGTCTATAATTACACCGCACCATGGCCTTGCTGATCAATTTTCACTCAACCACAATCTTCACCTTCGGTTTAGAAAGGATAATCTTGACCAGGTCGATGTATGTAACAGGTTTATAGAAATAATAACCCTGCTGAAATGTGATATTATTTTGGTTCAGATAGTCAAATTGTTCTTTCGTTTCGACATCTTCAGCGACGATACTGATCGAAAGTTTACGCGCCAGATCCAATACACAATCCAGAATTCGGGTTGATGCTGGGTCTGCGTTGACGCGGCCAACGAAACTATGATCAATTTTGATATAATCAATATGCAAGTCATGCAGATAAGAAAGCCCTGAGTAACCAGTACCGAAATCATCCAGCGCGATGACAAAACCATTTTCATGCAGAATGTTCAACCGCTGAACCAGACTTTCATCAACATTTAATGGCTCACGCTCGGTGACTTCCAGAACAAGGTTTAAATCGCGGCGGGTAAAACTGTCACGGTAATTTAAGCACTCGTCGACAAACGTCGGCGAAATAATATGCGAGGCGCTAAAATTAATCCCAATATGAAAACCTTCCGGCAGTTTACTCGCGATAGCGTTCATCTGTCTGGCAACCTGATTCATCAGGCTTTGCGTAAGCGGAACGATTAATCCGCATTTTTCAGCAAGTGGAATAAATGCCGCGGGTGATATATATCCACCGTGAGGTTGTTTCCAGCGGGCTAACACCTCAACTCCCCGCAATGTCCCTTCCCGACCATTTACCACAGGTTGGTAAAAAGGGACGATCTCCCCATTATTTATAGCCCGTCGCAGGATCTCTTCAGGCGTTGCGCTTTTATTGAAATACCTATCAAGCAGGAAGGCAGCGGCGCAGGCGATTAACAGAATAAATATCAAAATCCCAAAGCCTTTATCGATAAGTCTGTAGAAGCTAAAGAGACGTTCATTCGCTCGCGCTGGGGTCTACAGAGAGCATGGTAGAGAGCATCACAAATATCCACGCCGAAGATAAAATTTTCTCCAACTTCATCTAGCCTATTAATTTTTTAGCACAATGTAGGCAGAATTAAACAAATTAGGCGGGATATCAGGCGTCAAGAATGGAAAACGAGCGCTCTCCATTCCTGTTTGCCCTCTGATATTGCGGATATATTAAGAAAGCATAACGCCTGAAATGCTCACTTTGCATCAGCATAGTGATACAGCTGATGTTTATTCAAAAACCTTACTCAAGTTTTAAGAGAGCACAGATTCCCTGTCATTAATAATGATATCCGTTAGTGTAGTCTTATGCATTTCAATGTACTGCAAGATTTGCAGATAGAGATCAGAAAGAATAACACTGGTCTCATCTTTTAAACGCAAGCGTAAAGCCTGAGCAATAATATGACTATCAACATATCCATGTGTCATGAACACCTCCCTCTCGAGATTTTTAAACAAAGCACATTGAAAAATAAATCTCTCTGGGATTGAATTATTCATGTCAGCCTCGCAGGAATAGTGATCCAATAAAATTATGCTGTGTATAGTCTAAAGCGACAGACAAAAATAAGATGAATGAGTTTTCTATAAACTTATACTTTATAATTAAAAGTTACATATCATCAGCTGTGTATCGCAACACGATTTCCAGTGTTTTTCTAATCACATCAGCTTTGAGAATATCACTTGTTGTTTCCAGGGAGTGTATCAGACTTAAGATAATATTTTTATTATTAACATTATCGCCTGAAAGCATTAAATTGGTCACAGCCTGCCCTAACACAGCAGACTCTTCTTCTAACAAATTACCTGAACTACGAAAGTAACTTGATAACGCTTTATCAGATATTGCATTATGAATAGTAGTATCTTCAAGCATGGTAACCTCTCATCTTACTTATGAAATTTTAATGTATTCTGTTTATTTTCTTACCAGTGAACATACTTTTATTGTCAGCTATCGCTGTTCTTCGGTTTGGCCCTCCTGTATCACTGTTGCTAAAATCACGAATTATGCTGTCAATTAAATCTCGTCGGAAAGTATTTTCCTCAGCCGATTTCATTACGAGTAATTGCTTAATAAGAGTCTGCAACGAAAAATTTATCTTCATGCGCAGTATCTGGAGCACCGCCTGGCCAGTAATTTCATATTTTATACTTTCATTATCAGATGTCTTCATAACGACTTCATAGCTAACCTGTTAAATAATCAGGCTGTTGCATTATTCAAAAAGCAACCCAATTAGTGCATTATAATGTTTCTGTTCCTCTTCCCCTGTCGCTTGTTCCAGCCGGCAAAGAAGTTTGGCACAAAGCGACTTTCGACTCAGATTACGTCCATCTTTCAAAATCTCAGTCACAATTTCTCCGAGAGTTTCCTGCTGAGTAGGCAAGTTAGCTTTTGCAAAGTAACGAGTGATTGCTCCTGCAGAATCTGAAGTCACTGAATTTTGATGCATGCTACGCCTCTGTTAAAAATGTTAATCAATGTTAAGTGAGGTAACAATAGCAAACTTGTACGAAATATGTGTACAGAATGATAAATTAATTTTTCGCAATTAGTGCTAATTCATATAAAACAATGCATTACGATAAAACATATTGCATCATTTAAATGACAACCTATACAGGTTTTTTCGCCAAACCGTCTTCAACCTTTTCCACTTTTTATCAATGTAAAGAAACGGTTATGTTTTGGTATTAAAAGAAAGACACAAGAAGATATGTCTGTTACCGTCTTACTCTCGCCTCGCCCATTACCCTGGATTGTTAATGCTTACCACCCTTATTTATCGTAGCCATATACGTGGCGACGAACCTGTCAAAAAAATTGAAGAAATGGTTTCGATAGCAAATCGCAGGAACATGCGGTCTGACGTAACAGGGATCTTACTGTTTAATGGTTCTCATTTTTTCCAGCTTCTGGAAGGTCCGGAAGAACAGGTTCAAATGATATATCGGGCCATATGCCAGGATCCACGGCACTATAATATTGTTGAACTGTTGTGCGATTACGCGCCTGCTCGCCGTTTTGGCAAAGCAGGAATGGAATTATTTGATTTACGCCTGCACGAGCGAGATGACGTTTTACAGGCCGTATTCGACAAAGGCACATCAAAATTTCAGCTAACTTATGATGACAGAGCGCTACAATTTTTTCGTACTTTTGTCCTTGCAACTGAACAATCAACCTATTTCGAGATTCCTGCTGAAGACTCCTGGCTTTTTATCGCTGACGGATCTGATAAAGAACTTGATTCTTGTACCCTTTCATCAAATATAAACGACCACTTTGCCTTTCATCCTATTGTCGACCCTTTATCGCGGCGGATAATCGCTTTTGAAGCCATTGTGCAAAAAAATGAAGACAGCCCGTCAACTATAGCGGTTGGGCAGCGTAAAGACGAGGAAATCTACACAGCGGATCTCAAAAGTAAGGCGCTTGCATTTGCGATGGCACACGCACTTAAGCTCGGTGATAAAATGATTTCAATCAATCTATTACCTATGACCCTGGTTAACAAACCTGACGCAGTCTCTTTTTTACTTGATGAAATAAAGGCCAATGCTCTGGTACCTGAACAAATCATCGTTGAATTTACTGAAAGTGAAGTCATATCTCGGTTTGATGAGTTTGCCGAAGCGGTTAAATCGCTAAAGGCGGCCGGTATCAGTGTAGCAATTGATCATTTTGGCGCAGGTTTTGCTGGTTTGTTACTCCTGTCACGCTTCCAGCCTGACAGAATTAAAATCAGTCAGGAATTGATTACCAATGTTCATAAAAGCGGACCACGGCAGGCAATTATTCAGGCGATCATGAAATGCTGTACATCACTTGAAATTCAAGTCTCTGCTATGGGCGTGGCAACACCAGAAGAGTGGATGTGGCTTGAATCTGCAGGAATTGAGATGTTTCAGGGAGATCTGTTTTCCAAAGCTAAATTGAATGGTATCCCTTCAGTTGCGTGGCCGGAGAAAAAATAATTTTCAGCACATTATTTCGCATGATTTCTGGAAATCATCGTGAAAATGAATACGTTATGTTTTAATTTAATCCACATTAAAAATAATGTTTCATCCAATTTAGCTGAAATCTTATTTATACTTTGTACAATTTTAGCATATATTGTACAAAGTATTATTGGGTCGTGTAGAGGCGACGGAGATTTATGATCGCAAGGAGGAATTGTGGCTTATTACAGCATTGGTGATGTTGCTGAACGTTGCGGGATTAATCCTGTCACTCTCCGGGCCTGGCAACGCCGCTACGGTTTGTTAAAACCACAACGCAGTGAAGGCGGACACCGACTCTTTGATGAAGAAGACATACAACGCATCGAAGAGATTAAGCGTTGGATAAGTAATGGCGTTCCTGTAGGCAAAGTTAAAGCATTACTGGAAACTACCAGCCAGGATACGCAAGATGACTGGAACCGCCTGCAAGAAGAGATGATGTCAATTCTTCGTATGGCTAATCCAGCCAAACTACGCGCGCGAATTATTTCACTGGGTCGAGAGTACCCAGTAGATCAATTGATTAATCATGTTTACCTTCCTGTTCGCCAGCGTCTCGTGCTTGATCACAACACCTCCCGCATTATGAGCAGTATGTTTGACGGCGCATTAATTGAATACGCAGCGGCCTCACTTTTCGAAATGCGCCGTAAGCCCGGTAAAGAGGCCATTCTGATGGCGTGGAATGTTGAAGAGAGAGCACGATTGTGGCTGGAAGCATGGCGTTTATCATTGTCAGGATGGCACATTTCTGTTCTTGCTGATCCCATTGAATCGCCGCGCCCGGAACTGTTCCCAACGCAAACATTGATTGTCTGGACAGGCATGGCACCAACGAGAAGGCAAAACGAACTTTTACAACACTGGGGTGAGCAAGGTTATAAAGTCATCTTTCATGCCCCCTAAATTCACCTTTATCCCGCCCCTTAGACAGAATGTTATAATCTGAACCCACACCAGCGTTTGTAGCGGAGCTGGTCCGTTGCAAAATGCCCACCGGGAGAATTCAGGTAATCCCCCTTTCACACTTTGTACATATCACAGCCAAAGGACAGACCAGATTGAAGTGGTAAAACCGATCGTGCACACTACGCAGTCTCACACCTAACAAGAGGTTATTATCCTGATGGATCAGGTCGTTGTTTTTCAAAAGATGTTTGAGCAAGTGAGAAAAGAGCAAAACTTCTCCTGGTTTTATTCAGAATTAAAACATCACCGTATTGCACATTACATTTATTATCTGGCTACGGATAACATCAGAATTATTACTCACGATGACACGGTTTTGTTATTAAGAGGAACCAGGAACCTGTTAAAAGTTAGTACGACCAAGAACCCAGCTAAAATAAAAGAGGCCGCATTGCTTCATATTCGCGGAAAATCTACATTTCGGGAATACTGTTCAACACTGGCAGGCGCTGGCGTTTTCCGGTGGGTTACTGATGTTAATCATAACAAACGCAGTTACTACGCCATTGATAATACGCTTTTATATATTGAAGATGTAGAAAATAATAAACCATTAATCTAGCTAAAGTTGGGAGCTTAAAAAATGCTTCATAATTCAGTAAGGCATTAGCATAATGGAAATAAAAGTGCAGAGACTATCCCTATGGATGATTAATACTGTCTTTTTATTGCTCCCCATAAATAATCACCAGACCAATACGATCAAATTGATATTTGAAATGTGTTCACTTGACTTTTGATACGTTATTTTATAACGGTTAACATATTTATAAAAACAACGGGCGTGTTATACGCCCGTTTCAATATTTAACACATGTAGAGATTACATGTTCTTGATGATCGCGTCACCAAACTCTGAACATTTCAGCAGTTTAGCGCCTTCCATCAGACGTTCGAAGTCATAGGTTACGGTCTTCGCGTTGATTGCACCTTCCATACCTTTAACAATCAGGTCTGCGGCTTCAGTCCAGCCCATATGGCGCAGCAGTATATAAAAATTATGTATTCAACTCGCTGATATTTAATCATAAATATTATTTTCTTGTCTTTGTATTAGCCAAAATCAACTTTATTCAACCGTTTGATTTCATTGACGTTCGTTTTTATTTTGGGGAAAGATTTTCTCTACCATTTATATCAAAATTACAAGTCTACATTTTATTAACATCTCAATACATGTGTGGCCTTGCAAGCCATTGCGAGGCCTTATGTGTCTCAGTTTTGTCCCGCCTTGTATTACGACTTGCATAGCCAATGAAGATAAACGTGACGACAAACAAAGCAGCTGTCTTCTTTTCTTTCACACTTTCCCCACTCAGCAGCATGCATACCTTCTACTATAACTGTAGTGAATGTCTATTATGAGCGAACTGCGGACATCGTGGAGACAACATGCTGCTGGGTGCGGATATCCCATGGCACGTCATATCGCTCGCCGTATTACTTGTTATTTTTTTGAAACGAGAAGTTGATACAATTCCTTCAGGGATAAGGCTAATAACTCATTCTTCCTGATGAGATCTTTATCAGCGTCTATACCCTCTGCGCATGATTCATTTAAATAGTTCAGTGTTTCCTGATCATCATCCAAGCATTCATAGCTGCCTGAATAAAATTCATCGCAACTTGCTTTGTTATTTTTGTCAATGTAACCAATGCATTGAATCACGCCTTTAACAACTTTAGCAGCAGAAAAAACAAAGTAACTGCAGTCATTTATATAGCGTTCAATATCAAAAATCATATAAAAATAGTGCATAGAGTGTTTTTCAATTTCAAACTCACTTGAAATCATAGCTATTTCACATTCAAGGTCTTTCAGACCATCTAACATTATGGAAAGTTTACATTGTTTTTCTTGCACAGTTTCATACTTAAATGACTCTCTCCCCTTTGCCCTGACATTTATTCTTTCTTCAATTGCATAAATATAAGCAGGATATACACGCGACCACACTTGGTTTATTTTTAGGATTAACCGGCCTCTTTTCAGCCTTTCTTTTGTAGCTATAAATTCTGCATATAGCGCAGCATCCTCTTCGCACCATACATCAACTTTTCGTTTATAACCCAACTTTAATTCTTTCCCTACGCATTCAGGAAACAAAGGATCAAAGTCCTTTAAGTATTCAAACTCACTTAGATAGAATCCTGTCTCATAACGATTAAATAATTTCCTAAACTCTTTCCCACTTAAGGTTTTCATTGTATCAATCACTCTGTTTTCATAAAAGCAAAGTCAACAAGATAAAACAATAAAAACTCTTACACAACCAGCTGATGTTTTTAAAATAGAGGATAATATAAGACAAGCATAACCTCGTTCACTTCAATGCTACTCCTATCGTTCTTTTGCGTCACAGAGCGCCTGCCGGACAACTGCATCATAGACCAAACGGAACTGCTTCCGTCGATTAATCAGATGGCAGCGCATAAACACGCTCAACAACCCGTTTGACTGCTTCAATTTTAAGCTCTTCGGAATAACGCTTACCGTGTAAGTCTCCCTGCAAAACGAGCTATCAACTTTTAAGGAGTCTCTGGCCCCCCTGCTTCCGCTCCTGGCACACAGCAGCCCTAGAGACAGTGGAGTAAAGTCATGGAGGCTCGGTGGGGAGAGGTGCAAATCCTCCCATACAAAAAATACGAAAATCAGTAACGGCTAGAAATCATTCAATACATGCACTCTCGAAATTGCATCAGCCAACCGCAAAACGTTATTTCAAAGCCTACTAGCTGCCTTACTTTTTTCCTCAATAACGCGTCGCCAGCCGGAAACAACCTAATCCCTGTTTTGGGCCTCAAAACCGCTAATGATAATCATTTTCATTTTGTATAGGTTGTGCTATAAAACATAGCCGTTGCTATGTTTGTTCTAATTTTGCTCACTATAGGTACTAAATTATGCACTCGATAAAAAAAGTAACCATGCTCTTGGGGGGCCTCGCACTCACCTGCTCGATCGCATTTCAGGCAAGTGCAACTGAAAAATTCAAGGTCATTACAACATTTACCATCATCGCGGATATGGCCAAAAACGTGGCGGGAGATGCTGCAGAAGTCTCATCCATAACCAAGCCTGGTGCAGAAATTCATGAGTATCAGCCTACCCCTGGCGATATTAAACGTGCGCAGGGGGCACAACTGATTCTCGCCAATGGTATGAATCTGGAATTGTGGTTCCAACGCTTTTACCAGCATCTCAATGGGGTTCCAGAAGTAATTGTCTCTTCGGGTGTGACGCCAGTAGGGATCACCGAAGGGCCCTATGAGGGCAAACCTAACCCCCATGCCTGGATGTCGCCAGATAATGCTCTGATTTACGTCGATAATATTCGTGATGCGTTGATAAAATACGATCCGGCAAATGCACAAACCTACCAACGTAATGCCGATACTTATAAAGCCAAGATTACCCAAACCCTTGCCCCCCTGCGTAAGCAGATTACGGAACTCCCTGAGAATCAGCGATGGATGGTCACCAGTGAAGGGGCTTTTTCTTATCTCGCACGCGATTTGGGGCTAAAAGAGCTTTATCTGTGGCCGATTAATGCCGATCAACAAGGAACACCGCAGCAGGTACGTAAGGTTGTTGATATAGTTAAGAAAAATCATATCCCGGCAGTCTTTAGCGAGAGTACGATTTCCGATAAACCAGCGCGTCAGGTTGCGCGTGAAACCGGCGCGCACTACGGTGGTGTGCTCTATGTCGATTCCCTGAGCACAGAAAACGGCCCGGTACCGACGTATATCGACCTTCTGAAGGTTACTACCAGTACGCTGGTACAGGGAATTAAAGCTGGGAAAAGGGAGAAATAATGATGCAATCTGCAGGCATTGTCGTTAATGATGTTACTGTCACCTGGCGTAACGGGCACACAGCACTGCGCGATGCATCCTTCACAGTACCAGGCGGATCTATTGCCGCTCTGGTTGGGGTAAACGGTTCCGGAAAATCGACGTTGTTTAAAGCGATTATGGGATTTGTGCGTCTGACCAGCGGGAAGATATCTGTTCTGGGTATTCCCACACGACAGGCGCTACAGAAAAACCTGGTTGCCTACGTCCCTCAGTCAGAAGAGGTTGACTGGTCATTTCCTGTACTGGTGGAAGATGTGGTGATGATGGGCCGCTATGGGCATATGGGTATGTTGCGTATCGCCAAAAAGAGGGATCGTCAGATTGTCACCGATGCGCTGGAACGTGTCGATATGGTGGATTTTCGCCATCGACAAATCGGCGAGCTTTCCGGTGGACAAAAGAAACGCGTCTTTCTGGCGAGAGCGATTGCACAGCAGGGTGATGTGATCCTGCTGGATGAACCTTTTACCGGCGTTGATGTGAAAACCGAAGCGAAAATCATCAGCCTGTTGAGGGAGTTACGCGCGGAAGGCAAAACGATGCTTGTCTCAACGCACAATCTCGGATCCGTCACGACATTTTGCGATTATACGGTCATGGTCAAAGGCACCGTCCTGGCAAGCGGGCCGACAGACACCACTTTTACAGCCGAGAACCTGGAGCTGGCTTTTAGCGGCGTACTGCGCCATGTCACACTTAACGGCTCGGAAGAAAGCATTATTACTGACGATGAACGCCCTTTTGTGGCACATCGACCGTCAGCGGTGCAGAGGGAAGAAAGATAAACGCGCTACTGGAACCCTTCAGCTATGAATATATGCTCAATGCGATGTGGGTCTCGGCGATGGTCGGCGGTCTCTGCGCTTTCCTGTCATGCTATCTGATGCTAAAAGGCTGGTCGCTGATTGGCGATGCGCTGTCGCACTCTATTGTCCCGGGTGTTGCGGGGGCATATATGCTGGGGCTTCCGTTTTCTCTGGGAGCCTTCTTTTCCGGCGGACTGGCAGCGGGCAGCATGCTGTTTCTTAACCAACTCACTCGCTTAAAAGAAGATGCCATCATCGGCCTGATCTTCTCGTCCTTTTTTGGCCTGGGGCTGTTTATGGTGTCATTGAACCCGACATCCGTGAACATTCAGACCATCGTCCTGGGCAATATTCTGGCAATCGATCCGGCGGATATCCTGCAACTCACTATCATTGGCATTCTCTCGATCATCGTGCTTTTTTTCAAATGGAAAGATCTTATGGTGACCTTTTTCGACGAGAATCACGCCCGTGCTATTGGATTGCATCCGGGCAGATTAAAAATCCTCTTCTTCACCCTGCTGTCGGTTTCGACCGTTGCGGCGCTGCAAACGGTTGGTGCCTTTCTGGTGATCTGTCTGGTGGTGACTCCCGGTGCAACAGCATGGTTGTTAACCGATCGTTTTCCCCGCCTGCTCATGATTGCTGTAACTATTGGCAGTGTGACCAGTTTCCTCGGCGCGTGGGTCAGTTACTTTCTGGACGGCGCGACAGGTGGAATCATCGTGGTGGCGCAGACACTGCTGTTTCTTTTAGCATTTGTCTTTGCGCCCACCCATGGGCTTTTGGCAAATCGTCGGCGTGCGCATAAGGCGCTGGAGGATCGCTCATGATGGCATTATTACTGGAGCCACTGCAGTTCACCTTTATGAGTCACGCACTGCTGATTTCACTGGTAGTTTCCATACCCTGTGCGCTGCTGTCGGTCTTTCTGGTCCTGAAAAGTTGGGCACTGATGGGTGACGCGATGAGTCATGCGGTTTTTCCTGGCATCGTGCTTGCCTGGATTCTGGGGTTACCTCTGGCTACAGGGGCATTCGTCGCCGGAGTATTCTGTGCGGTGGCGACGGGATACCTGAAAGACAACAGCCGAATCAAGCAAGATACAGTGATGGGGATTGTTTTTTCTGGCATGTTTGCCGCAGGTCTGATCTTGTATATTGCAGTCAAACCAGACGTACATCTTGATCATATTCTTTTCGGCGACATGCTCGGGATAACCATCGGCGATATAATCCAGACGGTGATTATTGCCGGACTGGTTACACTTGTTATTAGCGTAAAATGGCGGGATTTTTTGCTGTTCAGCTTTGATTATCAACAGGCGCAGGCAAGCGGTTTGCATACGAGATGGCTGCATTATGGGCTGCTGTGCATGGTCTCCCTGACCATTGTGGCGACGCTGAAAGCGGTAGGTATCATTCTCTCTATTTCTCTTCTCATTGCGCCTGGTGCCATTGCGGTACTCCTGACACAACGCTTTCATATTGCGCTCCTGCTGGCGACTGGCATATCGATATTGGTCTCAATGACTGGTGTCTGGCTGTCCTTTTTTATCGACAGCGCGCCAGCTCCGACAATTGTTGTCTTATTCGCGGTCATGTTCATCATGACGTTTACCGTTACCAGCATCAACGCACGCACAAAGGAAAATGCCGAACCACGGGATTTGTTATCATCCGATTAGCAGAACACTCGGCCAGCAACATCCGCTTATTGGCGATGCGCTTGAACGAATAATGCACAGACTTATGATTCTGATAAGTTTTGTTGCCAGAGAGTTGCTGCGGACTGGATAGCAAGTAATGTCGATTCTCAGGGGTAGCAAACAGCGCAGTAAAATGAGGGAAGTAGTGGCAAAACATAGAGAAAATTGGGGGGCGAGGGCCAGTGATGTAAAAAACCACGCTAAGAGTTTAATTAATTGTTTGTATTGAAGTTTAATGATCTTAACTCACCCTTAAGAATATCTTCCGGTAACGAAGACGTATAATGCCCCAGCATATTTATATGGCTATGTATCAGCAGCGATAATCTTGCCGGATGCTACTCCTCAGGAGTTTCTCCCGATTTGCGAAGATGTGACAACGCCTCCTGCATGTAAAGTGTGTTTCACAGCACAACCGCATTGGTCACCAGCCCCAGAGCACCTAGTTGATCTTCCTGCCCTTAACGGTAGCTGAAGATGACTGGGCTGGATGGAAAATCCTGCATGGTGCATTGGGAGAGCAGATAGAATTGGTTGGCGACGATCTGTTTGTGACCAACGTAAAGTATATTCAGCGCGGCATTGACGAAAACCTTGCCAATTCAGCATTGATTAAACTCAACCAGATTGGTTCCCTGAGTGAAACCTTTGATGCGGTACAACTTTGCCATGACAACAACTGGGGCACCTTTATCTCACACCGCAGTGGTGAGACAGTGGACAGCTTTATCGCCGATATGACAGTTGCAATGCGCGCAGGTCATCTCAAAACGGGAGCTCCATGCCGGGGTGAGCGTATTGAAAAATATAACCAGCTTATGAGAATTGAGGATGAACTGGGTTCATCGGCGCAATTTGCCGGAAAGTCTGCCTTTAAATGACATTATTGTGCCAATCCCCCAGGCTTACACGTCGGGGTTATTCTGGAGGAATGATGAAAGCTCACGTTTTTGTTATTTCTATGCTTACTGGCATTGTCGTCACCTATGCCGTGTTACTTCTTGGTTGCTTGTTCATCGATAAAACGCTCCCCACTGTAGATGTTGTCATTCTGTCACTTGTCGTGGGGGCTTCTGCTCAGCAATTGTCGAGGGTATTAATGTCAATAAATAGAACCTTCCCTTATCTTGCATGTAGTCAAAGGATATAAATTAACAATATCAGTCAAATGAGAACATATTCTGATATTGTTACGATAAAAAATTATTTTATGAGGGGTACATGATTAAATCACTTTTTGCCGTCATTATCGGCGGTTCTGTTGGATGTACTCTGCGCTGGTTACTGTCCACACGCTTTAACAGTCTTTTTCCAAATCTACCTCCAGGTACACTGGTGGTGAACCTCCTTGCCGGGTTAATTATTGGTACTGCGTTGGCGTACTTTTTACGACAACCACACCTTGATCCTTTTTGGAAATTAATGATAACAACGGGACTTTGTGGAGGTCTGAGTACTTTCTCTACATTTTCTGTTGAAGTATTCGCATTACTCCAGGCGGGAAATTATATATGGGCTTTGACGTCTGTACTTGTTCACGTCATTGGCTCCCTCATCATGACAGCTTTAGGCTTTTTTATCATAACCATACTTTTCGCATGAGAATTCATTAACGTTACAGGTTTATCAACTAATGTGACGCTTAGGATAGAATTTCGCTCCATGGTATGCGTTTGCAGTCATTACAGTCTCCATGACGACTGTAATGACTGCAAACGCATTACCTGACATATCAGTATAAACAATGAATTAACCTCTTGGCGTATTTTTTACATCACTGGCCCTCACCCCCCAAAATTCTCTCTGAAAAATTGTTGCGGTTAACGTTGCCAATGTATCCACCCATTTCAGAAGACGATCTGGCATCCTGGTGGCATGCTGCGATGTGCTTCAGGTGAGTGCACTGGGCGGTCAGCACAGGCGGTTTCGACAGCGAAATTGCACAGGACGTTATGCCGGCTGTGAGTACAACATCATAGCCTTACTTGATTGTACGGTAATGCCAAATACATGCAGACACTATGGTAAATAATACAGCGGCAAATAATGCCGTCACAATCAGCGCGATTGAGACACCTGTTTTCGACGCCAGTGGCACCAACAATGCGCACAGCCCATAGCCAAGTGTGTGACTGGCCGCAAGCCAGCCCGCGCCTGCGCCGTCGGCCAGCTTATCATTCAGTAAAAGTTGATAAGCGGGTGTTGCCAGAGCGGCCCCAAATGACAGCACTGCACAGCCCAGGTAAAACAACCATAGCTGTTCAGTGAGCATGATAGCCAGACCACTACTCATCAACACCCCGGCACTCAGGAGCAGAGCCACTGGAGTCAGGCGCTGTGGACGGAGTACCACGAACTGCGCGATAAGCGCAGCTATTGCGGACAGCCCCAACAACCACGCCACCTGTTGGCTAATAGTGGTGGTATCAGTATCGAACTGGCGAGTAAGGGCTGGCGAAAGTCCAAGCTGCATCATGCTCATTGCCGCAGCCAGTAACATTGCGCAAAGCAGATAAGGCAGGCAATCCCGCTTCAGGCTGACGCTCTTGCGCTCCGGTGTGGGCTGTGGTGGTGTGCCGGGCAACCGCAGAAGCATCACCACAGCCCACACCGGAGCTGCCATCAGCATCCACACTGGCGCCAGAGGGTGAATGACCAACATTGCCGCCGCGCACAGCGGCCCGAATAGCCTGCCGCAGCTCAGGCCGGAGCTGATGGTTGCCAGAGCGGCCATGCGATTCCCTTCTCCCGCTCTCTGCAATGCCCAGACCTGACAGGCTGGCACCATTGCTGACACGGTCAGACCGTAGACGATCCGGGCGATGATTAATATTCCCAACCCCACCGCTGTTGTTACGGCACCGGTAGCCATCAGCACGCTTCCCAGCCCAAGCAGGGTAAAGCTTACGCCATATCCTCCCAGAGCCCACAGCACCACAGTCTTACTGCCAGTAAGGGAAATTTGCTTTCCCCACCATGGGGAAGATGGCAGAAACAGCATTGAGCCCAGCATCAGCAGGGCAGCCCATACAGACAGACTCAGATTTGTCTGTATGACCAGAACAGGGAGTACAACCAGCAGACCGTTCTGTCCGATACCGAGAAGACCGGCACTGAACGCCAGTGGCCAGCAGGACAGGGTTTTTTGGGGCGTATCTTCGATCTTAGATGACATTGTAATGTTTCAACACCATGTATTAATTGTGTTTATTTGTAAAATTAATTTTTCTGACAATAACATTTCTCATTGATAATGAGAATCATTATTGACATAATTGTTATTATTTTACTGTGTAGGAGCTGTTTGATTATGATCCTGCCCTCTGAAAAATCCGCCACAGATGTGGCTGCGCAGTGCTTCCTGAATGCCTTGATTCGTGAAACCAAAGACTGGCAACTGGCGGAATACCCGCCAGACGAATTGATTATCCCGCTGGACGAACAGAAGTCGCTCCATTTCAGAGTGGCTTATTTCTCCCCAACCCAGCATCACCGCTTTGCATTTCCTGCTCATCTGGTCACGGCATCAGGCAGTTATCCTGTCGACTTTACCACTCTCTCCCGGCTTATTATTGATAAGCTCCGGCATCAACTTTTTCTGCCAGTTCCCCTCTGCGAAACTTTCCACCAACGCGTGCTGGAAAGCTACGCCCATACGCAACAGACAATTGATGCCCGCCATGACTGGGCCATCCTGCGTGAAAAAGCGTTGAATTTTGGCGAGGCTGAGCAGGCACTGCTGACAGGACACGCTTTCCACCCTGCACCTAAGTCTCATGAACCGTTTAACCGCCAGGAAGCTGAACGATACCTGCCTGACATGGCACCTCACTTCCCGCTGCGGTGGTTTTCGGTGGATAAAACGCAAATCGCTGGTGAAAGTCTGCATCTTAACCTTCAACAGCGGTTGACGCGATTTGCCGCAGAAAATGCGCCCCAGTTACTCAACGAATTAAGTGACAATCAATGGCTGTTCCCGCTGCACCCGTGGCAGGGAGAATATCTTTTGCAGCAAGTGTGGTGCCAGGCACTTTTTGCTAAAGGACTTATCAGAGACTTAGGCGAGGCCGGCACGTCGTGGCTGCCGACCACCTCTTCCCGCTCCCTCTACTGTGCTACCAGCCGCGATATGATCAAGTTCTCCCTGAGCGTTCGGCTGACCAACTCCGTCCGTACTCTGTCTGTGAAAGAGGTGGAGCGAGGAATGCGCCTGGCACGTCTGGCGCAAACCGACGGCTGGCAGATGCTACAGGCCCGCTTCCCTACTTTCCGGGTAATGCAGGAGGACGGCTGGGCCGGGCTGCGCGATCTTAACGGCAACATCATGCAGGAAAGTTTGTTTTCCCTGCGTGAAAACCTGCTGCTGGAGCAGCCGCAAAGCCAGACCAACGTTCTGGTTTCCCTGACTCAGGCCGCACCGGATGGCGGTGATTCGCTGCTGGTTTCGGCGGTAAAACGCCTGAGCGATCGCCTCGGTATCACTGTGCAACAGGCCGCCCACGCATGGGTCGATGCTTACTGTCAGCAGGTGCTGAAGCCTCTGTTTACGGCTGAAGCGGATTACGGCCTGGTGCTGCTGGCGCATCAGCAAAATATTCTTGTGCAGATGCTTGGGGATCTGCCGGTCGGATTTATTTACCGTGACTGCCAGGGCAGCGCGTTTATGCCTCACGCGACAGAGTGGCTCGATACCATTGACGAGGCGCAGGCGGAAAATATTTTCACCCGTGAGCAGTTGCTGCGCTATTTCCCTTATTACCTGCTGGTTAACTCCACTTTTGCCGTAACTGCTGCGCTGGGTGCTGCCGGGCTGGACAGCGAAGCGAATCTGATGGCTCGTGTACGAACATTGCTGGCTGAAGTGCGTGACCAGGTGACTCATAAAACCTGTCTCAACTATGTTCTGGAAAGTCCGTACTGGAACGTAAAAGGTAACTTTTTCTGTTATCTGAACGATCATAACGAGAACACCATCGTTGACCCTTCGGTGATCTATTTTGATTTCGCTAACCCGCTGCAGGCTCAGGAGGTCTGAATGTCTGGGGCAAACATTGTTCACAGCGGATATGGACTGCGCTGTGAAAAACTCGACAAGCCTCTGAATCTTGGCTGGGGGCTGGACAATAGCGCGGTGTTGCACTGGCCCGGGGAGCTGCCAACAGGGTGGCTGTGCGACGCGCTGGATCAGATATTTATCGCCGCACCACAACTTTCAGCAGTGGTTCTTCCCTGGTCCGAATGGTGTGAGGAGCCACAGGCGCTGACGCTTTTCGGACAGGTACAAAGCGACATTATCCATCGTTCCGCTTTCTGGCAGTTACCGTTATGGCTGAGTTCTCCGGCAAACCGGGCCTCCGGTGAAATGGTTTTTGATGCAGAGCGTGAGATTTATTTCCCGCAGCGCCCCCCCCGTCCGCAGGGTGAAGTTTATCGTCGTTACGATCCACGCATTCGCAGGATGCTGAGTTTCCGCATTGCCGATCCCGTTTCTGATGCAGAACGTTTCACTCGCTGGATGAACGATCCGCGCGTTGAGTATTTCTGGGAGCAAAGTGGCTCACTGGAGGTACAGATCGCCTATCTGGAACGCCAGCTCACCAGTAAACATGCATTCCCGCTGATTGGTTGTTTCGACGATCGGCCGTTCAGTTATTTCGAAATCTACTGGGCGGCGGAAGACCGCATTGGTCGCCACTATTCGTGGCAGCCCTTTGACCGTGGCCTGCATCTGCTGGTTGGTGAACAGCAATGGCGCGGAGCCCACTATGTGCAAAGCTGGCTGCGCGGGGTGACACATTACCTGCTGCTGAATGAGCCACGTACGCAGCGCACAGTACTGGAGCCACGCATCGATAACCAGCGCCTGTTCCGCCATCTTGAGCCTGCGGGATACCGGACAATTAAAGAGTTCGACTTCCCACATAAACGCTCGCGCATGGTGATGGCGGATCGTCATCACTTCTTCACGGAGGTCGGTCTGTAATGAATCACAAAGACTGGGATTTGGTCAACCGCCGCCTGGTGGCAAAAATGTTGTCTGAGCTGGAGTATGAGCAGGTTTTCCACGCGGAATCTCAGGGCGATGACCGCTACTGCATTAACCTGCCGGGAGCACAATGGCGCTTCATCGCTGAACGTGGTATCTGGGGCTGGCTCTGGATTGATGCTCAAACTCTGCGCTGCGCGGACGAGCCAGTACTGGCTCAGACGCTGCTGATGCAGCTAAAGCAGGTACTGTCAATGAGCGATGCAACCGTTGCTGAGCATATGCAGGATTTGTATGCCACGCTGCTGGGCGACCTGCAACTACTGAAAGCCCGTCGCGGGCTGAGCGCCAGTGACCTGATTAATCTTAATGCCGACCGCCTGCAATGCCTGCTGAGCGGTCATCCTAAATTCGTTTTTAATAAAGGTCGCCGTGGCTGGGGTAAAGAGGCGCTGGAACGATATGCGCCAGAGTATGCCAACACCTTCAGACTGCACTGGCTGGCGGTAAAACGTGAACATATGATCTGGCGCTGTGATAACGAGATGGATATTCATCAGTTGTTGACGGCCGCAATGGATCCGCAGGAGTTTGCCCGCTTCAGTCAGGTCTGGCAGGAAAACGGACTGGATCATAACTGGCTGCCGCTGCCGGTACATCCGTGGCAGTGGCAGCAAAAAATCGCTACCGACTTCATCGCTGATTTTGCCGAAGGCAGGATGGTGTCTCTCGGCGAGTTTGGCGACCAGTGGCTCGCCCAGCAGTCGCTGCGTACCCTGACCAACGCCAGTCGCCGGGGCGGGCTGGATATCAAGCTGCCGCTGACCATCTACAACACCTCATGCTACCGGGGGATCCCTGGCAGATACATCGCTGCCGGACCACTGGCTTCACGCTGGCTACAACAGGTTTTTGCGACCGACGCCACCCTAGTGCAAAGCGGCGCAGTGATACTTGGTGAACCGGCTGCAGGCTATGTCTCCCATGAAGGCTATGCCGCGCTTGCCCGGGCTCCCTATCGCTACCAGGAAATGCTTGGTGTTATCTGGCGGGAGAATCCGTGCCGCTGGCTGAAACCGGATGAAAGTCCGGTTCTGATGGCAACACTGATGGAGTGCGACGAAAACAATCAGCCGCTGGCAGGCGCATATATAGACCGCTCCGGGCTGGACGCTGAAACCTGGCTTACGCAACTGTTCCGGGTGGTCGTGGTTCCTCTGTATCACCTGCTTTGCCGCTACGGTGTCGCGCTTATTGCACATGGACAAAATATAACTCTCGCCATGAAAGAGGGGGTTCCACAGCGTGTTCTGCTGAAAGACTTCCAGGGCGATATGCGACTGGTGAAAGAAGAGTTCCCCGAAATGGACTCTTTGCCTCAGGAGGTTCGTGATGTTACATCCCGCCTGAGTGCGGACTACTTAATCCATGATTTGCAGACGGGTCACTTCGTGACAGTACTGCGTTTTATTTCGCCACTGATGGTTCGTCTTGGCGTACCTGAAAGGCGATTTTATCAACTGCTGGCAGCAGTGTTGAGTGATTACATGAAAAAACATCCACAAATGTCAGAGCGTTTTGCGCTTTTCTCACTTTTCAGGCCACAAATCATTCGCGTGGTGCTGAACCCGGTAAAACTGACCTGGCCTGATCTGGATGGCGGCAGCCGCATGCTGCCGAATTACCTTGAGGATCTGCAAAATCCGCTGTGGCTGGTAACTCAGGAATATGAATCATGAAAAAAAGTGTCGATTTTATTGGTGTAGGGACAGGGCCATTTAATCTCAGCATTGCTGCGTTGTCACATCAGATCGAAGAACTGGACTGTCTCTTCTTTGATGAACATCCTCATTTTTCCTGGCATCCGGGTATGCTGGTACCGGATTGTCATATGCAGACCGTCTTTCTGAAAGATCTGGTCAGTGCTGTTGCACCTACAAATCCCTACAGTTTTGTTAACTATCTGGTGAAGCACAAAAAGTTCTATCGCTTCCTTACAAGCAGACTACGTACAGTATCCCGTGAAGAGTTTTCTGACTACCTCCGCTGGGCTGCTGAAGATATGAATAACCTGTATTTCAGTCATACCGTTGAAAACATTGATTTCGATAAAAAACGTCGATTGTTTCTGGTGCAAACCAGCCAGGGAGAATATTTTGCCCGCAATATCTGCCTTGGTACAGGAAAACAACCTTATTTACCACCCTGTGTGAAGCATATGACACAATCCTGTTTCCATGCCAGTGAAATGAATCTTCGTCGGCCGGACCTTAGTGGAAAACGGATAACCGTGGTTGGTGGAGGACAGAGTGGTGCAGACCTGTTCCTTAATGCATTACGCGGGGAATGGGGAGAAGCGGCGGAAATAAACTGGGTCTCCCGGCGTAATAATTTTAACGCACTGGATGAGGCTGCTTTTGCTGATGAGTATTTTACACCTGAATATATTTCAGGCTTCTCCGGACTGGAGGAAGATATTCGCCATCAGTTACTGGATGAGCAGAAAATGACATCGGATGGCATCACTGCCGATTCTTTACTGACCATTTATCGTGAGTTGTACCACCGTTTTGAAGTTCTGAGAAAACCAAGAAATATCCGTCTGCTACCCAGCCGCTCGGTAACAACTCTGGAAAGTAGTGGTCCTGGCTGGAAGTTGCTGATGGAGCATCATCTGGATCAGGGCAGGGAGAGCCTGGAAAGTGATGTGGTGATTTTCGCCACAGGTTACCGTTCTGCGTTGCCACAAATACTTCCCTCACTGATGCCCCTGATCACCATGCACGATAAGAACACCTTTAAAGTGCGTGATGACTTCACTCTGGAATGGAGTGGCCCGAAAGAGAACAACATCTTCGTGGTCAACGCCAGTATGCAAACCCATGGCATCGCCGAACCCCAGCTCAGCCTGATGGCATGGAGATCTGCACGTATTCTTAATCGCGTAATGGGACGTGATTTATTCGATCTCAGTATGCCGCCCGCCCTGATTCAGTGGCGCAGCGGCACCTAGGGAAAACGCAGCCGGAGGCTGCTTCTTTAACTCGCTACACAGCATCTTTGGGCTGATTTTTTCCGCCCGTATGGAGGAATAATGATGATAAGCAAAAAGTATACGCTTTGGGCTCTCAACCCACTGCTTCTTACCATGATGGCGCCAGCAGTCGCTCAACAAACCGATGATGAAACGTTCGTGGTGTCTGCCAACCGCAGCAATCGCACCGTAGCGGAGATGGCGCAAACCACCTGGGTTATCGAAAACGCCGAACTGGAACAGCAGATTCAGGGCGGCAAAGAGCTTAAAGACGCACTGGCTCAGCTGATCCCTGGCCTTGACGTCAGCAGCCGGAGCCGCACCAACTACGGTATGAATGTGCGTGGCCGCCCGCTGGTCGTGCTGGTTGACGGCGTGCGTCTCAACTCTTCACGTACCGACAGCCGACAACTGGACTCTATAGATCCTTTTAATATCGACCATATTGAAGTGATCTCCGGTGCGACGTCCCTGTACGGCGGCGGCAGTACCGGTGGCCTGATCAACATCGTGACCAAAAAAGGCCAGCCGGAAACCATGATGGAGTTTGAGGCTGGCACCAAAAGTGGCTTTAGCAGCAGTAAAGATCACGATGAACGCATTGCCGGAGCTGTCTCCGGCGGAAATGAGCATATCTCCGGACGTCTTTCCGTGGCATATCAGAAATTTGGCGGCTGGTTTGACGGTAACGGCGATGCCACCTTGCTTGATAACACCCAGACCGGCCTGCAGTACTCCGATCGGCTGGACATCATGGGAACTGGTACGCTGAACATCGATGAATCCCGGCAGCTTCAGTTGATCACACAGTACTATAAAAGCCAGGGCGACGACGATTACGGGCTTAATCTCGGGAAAGGCTTCTCTGCCATCAGAGGGACCAGCACGCCATTCGTCAGTAACGGGCTGAATTCCGACCGTATTCCCGGCACTGAGCGGCATTTGATCAGCCTGCAGTACTCTGACAGCGCTTTTCTGGGACAGGAGCTGGTCGGTCAGGTTTACTACCGCGATGAGTCGTTGCGATTCTACCCGTTCCCGACGGTAAATGCGAACAAACAGGTGACGGCTTTCTCTTCGTCACAGCAGGACACCGACCAGTACGGCATGAAACTGACTCTGAACAGCAAACCGATGGACGGCTGGCAAATCACCTGGGGGCTGGATGCTGATCATGAGCGCTTTACCTCCAACCAGATGTTCTTCGACCTGGCTCAGGCAAGCGCTTCCGGAGGGCTGAACAACAAGAAGATTTACACCACCGGGCGCTATCCGTCGTATGACATCACCAACCTGGCGGCCTTCCTGCAATCAGGCTATGACATCAATAATCTCTTTACCCTCAACGGTGGCGTACGCTATCAGTACACTGAAAACAAGATTGATGATTTCATCGGCTACGCGCAGCAACGGCAGATTGCCGCCGGGAAGGCTACATCCGCCGACGCCATTCCTGGCGGCTCAGTCGATTACGACAACTTCCTGTTCAACGCCGGTCTGCTGATGCACATCACCGAACGCCAGCAGGCATGGCTCAACTTCTCCCAGGGCGTGGAGCTGCCGGACCCGGGTAAATACTATGGTCGCGGCATCTATGGTGCTGCAGTGAACGGCCATCTTCCTCTAACAAAGAGTGTGAACGTCAGCGACAGCAAGCTGGAAGGCGTGAAAGTCGATTCTTATGAGCTGGGCTGGCGCTTTACTGGCAATAATCTGCGTACCCAAATCGCGGCCTACTATTCGATTTCTGATAAGAGCGTGGTGGCGAATAAAGATCTGACCATCAGCGTGGTGGACGACAAACGCCGTATTTACGGCGTGGAAGGTGCGGTGGACTACCTGATTCCTGATACTGACTGGAGTACCGGAGTGAACTTCAACGTGCTGAAAACTGAGTCGAAAGTGAACGGTACCTGGCAGAAATACGATGTGAAGACAGCAAGCCCATCAAAAGCGACAGCCTACATTGGCTGGGCACCGGACCCGTGGAGTCTGCGCGTGCAGAGCACCACCTCCTTTGACGTGAGCGACGCGCAGGGCTACAAGGTCGATGGCTATACCACCGCGGATCTGCTCGGCAGTTATCAGCTTCCGGTGGGTACACTCAGCTTCAGCATTGAAAACCTCTTCGACCGTGACTACACCACTGTCTGGGGGCAGCGTGCACCACTGTACTACAGCCCGGGTTACGGCCCAGCGTCACTGTACGACTACAAAGGCAGGGGCCGAACCTTTGGTCTGAACTACTCTGTGCTGTTCTGACCGGTATTCCTTTACAACAAAGGTACGCTGATATCAACATGGCCGCTGACAGCCAAGTTGATATCATATAATACACGACATAATCTGTAGTCAGGGAGGATAGACTCTTTACTGACTACAGATTATGTCGTGTTCCGTGCTCATTTCCTCAAAAAATACAAGAAAAGAATTAGTATTCTAACAAAAAGTGAAATAAATTGTATCAAACTCCCTCTTTTAATCCTGTTGAGTAAATCAGCTTTTGCAATAGGATTGAAAGAGTGTAAGTGGAATCTCTTCCGGATACTCGTTACCACCGTGGCTAGAATATCTACGGCTGCGGGCCAGTAATAGATTAAGTGATAACAGCTGTCTGGAAATGTAGGGGCGTATCCACTAATCATAATCATTGTGAGATAAATATTACGGGGCATTTTATAATGAATAAAATATACTCTCTAAAATATTGTCATATTACCAATACCATGAAGGTGATGCTGCCAACTTACTGATTTAGTGTATGATGGTGTTTTTGAGGTGCTCCAGTGGCTTCTGTTTCTATCAGCT